>JAABUT010001117.1_pt1 | contig 32981 bp, 37 predicted proteins | sample 5559281 | NCBI WGS metagenome assembly JAABUT01 (sample SAMN10711880, study PRJNA513359) | rock metagenome | isolation source: Antarctica rocks | place: Antarctica: Victoria Land, Ricker Hills nord | collected 2016-01-04 | reverse complement strand
CGCAGATCGTGGCGGCGGTCCCCGGTGCGCAGGTGCTGGATCGCGGCGATCCCCCCGAACACGAACCCGCCGAGGGCGACGATCGCCATGGGCACGTGCAGGTAGAAGATCTTCTGGATGAATCCCTGGTCGGCGTCGTTCGGCGCGTAGAAGAACGCGAGCAGGAACGCTCCCGTCATTACGAGGGCGGTGAGGAGGGAGAGGGGGCGGAGTCGGGACCCGGACATCAGTCCTCGAGGAGGAAGTCGAAGACCCCGTAGGCGACGAGGCCGAAGATCAGATCATAGAGCCCGAGCACGGCCACCCACTTGATCTCTACGGGCTCCGGTCTCCCGGCGATCAGGAGCGGCGCGAGGGCACGGGCGGCGGCGATGAGTGCAGGGATGAGCAGGGGGAGCCCGACGAGGGGGACGATGAGCTCCCGAGCACGGGTCTGGACCGCGAGGGCGGAGACCAGGGCGCCGGTGACCGCGAGGCCGAGGTCGAGCACGAGGAGGATCCCGGCGACTCCGAGCCAGGCGCCGAGATCCGGTGTGGGCCCCAGGAGCAGGAGCGCGAAGGCGGGGACGGCGACGAGCTCGAGCACGACGAGGAAGGCGAAGAGCGCGGCCGCCTTGGCCGCCAGGAGCGCGGTGCGGTCGACGGGCGCGAGGAGGAAGCCGTCGAGCCCGCCCTCCTCCTGCTCGGCGACGTAGAGCCGCGAGGTCGCCAGCACGGCGGCGAAGAGGAGGGTGACGAGCAGGACGCCGGCGGCGAGCGCGCCCTCGAGCGCGCGGCGCTGGAGGCCGAAGTGGAAGAGGACGAACGTCGTGAGCGAGAACAGCGCCATGGCGGGCACGGACTCGCCCGTGCGCAGCTCGAGTGCGAGGTCCTTGCGGAAGATCGCCGCGGCGGCCCTCACGCCACCGCCCCCCGAACGAGTCGTAGCTCCACGTCCCCCGGCTCGCCGGGGTCGTGGGAGACCATGACGCACGTCCGGCCCGCGAGCAGCGGATCCAGCAGCGCCGACCCGGCGGCGTCGAGGTGGGCGCGCGGCTCGTCGAGCAGGACGAGCTCGGGGTCGTGCAGCAGGGCGCGGCAGAGCGCGACCCGCTGCACCATCCCGCGCGAGAACGTCCGGACGGGATCGTCGGCGCGCAGGGCGAGCCCGACGCGCTCGAGGAGCTCCTCCCCGCGCGCGGGGGAGACGTCGTGCAGGCGGGCGTGGAAGCGGAGGTTCTCGCGGGGGGAGAGGTCGCGATACAGCAGGGGCTCGTGCCCGAGGAACCCGATCCGCCCGCGGACCGCCCACCCGCGGTCGGGGAGCGGTTCGCCGAGCACGCGCACCGTTCCCGCGTGCGGGCGCAGGAGCGTCGCGAGGATCCGCAGCAGGGTGGTCTTCCCCGCGCCGTTCGGTCCCCGCACCACGGCCACCGCCCCGGTGGGGACCGTGAAGAAGACGTCGCGGAGCGCGAGCCGGTCGCCCTGGCGGCGGCTCAGGCCCGCGACGTCAACCGCCGGCGGCGCGGCCACCGCGGCGATGGAGCGTCTGGGCCACGTGCGCGAGCGTGGGGGCGAGTATGGGGAAGAGCTGCCCGATGGCCTTCGGGTTGCCCGGGAAGTTCACGATGAGCGTGCGCCCGCGGATCCCCGAGACACCGCGGGTGAGGATCCCGAGCGGCGTGAAATCGAGCGACTTCGCGCGCATCGTCTCCGCGAAGCCGGGGGCATCGCGCTCGATAACCGCCCGCGTGGCTTCCGGCGTGACGTCGTCGGGGGTGAATCCCGTCCCGCCCGTGGTGAACACGAACGTGCAGCCGTCGTCGCAGTGGTGACGGAGCCGGTCCTCGATGAGCGCGCGGTCGTCGGGAATGACCTCAAGCGCGACCACGTCCGCCCCGGCCTCCTGGGCGAGCGACGCCAGCAGCGGCCCGGACACGTCCTCCGCCCCGCCCGCGGCCACTGTGGTCGAGATGGTCAGCACGGCCGTCCTCATCGCCGCCAGTCCCCCGACTTCCCCCCGGTCTTCTCGAGCAGGACGATCGAGGCGATCTCCACGCCCTTCTCGAGACCCTTGACCATGTCGTAGACCGTGAGCGCGGCCACGGACGCCGCGGTCATCGCCTCCATCTCGACCCCCGTCCGGGCGGTCGTCCGGGCCGTCGCGGTGAGCACGATCCGGTCGTGGGCGACCTCGGCCTCGACCTCGACCGCGTCGAGAGGCAGGGGATGGCAGAGCGGGATGAGCTCGCTCGTGCGCTTCGCGGCCATGATCCCGGCGAGCCGCGCGGTACCGAGCACGTCGCCCTTGGGCGCGTCGCCGCGCCGCACGGCCTCGGCCACCGCCGACCCGCACACCACCTCGGCCCGCGCCACCGCGCGCCGGGCCGTCTCCTGCTTCTGACCCACGTCGACCATCCGCGCCCGTCCGTCGGCGTCGAGGTGGGTGAGCTCGTCGGTCATGAGCTCAGAGAGGCATCGTCGAGGTCGAGGCCGATCACCGCAGCGATCCGGGCCATGTCGGCGTCATAGGAGAGCAGGGTGGCGCCTCGTCGCCACGCCACGGCGGCGATCAGGCAGTCGAGGGTCCCGCGCGGCGTGATCCCGGCGCCGCGGCAGCGACGGTAGATGCCGACGGCGAGGTCGAAGTCGCCCCCCGCGTCCAGAGGCAGCAGCTGATGACGCTCGAGTAGCTCGCGCAGCTCGGCCTCGCGGCGATCCGTGCGCGCCCCGCTGAGCACCTCCATGATGACCGGCTCGGTGACGGCCAGCTCGGCGTCGGTCGCGATGAGCGCCCTGACGCGGTGGTGGACGGCGCTGCCCGTCGCCCGGTCGTACTCGATCCACGCCGACGAGTCGGCGAGGATCACCCGACGCCGCGCGGCGGTGGGTCGGCGGGGACGTGGTCGATGGCGTGTGCGCCCTCCATCGCCAGGGCCTCCTCGCGCGTCATGGGGGGGATGGCGAGGCGCCGCAGCGCGAGGTCGACCGCCTCGGTCTTCGTCCGCAGTTCGTAGCGGCTCATGATCCTCTGGACGTACTCGTCCTCGATCTCGATGTTGGTGCGCACGCGGGCCATACACCAATCGTACACGTGACCGCCGTTCAGGCGTGGGCGTGCTGAGCGGCGCTGATGAGGTCGCGCACCGCGGCCTCGTCCCCGGCGCGCAGGAGCTCGACCGGGTCGGGCTCGCCGTTGACGATCTCCTCGAAGAACGCCTTGCGGTCCTGGTAGGTGGGCAGCGTGCCCTTCGCCCAGCCGCGTACGTCGTTGAGCATGATCGCCAGCCGGGCGTACTCCTCGCCGAAGAGCTCGGAGACCTCGCGCTTCATCCGCTTGGCCAGGGCGGGTGACGCGCCGGCGGTGGAGATCGCGATCGCCAGCGGCCCGGTGCGCACGATCGCGGGGAGGATGAAGTTGCACAGCGGCGGCACGTCGACGACGTTCGCGAGCATCGCCCGGCGCTCGGCGTCGTGGAAGACGGCGATGTTCACCTCGGAGTCGTTCGTCGCGGCGATGACCAGAAAGGCGCCCTCCAGGTCGGCCGGGCCCGCGTACTCCCGTCGCTCCCAGCCGAGGGACCCCTCGCGCGCGTACTCCTCGAGGACGGGCTCGACGTCGGGGGCGATGACCGTCACGCTCGCGTCGCTCGTGAGCAGTCCCTCCACCTTCTCCACACCGACCTCACCACCCCCGATCACGAGGCAGCGCCGCCCCGTGAGCTTCAGGCACGCGATGTAGAACGGCGTGTCGAGCATCCCCTGCACGCACGACTGGTCGCAGGTGCCCTTGCGAAGCTGGCACACGCACGGCTTGCCGGTGTAGGCCTGGGCGGGCATAGGCTCGTACCCAGCGTAGATGAGCGATTCGTACTTCACCGACGAGAGCTGGGTGCGCCGGGTCCACCGGGAGAACGTCGTCGCGCTCTCCGGGCCGCGGGCGCTGCTCATGCAGGCCGCCCACCCCGTGGCGTTCGCCGGCTTCTTCGCGCACACGGGCGCCCTCGACGAGCCCTACGAGCGGCTGAACCGCACCGCCGCGGTGATGAACGAGATCGCCTTCGGCGAGAAGGCCACGGCCGACCGCCTGACCCGCCGCGTGCGCGCCATGCACCGCCGGGTGCGGGGGGAGATCCCGGAGGCGGCGGGTCGCTTTCCGGCCGGGACGCCCTACGCGGCCGACGATCCCGAGCTCCTGCTGTGGATCCTCGCCACGCTGGTGGACTCCGCGGTGGTCGTGCACGAGCGCTACGTGGGCCGCGTGGACCGCGAGGCCTACTGGCAGGAGTACAAGACCTTCGGCCGCCTGTTCGGACTGGCAGACGCCGAGATGCCCGGCACCTGGGCGGACTTCCAGGACTACATGCGGCGGATGCTCACCTCGGGTGACCTCGTGCTCATCCCGCAGGCGCGGGAGCTCGGAATCAGGATCGTCATGCACCCGCCCGTGCCCCTCAGGGTGCGCCCGCTGCTCGAGCTCGCGAACTTCATCACGGTCGGGTTGCTGCCCGGGGACATCCGCCGCCAGTACGGGTTCTCGTGGGATCCCATGCGCGGCCTCGCCGTCGTCGGCGGCGCGGAGTACCTGAAGCGGGTGCTCGTCCCGCTCCTGCCGGGCAGGCTGCGCTACACGCCCAGCGCCCGCGCGGCGTAGCCGAGGAGCTACTAGGGCCGGAGCGCCCGGCCGGCGACGCGCAGCAGCGGGCGCGCTCCGGCGCGCAGGGCGCCGGCGCGGTCGGACTCGCGCCCGTAGAGCAGGGCGGCGGTGGTGGCCAGCGCGCGCGCGAGGGCGGGGTCGCGGGGCGGCCACCAGGGAGCGGCGCCGGCGCCCATGTGCAGCGCGGGGCGGGTGACCGCGGAGAAGGCCTCCGGCGACCGGGGGCCGGCGGGGTTGGCGTGGTCGTTGATCCACACGACGTGGGCGGTGAGGGCGCCGGCGACCCGGAGGGCCTGGGCGCGGTCGTCGCTCCATACCGACGCGCCCCCCGCCGGCGGCCCCGCCGCGGCGCGGGTCAGAGCCTCCTCGGTGTCGACGACGGGCTCGATCGGTACGCCCTCGCCTCCCACCCGGGCCAGCGCGCGCGCGAACGCGTCGGCGACGTCGCGGGCCACGAGGACCTGGGCGACCCCGGCCGGCACCCCGGGGTCGGCGGCCCACGCGGCGGCGCGGGCGGCGCGCTCGAGCTCGGCGTCGCGGAGGACGAGCATGGGGCCGGGGGCATCGCGATGGGCGGCGGCATCGTCGCGGACGACGTCGGCCCGAGCGAGGTCGTCCTCGCCGCCCAGGACCACGAGCCCCTCCGGGACCCCGGCGCGCTCCCAGACGCGCACGATCCGCTCGGCCGCCGGGCTCGCACGCAGGACGACGCCGTTGCCCGCCATCAGCGCGACCCCGGCGTGCTCGAGCGGCCATGCCCAGGGCGCCCGCGGGGAGGGCACGATGCCCACGGTCCCCACCGGCGCGCGCACGAGGCGGGCTCGCCGTCCGCGGGCCAGGGGCGTGTGCGCGCGCACCCGGCGCGGGGCGAGGGCGTGCGGCGCGGCGCCGGCCGCCCAGTGCAGCGCGTCCACGCCGGGCAGGAGCTCGAGCGCCCACGCCTGGTCGGGCCCCCGCCCGTGCTCGCGCCCGAGGAACCCGACGAGCTCACCGGCGACATCGAGCACGACCTGCGCGGCGCGGCGGACGTAGGCCGCCCGGGCCTCGAGGCCGAGGGCGCTCCAGTAGGCCTGCGCGCTCACGACGAGTGTCCTGCCCTGTGGTGGCAGGACAACCACAGGGCCGGACAGTCGCCGAGGTTTGCGCTCACTGCCGCCATCCCAGCTCCCGCCGCGTCGCCTCGATCGCGTCGCGGCGCGCGCGCAGCTCCGCCTCGCCGTCGTCGGGCTCGTAGAAGCGGGCGCCGGCGACCTCGTCGGGCAGCAGCTCCTGCCCGCTGACCCGTTCCGGATGGCTGAACGGGTGGTCGTAGCCCTGCCCGCGCCCCAGCTTGCGCGCGGCCGGGTAGCCCGCGGAGCGCAGCGAACCGGGCGGGAGCTTCGCTCCGTGCTCGCGGACATGGCTCCGGGAGGCGCCGAGGGCGCGCTTCGTGGTATCGGACTTCGGGGCGAGGGAGAGGTAGATCGCGGCCTGGGCGAGGGCGAACTGGCACTCGGGCATCCCCACGTGCTCGACCGCGTGCGCGGCGGCGACCGCGAGCCCCAGGGCTCCAGGGTCGGCGTTGCCGACATCCTCGGAGGCGAGCACGACCATCCGCCGCGCGATGAAGCGCGGGTCCTCCCCGCCCTCGAGCATGATCGCCAGGTAGTACAGGGACGCGTCGGGGTCGGACCCGCGGGTCGCCTTGATCCACGCCGAGATCGTGTCGTAGTGCTGGTCGGCGTCCTTGTCGTAACGGATGGCGCGGCGCTGCAACGCCTCCTCCGCGCGCGCGAGCGACACGGGCTCCTCGGCGATGGCCAGCGCCGACAGCGCGGCCCGGGCATCGCCCCCGGACCGGTCGGCGAGGAAGTCGAGCGCGGCGTCCTCGGCCTCGATCTCCGTTCGCGTGAGGATCTCCCGGATCTGCTCGGGCGTGAGCTCGTGGAGCTCGTAGACCTGTGCGCGGGAGAGCAGCGCGGCGTTGACCTCGAAGTACGGGTTCTCCGTGGTCGCCCCGATGAGCGTGACCAGGCCGTCCTCCACCGCCGGCAGCAGCGCGTCCTGCTGGGCCTTGTTGAAGCGGTGGATCTCGTCGAGGAAGAAGATCGTCCCGCGGCCGGCGCGGCGGCGCTCCCCGGCGCGGGCGAGCACCGCGCGGACCTCGGCGCGGCCGACCTGCACGGCGGAGAGCTCCTCGAAGGCGGCGTCGGCGGCGTGGGCCACGAGCCGGGCGAGGGTCGTCTTGCCCGTTCCGGGCGGCCCGAAGAGGACCATGGAGTGCGGCCGGGCCTCCTCGATCGCGATCCGCAGCGGGGAGCCGGGGTGCAGGAGGTGCTCCTGGCCGACGAACCCGGCGAGCGAGGTGGGGCGCAGCCGCGTGGCGAGCGGCGCGTCGGGCCCCGGCCCTGCGCCCGCGCTCTCCGGTCCTTCACCGGTGTCGAACAGGGTCTCGGCCATCGCGGGGCAGTATCCCGTGCGTGGAGGTCGTCCTCGTCGCCGTCTGGTGCTTCCTCGTCGCGCTGGTCGGCGGACTGGTCGGCCTCGTGCTGGGGAACATCCGTCTGCCCGTGATCCTCCTGGTCGCCTCGGGCGCGGCCGCGGGGGCGGGGACGAACATCGCGATCTCGGCGGTGGCGGCGGCGACCGCGTCGGTGGCCCACGTCCGCGCGGGCCGGATCAACTGGCGGCTGTTCAGGGTCATGGCGCCCCCGTCGATCCTCGGCGCCCTGGTCGGCGGCTACGTGTCGGGTGCGCTGCCCAGCCGCGCGCTGCTCGGGGTGATCGCGGCGGTGCTGTGCGTCTCGGGGATCCAGCTCCTGCGGCGGCCCGACACCCCGCCGCAGCCCGACGCGCGCGCGTCCGGGTTCGACGAGCGCGCCGCGGTCCTCTCCGGCCTGGGCATCGGCGTCCTCGGCGGCGTCGTCGGGCTGATCCTCGGCTCACTGCGGATGCCCGCCCTGCTGCGCCTCGTGGGCGAGACGCCCCGGCGGGCGGTGGGGACGAACGTCGCGGTGGGGTTCTGCGTCGGGATCGCCGGCCTCGTCGGGCATCTCCCCAACGACCCGCCCGACGTCGACCTCCTCCTCGTGGGCGCCGCCGCCTCCGTCCCCGGCGCGCTGCTCGGCTCCCGGCTGACCGGCCGCCTGTCGGATCGCGCGCTCGTGCGCGCCATCGGAGCCGTGCTGCTCGTGGCTGCGGCCGGGGCGGGAGTGCAGGCCGTGACCTGAGCGGCGAACATCCGTGCATGGAAGGCGACGTCCGGGCGTCGGATCGTGAGCGCGAGGCTGCCGTGCTGCGTCTGCGCGCGTCGCACCTGGAGGGTCGCCTCGAAATCGAGGACCTCGAGGAGCGCATCGCCCGCGTCCAGGTCGCGGTGACGCGGGGGGAGCTCGACGCCCTCCAGGGCGACCTCCCCGCGCTGCCCCACGAGGTCCCCGAGACGACCGGGCGGCTGCCCCGTCGGCCCGGGCGCCGCCCCTTCGCGGAGCGCAAGGTCCTGAGCGAATCGATCGAGGCGGTGCGCGAGGCGGCTCTCGCCCACCTCGTCCCGCCGCTCGAGTCCCACGGCTACCTCCTCGCGCACGAGCGCGAGGACCTCCTGGTGTTCGCCGCCCGGCGCGGCCCCGAGGAGGAGCGCATCACCGTCCGCCTCCGCCCGGCGGCCGACGGGCGGACCCTCCTGCTCGCGCACGGCACGGCGCCCCTGCGGATCCGGCGTGCGTTCGCCCGCGTACACGACTGAGAGACCGCGCGCCGTTAGCCTGCCGCCCGTGCCCGTGGACCTCCAGGACGAGACCACCCGCGTCCTCTCGGAGCTGATCCGCTTCAACACGGTCAACCCGCCCGGGAACGAGCGCGCCGCCCAGGAGTTCCTCGCCGGGTACCTCCGCGAGGCGGGGTTCGAGGTCGAGCTCCTCGGCGCCGAGCCCGAGCGGCCGAACCTCATCGCGCGGCTGCCCGGCAAGGCGCCGGGGCCGAAGCTGGCCTACCTCTCCCACGTCGACACGGTCCTCGCCGATCCCGCGGACTGGGGTGACCACGACCCGTGGAGCGGAGACGTCGCCGACGGCTTCGTGTGGGGCCGCGGCGCGATCGACATGAAGTCGCAGACCGCGGCGGAGGTCGTGGCCGCGGCGGCGCTGGCGCGCGGCGGGTGGCGCCCGGAGCGCGGCGAGCTGATGGTGCTCTGCGTGGTCGACGAGGAGGTCGGCGGGCGCCAGGGCGCGATGTGGCTCTGCGCGCACCACCCCGAGAAGGTCCGCTGCGACTTCCTCGTCAACGAGGGCGCGGGGGAAGTGGTGCCCTTCGGAGACCGGCGGCTCTACGGGGTGTGCTGCGCAGAGAAGGGCACGTTCCGCTTCCGGGTGAGCACCGCGGGCACGGCGGGCCACGCCTCCATGCCGCGGATGGGAGACAACGCGCTGCTCAAGCTCGTGCCGCTGCTCGCGCGCTTCCGGGACGCGGGCCCGACCTACGACGTGCCGCCCGAGGCCGCCGCGTTCGCCCGCGCCCTCGGTGCCGATCCCGAGGACCCGGCGGGCGCGGTGGCCTACTTCGCCGACGCCGACCCACGCTTCGCTGTGCTCGTCGAGCCCATGCTCGGCGTCACCTTCGCTCCGACGATGATCCACGCCTCCGACAAGATCAACGTGATCCCCGCACGTGCGGAGCTGCGGGTGGACTGCCGCGTGCCGCCCGGGCTGGGGGAGGACCTCGTCCGGACCCGGATCGCCGAGCTGCTCGGGGCGGGCACCGCCGGCGAAGCCGGTGGTCGGAGGTATGAGATCGAGTTCATCGAGACCGTGGTCGGCAACCGCTCTCCGGCCGACACCCCGCTGATGGACGCGATCTCGGCCTGGGTGGCCGAGAACGACCCCGGGGCCGAGGCCGTCCCCACGATGCTCCCGGCCTTCACCGACTCGCGCACCTTCCGCGACACGTTCCCCGACTGCGTCGCCTACGGCTTCTTCCCCCAGAAGCACATGTCGCTCTTCGACACCGCCCCGCTCGTGCACGGCGCCGACGAGCGGATCGACGTGCGCGACCTCGGCTTCGCCGCGAGGTTCTTCCACGAGCTCCCGGGAACCATGCTGAGGTGAGACGGTCCTTCGCCCTCGCGATCACCGTCCTGGCTGCCTCCGCCGGCGCGCCGGCCGCCCTCGCCGCCCAGCTCTGGACGAAGCCCGTCTCGCTCGTCGCCCGGGACGTGGCCCCCGACGCGCCCACGCTGTCGGTGAACGCGAAAGGGGACACGCTCATGCGCTGGAGCACGCGGGACGGGCTCCTGGTCGCGAGCCGGCCCGCGGGGGGCCGGTGGTCGTCACCGGTCGCCGTCGACTCCGACGCGATCGCGCTCGACGACGAGGGGAGGCTCGCGGTCCTGGCGAGGGGATCGGGCGGAGGGGTCACGCTGCGCGCGGCACGCGTGGGAGGTCGGTTCGGGCCGCCGCGTCGGATCACGCCCGCCGGCGTCTTCATCCACTAGGCGAGGACGAGACCCCCTCCGGCGGGGGCGATCTCCGGGAAGGGATACACCGTCGACGGGCGGGGGCTCGTGATCCAGCGCCGCGACCGCCGGGGACGCCTCGGCGCGGCGCACGACGTGGGGCGGGACGTGCATTCGTACGTCTTGCGCGTCGCCGGCAATCGGCGCGGCGACGCCGCCGGCCGCGCGTTCGGAGCACCCGAGCCCATCGCCGGCACCTACTACGGGATCGACCAGCTCCGAGTCGGGGCGCGCGGGCACGTCGTCCTCCTCGGGCAGGCACTGGGCAACGCGACGGGTGGCTTCCTCTCCGTCCGCCGCCCCGGCGGGACGTTCACCGCGCCCAGCGGCTTTCTCGGTGCGGGGCCCGGTGACCTCGACGAGCGGACGGTGTCGGTGGGCCCGAACGGCGACGTCGCCGTGGGTCTCCGCGACGGGCTCGGCGCCGGCGCCGCGACGGTCCGGAGGGCGATCGGCGAGATGCTCGTGGACCGCGCGGTGGGCCCCGCTCTCGAGGCGCCGCGCACGGTCTACGACGAGCACGGCGTGCTCATGGCGTTCTGGCCGGGGACGGACGGGGCGCTGCACTACCTGCGCGGCGCGGGTCCGTCGCAGGTGGGGGTGGCACGCGAGGGCCGCGTGCGCGGAACCGCCTTTGCGCTCGATGCCGCGGGCGACGGGATCGCGGTCTGGTTCCGCGGGGCTCACGACGCGAACCGGGAGATCCGGTCGGCGATCTACGACGTGAACCCGCCGAAGATCGATGCGCTGGTCGCTCCCTCGCGGCTACGTGCCGGGCGCGCAGGGCGCTTTGCCGTCGTCGCCGCGGACGGCGGGTCGGGCGTGAAGCGGATCGAGTGGTCCTTCGGAGCGCGTGGCGCGACGGTACGTCACGCGTTCGCGCGCCCCGGGCGCCACATGGTCCGCGTACGCGTGGTCGATGCCGTCGGCCACGCCACCGTGGCCCGTCGCGGCGTGCGCGTCACCCGGTAGCCCGTACCATCGCGCCATGGAGGGCCTCAGCGCCACCCGGACCCGGCTGGATCCCGGCGTCTTCCGCCTCCCGGTCGAGCGGATGCGCGATGGGTGGTACTCCGACGCGTACTTCGTGCAGACGAAGGCGCTGCTCGAGCACGAGGGCCATCGCCCGCGGGTGCTCATGCAGGTCTTCCAGAAGAAGGAGTCGTTCTGCGGCGGGATCGACGAGGCCATCGCCGTCCTCAAGCTCGCGGCGGGCGAACGGGGCGGCGACGGGTCGTGGGAGCCCGGGTGGGACCGGCTCGAGGTCGGCGCGCTGCACGAGGGCGAGCGCATCGCGCCGTTCGAGACCGTCATGACGATCGCCGGTCCCTACCACCTCTTCGCGCACCTCGAGACGGTCTACCTCGGCTGCCTGGCCCGGCGCTCGCTGATCATGGCCAACGTCGCGACGGTGGTGGCCGCGGCGCAGGGCAAGCCGATCTTCTACTTCCCCGCCCGCCACGACCACTGGCTCGTGCAGACCGGGGACGGGTGGGGCGCCTACATCGCCGGGACGGAGGGCGTCTCGACCGACGCGCAGGCCTCCTGGTGGGGCGGCCGGGGGATCGGGACCGTCCCCCACGCGCTCATCGCGGCCTATGGCGGGGACACCGCGCTCGCGGCGCGGAAGTTCGCCGACCGCTACGCCGCCGACATGAACGTCACGGTCCTCGTGGACTTCGAGAACGACTCGGTGCGCACCGCGCTCGAGGTCGCCGAGGCGCTCGGGCCCGAGCTCTGGGGCGTGCGGCTGGACACCTCGGACAAGCTCGTGGACCGCGCCCTGTGGCACGAGATGGGCGAGTTCGCACCCACGGGCGTCAACGCCCGGCTGGTCGAGAAGGTGCGCACGGCGCTCGACGGAGCCGGCCATCCGGACGTCCGGATCGTCGCCTCGGGCGGCTTCGACGCCCAGCGGATCGGCGAGTTCGAGGCGGCCGGGGTGCCCGTGGACGCCTACGGGGTCGGGTCCTCGCTCATCCGCGGGGCCAACGACTACACCGCTGACATCGTCGAGCTCGACGGGCGCCCGTGCGCCAAGGTCGGCCGCCACGTCCGCCCGAACCCGCGCCTCGAACGAGTCCCCTGACGTCCGAGGGCTCGGGCCGTCCCTATCCTCCCGCCGCGATGCTCGGCCGGATCGATCACGTGGGCGTCGCCGTCGAGGATCTCGACGGTGCCCTGGCGCTCTACGGCGACCGCCTCGCAATGCCGACCGCCCACCGGGAGACCGTGGAGGAGCAGGGCGTGGAGGCCGTGCTGCTTGATGTCGGCGACTCCCACGTCGAGCTCCTGCGCCCACTTGGTCCCGACACCCCCGTGGGGAGGTTCCTCGCGAAGAAGGGGCCGGGGCTGCATCACGTCGCCTACGGGGTCGAGGACATCGAGGAGACCCTCCAGCAGCTCAACGGCCTGGGGGTCCGCCTCATCGACGAGACGCCGCGCCCGGGGATCCGGGGCTCGCGCGTCGCCTTCTTGCACCCGGCGGCCACCGGCGGCGTGCTCACCGAGATCGTCCAAGGAGCTGACCACTGATGGCTGGAGTCCGCCGTGTCACCATCGGCTTCGAGGGGACCATGCCCCTCTCCACCCGTCTCTCCGAGGAGGCGCTGAGCGGGTTGCGGGGGGCGCTCGGCTCCGGCGGCTGGCACGACCTCACGACGGAGGAGGGCTCGGCGCTCATCTACGTGCCCAAGGTCATCTACATCACGACGGACTCCTCCGAGCACCGCGTGGGCTTCGGCGCGGCCTGAGCTCTCTCGACCTCGCCCTCTTCCGTGCGCTGCGCACCCGCGGGCACGCCCCCGCGCTGGAGCGGGCGGTCCGGGCCTACTCCCGGCTGGGGGAGCACGGTGCCGTCTGGGTGGCGCTCGGGCTCGGCGGCGCGGCGGTGCAACCCGGGCGCCGGCGCGAGTGGCTGGGCGGAGTGCGGGCCGTGGCCGTCACCTACGCCCTCAACCAGCTTCTGAAGGTCATCGTCCGCCGCCCCCGTCCCCGGGTGCCGGGACTTCCGGCCCTGATCCACACGCGGACCCAGCTCTCGTTCCCGAGCGCCCACGCCGCCACGTCCGTCGCCGCCGTGCGGGCCTACGGGATCCGCGCCCTCGCGCTCCCGGCTGCGGTCATGGCGGTCTCCCGGGTCTACCTCGGCGTGCACTGGCCGAGCGACGTCGCCGCAGGGGCCGTGCTCGGAGCGGTGGTAGCGCGATGAAGGTCGGCATCGTCGGCCTTCCCAACGCGGGTAAGTCCTCGCTGTTCAACGCGCTCACGCGCGCCGGGGCCGAGGCGGCGAACTACCCGTTCACGACGATCGAGCCGAACGTCGCCGTCGTGCCCGTGGAGGACGAGCGGCTCGACGCCGTGGCCACGCTCGTCCGCGCCTCGAAGGTTGTCCCGGACACGATCGCCTTCCACGACATCGCCGGGCTCGTCCGCGGCGCCCACGAGGGTGAGGGACTCGGCAACCGCTTCCTGGCCAACATCCGCGAGACCGACGCGCTCGTCCATGTCGTCCGCGCCCACGGCGCGACCGACGTCGTGCACCCCGAGGGCGAGGTCGACCCCGTCCGCGACGCGGAGATCGTCGAGACCGAGCTCGTGTGGGCCGACCTCGAGGCCGCCGAGCGCCGCCACGAGCGCGTGGTCCGTACCGCCCGCGGCGGCGAGCGTGCCGCGAAGCTCGAGGAGGCATGGCTGCGGGAGCTCATCGACGCCCTCGGGGCCGGGAAGCCGGCCCGGTCCGTGCCCCCGCCGGCCGAGCTCGGCCGCGTCGCCCTCGCCGACCTGCTCACGGCGAAGCCCGTGCTCTTCGTGGCCAACGTCGAGGAGGGCGAGGACGAGAATTCGTCCCCACCCACCCCGCTGGCCGCCCACGCCGCGGCACAGGGCGCGGCGATCGTGGCGGTGTCGGCCCGGCTCGAGGCCGAGCTGTCCGAGCTCGAGCCCGACGACGCGGCCGCCATGCGCGAGGATCTCGGCGTCGCGCCGGTCTCCTCTTTGCAGCGCGTGATCCGCGGCGCGTTCGGGCTGCTCCGGCTCTCCGCCTTCTTCACCGCGGGAGAGGACAAGCCCGCGCAGTCGTGGCACATCCGGGCGGGCTCCACGGCGTGGGACGCGGCGGGCGCGATCCACTCCGACATCCAGCGCGGCTTCGTCCGCGCCGAGGTGATCGGTTGGGAGGAGCTCGTGGCCGCGGGCGGCTACGCGCCGGCCCGCGATCGGGGCGAGCTGCGCGTCGAGGGCCGCGACTACGCCATGCGCGACGGCGACGTGCTCACCGTGCGCTTCACGCCCTGAGCCGGTGGTCGTCTCCGCTCCAGCGACCCGGCATCGGCCTAGCTCGGCCCGCCCTCGAGGCGCTTGGCCAGGGCGTCGAGTCCCCGCTCCCGCGCGGCCGCCGCGCCACGCGCGACGTCGGTCGGGGCGTCGGGCGGGAGCTCGACCTCCGGCGTGCGGAGCGTGGCCACGTCCTTGAACATGAGGACCTCCGCCGCGTGGTCGTGGAGCGCCGCGCGCACGCGGGGTGACTCCCGGAGGCAGCCCGCGATCGCGGCCTCGAGCGACCCGTGGCGGCGCAGCAGGTCCGCCGCGCCCTTCTCGCCGATCCCCTTCGCCCCGGGCAGGCCGTCGGAGGGGTCGCCGCGCAGGGCGATGAAGTCCGGCACGAGCGCGGGCGGGATGCCGTAGCGCTCCCCGACCTCGGCCGGGCCGTAGCGCTCGAAGCCCTTCACCCCGGTCTTGAGGTAGAGCACCGCGGTGCGCTCCGTCGCCGACTGGAACATGTCGCGGTCGCCCGTGAGCAGCAGGCAGGTGCCGCCCGCCGCCTCCTCGGCGCGGGAGAAGGCATGGAGGAGGTCGTCGGCCTCGAGGTCCGCGCTCGTCACGCTCGGCCAGCCGAACGTGGCCAGCCACTCCTCGATGCCCGCCCACTGCGCGGCGAGCGCGTCGGGCACGGGCGGGCGGTCAGCGTGGTAGGGCGGGTAGGCGCGCTTGCGGTAGCGCGCGGCCTCCCGTCCCCAGCAGATGACCACGGCCCGCGGGCCCTCGTCGAGGCAGATCCGCAGCGTCGCGTTCGTGAAGCCGAGCAGCGCGTTGGCCGGCTGCCCGGCGCCGTCCTTGATGGAGTCGGGGAGCGCGAAGAACGAGCGGTAGAGCAGCGACGGCCCGTCGACGGCGAGAAGGGGGGCGGGCATCTCGCGCCAAGCTACTTCGCCGTCCTGCCCACGTTCACGCCGAGACGCTCGCGCGGGTCTTCTCGGGTTAGAGCTCCACCGGGGGACCGGCCGCGCCGAGCCACACCGCGCGGTAGGTCCCGTGCCGGCGGGCGCGCCAGGCGTAGCGGAAGTCACGGTGGACCTGGGTGACGCCGGCGAGGACCCAGCGGCGGCCCTCACGGCGTTGCACGATCAGGTACGCGCCGGGCGACGCGGGAACGGCCTCCCCCACGAGCGTGCCCGGCGGAGCGGCCTGCGCGGCCATGCTGAGCAGGACCACCCGCACCACCCGGCGCATGCCCATGCTCCCCGGGCCGATCCCGCCGCCGCCCGACGACGGAGGCGGGGGCGAGGCGGAGGGCGATGGCTTGGGCGTCGGGGTCGGCAGCGCCCGCCGGCCGCCCGTCACGCCGTTGAAGGTCGCCCACGTGTCGCGCAACCCGAGGCGTGCGCGCAGGACGCCGCCGGTGGTGATCGTCGAGCCTCGCGTGCCCAGCACCCGGGCCCGCACGATCCGGGGAGAGACCCCGCGGGTGAGCACCTCGATCCCGCGGAAGCGTCCCGCGTACAACCCGCGGAGCTTCCCTCCCGCGGCGACCAGCGATGTGCTCACCCGCCAGCGGTGGACGGGTGAGATCGAGTCGTAGGGATCGCGGACGGAGCGCAGCCAGGGCTCGGGAGCGGCGCCGAGGAACGAGTTCTCGACGTTCTCCGTCCGGCCCCCGGAGGTGGAGAAGAAGTACGTGATGGCGGGAAGGCCGCCGTAGGTGACGATCCGCCCGCGGGTGGCCCGCACCGCGGCGTTCGTCCGCGGGGTCTCCACGCCGATCCCGCGGTAGACCTGGGAGGCCGTGCCGTCGTCGAGCACCCGCCCGGCACCGGCGGTGATGGCGTAGGTCCGCGCGGCCACGGCCTGGGCCTTGAACGCCTCGTCGTGCCAGCCGACGAAGACCTCGGCGGGCACGACGCCCTGCACGTAGTCGTCCAGGCCGACGACGTTCACGACCCGCACCGAGCCGCCGACCGCGGAGAGCCGGAAGCCGCCCCGGTAGAGCCTGGCGCCGAGGGCCGTGTAGCGCGGACCGCTGACCCACACCGTCGATCCGAACCGGCGCCGCCCGACGTAGACGTGTCCTCCCGCCGCGTCCACCGTGAAGCCCTTCCGCGCGTCCAGCTTCCGCCCGCCCGCCCGCGTCACGTGGGAGATCACGAGCGACCCGTACGTCCCGAGCCCGACGCGAACGGCGCGGCGCGGGCTCGTCCTCCCCAGCGTCGTGTGCGAGTAGTAGTGGCCCAGGATCCGGTCGTAGCGCCAGCCGTGCCTCGCGTAGCCCTCGGCGCCGTACTGGCTCATGCCCACCCCATGGCCGAAACCGGATCCGCGGATGGTCAGGCGACCCGCGGCCGAGGCGGCGGCGGGCACGAGGAGGCAGAGGAAGAGGACGGAGACGGCGAGGCGACGCATCAGAAGTACGCTCGCACACCCTAGGCCGGGAAAAGGAGCGAAACCGGTATGAGCGAACGCAGGGCCTCGGATGTCTTCGTGGAGTGCCTCGAGTCCGAGGGCGTCCGCTACGTGTTCGGCATCCCCGGAGAGGAGACCCTCGATCTCAACGAGTCGCTGGCCTCGTCCTCCGTGCGGTTCGTGCCCGTCCGCCACGAGCAGGGCGGGGCCTACATGGCCGACATGTACGGCCGTCTCACCGGCCGCGCGGGGGTATGCCTGGGCACCCTCGGGCCCGGCGCGACGAACCTCATCACCCCCGTGGCCGACGCCTTCCTCGACCGCGCGCCGCTCGTCGCCCTCACGGGCCAGGCCGACACGGAGCGGATGCACAAGGAGTCCCACCAGTACATCGACCTCGTGCAGATCATGGCGCCGATCACGAAATGGAACGCGCGCGTCGGGGTCCCCGAGATCATCCCGGAGGTCGTCCGCAAGGCCTTCAAGGTCGCCGAGTCCGAGAAGCCGGGCGCCACGCACCTCGAGCTGCCCGAGGACGTGCTCGGCATGCGGCTCGACGCGCGACCCCTCCCGCGCCGGCGCCCCGTGCAGCCCGAGCCGGGGCCCCGTGAGCTCCTGCGCGCCGCGGACATCATCCGCGGCGCGCTCAACCCCGTCTGCCTCGCCGGCAACGGCGTGGTGCGCAGCGGGGCGGCTCCCGCACTGCGCGAGTTCGCCCGCGCCACCGGCATCCCCGTGGCCGAGACGTTCATGGCCAAGGGCCTGCTCGACTACGAGGACCCGCACGCGCTGGGGACCGTGGGGCTCCAGGCGCGCGACTACGCGATGGCGGGCTTCGAGGACGCCGACGTGGTCATCGCCGCCGGGTTCGACCTCGTCGAGCACGCGCCGAAGCACTGGAACCCCGAGGGCGACAAGAAGATCATCGTCATCGACACGGTCGCCGCGGAGATCGACGAGGACTTCGTGCCCGAGGTCGAGCTCATCGGGGACATCTACCACGTCCTGTCCCGGCTCGGCGAGGAGTGCCGCGACGTGCCCCACACCGGCGGCTCGCACCGGCTGCGCGACGTCGTGCTCGGGCGCTTCGAGCAGGCCCGCGAGGATGACGCCTTCCCTGTCCAGCCCCCGCGCGCGCTGTGGGAGATCCGCAAGGCGCTGGGCCGCGAGGACATCCTCATCTCCGACGTCGGCCTGCACAAGCTCTGGATCGCGCGGATGTTCCCCGCCCACGAGCCGAACACGGTGATGATCGCCAACGGACTGGCGGGGATGGGCTTCGCGGTGCCGTCCGCCATCGGGGCCAAGCTCGTGCACCCCGATCGGAGGGTGATCGCCGTCTCGGGCGATGGCGGCTTCCTCATGAACTGCCAGGAGCTCGAGACCGCGAGCCGCCTGAAGACCGCGTTCGTGAACGTCATCTGGGAGAACTCCCAGTTCGGCTCGATCGTCTGGAAGCAGGACAAGAAGTTCGGCCGGCACTTCGGGACGGACTTCACGAACCCGGACTTCGTGAAGCTGGCGGACTCCTTCGGGCTGCCCGCGTGGCGGATCGGGGCGGTCGACGAGCTCGGGCCCCGCCTCGAGCACGCCCTCGGCCTCGACGTCCCCTCGGTGATCGTCCTGCCGATCGACTATTCGCTCGATGTCGCGATCTCCGAGGAGCTCGGAGTCGAGACCGTCACGACGTGAGGATCCGGCCGCTGGCGGAAGAGGACGTCGGCCGGGCGGCGCGGCTCCTCTGGGCCGCGCTTCCTCCTCACGGCGAGGACGGTGACGCCCGCATGCGAGCGAGGCTCGCCCACGGCCTGGCCCATGATCCGGAAGGGCTCTGGGTGGCGGAGGACGAGGACGGGCTCACCGGCATCGCCCTCGCCGTCCGGCGGGAGGAGATCTGGGTCCTCGCCTGGCTCGGCGTGCATCCCGGGGCCCGCTCGGCCGGGGTCGGCGGGCGCCTGCTCGAGGCGGCGCTCGCCTATGGGGCCGGCTGCCGGGGCTTTCTCATCGCCTCGTCCGACGATGCGCGGGCCATGCGGCTGTACGCGCAGGCCGGGTTCGATGTCCACCCGTCCGTCCTGGCGAGGGGCCGCGCGAGCCCGGAGCGGGCGCCGGACCTGTCAAGGGTGCGCGAGGGCGGCGCCGAGGACGTCGAGCACTGCGTCCGGATCGACCGGGCCGTGCGCGGCGGTGGACGCGGGATCGACGTGACGGCGTGGCTGGACTCGGGCGACCGGCTGTGGCGCACGCCATCGGGCTACGCGGTCGGCCGGCAGGGACGGCCGATGACCGTGGCGGCAACCGACGAGGAGGAGGCCTCGCTCCTGCTCTGGCGGGTTCTCCTGGACGGCGGCGAGGACGAGAGCGAGGTTCACTGGATCACCGCGCGGCAGGGCTGGGCGGTGCGGACGGTCCTCGACGCCGGGCTGAAGCTCGACCGGGGCTACGCCTACTTCACCCGCGGCGAGCTCGGGCCGCTCACCCCCTGGCTGCCCAACAACTCGCTGCTCTGACGGCTAGGGTCCTGTCGGGCATGGCCCCCACGCTTCCTCGCGGGAACCGCACCGTGCCCGCCCGGGCCGCCGTCGCGTCCGCCGTCGCGCGCGTCATCGACCTCGTGACGGTCGTGGTCTGCGTCCTCATCGTGGTGGGGATCCTGCTCGTCGTCCTCGGGGCGAACCTGGACAACGCCATCGCAGGCCGCCTCCACACGTGGGCGGACACGCTGACCAACCCGTTCCACGCCCTCTTCACCCCGAACGGCCACAAGCTCCGGGTGACCGTGAACTGGGGGCTGGCCCTCGTGGTCTACTTCGCGATCGGCCGCGTCCTGGCGGCCGGCGTGCGCCGCGCCGGGAGGGTCTAGAGACCGAGCAGCTCGGCGACGCGCGGGGCCAAGCCGGGGACGACGTCGGAGCAGTCGACCACGTCGTCGCGCCGGAAGGCGTCGGTCCGCCCCGGGCGGTACGCCGTTGCGCTGCGCGAGTCGGGATCGATCACGAGCAGCAGCCGGCATCCGGCCTCGATCCAGGCGAGCGCCTTGGCGTGTACTCCCGAGTACCGGTCGCCAGACGAGACGACCTCGACCGCGAAGTCGGGCGCACCGGGCCAGTAGCCCTGTACTTCTCCGACTCGTGCGACGTGCTCGGGGGACATCCATGCTGCGTCCGGCGCGCGCACCGTATCGGGACGGCTGGCGATGACGAAACCGGTTTCAGCACCGACCATCGCTCCGCCGAGGTCCTGATCGCGAACGTGTCGGTGAAGCGCCGCGGCGGCCTCGACCGCGACCCTCCCATGCTCGAAGAATCCCGGTTCCATGACCCGTAACTCTCCCCGGATCAGCTCGAAGCGGGCCCGCCCGCGGGGAAGTCGGAGCAGTTCCTCCGCCGTCATAGGAATGCCCGTGTCGATCCCGCGTGTGGTCGCCACCTTCAGTCCCTTCTCGACCCCGCGGCGATCTTTCGCAGGTCGAGCGCCTTGTCGAGCGTCTCCTCGTCCACGCCGTGCTCGCGGGCGACCTCGCGCAGCGTCCGGCCGCTCGACGACGCGTCCTTGACGATCTCCGCTGCCCGGTCGTAGCCGATGTAGGGGTTCAGTGCCGTGGCCACGGCGAGCGTGCCCTCGGCCGACGCCTGGCAGCCGGGCAGGTTCGCCTCGATGCCGTCCACGCACTTCTCCTTCAGCGCGCGTGAGGCCGACGCGAGCAGCCGGATCGACTCGAGCAGGTTGCGCGCGATGAGCGGGATGCGCACGTTGAGCTCGAACTGCCCCTGCATACCGCCGATGGTCACCGCGGTGTCGTTGCCGATCACCTGCGCGGCGACCTGGAGGACGACCTCGGGCATGACCGGGTTGACCTTCCCGGGCATGATCGAGGAGCCCTTCTGGAGCTCCGGGAGGTAGAGCTCCCCGATCCCCGATCGCGGGCCGGAGCCCATGAGCGCGAGATCGTTGGCGATCTTCGTGAGCGAGACCGCGACCACCTTCAGGGCCCCCGAGAGCTCCACGAGCGCGTCGCGGTTGGCCTGGGCCTCGAAGGGGTCCTCGGGCGCGCGGATGTCGAGCCCCGTGGCCTGCCCGAGCACGTCGCGCACGCGCGCGGCGAACTCCGGGTGCGTGTTCAGCCCGGTGCCCGTGGCGGTGCCCCCGAGCGGGATCTGCGCGACCTGGGACAGCGCGTTGTCCACCCGCCGGCGGGCGAGGCGGATCTGGGCGGCGTAGCCGGCGAACTCCTGGCCGAGGGTGACGGGCACGGCGTCCATGAGGTGGGTGCGCCCGGACTTGACGATGTCGGCGAACTCCTCGGCCTTGGCGGCGAAGGAGCCCTCGAGGCCCTCGAGCGCGGGCGCCAGGTCGTCCGTGACCTCGGCGAGGGCGGCGAGATGCACCGCGCTCGGGAAGACGTCGTTGGAGGACTGGCCCATGTTCACGTGGTCGTTGGGGTGCGCGCCCTCGCCGGCGAGGTTCGCGATGACCTCGTTGGCGTTCATGTTCGAGGAGGTGCCCGAGCCGGTCTGGAAGACGTCGATCGGGAACTGCTCGTCGTGGGCGCCGTCGGCGACCTCGTCGGCGGCGCGGGCGATCCGCTCCGCGAGCTCGGCGTCGAGCAGCCCGAGCTCCGCGTTCACGCGCGCGGCGGCGCCCTTGATGCGCCCGAGCCACCGGATCACGGGCACGGGCACCCGCTCGCCGGAGATGGGGAAGTTCTCGACCGCCTTGCTGGTCTCGCCGCCCCACCGCTCCTGGCCCGCCTCGTGCCCGCTCATCTCCCCGACGCTACCCACCCGCCGGTCCAAGGCGGCCGCCGGCCGCCGTGACCGCCCCGAGCAGGGCACCGAGGAGCAGGCCCTTGAGCTCGTCGCGGGGCGCCGTCCGCGTGTCGAGCCATTCGAGCACGGCGCCGTCGACGAACCACACCCAGCCGAGGACGGCGACCCGGAGCGTCGTGGGCCGTGGCTCGGCCAGCGGGAGCCCGGCGACGATCCGGTCTGCGGTGGCCGAGCGGACCTCCTCGACGAGCTCGCGCACCTGGGGCACGGCGCCGACGGAGCGCAGGAGCTTGCGGTAGGCGGTCTCGTGATCCTCGATCCAGGCCAGGTAGCGGCCCAGCGCGGCGTCGAGCTGCTCGGCGGCGGGGCGCTCGGCGTCGGGCTCGGTGAGCTCGCGCACCTCCTCGGCGACCTGAGCCAGCGTGTCCGAGAAGTACGCCTGCTTCGAGGGGAAGTAGTGGTAGAGCAGCGCCTTGGAGACCCCCGCGGCGCGGGCGATCCGGGCCATGGAGAGCTCCTCGTAGCCGTGCTCGGTGAAGAGCTCCGTGCCGAGCGCGAGCAGACGCCGCCGCCGCTCGTCGACTCCGAGGCGCTGGTAGGCGGGCTCGTGGGCGGCGCTCACGCACGACAGGCTACTTGACCTCCGGTCAGCGGCGGGTGTTGACCGTCGGTCAGTACCCGTGCTAGGGTCTCCTGACCGTTGGTCAAGAAGCCGCCCGCTATTCCCGAGGAGGACCGCATGAGCCCACCCAACCCCGATGCCTTCATGGCCGACCTCGAGGAGGTGCGCGCCCGGCTCGCCGTCGTGGAGAGGCGGATCGGGCTGCGGCCACCGGCCCCGGCCCGGTCGCCGGCGCCGCTCGCCGGGCCGAGCATTCCGCCTCCCTCGCTCCCGCTCCCGGTGGCCCCGCCACCCGTGCTGCCGCGCCCGAAGCGGGGCTGGGAGGAGCTGGTGGGCGGTCGCCTGCTGGCCTGGGTCGGCGGGGTCGCGGTTTGCGTCGGGCTCGCCTTCCTCCTCGCGGTCGCGGTTTCACGCGGGTGGTTGGGCGAGGGTGCGCGCGTCGGCCTCGGCGCGGTCCTCGGCGCCGGGCTTCTCGGCGTGGGCGCCTGGCTGCAGGAGCGGCGCGGCGCGCCGCTCGCCGGCCGGGTCGCCGCCGGCACCGGGATCGCCGGGCTGTTCGCGGCGCTCACCGTGGGCGCGGCGGGGTACGGCCTGATCGGGGTGGTCCCCGGCCTGCTGGTCGCCGCGGTGGTCGGCGCGGTCGCGGTCACCGCCGCCCTGCGCTGGCGTGCCGTGCCGGTCGCCGCCCTCGGGATGGGCGGGCTGCTGCTCGCGCCGCTCCTCGTGGGCGCACCGCACGGCCCCGGGACCCTGATCTTCCTCTGGGTCGCCGTCGCCGCGTGCAGCGCGGTCGTCGTGGCCCAGCGCTGGGACGGCCTCTCGCTGGCGATCGCCGGGCTCGCGGTCCCCCAGTGGGTCGGATGGACCCTCGCGGGCGGACACGCGCCGTTCTCGATCCTCCTCGTCCTCCTCGCCTTCGGATCGCTCGGCGCGCTGGCGGCGGTCGGGCACGACCTCCGGGCCGGCAGTCGCCTGCGCGGACTCTCCGCCTTCTTGCTCGGCTTCAACGCGCTCGTGCTCGCGTTCGTCGGGTGGAGCGCCATCGACAACGGAGTGGGCCGGACGGCCGCGGCGCTCTGGCTGGCCGGACTCGGGCTCGCCCACGTCGCCGGCGGCCTGGCCGCCCGGCGCGGTCACCGACCCTCCGCCGAGCTCCGGCTCCTCGCCCTCGCCCTGGGTGCGGCCCTGGCCGACACCGCTCTGGGCCTCCTGGCCCCCGGGCTCGCGGGGGTCGCGGTCTGGTCGCTCGTCGCGGTGGGCTTCGCCGCGCTCATCCGGGCCCGCGGCCTGCGGCTCGGGGAACGCGAGCTCGTCACCCTCGGCACCGGCGTCCACACCGGCCTGGCACTGCTGCGGGCCATCGCCGAGGCCCCGCCCTCCACGGTCGGCTCCGGAGCGGGGACCGTCGGGCTGCTCGCCCTCGCGGCGGTTGTCGCCTCCTCCTTCGCCTCCGCGCGGCTGGCCGACGAGGGGCGTCCGCGGCTCGCCGCGCTCCTCGACGGCATCGGCCTTCTCACCCTCGCCTACCTCACGGCCCAGGCGCTCGACGGCGCCGTGCTCGCCGCCGCGTGGGCGGCAGAGGCCTCCGCGCTGGCCGTGGTCGCGCGGCGGACCGGGGACGTGCGTGCCCGGCTCGGCGCACTGGGCTTCCTCGCGCTCGCCGCGCTCCACGCGGTGGGAGTCGAGGCGCCGGTCAGCGCGCTGCGCGACGGCGCTCCCGACCTCCTCGCCGCCGCAGTCGCCCTCGCCGCCGTCACCCTCGCTGCGCTCCGGACCGCACGCGGGGAGGACGACCCCCGCGTGCGCCGTGTGCTCCTGGCCGTGGCCGCGCTCGCCCCCGTGTACCTCGCCTCCGTCGCGATCGTCGGCGCGTTCGCGGGCGGCCCCGCCCTCGACGCCGGCGGCCTCGGCCTCGGCGCCCACCAGCAGGGACAGGTCGCGCTGAGCGTCTTCTGGGCGCTGTGCGGAGTGGGCGCGCTGCTCACCGGACTGCGCCGCGACCGCCGTGAGCTGCGCCTCGCCGGCCTGGCTGGCCTGGGGGTCGCGGCCGGGAAGGTGTTCCTCGTCGACCTCGCGACGCTCAACTCGATCTACCGCGTCGCGTCCTTCGTCGTCCTCGGCCTGCTGCTCCTCGGCGCGGGGCTGGCCTGGGAGCGGACGCGGGCGCGTAGCGTGGAGCGGCCCGGATGATCGGGATCGCGCTCACCGTCGCGCTCGTCGTCCTCGTCGTGATGGCCGTCCGGGCTCGCCCGCGCTGGGTGCCTCCGGTGTCCTTCGCCCTCGGGGTCGTCCTCGGGGCGGGGAGCGTCATCCTTGGCGCCGTGATCGGCCTCGGGGGGTACGTCACGGTGGCCGCCCCGGTGCTCGGCGCCGTCCTCCTCGGGCTCGGCCTCCAGCGCTTCGTGGGCGACCGCAGGACCGCGGCGCGCGGCGCGGCCTACGCGCTGGCCGGCGTCGCGGGCGGGTACTTCGTGGTGTTCCTCCTCCTCGTGGCCGCGTGCGGCGGAGGCGGGTGCTCCTGACGGCTCACCCGCAGAACGCGATGAGCTCCCGCGCGACGCCCACCGGATCGTCGTAGGTCAGCAGGTGGCCCGTGTCGGTGAGGACGCGGAGCTGGGCGTCGGGCAGCAGGTCGAGCGCCTCGCGGGCGGTGTCGAGCGGGTGGAAGGGGTCGGAGTCGGCCCACAGCAGCAAAACGGGCATCGTCAGCTCGGGGAAGAGGTCGAGCAGGTGGCGCTGGGGCTCGCGGGGCCAGCGTGCGGCGGCCCGGGCCCAACCGCGGGCGCGGGTGGGGTTCCCGCCGACCTCGGAGAAGGCGTGGCGCAGGAGGTCGCGCGCGGCGGGGTCGCGCGCGAGCGTGAGGCGGTCGGCGTAGGCCGGGCGGAAGGTCCAGGTCGCCGCGCGCGCGAGGGGTCGGTCGAGTCCCGGGAGCGCGGCGGCGCGGCACGCGGCGCGCCAGAGCGCCATCCGCCCGGGGGAGGCCGAGGGGCGGTGCAGCCGGTTGGGCATGAGCACGAGCCGCGCGGGGGCGAGCCGGCCCGACCCCACGGCGCGCAGGACGAGCTCCGCGCCCGCCCCGTGCCCGCCCACGAGCGGTCGCGGCCCCGCCGTCTCCGCGCAGAAGCCCGACAGCACGTCAACGAGCCAGTCGGGCGAGTAGGGGTGGCGCGGACGGTCCTCGGAGTCGCCGTGGAGCGGCAGGTCGGGCATGACGACCCGGAAGCGCTCGCACAGCGGCTCGACCACCGGCTCCCACTCCCGCCAGGAGAGCCCGCCGGCGTGGAGGAGCACGAGCGGCGGCCCCGTGCCCACCTCACGGTAGGCGACGCGCGCCCCGTCAGAGTGGTGATAGAGACGAAGTCTCAACCACGGTCTCCGAAGTGGAAGGAGCGGAGCTTCACCCGCGCGCGAGTCCCGCCACGCGCCCACGTTCCGCCGCGGCGCGCTGCTCGCGCCCGAGGCGCCCCGGATCGACGAACGCGCGCATCCGGAACAGGAGCTCGGCTTGGAACCCCGCGGTCCGGGCCGACCCTCGCTCCACCGCCCCCACGAGGTAGCCGACCCGCTCGGCGACCGCGGGGTCCCGCCGCGCCGCGGGCGACATGTGCGCAGCGGCGGTCGTGAAGGCCGCCCCCACGGCCTGGAGCTGCGCGTCGTTCACCGCCTCCGCCACGCACTCCGACAGCTTCGTCCCGTCCTGAAGGGCGACGGGCCCGGGTGCGCGGGCCAGGGCACGCTCGACGGGCTTCCCGCCCGGCATCCGGCACGCCGCCGCCACGACGTGCTCCCGCGCGCCACACCCGGCGAGGGCGACGAGGGCCAGCAGCGCGGCGCCGGGCCGCAGGCGGCGTCGCCGCGGGGCGAGCGCTGCGGTCATGCCCCCCATGAGGCGCGATCGTAGGCGTTAGGAGAATGTGTCGCTGATCGCGACTGGGGACCCACCTCCGGCGGCCATGTGGCCACCTCCGGCACCCCTAGCGTCGTGGGCGCGTGCGCCTGCTGCGCTCCCCCCACGACTCGGAGATCGCCCGCCTGGCCCTTCCCGCCCTGGGGGCGCTGGCCGCCGAGCCGCTGTATCTCCTCGTCGACACCGCGATCGTCGGCCATCTCGGCACGCCTCCGCTGGCCGCGCTCGCCCTCGCCGGCGCGCTGCTCACCCTCGCGATCACGCTCTGCAACTTCCTCACCTACGGGACCACCGCGCAGGTCGCCCGGCTCCACGGCGCCGGGCGTGAGGCCGAGGCCGGCGCGCTCGCCGCGCAGGCCCTGTGGCTCGCGGTGGCGATCGGCACGGCGCTGGCGCTGATCGCGGTCCTCGCCGCGCCCGCCCTCGTGACCCTCATGGGCGGCCGCGGTGACGTCGCCACGCGCGCGGCGCCCTACCTCCGGGCGTCCGCGGTCGGCATCCCCGCGGCGCTCGTCGCCCTCGCCGGCCCGGGCTACCTGCGGGGGATCGGCGACCTGCGCACGCCGCTGCTCGTGGTCGCCGCCGGGCAGGCCGCGAACGTCGTCCTCGAGCTCCTCTTCGTCTACGGGCTCGACCTCGGCCTGCAGGGCTCCGCGTGGGGGACCGTGCTCGCGCAGCTCGGGATGGGCGCCGCCTTCGCCGTGATCCTGCTCCGCGCCCCGGCCGCCACGCGTCGGCCCTCCCCCGCGCGGCTCGCCCCCCTCCTGCGCGTCGGCTCGGACATCGCGGTGCGGACGGCCGCGCTGCTCGGCTCCTTCGCGGTCGCCTCGGCGGTCCTCGCCCGGATCGGCCCGGCGTCCCTGGGCGCCCACCAGGTCGCCTTCCAGCTCTTCGTGTTCCTCGCGCTCGTCCTCGACGCGCTCGCCGTCGCCGGCCAGGTGCTCGTGGGCCGGGCCCTCGGCGCCGGCGACGCCGCCCGGGCGCGCGCCGCCGCGCGGCGGATGCTCGAGTGGGCGCTCGTCTCCGGGCTGGTCTTCGCCGGCGTGCTCCTGCTCCTCGAGACCCCGCTCCCGGCGCTCTTCACGAACGACGCCCGGGTCATCGAACGCACCCGCGCGGTCTGGCCGCTCTTCGCCCTCATGCAGCCCGCCGCCGCGGTCGTCTTCGCCCTCGACGGGATCCTCATCGGCGCCGGCGACACCCGCTACCTGAAGTGGTCGATGCTCGCCGCCGCCGCGGTGTTCGTCCCCCTCTCGCTCCTCGCCCTGGACCAGGACTGGGGGATCGTCGGCGTCTGGTGGGGCCTGCTGGCCCTGATGGCCGTGCGCCTGCTCACCCTCGGCGCCCGCTTCCGCACGGAGCGCTGGGCGGTGATCGGGCCCGCTACCTAGAAGTTCGGAGGAACCGCGAGCCCGAACCGCTCGCGGAGCAATCGCAGGTCATGCCGATCGTCGTCGTCGGGCACGTAGCCGAGGCGATACGAGTAGGACCGAATGGCCGCCTGTCCACTCAGGTCGGCGCGCGCGGGCGGTCGCGATCGCCGTCGAGCAGGTGACCCAGGCCCGCCTCGCGCATGAGCTCCTCGGTGCCCTGGGACACACCGCCTTCGATGAGCGCGTGCGGCCGGCCACCGGCCTCGCAGTGGTAACAGGCGTCCCAGTCCTCGGTCGACTTGTACCACTCGTGCTCGCCGCAGTCCTTGCGCCCCTTGGGCACGAGGCGCCAGAGCGGCGGAGGAAGGTTGCCCCGCAGGGTGGTCCGCCAGCGATAGCGCGCCTTGTGCGGTCGCATCGTCTCCTCATCGTAGGTGCGACGGGTCATCGCTTTCTCTTCTGGATGTTCCGCAGCTTGCGGTTCTTCTCTTCGGCCTGAGCCCGGCGTCTCAGATCCTTCGGTGCCGTCGCGTCGCGGGCGAGCCCACGAACCATCCTTGTCGCTGACGCCGATGAACGCGCTGTCTCGCTGGCGCCGGCCCACTCCTTGGATAGGAGGGGGGAAGGAGGCTCCCGCCCCATCTAGGATCGACCTGGCCCGCCGCGGCCTCCATCCCCCGCGCTCTCTGAGGTCGGCGGCGCGCCGGTGAACTCGAGCAGGTCACCGGGTTGGCACCCGAGGACCTCGCACAGGCGGGTCAGCGTCGAGAAGCGGATCGCCCGCGCGTGATTGTTCTTGAGGATGGAGAGGTTGGCGTAGGTGACACCGACGCTCTCGGCGAGGTCCGTCAGCGTCATCCTGCGCTCGAGCAGCATCCGGTCGAGCCGGACCGCGATGGAGTGCGGGTCAGCGCTCATACGGCGTGGCGCTCGAACTCGCGGAGCTCGACGCCCGCGCGGAAGATCGCCGCCAGGGTCAGCACCAGTGCGCCCGGGAGGAGTTGGCCGACCGAGAGCGTGAGCACCGGCTCGGCGTTCGGCGCCGAGGACGGCCGGACCGTGGTCCCGGCCTGCGCGAGGACATACTGGAGGAGCGCGAGCATAGGGATGGCGACCAGCAGGAGCGATCCGATCCCCGTCAGGCGCCGCGCGGCCCCCTCCCAGAAGGGATCGCCACGCTCGGCGGCGCGCAGGATCGGCGCCAGGAGCCCGAGGGCGATCGCCGCGAGCAGCCACGGCGCCAGTTCCTGGAACGACCACAGCGCGAGCACACCCCCGCCGACGCGCGGCACGGTCATGACCGCCTGTCCGCTGCTGATGTAGCCGTAGCCCAGGTCCGGCAGCCGCTCACCGCGCACGGTGGGGTTGAAGGAGCGCCGGAGCGCGTGGACGTCGAGCTTGCCGTGGTACTGGATCCGCGAGTGGGCGACGCCGTCGACGACGCGCACGCCGGCCGCGACCCCGCCGCCGGCGACGGCGACCACGGCGAGCAGCAGCGCAGCGCGCGACGGGCGCCGGCCCACCACGAGCAGCAGCGCACAGCCCACCACCAGCGCGATCAGGACCAGCGCGATGAGCAGCTCCCCGCCGGCCAGCAGCTCGACGAGCGTCGCGAACACGATTAACGCGACGATCACGACGGCAGCTTTGCGGACTATCACGGACATGAGGACTCCTTCTCTCGTGTATCGATAAGCAAGAGAAACATAGCGATAAACGAGATGCAGAGCCGCCAGCCATGCTGCCGGGAGCGGCCCCTAGGATCGAAGCGTGGCCGTCGATCCCCAGCAGTCCTTCCCCGAGCTCGAGGAGCGGGTGCTCGCGCGGTGGCGCGAGCGCGACGTGTTCCGGGAGTCCGTGCGGCGGCGGGAGGGCGCGGAGCCGTGGGTGTTCTACGAGGGCCCGCCGACCGCGAACGGCCTGCCCGGGCTGCACCACGTCCTCGCGCGGGTCTTCAAGGACATCTTCCCCCGCTACAAGACGATGCGGGGGCACCTCGTCGAGCGCAAGGGCGGGTGGGACTGCCACGGCCTGCCCGTGGAGATCGCGGTGGAGAAGGAGCTCGGGCTCGAGGGCAAGCCCGACATCGAGCGCTACGGGATCGCGGAGTTCAACTCAGCCTGCCGGAAGGCCGTGACCCGGCACGTCGCCGAGTGGGACCGGCTCACCGAGCGCATCGGGTTCTGGCTCGACCTCGACGACGCGTACCGGACGATGGACACCACCTATGTGGAGTCCGTGTGGTGGGCGCTCAAGGCGATCTGGACCAAGGGCCTGCTGCAGGAGGACTTCAAGGTCGTCCCCTACTGCCCACGCGACCAGACCTCCCTCTCGTCCCACGAGCTCGGCCAGCCTGGCGCCTACCGCGAGGTGGAGGACCCGTCCGTCTACGTCGCCTTCGGAGTCACCGACCCCCGCGGCGCGCTGGAAGCGGGAGACGAGCTCCTGGTGTGGACGACCACGCCGTGGACGCTCCTCTCGAACGCGATGGTCGCCGTGCACCCCGACATCACCTACGTCCGCGTCCGCGCCGACGACCGCACGTACGTCCTCGCGGAGGCGCTGCTCGGGCGCGTCCTGCCCGACGGCGGCGACATCCTCGCCACGTTCGCGGGCGGGGAGATCCTCGGCACCTCCTACGACCCGCCCTTCCCCTTCCTCACGCGCGCCGACTACGGCCCCGCGGCGCACACCGTCCTGTCCGCCGACTGGGTCTCCGCCGAGGACGGGACCGGGCTCGTCCACGCGTCGGTCGCCTTCGGAGAGGACGACTTCCGGCTCGGGGTGGAGCACGGGCTCGAGGTGATCAACCCCGTCCGCCCGGACGGGAGCTTCGACGACACCATGGGCCCGTTCGCCGGGCAGAACGTCGCCGCCGCCGCGGCGCAGATCCTCGCGGACCTGCGCCGCGGCGGCCGCCTGCTGCGCGCCGAGACCCACCTGCACTCCTACCCGCACTGCTGGCGCTGCGGCACGGCGCTCCTCTACTACGCCAAGCCCTCCTGGTACATCCGCACCTCCGAGGTCCGCGACCGTCTCCTCGCCGCCAACGAGGGCGTCACCTGGCACCCCTCCCACGTCAAGCACGGGCGCTTCGGCAACTGGCTGGAGGGCAACGTGGACTGGGCGCTGTCACGCGAGCGCTACTGGGGCACCCCGCTCCCCGTCTGGCGCTGTGAGCGCGGGCACGTGCACTGCGTCGGCTCCTTCGCCGAGCTCGAGGAGCTCTCGGGCGTCCGCCTGGAGGACCCGCACCGGCCCTACGTGGACGAGGTCGGCTTCCCGTGCGGGGAGTGCGGCCAGCGCATGGAGCGCGTCCCCGAGGTCATCGACGTGTGGTTCGACTCGGGCGCGATGCCCTTCGCGCAGTTCGGTGCGCCGTTCATCAATCCCGAGCGCTTCAGGCAAGCCTTCCCCGCCGACTTCATCTGCGAGGCGCTCGACCAGACGCGGGGCTGGTTCTACTCGCTGCTGGCGGTCTCGACCCTGCTGTTCGACCGTTCGAGCTACCAGGACGTGGTCTGCCTCGGGCTCATCCTCGACGCCGAGGGCCAGAAGATGTCGAAGTCCAAGGGCAACGTCGTCGATCCGTGGAAGGTGCTGGACACCTTCGGGGCCGACGCCGTGCGCTGGTACTTCTTCACGGCCAAGCAGCCGTGGGACGGCTACCGCTTCTCCTTGGAGGCCATCGGGGAGTCCGATCGGCTCTTCCTGCGCCGGCTCTGGTCGACCTACGCGTTCCACGCGCTCTACGCGGGGCTGGAGGAGCCGAAGCCGAGTGAGCCGACCGAGCTCGACCGCTGGGTCCTGTCGCGGCTGGCGGCGACGGTGGAGGAGGTCACGGCGGGGCTCGAGGCCTACGACGCCACGAGCGCCGGCCGCGCGCTGGCCGCCTTCGTCGAGGACCTCTCCAACTGGTACGTGCGGCGCTCACGCCGGCGCTTCTGGGGGGGCGAGGACGCGGCGTTCGCCACGCTGCGCCACTGTCTGGTGACCGTCGCGCAGCTCCTGGCGCCGTTCTGCCCGTTCATGGCCGACGAGATTTACGAGGGCCTGGACGCCTCGCACCCGAGTGTGCACCTGACCGACTGGCCCGCGGCGGACGCCCGGGACGTCGGGCTGGAGGAGGACATGGTGATCGCGCGGGAGGTCGTCAGGTTGGGGTTGGCGGCCCGAGCGCAGGCGAAGGTGAAGGTGCGCCAGCCGCTGCGGACCGCGGCCGTGGTCGCGCGCGGCCGTGAGCGCGCCGCGGTGGAGCGCCTGGGCGACATCGTGCGCGCCGAGCTCAACGTGAAGGAGCTGCGCTTCGTCGAGGCGGCCGACGAGCTCGGCTCGCTCGAGGTCAAGCCGAACTACCGCACGCTCGGCCCCCGGTTCGGGAGGCACATGCCCGATGTGGCCCGGGCGGTGGCCGGACTGGACCCGGGGCACGTGGCCGCCGCGGTGCGCGAGGGCCACGGCGTCGGCGTGTTCGTGGGCGGCGAGGATCACGAGCTCTCACCCGACGACCTCCTCACCGCCATGCGGCCGCTCGCGGGCCACCAGCTCGAGCGCGAGGGCGCGCACGCGGTCGCGCTCGACCTCGCGCTGGACGCCGAGCTCGACCGCGAGGGGCTCGCGCGCGAGGTCGTCCACGCCGTGCAGGCCGTGCGCAAGGAGGCCGGCCTCGAGGTCTCCGACCGGATCCTCCTGGCCCTCGACGGCGATCCGGAGGTGCTCGCGGCCGTCGACGCGCACCGGGCGTACGTCGCCGGGGAGGTGCTCGCCCGCGAGCTCGCGCTCGACGGTGATGGACGGCCCGCGATCGGCGGGGCGACCCGGTCGGTCAAGATCGGCGGCCGCGACCTGCAGATCACCCTCGAGAGGACCCCCGCGTGAACGACGACTTCCGGCTCCAGCTCACCCTCGACGGCGAGGGCGTGCTCGGCGAGCTGCTCGAGACCGTCCGCACGGGCGGCGTCCGGCGCGAGGCGTCCGACGCCCTCGGCGACCGGGTCGCGGTGAGTCGCGACGAGGAGCGCCTCTGGATCTACGCGGCGAGCGCCGAGGACGCCCGCGCGGCGGGTGAGGCGATCGTGCCGCTGGCCGAGCACCACGGGTTGCGGATCGTCGAGCGCACGACCGTCGAGCGCTGGCACCCCGAGGAGGAGCGCTGGGAGGACGCGTCGGTGCCGCTGCCGGAGACCAAGGCCGAGCACGAGATCGAGCACGCCCGCCACGTCCGCCACGAGCGCCACCACTCCGAGCGCTCCGGGGTGCCCGAGTGGGAGGTCCTCGTCACCCTCCCCGACGAGGGGATCGCCCAGCGCTGGGTCGGGCAGCTCGAGGCGGGCGGGATGGAGCACCTCGTCCGCCGCGGCCGCCACGTCATGGCCGGCGCCCCCAGCGAGGACGACGCGCGCGACCTCGCCGACCTCCTGCGCACCGAGGCCCCCGAGGGCGCGAAGCTCGAAGTGCAGGGCAACGGCCAGTCCTGGTGGTCCACGCTGCACCCCTTCGCGGTGTTCG
>JAABUT010000057.1_pt1 | contig 32982 bp, 30 predicted proteins | sample 5559281 | NCBI WGS metagenome assembly JAABUT01 (sample SAMN10711880, study PRJNA513359) | rock metagenome | isolation source: Antarctica rocks | place: Antarctica: Victoria Land, Ricker Hills nord | collected 2016-01-04 | reverse complement strand
CGTGGCGCTGGACCTGCAGACGACGCTGGTCGGGCGCCGCCAGGAGGGCACGGTACGGCTGCGCTCACTGGACCTGGCAGGTCTTGCCGAGGTCGACCTGGCCACCGGCGCAGGCACGACGACCGGCTGGGGCCGCTACGTCACCGCAGTTGTCGCCGAGATCCGGTCGGCAGGCCTGAACGTGCACGGGCTCGAGGGTGTGGTGTCAACCACCCTTCCGGTGGGTGCCGGGTTGTCCTCCTCCGCCGCGCTGGAGGTTGCCGTCGCCCTGGCCCTACTGGCCGACCCGCTTGCCCCGGTGGAACTGGCCCGGCTCTGCCAACGGGCCGAGAACGCCGGTGTCGGCGTACAGACAGGGCTGATGGACCAGCTGGCCTCGGTCTGCGGCGTCCCTGGGGCCGCCCTGCTCATCGACTGCCGAAGTGCCGAGGTCCAGCCGGTGGCTCTTCCCGCGGGTCTGCGCGTGCTCCTGATCGACTCCGCGGTCATCCGTACGCTCGCCACCACCCCATACGACGAGCGTCGGCGGCAGTGCCAGCAGGCAGCGGCGGCCCTGGGCGTGCCGACCCTGCGCGAGCTGGACGTCGCGGCGCTGGAGGCCGGTCGCAGCCGCACCGATCCGGTGGACTGGCGCCGGGCTCGGCACGTCGTGACCGAGAACGCCCGGGTTCTGGCCACCGTGACGGCGCTGGGCCGCGGCGACCTGGCCGAGCTGGGCCGGTTGTTCGCGGCCAGCCACCGCAGCATGGCCGAGGACTTCGAGATCTCGACCCCTGAGATCGACACCCTGGTACGGCTGGCCGCGGCGACGCCGGGCGTGGTCGCCAGCCGGATGACGGGTGGGGGCTTCGGCGGCTGCACGGTCAACCTCGTGGAGGCCGACTGCGCAGACGCGGCCGCGGCAGACCTGCTAGGGCGCTACGGGCGGGCCACCGGCCTGCCCGCGCGGGCCTGGAGCTGCGATCCGATGGCCGGAGCCGGGACGCTGCCCGCCTGATCCCAGCGCTGCCCTCCGGCCGCGCGCCGTCCAGGCGCGACGGCTGAGTTCAGCTTGTCGCCGCCGCCCGGTCCGGAACAGGCGCGCCGGCGAGCGGCACGCGCCACAGCAGGGTCGTGCCGTCCCCGGACTCCAGGACGAGCTCGCCGCCCAGCAGGGCGGCGCGCGCCTGGAGGTTGGCCAGTCCACTGCGCCGGCCGTCCGGGGGCAGCCCGACGCCGTCGTCGTGGACGTCCAGCACGAGATCGCCGCCGCGGACCGCGACGACGACCTGGACGGCGTGGGCGTGCGCGTGCCGGGCGGCATTGCTCAACGCCTCCCGCAGCGCCGGCAGCAGGTGCTCCACGACCTCGGGCGGGACGAGGGTGTCGAGTAGGCCGTCCAGGCGCAGGGAGGGCGCGAAGCCGAGCTGCTCGGTGCCGGCGTCGATGGCCTGCAGCACCAACGCGCGCAGCGACGGCCGGCCGTCCTGGGGCGCCTGCAGGCCGTAGATCGTGGAGCGCAGCTCCCGGATCGTGGCGTCGAGGTCGTCCACGGCCCGGTGCACCCGCAACCGGGCCTGTTCGGGCCGGTCCGGAATGAGTCGGCCGGCGCCTTCGAGCTGCATGCCGGTGGCGAACAGCCGTTGGATGACCAGGTCGTGCAGGTCCCGCGCGATCCGGTCGCGGTCCTCATAGACGGCGTACCGCTCGGCGTCCCGCCGCCGTTCGGCGAGCTCAAGAGCGACCGCGGCCTGGGCGGCGAAGCTGCCGAGGGTGCGGATGGCCACGGCGGTGTCGGCGGCGGGCAGCCCGGTGACGATCAGCACGCCGCGCGCCTCCCCCGGACCGCCCAGCGGTACGGCGAGCACGTCGCCGTCACCACCGAGCGCGAGCTCAGTGGCGGGCAGGAGCCGCGCTTCACCGACGGACAGCACGTCGGCCAGCGCCGAGCCGGCCCGGTCGAGCAGCCGGCCCCGTACGCCGTCTGCGTCGGCGCCGTCGGCCACCTCGACCAGCAGCCGGGAGGCGTCCAGCGGCAGCGCGACGAACGCCAGCCGGCCACCGGTCACCTGGCGCGCGCGTTCGGCGACCAGGGTGAGGACCTGCTCGGGGTCGGTACCGGACAGCAGTGCGGTCGAGACCTCGCTGCTGGCCTCGAGCCAGCGCTCGCGCTGCCGGCTCTCGCTGTAGAGCCGCGCGTTCCAGATGGCGACACCAGCCGCCGCGGCGAGGGCCTGGACGACGGCCTGGTCCTCCTCGTCGAACCTCGCGCCGTCGCGCTTCTGCGTCAGGTAGAGGTTGCCGAACACGACCTCGCGGACGCGGATGGGGACGCCGAGAAAGGTGTGCATCGCTGGGTGCCCGGGCGGGAAGCCGAACGACGCGGGGTGCTCGGCCAGGTCGTCGAGCCGCAGCGGTCGGGGGTCGCGGATGAGCTGCCCGAGTACGCCGTGACCTTCTGGCAGGCTGCCGATCCGGTCGGTCAGCTCGTCATCGACGCCCACGACGAGGAACTGCGCGAGCCCCTCACCGTCCTCGCTGATGACGCCGAGCGCGCCGTACTCAGCGTCGACCAGCGTGGCGGCGACCTCGGTGATCCGGCGCAGGACCGCCTGCAGGTCCAGGTCACTACCGACGGCGAGCACCGCCTCGAGCAGATTGCGCTCGCGGTCGCGGGTGGTGAGCACCGTGACGAGTCGCGTCTGCAGCTCGGCGAGCAGGTCGGCGAGGGCCAGTTGCGGCATGACAGGGTCCGGCCCGGCTGACCGCGAGGGGGGCACACACCTAGCCTCTCACCCCCGGCGCCGCGGGTCCGGTCCTTCCGCGCACACAAATGGGACCTTCGACCCTGCCCAGTACCAAGCCACGGGAGCAGGCTGGCCGCAGCGCACCGGAGCACCGCGCGCGCTCCGCCGTACCGGAAGGCTTCTCATGACCGGCTCCGTCACCTCTGAGCAGCTCCACCACGTCGTTGAGGCAGCCGGCCTGGCGCCGAGTGTGCACAACACCCAGCCGTGGACGTTCGTCCCGGTCCCGGGCGGTGTGGAACTGCATGCCGACCCAGCGCGGCAGCTGCCGGTGCTCGACGCCGACGGCCGGCAGCTGCACCTGTCGTGCGGGGCAGCGTTGTTCCACGCCCGCGCCGCGGCCCGCGCCCTCGGCATGGACGTGGAGGTCGAGCTGCTCCCCGACCACTCTCGGCCCGAGCTGCTCGCCCGGGTCCACCTTGCACCGGGAGCAGCTGCCACCGAGGACGAGCTCGACGTTGCCACGGCGATCCTGCGCCGGCACACCTACCGTGGGACCTTCGAGCCACGGCCGGTACCTGCGGCGCTGGTCGACCAGCTGCGCCGGGATGCTGAGCGGGAGCAGGTCGTCCTGCACGAGGTGCATGGCGGGGACGCGCTCCTTGAGCTGGAGGTGCTGCTGTCCCGCGCAGACGAGGACGAGCAGCGCGACGGTGCCTACCGCAACGAGCTCGCCCACTGGGTGCGCACCGACCCGGCCGCGACCGATGGGATCGCGGTCGAGACCCTGGCCGAGGCGCCTGGCTCCTCCTTGCGCCAGCGGGACTGGACGATGAGCCACCCGGCCGACTCCGACGGTTCGGCGCCGGTTGTGGACCACCCCCTGGTACTGGTGCTCGCGACGCCGGAGGACCGTCCGGCCGCCTGGCTGCAGACCGGGCAGGCGCTCGCCGCCGTACTGCTGAGGGCTGCCGGCCACGGCGTCCAGGCCCAGCCCCTCGGACAGGTCACTGATGTGCTCGCCTACCGCCACCGGCTGCGCGGCGTGCTGGGCATCGTCGCCGTACCACAGCTGGTCCTGCGGGTGGGGTATGCGGAGTCCCGCACCGCCACCCCCCGCCGCGATGTCGAGGACGTGCTGGTGACCGCCCCAGGCTGACGGTCCGAGGCCCCGGCCATCCGGGACCTTCGGCCCTGTCCAGGAGCAGGTGCCCGTCGCAGGCTGAGGGCATGACCACCGAGGAGCCCCGTCAAACGGCTTCCGACTACGGCCTGCTCGAACTCGACCGCGACCAGTGCCTGTCCCTGCTGGCCAGCGCACCGATCGGCCGTCTGGTCCTCAACGGTCTGCCCGCACCGTCCGTACTGCCCGTGGGGTTCGTCCTGCACGCCGGCGCGATCCACATCCGCACCCGTCAGGCGATTTGCGACGACGCCGTGAAGGACGGCGTCCTCGCCGCCTTCGAAGCCGACGCCTTCGATGCCGGTACGCGTACCGGCTGGAGCGTGGTCGTCCTGGGCCGCCCCGCCCTCGTCACCGATCGGCTCGTCCTGGACCAGGTCGATGCCCTGGCGCTGAGGGCGTGGGCCAGCGGCGATCGGGACAGCGTCCTGCGCATCCCCGTCGAGCTGGTCTCCGGCCGGCGGGTCGGAAGCGGCCCGCTGCACGCCCTGCCGCCGGCGCCCTGACTCCTGCGTCCTCCCCAGCTCACCCACCACAACCCGAAGAGGTAGCCATGACCAGCACGCTTGACCGCACCGCCCCCGAGACGTCCTCCACCCCGGCGAGCAGGTCACTGGTCGTGGTGGGCATCGACGGTTCAGCCGCCTCCGAGGCAGCACTGCTGTTCGCCGTGCACGAGGCGCAGCTGCGGGGCGCCGTGCTGCGCGTCGTGACAAGCCACGACCTGGCTCCCATGACCTACGGGTACGCCGGAGTCTGTGACCTCGGACCCATGGAGGACTCGTTGCAGGCGGCCGGACGGGAGCTGGTCGCCGCGGCGCAGGAGACGGTACGGGCCGCCGCTGCCTCCAGCCCGGTGGTCGTGGAGACCGTTGTCGAGCAGGGTCGTGCCAGCGTTGTCCTTCTCGAGGCCGCGCAGGGAGCCGCGCTGCTCGTCGTCGGCGCCCGCGGTGCCGGCGCCTTCAACCGGCTGATGAACGGGTCGACCTGCACCGAGGTCGTGCATCACGCGCACGTGCCCGTTGCGGTCATCCCCTGCCCGACAGCTGGGCAGCCGGTCCAGCAGACGCCGTAGGCCTGGCGCTCATCGGCACCAGCTCGTCGTCGAGCACGCGCACAACCTGGTCGGCCTCGTCCTCGGCCAGCTGCCGGTGCGTGCTCATCAGGACGGTCTGACCGCGCGTCCCGGCGAGTAGATCGGCCAGTACGGCCCGCTCGGTAGCCGGGTCGAGGTGCGCTGTCGGCTCGTCCAGCACCAGCACGACCGGGTCGGCGAGCAGGGCGCGGGCGAGCAGCAACCGTTGGCGCTGGCCACCGGACAGGTGGGCCCCGTCGGCGCCGGCGGAGGAGGACCAACAGTCCGGCAATTCGCGCACGAACTCGCGCAGCCCGGCCCGCGCCGCCACTGCGTCGAGCTCGTCATCAGTTGCCTTCGGCCGTACGACGCGCAGGTTGTCGCGCAGCGAGGCGTGGAAGACGTGATCACCCTGCAGGGATCCGGCCACGAGCGGAGGTATGTCCGCGGCTGGGATGGAGCTGACCGGCAGCGCCTCGCCCCCTGCAACGATCGAGATGCTCCCGGCCCGCACGGGCAGCAGGCGTAGCACGGCCGTGAGCAGGGTGCTCTTGCCGCAGCCGCTTGGCCCTGTCACAGCGATCCGCTGTCCGGGCAGCAGCGAGAGGCTCGCCGCGGTGAGCACGGCCGGGGCCGTGGCCGACGGGGCGAGGGTCACGGCTGCGACCTGCACGCCGAGCCGCCCCTCGGGCGCGCGCAACGGCTGCTCCGGCTCCGGTACCGGTAGCGGCGTGGACAGCAGGCCGACGACCCGGTCGAGCCCCGCGCGGACGCCCGCCCAGGCGGCCAGGGCCGCCGGCAGGGGCGCCAGCGCGTCGAAGCCGGCGAGGACGCAGGCCGCCAGGACGCCGACGGTGATCGGGGCGACCGACCCATCGGCGGCAGCGGCGGCGGCCGTCGCCAGGACCAGCGCGAGGGTGACCGCCGCGACCAGGCCGCTGAGCGCAGCGCCTGCTGCCGCTGACCGCGCCGGACGACGGGCGAGCTGCAGGAGCACCGCGTCGGCCTGCGCTACCTCGGCGACCGCGGCGGACTCCGCGCCGTACGCGGTCAGCTCGGCCAGCCCGTCAAGCAGGGCGCTGGTCCGCGCGTCCCGTAGCCCAGCCGCCTCGGCCCGAGCTGCGGCGCCGCGGGCCAGGTGCTGGCTGAGGACGGGGACGCAGACCAGCGCGACAACCAGGCCCATGGCCAGCACCGCGCCGGACGACGGGCTGAGCAGTGCAGCCACCGTGACGGCGCCCAGGGCCGCGATCATCGCACCCATGACCGGAACTGCGGTCCGCACCAGCGCGTCCTGTGCGCCGTCGACGTCGGAGACGAAGCGGCGCAGCAGGTCACCGCGGCGCAGCTCCGCGAGGCCGGCAGGGGCAAGCGGGTGCAGGGCGGCGAAGACCCGCGTCCGCACATCGGCCAGCAGGTGCAGCGCGGCGTCATGGCTGACGAGCCGCTCGACGTACCGGAGCAGCGCCCGGGCCAGGGCGAACCCCCGTACGCCGACGACGGCCAGGGCAAGCGCCTGAACCTCCGGGTGCTGGGCGGCGCGGGAGATGAGCCAGACCGATGTCGTGAGCAGCGCCAACCCGGACAGGCCGACGCCGCCAGCCAGCAGGCCTGCGCCGACCAGCCGTCGACCGGTCCCCGGCGGTCGCTCGGCGGCCAGCGCGGAAACCAGGTCGCGCAGCGGACGGGCCGCAGGTGGGACGGGAGCAGGAGCTTGCAGAGGCGGCCCGGGTACCCGCGCCGGACCGGGACCGGCGACCTCCCGGCCCTGCGTCTCCGGGCCGTGCGTCTCCGGGCCTTGCGTCTCCGGGCCCTGCGTCTCCGAGTACTGCGTCTCCCGGCACTGTGCGACGTCGGACACCACCCGGCCGTCCCGCAGCTCTACGCGCCGGTCGCCGAGGCCGGCCAACCGCGGGCTGTGGGTGGCCACCAGCACCGTCGCCCAGCCGGCTAGCCCGCTGATGACCGCGGCGACGACGCGCTCGGTGTCCAGGTCGAGGTCCTCACTCGGCTCGTCGAGCAGCACGAGCGGAACGCCGCCGGCAGCCCGTACGGCGCGGGCGCGCAGCAGCGCACGGGCGACGGCGACACGCCGGCGCTGGCCGGTCGAGATGTGCGTGCCGTCCTCCCCGAGCCGGGTCTCCGGCGGCAGGGCGCGGCAGTCCGTCAGCGCGGCCAGCAGCTGCGGCCGGGTGGCCGCGGGATCGCCCAGCAGCACCTCCTCGGCCACAGTCGGCTGCGTGGTGTGCGGCCGCTGCGGAGCCCAGGCCGTGCCCGCGCGCCACAGGGCCGGGTCGAGCTCCCGCAGGTCGTCGTCACCGACCAGGACGCTGCCCGAGGTCGGCTCGACCAGGCCGAGCAACACAGCCAGCAGAGTGCTCTTGCCGCCGCCACTAGGCCCTTGCAGCACGACGACGGTGCCCGGGGTGATGTCCAGGTCGACCCCGTCCAGGGCCGGGTGCGACCTGCCCGCGTGCGCGACGTGCAATGCCCTCATCCGCAGCAACCCGGCCGGGCGGGGGCAGCCCATCTGGTCGACCACCGGCAGCTCGCGCGCCTGGTCAAGTACGTCCAGCGCCATCGCGCTGGCCACCCGCCCCTGTTCGGAGGCGTGATGCTGCGCGCCCATCGCCCGCAGCGGCGCGAACAGCTCGGGTGCGAGCAACAGCACGAGCAGCGCCGGTCGCAGCGTGAGATGGCCGGCATCCAGGCGCAGCCCGACGTCGACGGCCACGACAGCGACGGACAGGGTCGCGAGCAGGTCCAGCACGAGCCCGGACAGCAGGGCGACCCGCAGTGTCTGCATCGTCTGCACCCGGTAGGCATCGGTGGCCCGGCGGACGGCCTCGACCTGCCGGTGCGCCTGGCCGTACACCTTGAGCGTCGTCAACCCCTGCACGAGGTCCAGGAAGTGGCCGGCCAGGCGGGCGAGCGTCTCGTACTGCGCTTGCATCCGTCGGCGCGTCGTCGCTCCGACCAGGACCATGAACAGCGGGACCAGTGGCAGCGTCACGACCAGCACGAGCGCGCTCTGCCAGTCGGTGACCGCGATGGTCGCCAGTACCACGACCGGGACGACGGCAGCGGCGGTGAGCGCGGGCACCGCCAGGGTCAGGTAACCGTCCATCGCCTCCAGACCGGGACCAGCGGCGGTGACCAGACGCCCTGCCGGCTGCCGTCCCGCCCAGGTCGGGCCCAGGCGCGTGACGGCTGTCAGCACCGCCCGGCGCAGATCCGGGCGGGCCTGGCTGGAGGCCCGCGCTGCGACCCACTCCTGCGCAGCGGCGACGCCGCCCCGCCCGCCCATGGCCGCCACGAGCAGCACCAGTCGCGGCGCCAGGGGGCCACCGTGCTGACCCTGCAGGACCACCGCGACGACAAGGTCCGCGAGCAGTGCGGCCTGCGCCACAGTGAGCAGCGCGCCGAGCGCCTGCAGACAGCACAGGGTCCGCACCAGGCGCCGTACGACGGGGAGCGCGTGCAGCAGCCGCGGGTCAAGCGGTCGGCTCACGTACGCACCGGTGGCTCGCCGGAGTGGCCACCGAGCACCCCACGCGCGGACTCCGCGGCGCTGCTGACGACGTGTGCCAAGCCGCCGTAGCCGTCCCCGACAACGCTGTCCCCGGTGACGCGGGCCCGGAAGACCCAGTACGTCCAAGCCGTGTAGGCCAGCACCACCGGCAGGAAGATGGCCGCGACCACGGTCATCACGACCAGCGTGTAGTGGCTCGAGCTGGCGTTGGACAGGGTCAGCGACAGCGCGGCGCCGTTGCGGGCAGGCAGCACGTCAGGGTAGAGCGCCGCGAAGACCCAGACCGGCAGGAGCGCGGCTGCGGTCGAGGTGCAGGCAAAGGCGCGGACCGGGTGCTCCCCGCGAAGGCCGGCCGCGAGCAGGGCGAGGAGCAGGACCACGCCGAGCAGCAGGCTGACGGCGCCCCCGCGCACCTGTGAGGTCCAGGCGACGAAAGCCAGGGCGAGCAGGCCGGCGAGCGGCGCGAGCACCCGCGTGAGCCGCTGCGCCCGCAGGGCGACATCGCCCTCGGTTCGCAGCACCAGGAAGCTCGCGCCGTGCAGAGCGAACAGCGTCAGAGTCGTCAGCCCACCGAGCAGGGCGTACGGCGTGAGCAGGTCGAAGAAGCCACCTGTCACGTCGTGCGCCGCGTTCATCTCCACTCCGCGCAGGAAGTCGGCGAAGGCGACGCCGAGTAGCAGTGCCGCCGCGCCGGAGCCGCCGACGACAGCGATGTCGCACCACCGTCGGCCGAGGGCGGACTCGGCCTTGCCCCGGTACTCGATGCCGATCCCGCGCAGGATCAACCCGACCAGCAGCAGAGCGAAGGCAAGGTAGAACCCCGAGAAGACACTGGCGTACCACTCCGGGAAGGCGGCGAACGTCGCGCCACCCGCCACGACGAGCCAGACCTCGTTGCCGTCCCAGAACGGGCCGATCGAGCGCAGGGCGACCTTGCGGTCCGCGTCGGTCCTGGCTACCGCCGGCAGCAGCAGGCCCACCCCGAAGTCGAACCCCTCGAGCAGGAAGAAGCCGGCCCACAGGACCGCGATGAGAGCGAACCAGAGTGCTTGCACGGCAGTCTCCTCAAACCAGGCTGAGCTGGGGCGCGTCGACCGGTCCGGTCGATGGCGGGGACGCGGCAGGGTCAGGGCCGGCGACCGCGATACGTCGGACCATCCGGAAGCAGATCACGCCCAGGACGCCGTACAGCAGGGTGAACAGGACCAAGGTGGTGAGCACGAAGCCACTGCTGACACCGGGGCTCACCCCGTCCCGGGTCCGGAGCAGGCCGTAGACCAGCCAGGGCTGTCGGGCGGTCTCGGTGAACAGCCAGCCGGCGGTGTTGGCGCCCAGCGGGAGCACCACGGACCAGGTGGCAAGGCGCAACAGCCGGGGGGACAGCTCCAGGCGACGACGCCGCCACTGCACGACGACGGCCAAGGCGAGCAGCCCAGCGAGCACGCCCAGCCCGATCATCAGGCGGAACGACCAGTACGCGATCCATACGACCGGCACGTAGCTGCCGGGGCCGTACTTCGCCGTCTCGGCGGCCTGCACATCGTTGATGCCGGCGACGCGACCGCGCAGGTTGTTGGTGGCCAGGACCGAGAGGCCGTCCGGGATAGCGATGTCGACCTTGTTGTGCCCCTGCTCAACGTCGGCGTAGGCGAACAGGCTGAACGGCGCGCTGGCGCGCGTGTCCCAGAGCGCCTCGGCGGCGGCCATCTTCATGGGCTGCTGACGCGTCATGATCTGGCCCTGCAGGTGGCCGACCGCGCTGACCCCGAAGGCGGACGCGAGGACCACGCCGAGCGACATCGCCGCGACCTTGCGGTGCACCGGGTCGGCCGAGCCTCGGCGTAGGTGGAAGGCGCTGACCGACAGCAGCAGGGCCGCGGCGGTGAGCATCGCGGCGAGAATCGTGTGCGGGAAGGTGACCAGCTGGGTGGAGTTGGTCAGCACCTGCCAGATGGAGGTCAGCTCGACCCGGTGCCTGGCCGGGTTGAGGACCAGGCCCACGGGGTGCTGCATGAAGCTGTTCGCCGCCAGGATGAAGTACGCGCTCGCGATCGTGCCGACGGCCACAGCCCAGATGCAGGCCAGGTGTGCCTTCAGGCTCAACAGGCCCCGGCCGAACAGCCACAGACCCAGGAACGTCGACTCCAGGAAGAACGCGACCAGTCCCTCCATCGCCAGCGGGGCACCGAAGATGTCGCCGACAAAGCGCGAGTACGCCGACCAGTTCATGCCGAACTGGAACTCCTGTACCAGACCGGTCACGATGCCCAGGGCGAACAGCACCAACATCACGCGGCCCCAGAACCGGCTCGCCCGATCCCAAGTGTCGCCGTTGGCATTGTCGCGCTGCCGGTAGGACAGCGTCTGCATCACCGCCACCAACGTCGTCAGGCCGATGGACAGCGGCACGATCATGAAGTGGTAGATCGTGACGCTGGCGAACTGCCAGCGGGCCAACATGGTCGGGTCCACAGGTACCTCATCGCTATCGCTCGAACCTGGTGCGTGCAGGCAGACCCGACACTGTCGCCTCCGTCTACAGGCACATAGGGCCGAAGGTCCTCAGCTTGTCGGTGCGTTGCTGCCGACGCAGGTCCTCGCCGCCGCCGCGAGCGAAGGACTGATCGGCGAGCCGGCCGCGAGCAGGCCACCGCGCACCCGACATCGACGCCCAGAATGCGTGCGCCCACACCCGGTGGCCACGGTCGTTCGGGTGGAAGAAGTCGGGTGCGAAGTCCGTCACCATCGCCGACCAGCCGCGGGCCCGCAACGCTGCGTGCAGCGGGACTGTCACGAGCCCTCGAGCCTGGGCGCTTCGGGTGAGGATCTCCGCCGCCTGTTGAGCCTGCCGTTCGTAGCGGCCGTGCATGAAGTACGGCACATCCGCGATGTAGGTGCCTGTCGGCAGTGCTGCAGTCAGCTGGTCGATCCGCGTGGAAAACGCGACCGGGTCATAGGTGGCGACGTCGTTCCCGCCGACGTCGACGGTGACGATGTCGGGCCGTAGCGCCTTCAGCCGGGGTACCTGCTGGTGCAGGACGTCCGCGACGCGAGCCCCACTGACGCTCAGGTTCACGACCTGCACCGGGCAGCCGCAGCGGGTGCGCAGATCGGTGGCGAGGAGCCCGACGTAGCCACGTTCTGGAGGGCTCGCCCCAACACCTTGGGCTGCGGAGTCGCCCAAGGCCACGTACAGCAGGCCGCCGGTGTTCCCGTGTGCCGCGGACCAGTACGACTTGGCCCGGCCCACGCCGGCCTGCTCGACGAGCAACAGGCCCGTCCATGCGCTTGCGATGATCACGATAACGACGGAGAGTGCCAGTAGCACGGGGTGCCGGCGCGTCCACCGGGGCCGCGACGGCGACCAGCCCGCGACGTGCTGTGCTGCGGAGCTGTGTGGCATCGCCGTCCTTTCCCTTGCATAGCGGCTACCGCGACCCGTCCTGGAGACCGGTGTGCAAGCGCAGCCTCAGTTCGTGCGGGTCATCCCGACAGAGGCGAAGGTCACCGTCGCACGAGCAGTCGGCAGCCAGATCGGGACCTGGCTCGTTGGATCTCCCTTGCTGCATGACAGCTGTCGGTGCTACTGGCTGACTTCTCCGGCCGTGCGGGCTCGGGTCCGAGGCTGCTGTAGGAGGTCCGAGATCTGCAGTCGCTCCAGCGAGGTACTCGGGGTATGTGTGTACAGTGTGTGTCATGGCCCGGTTGAATGTCTATCTCCCAGACGACCTTGCCGCGGAAGCCAAGAGGGCCGGCTTGAACCTTTCAGCAGTGACGCAAGAGGCCGTCAGGCGATCGCTCGCCGCTCGCTCAACTGATGCCTGGCTGGCCACGCTCGAGCCCGCAGCGTCACGCGGTGTCACCCACGGCCGCGTACTCGATGCCCTTGATGCAGGGCGAGACGAGCCGCCGACACGCCATGGCTGAGGTTGTTGTTGACGCTTCCGCCCTCGTCGACCTCCTCCTCGGTGATGACTTTGGTAACGCGGTCCGACGACGCATCGCAGGACATGCGCTCCACGCTCCCGCCCACGTGGACGCGGAGGTCCTCTCCGCTCTGAGGCGGCTACAGCGCGCCGGGACGATCGAGGCCGACAGTGTCGAAACGATGCTGCATCAATTGGCCGACGCTCCGATACAGCGACACCCGGTGACGAGCCTGCTGCTCGGCGCCTGGGGGCGTCACCAACTGCGTCTGGCGGACGCCTTGTACGTCGAACTGGCCATCTCCCTCGGCTTGCCGCTTGTCACCACCGACGGCCGCCTGCACCCTGTACCTGTCGCCGACATAGTGGTCGGGTGAGCCGTCATGGGGGACGTGTGGCCTGACGAACGGCTGCTCGCGTGCGTCACCTGGAGGCCGTGGTGCTGGGCGGCGCGGGTGAGGCGAAGAAGTGGTTGAGTTCGGCGGCGACGAGCGCCGGATCGAACTTGTCGTTCTGGCCTGGCAGGACCCGGTGCGAGGATGTCCCGAGTCTCGTGGAACTTGGGTGGCGATCCGGTCTGAACTCTATGCGGCGGCTCTGACAGTTTCGGTGCTCGAGGCCGTTTCGGGGTGGGCGTGCCGGTGGAGGGCTTCGACGAGCTGGGGCATCTGGTTGTAGCCCTTGATCCGGCGGGAGGAACGCTCGGCGTTGAGCATCTCGGCGGCGGTCCAACGCAGCACCATGTGGCCGTCGCGCCAGCGCGTCACGTTCCGGTTCGTGGTCCGGGCGATGCTGATCATGGACTCGATCGGGTTCGAGGTGACGAGTGTCTTGGCCAGCCGCCCGTCGATGCCCAGCCGGCTCACGGTGAACATCTCCGCCAGGCCCTCACGGAGGCTGCTGGCGGCGCCCGGGTGGGCCTTGTCGAGCAGCCCGGCGAGGTGCTTGGCGTTCCGTAGTCCGAGGTCAGGGTCGGGGTGGTTGAACGCCTTCACGAGCTTCGCGTCGACCCACGCCTTCTCCCTGTCCGGCAGGTGATCCGCGACGTTCCTGCGCTTGTGAACGGTGCAGCGCTGCACCGCCGCGAGGCCGCCGAAGACCTCGTTCACGGCCGCCGACAAGGCCTTCGCGCCGTCCATCACGACCAGCAGCCCGTCCTCGGCCGACAGCCCGCGCGAGACCAGGTCGGCCAGCATCGATCGGACCACGGCCTTGTTCTCGGTGGCGCCGTCCCACAGCCCGATCGGGAGCTTGCGGCCGTCAGCGGTGATGCCGAGGGCCACGATGACGCAGCGGCCGGCCATGTGCTCCCCGTCGAGCATCAGGACCTTGATCTTCTCCTGGGTCAGGTCACGAGCAAGCAGGTCCGCCAGGGCGGTCTCGGTTTCCTTCACGAACCGGCGCGACACCGCCGATCGGCCGGTCGAGCTCGCGGCCTCCAGGACGGCTTTGCCGATGGGCTCGCCGATCCGGGCGTGCCGGCGGGTCGCGACCCCGGCGAGCATCCGCTCTAACACGACCTGGGACAGCAGGTCGTCGGCGGTGAACTGCGAGTACGCCTGCAGCGGCACTTCATGCCCGTCCAGGGTGCGGGCTCGTGGCCGGTCACCTCGACCCGACAGCCGCCCAGGGTCACCGTGCCCTTCTCGGTGCCGTGCCGCACCGCGGTGCGCTCGGGGTTGTGCTTGCCCTTCACGCCGGCCGCGCCGGTGACCTCGGCCTCGAACATCGTGGCCATCACGGCCATGCCCGCCGCCACGCTCATCGCGAGCAGCCCCTCCCTCACCACGGCGGCGATGTCAGCCAGCGCAAGGCTCATCTCCTCTGGAAGATCAGCCAGCTGCGCGGCCTGCTTCTGCGTCACGACGCGGACGTTCCTCGGTACGGTCTTCATAGCGGTCCCCTTGGTTCTCTGGTCGGGTCGACTTGGCGGTCGCCCAACACCTACCGCGAGGCAGGCATCAGGCGGGGGACCGCCACCTCAAGTTCCACGAAGACCAGGACAACCTCCCAGGTGCACGGCGCTAGGAATAGCGCCAGCGACCACGGCTGCGGCGCGACTTAGTACTTCGAGTGTCTCGGTGCCGCTGATGATGACGGTCGGCCTGGCAGGGAGGCGAGGTCCTCATCGGGCAGAGGGCCCGGCTGAGTGATGGTGGCGCGTTGTTCTCCTTCCCATCGTTCGCCGACTAAGAGGCTTATCGCGCTCTGTTCGGCATAGACCCGGGGTTCGTGGCGGCCGACGAGATCCGTGACGAAAGCCGCTGCGTACTGGGCTACGAGCGGTCGTTCACGCGCCCGATGTAAACCGCCGCGGCTCCGGACTGATGGCGGTACCGCACAACGATCGTTGACCGGTCGAGTCGGGCCGTCACCGTGGCGGGTCCGGTACCTTCATACTCGAGATGTCGACCGAGCCCATCATGCCCAGCCCCGCCGGGAGCTTTGAGCTGCCGGTGCCCGAGCTGCTTCTACGTGCCCGTCCGCTTCCTTCGCACGAAGAGATGCAGATCGACGATCTCAGCGAGGAAGAGGGCCTCGCCTTCCTCGCCGCCTTGGAGGCGTGATCGCCCAGCTGGTTCGCGGCCCGATCGTCATCGATACCGACGTCTACGGCGCTGAACTCGTGCCTGGCTCCGCCCTCGCGGTCGTCTACGAGCCGATCATCGTCGGCCGACCAGCCTTCATCGCATTCCAGACGGCGGCCGAGTTGCTCTTCGGCGCGCTGCGGCGAAACTGGGGTATGAGCCGCATGCGCAACCTTCAAGCTCGGATCGTGGCAGCCGAGACTGTGCACACTGGGCCTGAGCTGGTGCTCATCTACGCCCGGCTCCGCGTCGACTGCGAGCGCATCGGCCACGCTCTCGCCCAGCGCGAGCACAACGCCGATAGGTGGATCGCGGCAACTGCCTTACGTCTTGGGATCCCGCTGGTCTCCAACGACGGCATCTTCCGCAACGTCCCCGGTCTTGTGCTCGAAACGGCGGCGAAGTCGTGACGAGGTGGGGCTGGCGGCCGTCGACATGACGACCGCGCTGCGTGCCCACAAAGCACCTGGCGACCCCCGCGAACACGGCGTGGAAGCGGACTCGCGCAACAACTCCTCTCGACCGTAGGCGAGGGCTTCCGGGTGCACGTCGCGTCGCTGCAGTTCGCTGCGAAGCCGGCCCGCCAACCCGTAGTCTTCGCTCATCGGTTCGAGTCGGAGTCGTAGGGGGTGGTGGTGGTGGGTGTGCTGGAGTTGCCGTCGCCGCTGCCGGCCGATGATCTGGTGTGGGCCGCCCAAGCCGCGGTGCGGGCGGTCGCCGACGCCCCGGTGGCCGGGGACGCGGCCGGGCAGGTACTGGTGCTGGTCGGGGTCCGGGCCGCGTTGGAGGCAGCGATCGCCGCCCGGCTCACGGTGGTGGAACACTCCCAGGCGTATGCGGTGGACGGGTCGGTGACCCTGACCGCCTGGCTGGACTCACAAAGCCGCACCGGCCGGACCGAAGCGGCCCGCACCGTCGGGTTGGCCCGCCGGCTGGACGGCTACCGCCTGGTCGCCGCCGCCCTGACCGTTGGTGAGATCACGCCCGGGCACGCCCAGGTGCTGGGCCGGCAGCTCGACGCCCTACCCGAACACCTGCGCACCGCGCAGGAACCGTTGTTTGTGGCGGTGGCGCGGCTGACCGACCGGCACGCCTGGACGTCGAGCTCGGCAAACGCACCAGCGCCCTAGACAGCGACCGGGCCGACCAGGCCGAAGACCACGACATCGACCGCAACAACCTCCAGGCGCAGCCGGACACGAGGACGCAGTCGGCCCCGACTTCCAGGAAGGTCCCGCCTCGACGGACGGCCTCGTCGAGCAGCGCGTAGGCCGAGTGGTCGTCGACGTGGGGCTAGCCGTCGTGGCGGCCGTTGAGCACAGCGCCGTGCCCGCATTCCAGGTCGCCGTCACCTGGACCACGACTGCGACCGCGATACGGGCAACGGCGTCGAGCACGAACTATGCCGGGGATGCGCTGTCCATCGGGGTAGCTGTGGGAGTCCCCCACGTCGACCAGGATCAGCAGGTCGGGCTTGATGCGCAGCCGGCGCAGGACCTCCGCAGCTCCGACGGCGTTCATCGCGCGTCGTGCTCAGTCTTTGGCCTCTAGGTCCTCGGCGAGCACGGCCAGGTTGGACGCGAGCCGAGACACTTGCTGGGCGCTCAGGCAGGACAGCAGCCGGCGCTCGGTGTCGAGGTGGACCTCGATGAGCTCGTCGACGAGAACGACACCGGCGTCGGTCAGGGTGATGCGTCGTACCCGGGCGTCGTCCGGGCTGGCCTCACGGCTGACCAGACCTCGGGCTGCCAGCCGGTCGACCTGTTTGGTCACGGCGCCACTGGTGACCATCAGTGACTCCCGCAATTCCCCGGCGGTACGGGAGAACGACGGCCCTGCGCGGCGGAGGGCGGCGAGGACGTCGAAGTCGCCCTGTCCGAGGTCGGCGCCGGCGAACGTGGGCCGCAGGGCCGCGTCCAGCAGCTGCCCGAGCCGGTGGATCCGTCCGACGACCAGCATCGGACTGGCGTCGAGGTCAGGACGCTGCTCATGCCACTGCTCGACGATGCGTCCCACGGCGTCCACCACCCCTTGACAGTATCTTCCATGGAAGGCAATGTCATCTTCCATGGAAGCATCGTGACGGCGGCGGCTCGGGCGCTGGGCCCCGCGCACTCGTCGCGCTCGTCCTGACCTGATCCGGACCCGGCTGGCTGGTGGCTCAGTGCCGTCTTCGGCCTCACCGGACAGGCGTTGGCCGAGGCCGCCACGGCCGAATCGTGACACCGCACCCGCCGCGACGCCTTAACAGCCACACGACCCACCGCACACCCGCCGCACTCACCGCACCCGCCGCAGGAGGACATCCATGAGCACGCACCCGGACTCGCCACGGCGCAGCGCCGACCCGGCGACCCTGGCCGCCACCTACATCGCGGCCTGGCAGGCGCACGACTGGTCCACTCTGCGCTCTGTGCTGGCCGACGACGTGACCTTCCGCGGGCCGCTGGGCACCGCCGACAACGCCGAGGAGTGCCTCGCGGGCCTGCGCGGCATGGCGCAGACCCTGGACCGTATCGAGGTGCATGCCAGGCTGAACGACGACAGCAACGTCATCACCTGGTTCGACCTCCACTCCACCATTGCCCCGCCGACGGCAACGGCCAACTGGACGCAGGTGCGCGAGGGGAAGATCACGGCCATCCGGGTGACGTTCGACCCGCGGGCCACTCTCGCCGGCCTGGCGGCAGCGGCTGGTCCCGTCGACGCACCGAAGCAGGAGCCGCGGGACGAGGAGCGCCGGTGAGCAGCTTCGTGCTCGTACCGGGCGCCTGCCACGGCGGCTGGTGGTATGAGCCGCTGGTCGCCGAGCTGCAGCGGGCCGGTCATCGAGCCATCGCGTTGACCCTGGCCGGGCTGGGGCCGGACGGCCTGGCCGGCACCGGACAGGTCACCCTGTCCAGTCATATTGCCGAGGTCGCCGCTGCCGTCACCGGCGACAGCGAACCCGTGGTGCTGGTCGGGCACAGCTACGCCGGCAGTGTGATCACCGGAGCGGCCGACCAAGTGCCCCAAAACGTGCGCGCCCTGGTGTACCTCGACGCGTTTGTGCCCGAGGACGGCGACTCCTGTTGGTCGATGACCAACGACGAGCAGCGCCGCTGGTACCTCGACGGCGCCGGCCGCACCGGCCTCACGGTCGACCCCCTGCCGTTCTTCGACCCGCAGGCCCGACCGCACCCGCTCGCCTCCCTGGTGCAGCGCTCGACACTGACCGGCGCCTGGCGAGGCGTCCCCCGCAAAATCTATGTCGCCGCCACCAGCTGGCCACAAGACAGCACCTCCCCGTTCAGCGACACCACCGACCGCCTCACCACCGACCCGGCCTGGACCGTGCACCGGTGGGACACCCGCCACAACGTCCTGCACGACGGCCCCCAGCGACTGCTCGAGCTGCTGCTGGCCACCTGATCCGCCCACCGACCCGACCACCGGCGCGCCGGCAGGCCGCCGGTCACACATCGACGAGCAGGCCTGGTACGTCCGCGGCTCGTCGCGCACAGTGGGGCGTGGCGCAGCGTGCCGCTCAAGCACTACGTCGAAGCGACCGGCCGGCCGAGAGAGTCCCGATGGCCGCGATGACAGCCCTGGCCCGGGCCCACGAGCAGTTCACCACGTATACCTGGGACACCAACCGCAACGGTATGCGTGAGGGCCCTACCGCGTGCTGGTGCTCATCGCCGACCTCTGACACCCACAACCGTACCCATCCACATCAGCACGAAGTCTGCCGCTCAGGTGTCTCGCTGCACCGCGAGCCGTGCTGCACTCACCGGACGCAACTCGAACCAGGCTTCAGCAGCCGCACGAGCGCCCGTGGACAAGTGGGTATACGGCTCTGGTGTTCTACCGGCCTGGCGCACCGCTTCGTCGAGGACGTCGCGCACCATCCACACGTCAGCAGGACGCGCCTGCGTCATGCCCAAGGCTGCATCGACGCGTTCCACGCTGATCCCCAAGGCCGTGGCGATGCGGTCAGGAGTCCAACCCGACTGGTCGAGGTTCCTGCTCAACTCCATCCGAGTGCGTTCCTGCTCTGCCGGACTGAGCGACATCTCAGGCCCTCCCTCGCTGTACTGCTGCGCTGCTTGGCAGTCCCGTTGGGCAGGTCGCTTGAGCGGCGCCCGCCGGCTACCGATGCTTGGCGACCGTGAGCAGTACGGCCGAGTCCTCAAGCGCGTCAAGGGTATGGCGGGCATCGGGGACGACGAGCAGGTCCCCGGGTGAGCCTTCCCAAGAGGTTTCACCCTGGCCGAGCCGTACCCGGCCGTGCAGGACGTGGACGGTGGCCTCACCGGGATTCTCGTGCTCACTGAGCTGCTGGCCCGCCGCAAGGGCGATCAGCGTCTGCCGCAGGCTGTGCTCGTGGCCGCCGTAGACGGTGTGGGCGCTGCGCCCGCTCGAGGCGGTCTGCGCCAGGTGCAGCTGCTGGCGTACCAGGGCGGTCAGGGACGACTTCTCCATCGCAGGGCTCTCCTTCAGGACGGGGGTGGACTAGATGGACTGTCGGTAGCCGAAGAACTCGTGGTCCTGGTTGTAACCACCGTAGCCGCCTCCGATCTCGCTGAAGTGGGCCACGAACTCCACGCCCTTGACCCACTTGACCTGCTTGAAGCCGAGTTGGTTCTCGTTGCGCAGCCGCAGGGGCGCGCCGTGGCCGAAGCTCAACGGCTCGTCGTTCATGTCGTACGCCAGCATCGTCAGGTGGAAGTCCATCTGCTCGATGGGGTGGGCGTCGTAGTAGACGCCGCCGTCCGGTCCGTCGCCCAGGGAGTAGAACACGACCCACTTCGCCTCGGGCTGCGGGCCGACGAGGTCGATCAGGGTGCGCATCGACACCCCGCCCCACTTGGCGATGCCGGACCAACCCTGGATGCAGAAGTGCTGCGTGATCTGCTCGTGGCCAGGCAGCGCCCGCAGCTCGGCCAGGCTCAGCTCGACCGGCGTGTCCACCAGGCCGTTGATCCGCAGCCGGTAGTCGGCGAACTCCCCGGCGCGCAGCGCGTCGTACTCGATGGAGTCGGGGTACTTGCCGTTGTGCCAGAAGTACGGGCTGAGATCGGTTTCGGTGTACTCCCCGGGCTTGGCGTCCAGGTGCTCGAACAGGCGCTGCGCCGGCCCGACGAGGGCGTAGCCGACCCGCTGGACGGTGCGCGGGTGGCGCAGCGTGAGCGGGGTCGCGGCGACCCAGCCGACCGCGACGATGACCATCGACACCGCGAACAGGACGAAGCCGGCCCAGCCGGAACCGTTGCTGCCCACATAGATGTGGTTGAGGTTGCGCAGCACACCGGTCGTCACGGCGAACGTGACGTGCAGGACGATGAACACCAGGAACCACGCCATCACCAGGAAGTGCAGCGAACGCGCCGTCTGGATGCTGAGCACCTTCGACAGCCGCGTGAACCGGGTCGACAGGGCCGGCGACATGCCCAGGCCGGTCACGAGCGCGAGCGGGGCGGCGACGAACACCGTGATGAAGTAGGCGATCAGCTGCAGGCTGTTGTACGCCGCCCAGCCGGACTCGGTCGGCCAGTTCAGCGACAGGTACTGCACCAGCACCGAGATCGAGTTCGGTACGACCTCCCAGCTGGTCGGCACGACCCGTCGCCACTGACCGGTGGAGAACAGCAGGGCGTAGAAGACCAGCCCGTTGACCAGCCACAGCGTGTCGGTGCCGAGGTGCCACCAGCGGGCCAGCCCGATCGAGTGCCGGATGCCCGGCAGCCCGACCTGACCGGGAAGGCTGATCGAGTCCTGCTTGGCCGTCCACAGCGGCTCGGTCGGCACCGGCTTCTGGACCCGGAACCAGTCCCGGCCGGGGGTGCTGTGCCGGGTCCAGTACAGCCGTGGGTGGTCGGACAGGATCTGCAGGCCCGAGCGCATGATGAACACCAGCAGCAGCAGGTTGAACCAGTGCTGGATGCCGACCCACAGCGGCAGCCCAGGGTGGGCCAGCGCGCGCGGCGACACCACCGTGCCCGGGTGGTCGCTGATGAAGCGCTGGACCGACGGCGCTCCGCGCAGGCCCTTGGCCGCCGCGATCGCCACGATGAGCAGCACGAAGCCGATCGGCAGCAGCCACAGCAGGTTGAACCACCGGTTCTGCCCGACCCGCACCCGTGGGGCGATGCCCTGCGCCTGGGGTACGGCCCCGGCCCAGGTGCTGGGATCGACGATGTCCTCACCGATCGTCAGCTGCGAGCGGAAGCTCGTCACAGCCCGCGGCGGCTCGCTTGGCGTGGACGGCTGGGCCGGTGCGACGCCTGGCGCGGGCTGACCGGTCGGGCGGTCCGGGCTCGCGGCGCGGGTCACGCGGTGTCCCGTCGACCGACCGTCACCGACCAACCGGCGGCGGGGTCCTGCACCGCTTCCCAGCCGTAGCCGCCCGGGGCCCGCTGCTGCAGCCGCAGCCAGATCGGGTGCGGGTCCCGGTGGCTGCGGAGCTCGACCTGCTCCCCGGCGACCAGGCGGGTCAGCCGGTTGAGTACTGCTGCCTCTGACTGGTCCTCGCGCAGCCGGTCCATCTCGATCACCGACCCCTCGATCAACGGATACCAGTGGCTCGCGGCCAGCCACTCCCGGTTACCGCTGACCGTGTGCCGGTTGCCGTGCACGAGCGAGGCCTCGGCAGCCAGGTGGGCTTCCAGATGGTTGACGAGCCGGCGCATGATTCCGGCTTGTTGCTCGCGCGCGCTGTGTCCCTGCGCGGCCGCTGCGAGGTCTTCGACATCGCCGCGCAGCTGCAGGTGCTGCTGATCGAGCTCGTCCAGCTCAGGATGGGCGCCGGGGGCCCGGCGGAGTACGGGCAGGGCGTGCCGGTCCTCATCGGAGATCCGGGCGAGCACGACCTCCCGGAGATAGCCCAGGAGGCCTTCGAGGTCGGCATCGGTGTTCTTGCCCCGGGCCAGGTCCCGCACGAGGGCATCTGCACGCGCGGTCGCCTGCCACAGGATCTGCGCGTCTTCGTCGTCCCAGGTACTGGCCGCGGTGGGCCTTCGTGGTTGTGTCACGCCGCAAGTGTCGGTGTCCCCGTCCCACCTGACCAGAGTCGTTGGTCCCCTGCCCTGCCCGGGCGCCCTCGGGACCGCCGTCCTTCCCCGTACCTGCCCGTCGTGCCGAGCAGCGATTGCGTTGACCAGCCGCTGCTCGGGGCAGATCCCACCCGTGCTGATCACGACCCACGTCCTGTCCGGCGCGCTCCTGGGCCGAGCCCTGCGGCGCCCGTCGCCCGCGCTGCTCCTCGGCGTCGGCAGCCACCTGGTGCTCGACCACGTCCCGCACTGGGGGAAGGGCGGTGGCTGGCCGCCGGTGCTGGACGAGCAGACGCTGCGCGTCGCGGTCGCCGATGGGCTGGTCGGACTGACGTTGATCGGGCTGGTGCTCTCGCTGACACCGCAGCGTCGGCGGCCGGAGGTGCTGGCCGGGATCGTCGGCGCCTGCTTGCCGGACCTGGACAAGCCGGGCCGACTCTTCCTCGGCCGCTCGCCGTGGCCGGAGCGGTTCGACCGGCTGCACGTCCGCATACAGAACGAGTCCCCGGACCGGCTCGGCAAGGACGTCGCCATTGCGCTGGTCGGCGGCGCCGCGACGCTGGTCCTGCTGGCCGGGCGCCGACCACGCGGCTGACCGGCGGCTAGGAACGTGCCGACGGATCAGGGTGAGACACGGGCCGCGCCCGGAGCAGGCAGGGCCACGGAGCTGCTGGTGCTGAACCGGGCCGCCCTTCGCTGGACGCGGTGCTGGTGACCGCGACGCCGTACGTGGGGCAGGCGACCTTCGGCGTCGGCGAAGAACAAACGCTTCGCGAGCTCGATGAGGACCAGGCAGGCCACGACCATGCCGACCAGGGCGAGGAAGAAGCCGAGCGGCAGGCGGGCGAATCCGAGCAGGTGCGACAGCGGTGACAGCGGCAGCAGGACGCCGACGACGGCGGTCCCCAGCGAGGCGAGCAGCAGCGGCAGGCTGGGGCGGCTGCGGGTGAACGGGCTGCGCCGGGTGCGGATCGCGAAGATCACCAGCGTCTGGGTCGCGAGGGACTCGGCGAACCAGCCGGCCCGGAACAGCGACGGCCCGGCGTGGAACGCACCGATCATGAGGGCGAACGTCAGGAAGTCGAACAGGCTGCTCAACGGGCCGAAGAACAGCATGAAGCGCCGGATGAAGGCGATGTCCCAGTGTGAGGGGGCCTGGAGCTGTTCCGGGTCGACGTGGTCGGTGGGGATCGTGAGCTGGCTGCTGTCGTAGAGCAGGTTGTTCAGCAGGATCTGACTCGGCAGCAGCGGCAGGAAGCTCAGGACCGCCGAGGCGGCTGCGGCGCTGAACATGTTGCCGAAGTTGCTGCTCGTGCCCATCAGGACGTACTTGATCGTGTTGGCGAAGATGCGCCTGCCCTCGGTGACGCCGTCCGCGATCACGCCGAGGTCCTTGTCGAGCAGGATCACGTCGGCGGCGTCCTTGGCCACGTCGGTCGCGGTGTCGACGCTGATCCCGACGTCGGCGGCGTGCAGAGCCAGCGCGTCGTTGACGCCGTCACCCAGGAAGCCGACGGCCCGGCCGCGGTGCCGCAGGAGTCGGATGAGCCGCGCCTTCTGCTCCGGGCTGACCCGGGCGAAGATGGTGGTGTTCTGCGCGAGGCTCGTCAGCGCTTCGTCGGTCATGCTAGCGAGTTCGACGCCGGTGAGCGTCCCGGTTGAGACGAGATCCAGGTCGGCGCATACCTTCTCGGCCACCAGCGGGTTGTCGCCGGTGCAGATCTTGACCGTGATCCCGAGCGCTGCAAGGCGCTGCAATGAGGCGGCAGCGGCGGCTTTGGGGCGGTCGAGGAAGACCAGGAAGCCGGCCAGGACCAGGTCCTGCTCCTGCGCTGCTGTCGGCGTGGTCAGCCCGGCTGCGGCGCGGGAGGCGACCGCGACCACCCTGCTGCCGGCGGCGAACAGCGCGTTCAGCGTCGCCGCAGCCACATCCGGTACGTCGGTGCAGCGGGACAGGACGGCTTCGGGGGCCCCCTTGACGATGAGCCGTGAGCTCCCGTCGGGGCTGCGGACGACGGTGGAGGTCATCTGCCGCTCGTGGTCGAACGGCAGCAGCCCGGTCCGCACGTAGCCGGTCGTGTCGTGCTGCGCGGCCTCGGGCGCCTGCCAGAGAGCAGCGTCGAGCGGGTTGCCGCCGATCCCGCCGCCACCGCTGGCCGGCTCGGTCTCAGTTGAGAGCAGGCCGAGCAGCAGTGCGTCGGGGTCGCTGTCTCCCGCGGCGTCCAGGGCCGCGGTGAACGCGATGCGGCCTTCGGTGAGGGTGCCCGTCTTGTCGGTGACCAGCACGTCCATGTCGCCGAGGTCCTCGATGCACACCAGCCGCTTGACCAGGACCTTGCGCTTGGCCAGCTGGCGTGAACCGGTCGCGAGGCTGGTGCTGACCACGGCCGGGAGCAGCTGCGGCGTGATGCCGACAGCGATGGCGAGCGAGAACAGCAGGGACTGCAGCAGCGGGCGGTGCAGGAGCAGGTTGGTGACGAAGATCAACGTGGTGAGGGCGACGGCCACCTGGAGCAGCAGGACCGAGAACTTCTTCAAGCCGACCTGGAAGTCGGTCTCGGGCTGCCGTTCGCCCAGACCCACGGCGATCCGCCCGAATTCTGCCTGCGCGCCGGTCGCCACGATCAGACCGACGCCGCTGCCCGCGCGTACGACGGTCCCCATGAACGCGCAGCAGGTGAGATCACCCAGGGCTGAGCCGGCCGGGACCGGGTCGGTCGACTTGTCCGCCGGCAGGGACTCGCCGGTCAGGACGCTCTCGTCGCACTGCAGACCGGTGGTCTCCAGCAGCCGCAGGTCGGCGGGCACCACCTCACCGAGGGCGAGCCGGACGACGTCACCGGGGACGACCGTGGTGACGTCGACCTCGACCGTGCCGCCGTGCCGTACGACGACCGCGGTGTGCGTGACCTGCGAGTGCAGGGCTTCGGTGGCCCGTTCGGCCCGGTACTCGTTGAGGAACCCCAGCCCGACGCTGGCCAGCAAGATCGTGCCGATGACCAGGGTGTCCACGCGCTGACCGAGAAAGAAGCTGATGAACGCGGTCACGGCCAGCAGGACGAGTACGGGGCTCTGCAGCTGCCGGGCCAACACCTTGAGGGGCTGGGCACGGTGGGTACGCACGGCGTTCGGGCCGACCTGGCTCAGCCGGTTGCCGGCCTCAGTCGCGGACAGACCACCGCGGGTGCTGCCGAGCGCGGCCAGCACCTGCTCGACGTCCAGCGCGCCCGCCTCGGAGACCGCCATGCCGGGCAGCGAGTGCGCGGAGGCCCGGCGCTCCGGCGGCGTTGGACCGGGTTTGCCCGTGCTGGTCAGCGTCATCCGGCGCGCTCTTGTCGTCGTGCATCCAACACCTGCTCGACCCCTGCTGCGATCTGCCGGTCCTCGCGGGACCGTACGACAAGGGTCCGTACCCGACTCTGCTCGGCGCTGACGTCCAGGTCGTCGCGGGCATCGCCGCTGAGCTGGTCGCAGATCTGGACGCCGAGATAACCGAGCGAGGCGGCAGCCCGGCGGCGTACCTCGGGGGCGCCTTCCCCGACGCCGCCGGTGAACACGAGCGCATCCAGACCGCCTAGGGCCGCGGTCATGGACGCGATGCCGGCCACAAGACTGTGCAGGTAGACGGCGATCGCCAGCTGCGCCCGGTCGTCCCGGCGGCCCAGCAGCTCCCGCATGTCCGCGGTGCCGGTAAGGCCCAGCAGACCGGAGTCGTGCTCGAGGGCGTCGGCGACCTGATGCGGCGTGAGGCCCTCGTGCTCCTCCAGCCAGGTCAGCAGCCCGGGGTCGACGGCGCCGCTGCGGGTGGCCATGACCAGGCCGTCGAGCGGGGTGAAACCCATCGTGGTGTCGACGCTGCGGCCGTCCAGCACCGCCGCCAGGGACGCCCCTGCTCCGAGATGGCAGGTGACCACCCGGCGTACGCCCGGCACCAACTCCCCGGCCCGCCGGGACGCCCACGCGTGGGACAGCCCGTGGAAGCCGTAGCGCCGCACTCCCCAGCGCTCGCGCCACATCGCCGGAAGCGCGTAGGTGTACGCCGCGGGCGGCAGGGTGGCATGGAACGCGGTGTCGAAGCACGCGATGTGCGCCGCGTCGGGAAGCAGCCGCCGTGCCGCGTCCAGTCCGTCCAGGGACTTCGGCTGGTGCAGCGGAGCGAGCTCGACGAGATCCCGCAGCTGACGTTCCACCGCGTCGTCGATCAGTACGGGCGCAACCAGGTCCGGCCCGCCGTGCACGATCCGGTGGCCGACGGCGTCCACCTCCGGTGGCTGCGCCGGCAGGCCGTCGTAGGAGTGGACCTGCACGCCGTCCACGACGAGATCGACTTTGAGCGAGCTGGACCCGGCGTTCACGACGAGGACGCGCACCTAGAACGGCCAGGTCCAGCCGGAGATCTCCGGCTCGTCCTCGCCGTGCTCGCGGGTGTAGGCCCTGGCCCGCGCCCGGCTGTCGACCATCTGCTGCCGCAGGTGGGCTGCCCGTGACTGCAGGGACGGGACGCGGTCGATGACGTCCATGACCAGGTGGAACCGGTCGAGGTCGTTCATCATCACGATGTCGAACGGCGTGGTGGTGGTGCCTTCCTCGTTATAGCCGCGTACGTGCATGTTGTGGTGGTTGTTGCGCCGATAGGTCAGCCGGTGGATCAGCGCCGGGTAGCCGTGGAAGGCGAACACGACCGGGCGGTCGGTGGTGAACAACGCGTCGAACTGCGCGTCCGGCATCCCGTGCGGGTGTTCGGAGTCCGGCTGCAGGCGCATCAGGTCCACGACGTTGACGAAGCGCACCTTCAGCTCGGGCAGCCGCTCCCGCAGGATGGCTACGGCGGCCAGCGCCTCCAGTGTCGGGATGTCGCCCGCGCAGGCCAGCACCACATCCGGCAGCTCGCCGTTGTCGTTGCTCGCCCACTCCCAGATCCCCAGGCCCCGGGCGCAGTGCAGGACCGCCTCGTCCATCGGCAGGTACGACAACGCCGGCTGCTTGCCGGCGACCACGACGTTGATGTAGTCCCGGCTGCGCAGGCAGTGGTCCATGGTCGACAGCAGCGTGTTGGTGTCCGGTGGCAGGTACACCCGCGCGACCGCAGCCTTCTTGCTGATGACGTGGTCCATGAACCCGGGGTCCTGGTGGGAGAAGCCGTTGTGGTCCTGCCGCCACACGTGGCTGGACAGCAGGTAGTTCAGCGACGCGATCGGCCTGCGCCAGGGGATCTCGGCGGTGGTCTTGAGCCACTTGGCGTGCTGGTTGACCATCGAGTCCACGATGTGGATGAAGGCTTCGTAGCAGTTGAACAGCCCGTGCCGACCGGTCAGCAGATATCCCTCGAGCCAGCCCTGGCACAGGTGCTCGGACAGGACCTCCATGACCCGGCCGTCGGGAGCCAGGTGGTCATCACCCGGGACCGTCAGCGCCTCCCACGTACGGTCGGTCGCCTCGAACAGCGCGGACAGGCGGTTGCTGGCCGTCTCGTCCGGGCCCATGACGCGGAACGTGTGCATGTTGGCGGACATGACGTCGCGCAGGAACGCCCCAGTGACGCGGGTCGCCTCGCTGGACGAGCCGGCCGGACGCGGCACGTCCACGGCGTACTGGCGGAAGTCCGGGAGGAGCAGGGCCTGCAGCAGAGCCCCACCGTTGGCGTGCGGGCTGGCGCTCATCCGGCGCGCCCCGGCTGGGGCGAGTGCCGCCAGCTCGGGCCGCAGCGTGCCGTCGGAGGTGAACAGCTCTTCCGGGGCATAGCTGCGCATCCAGGCCTGGAGCTGCGCGAGGTGACCGGGGTTGGTGCGGACCTCCGCGAGCGGGACTTGGTGCGCCCGGAAGGTGCCTTCCACGGGCAGCCCGTCGACCTTTTCCGGACCGGTCCAGCCCTTCGGGGTACGTAGCACGATCATCGGCCAGGCCGGCCGCTCGGTGAGCGTGCCGTCGCCGGCCCGCGCCTTGATGTCGGCGATGTCGTCGAAGGCCTCGTCCATGGCTGTGGCGAGCTGCCGGTGGACCTTGGCCGGGTCGTCCCCGGACACCAGGATCGGCCGGTGTCCGTAGCCCTCCAGCAGCCGCACCAGCTCGGTCTCGGGGATACGGGCCAGCACCGCCGGGTTCGCGATCTTGTAGCCGTTCAGGTGCAGGATCGGCAGGACGACCCCGTCCCGGGCCGGGTCCACGAACTTGTTCGAGTGCCAGCTCGCGGCCAGCGGCCCGGTCTCGGCCTCCCCGTCCCCGTCCCCGATGACGCACGCCACGACCAGGTCCGGGTTGTCGAACGCGGCGCCGTAGGCGTGCACCAGGGCGTACCCGAGCTCGCCGCCCTCGTGGATGGACCCCGGGGTCTCCGGCGCGACATGGCTGGGGATGCCGCCCGGGAAGGAGAACTGCCGGAACAACCGGCGCATCCCGTCGGTGTCCCGGCTGATCTGCGGGTAGACCTCGCTGTAGGTGCCTTCCAGGTAGGCGTTCGCCACGATCGCCGGGCCCCCGTGCCCGGGACCAATTACGTACATCGCCTCGACGTCACGGACCTTGATGACGCGGTTGAGGTGCGCGTAGAGCAGGTTCAGCCCGGGAGTGGTGCCCCAGTGCCCGAGCAGGCGCGGCTTGACGTGCTCGGCCAGCAGCGGCTCGGTCAGCAGCGGGTTGGCCATGAGGTAGATCTGGCCCACCGAGAGGTAGTTCGCGGCGCGCCAGTAGGCGTCGAGCAGCGCCAGCTCGGCGTCACTGGGCGGGACGCTCGGGCTCATCGCCGTGGCAGGTGCTGAGCTCATGTCGGTGGGCCCGTTCCGTGAGGGGTTGGGGGGGTACTCGGGGCGCGGCGCGTGACGCTCCCGGTGTGCGACCCGCAGGCGGCGTTCCCGGGCCCGAGCCGGCTGGTGCCTCAGCAGGTCAGGCTACGGCAGCGAGGACGAGGATCAGGAGCCGGTCGTCCTCGATCTCGTGGACGATGAGGTCATCGCCGGTGCGGACCCTCCGCTCATCGATTCCTCCGACGACCTGCCTCGCGGCCGGAGGTCAAGGTCACGTCAGCCCGAGGTCGGCCTTGACCTGCTTCCAGGGGATCGGCGCCTCGCCCATGGCCTGCATCTCGGCGCGCCCTGCCGCCGCGGCGCGAATGTCAGCCATGTTCTCGACCAGGACAAGCGGCACGTCACCAACTACGCCCAGTGGCGTACCCAGCAGGACCTCGACGGCATGATGCGGGACGAGACGGCTGGCAGACACATGGCTCAGGCGGCCAGCATCGCCACCTCCTTCGACCCGATCTACTACAAGCTGCGCCAGACAATGACAGCCGAATAGCCGTGCTCCGGTCAGGCCGACCGAGGGGTGAAGAGCGACGAACCCGCGGCGACGATGCTGAGCCAGTATTCCCGGTGACCGGGAGTACGGGCGAATCAGGGTTCGAGGTTTTGCGACACCAGCGTTGAGGCGGACACAACCAACAGGACCGCCGTTCCGTGGTGGCCCAGAAACGCTGAGCGCGTTCTCCGCCAGAGACGCCATTCTTTTGGGCGACCTTCGTTTCAGACAGCCGAGAGACGACCGTCGGCAGCGACCCGTAGGCGCGCACCGCAGGGACCAGGCGACGCTGCGGGGGCTCCGCCAGCAGCAGCGGGTAGACCGTCATATGACGCTGCGACACGTGCACGCTTCGGTCCGCTCTGGGCACCAGCCCGCAGCCGAGCCGGGACCGCCCAGCTCGATGTCCGCCAGCTCACGCCGGGACCTCACCGGGTCGCACGGATGCCGTCAGAGCGGTAGCGCAAGCCACCAGATCGTTGTGGAGCTGGGTCCGGTGCGCCGGAGGCAGTCGGTCCAGCATCTGCCGTTCGACGGCGCGGACTGCGGTGCTGGCGGCGGTCAACTGCTGACGGCCGGCGGAGGTCAGAGCAGTGGGAAGAGCGCGGCCGTGCGGAGCGGTGGATGGTCGCGTGAGCAGGCCACGGTCGTGCAGCCCGCGCAGGACGCCGTGCATCGATTGGCGGGTGACGAACGCGCCGCGGGCGAGCTCCGCGCCGGACAACCCGGGCCGCTGGCCAAGCAGTTCCAGGCAGGCGTACTGCGGCACTGTCAGGTCCAGCGGCCGCAGCGTCGCGTCCAACGCAGTACGCAGCGCTGCGGCGACCTGCTTGAGGGCGTAGCCCACCGACTGTCCCAGGTCGCCGACCATCTCCCCTTGACTCACGTCAGCATCCTGACACACTTCCCGTGTCAGGATGTTGACACTCACCTACGGAAGGATTGCCATGACCGTCACCGGACCGACCTTCATCGCCCTGCAGGTGCGCGACCTGGAGCGCGCCGCCACCTTCTACGAGACCCACCTCGGACTGCGCCGCACCCCGGCCAGCCCTCCCGGCGCGGTGGTCTTCGACACCGCCCCCGCGTCCTTCGCCGTCCGCGAGCCGCTGCCCGGGGTGGACCTGGACGCTGCCCGCCCCCGCCCCGGCCTGGGCGTCGCGCTGTGGCTGCACGCCGATGACGCCCAGGCCCAGCACGACGCGCTCGCCGCCGCCGGCGTACCGATGATCGGGGAGCCGTTCGACGGGCCGTTCGGGCGCACCTTCACCTTCACCGACCCGGACGGCTACGCCATCACCGTCCACGACCAGGCCTGACCTGACAGGGTACGCGGAACTCCGCCATGACCCGGCACACGTTGACCGTCAAGGTGCTCGGCCCCTGGTCGCTGGCCACCAGCCGGCGGTTCTGGGAGGACTTCACACCCGGGGCCCTGCAGCACCAGGACGCCGACACGCTGCGCACGGTGTTCCGGGTTGAGGCCGACTGGTCCCGCGCGAGGTCCAGGTGACCCAGCGCGGGAGTGGTGCGCACCTTGCGCTGGCCGGCGACGGGGACCTGGACGCGGCCGCGGAGCAGACCTGCCGGTTCCTGTCGTTGGACGTCGACGCGGGCGCCTGGCCGGCCGTCGCCGAACGGGACCCGGTCCTGGCCGACGCCCAGGCCCGCCTGCCCGGGCTGCGGCCCTGCGGCTTCCACTCCCCGTACGAAGCGGCCGCCTGGACGGTGCTCTCCCAGCGCATCCGGATCGTCCAGGCCGCCCGGCTGCGCGCGGACCTGGTCGACCGGCACGGCGAACACGGCGCCTTCCCCGCCCCGCAGGCGCTGCGCACCCTGGACCTGGACCTGCCCGGCCGCAAGACCGAGTACCTGCACGCCGTCGCCAACGCGGCCCTGGAGGGGCGCCTGGACGGCCGGGCGCTGCGGGCTGTGGAGCCCGACCAGGCCCTGCGCAGCGTGCAGCAGATCAAGGGCCTCGGGCCGTTTGCCGCCGAACTCGTCGTCATCCGCGGCGCCAACGCCCCGGACGTCCTGCCGCAGCACGAAGGGCGGCTCGCCGACGAGGTCAGCCAGCGCTACGGCGCCGACTACGACCTGGCCGACATCTCCCAGGCCTGGCGACCCTTCCGCGGCTGGGCAGCCGTCCACCTGCGCGTCCTGCGTGAAATGCGCAACAGGCCGCACAGGTTGATCCGCAACCGGGACCCGACCGCGTCGAGCTGACGCACGTGCCCGAAGGTGAAGCTGCGCAGGAACGTCCCGAGCGTCGAGGGCGCCCGCACGCCGTTGAACAGCCGGCTCGGTGTCGTCGTCCTGGAGCGGGTGGGCAGCGCGCAGGTCCGCTCCGGGGTCAGCAGCGCCCGCGGCGGCGCCAGAGCATGCGCCTCGTGAACGTCACGACCGGGCAGCTCGGTTCGGGGCAGCGCCGGACGCGCTTGCGACGGAGCACCCGGACCCGTTCGTGCCCGAACGGCGTCGAAGCCCACGACGAGTGGCAAGACAGCGGCCGCCGCTGCTGTCCGACACCCCTTTGAGCAACCAGCACGCACAGTAGGCAAGAGCCTGCTGCCAAGAACGGGCGCCGGGGCGCCGCTGAGCGGCAATTACCACCCAAACTGCCCGGCAGGGGCAGTCAGGCGTGCGTTCGCGTTCACTAGAAACGACGCAGCCCTCGTTCTGAGAGCTGTGGCGCTTATTGTTCTGACTTTCGTGAGCATCCACAGCGTGGAACCGTGAACACCCCATGGTGGGGTCTTTACGAAATTCGATCGCCGCAGGTCACGAGCATGATCAAGACCACGCCCTGGCATGCTGCACACCTCTCGCATGATCACTGCACACCGGCGAAACCGGCGGTCGTGGGGCGCGGTTGGCCGCGGTTGGCCGCGAATGGCCAGCGCTGGCGTGTCTCATCGTCGAAACCTGCTGCCCCAGGCGGGGTTACGTGGGACATCACTGGCGCGCCCTCGACCGGCACCCAGCTGGCTGAAGATGGCTTGATCCTCGCTGATGCCGAAGCCACCTGGATGGGAGCCATGAAGGCGTTGGGCCGACAACTGCCCCAGGACACCGGCGCTGCTGTCCATAAGTTGTGCGACCACGTTGAACATCGAGTCGCTCACGTCGCTGGTGGTGACGGGCCCAGCCCGCGGATGGTCCACGGTGATGCCGCTTACCTCGAGGAAGAGAAGCTCGTTCTTGGCCAGGTCGTGCGGGTGAGCGCGGATACGACCCGCTCCCATGAGTGTTTTGAACCGCTCGGCATCGATCCAGTTACGCGTGGCGGTAGGGACCCGGACCCTGATGTCGAGTCGCGCGAAGCCTCGGGTTCCTCGAGACCAAGCTCGTAGCTGTTGGACGAGCTGCTCGGAATTGTACGAGTCAAAGCTCACGACGGCCGGGGAGAAGTCGATGATCAGTTGACACAGCTGGCTTTGAATGAAGGAGTAGTCGATCCGCCCTTCCGGGAAGTCACCCGGCTGATAGGCGTGTAGGTACTTCGACCTGAAAAAGTCACCGCGCACCTGATCGGGGGGCCGGGCGACTGGGTCGCCTGGCCGCGGATCTTCGATCGCGGGTCTTTCAGTTGGCCAGGGCGCCGATCTTGACCAGGTTGTGAGCC
>JAABUT010001116.1_pt1 | contig 32983 bp, 28 predicted proteins | sample 5559281 | NCBI WGS metagenome assembly JAABUT01 (sample SAMN10711880, study PRJNA513359) | rock metagenome | isolation source: Antarctica rocks | place: Antarctica: Victoria Land, Ricker Hills nord | collected 2016-01-04 | reverse complement strand
GGCCGTCACCGCCGCCGCATATCCGTTGCCGCGCTGCGTTTCCGGTGTGTAGACCGGGCCGATCCGGGCCATCTCGCCGCTCACCGCCGAATGCGCAGCCCAGGCCACCGGCGAGCCGTCCACCGTCCAGAACAACGACGTGGCGCCGCGTTGCGCGGCCAGCCGGGCACCCTCAGGGTCGGGTTCGGTGAGCGGCGGGAAGCCTCCGGTCGCCTGGGCGAACCTCATCCGCCAAAGGCCGAGCAACTCCGTCCTGCGGCTCCTGGATCTGAGCCACCCGCGCCGAGCCGCGGACGCCGACCGGATCGATCAGTTCGCCGAGCCGGTAGAGCAGCAACCGCATGTCATCGTCGAAACTGCCGCCGGTCGCGGCGCAGTAGGCGGCGGCGAAAGCTCGGCTGTCGTCGGCCGGACCGGTCACGACCGCCGGTGGCGGATCGAGGCCCAGGAACGCAGAGGCGAGCAGTGTCCCGACGTCGTCCCGCTCGTCGGCTGACAGTCGTTCCGACATCAGCTGGGTGACCAGAGCGCTGCCGGCGGCCGATGCACCGGCCAGCGCGATGCCGACCGGCTCGGCGTCATCCCTGACAACCACCAATACCGGAAGATGCTCGTCGTCAGGTGCGGCAATCACGCCGTGCAGCACCGTCGCAGCGATCGTCGACCGTGCCCTATCGATTGCGATCAGCGGCTGGACAGCCTGCGCGAAGGTGTGCGCATCTTCGTACTGGGTGACGGAAAACCTGGCCTCGCTCACCCCCGGGACGCTACCGGGGTCGGATCCGGCGCAACGGCGATTGACGGTGCTGGCTACCGCGCCGAACCCGCGAGGATCAACTTCGCCCAAAGTGTGACTGGAGTGATGCAACAAGCCACACAAGTCCTCGCCGGCGAAGTTGATCCTCGCCGGCTTGAGAGATCAGAGTGAGAGGTAGCGCTGCAGTTCGTACGGCGTGACCTGGCGCCGATAGGCTTCCCACTCGGTCCGCTTGTTACGGAGGAAGAAGTCGAACACGTGCTCCCCCAAAGCTTCCGCGAGCAGTTCCGAGTCTTCCATCACCGTCAGCGCGGCCTCGAGGGAGCCGGGTAACTTTGCGTAGCCCAGGGCGCGGCGTTCCGCATCCGACACCAGCGAGACGTCCTCTCCGGCCTCTGCGGGCAGTTCGTAGCCCTCGCGGATGCCGCGCAGTCCGGCGGCGATCACTGCCGCGAACATCAGGTAGGGATTGCACCCGGAGTCCGGTAGCCGGAATTCGATCCGCTGGCTCGAAGAGCGTCCCGGCGAATAGTTCGGTACCCGTACCAGCGCCGAGCGATTCGCCTGCCCCCAGGACACCACCGTTGGTGCTTCCTCACCGATCACCAACCGCTTGTAGGAGTTCACCCACTGGCAGCTGATGGCAGTGATCTCCGGTGCGTGTTTGAGCACGCCGGCCAGGAACGCCTTTCCGGTGGCCGACATCTGGTATTCGCCGTCGGCATCGTGGAAGGCATTCGTCTCCCCCTCGAACAGGGAGAAGTGGGTGTGCATCGCCGATCCGGGCTGATCCGGGAAGGGCTTGGGCATGAAGGAAGCGCGCACTCCCTGGGTGAGCGCCACCTCCTTGACCACGTACCGGAACGACATGATGTTGTCGGCCATGGTCAGCGCATCGGCGTAGCGAAGGTCGATCTCCTGCTGGCCAGGGGCACCCTCGTGGTGGGAGAACTCCACCGAAATGCCCATCGCCTCCAGCGTGTCGATGGCCCGCCGCCGGAAGTGCGGGGCCGCGTCGTGCGATGCCTGGTCGAAAAAGCCGCCACGGTCCGCCGGCTCAGGAGGTGAGCCGTCGTCCGGCAGGTCCTTGAGCAGGAAGAACTCGATCTCCGGATGGACGTAACAGGTGAAGCCCATCGCCGCGGCCTCTCCCATCACCCTGCGGAGCGCGTGCCGCGGATCCGCCCATGACGGCGATCCGTCCGGCATCGCGATGTCGCAGAACATCCTGGCCGAATACGACCGGCCCTCGTCCGCCTCCCAGGGCAGCACCTGGAAGGTCGAAGGATCTGGTTTGGCGATCATGTCGGACTCGTGCACCCGGGAGAAGCCTTCGATCGCCGAGCCGTCGAACCCTATGCCGTCGGCGAAGGCGCCCTCCAACTCGGCAGGAGCCACAGCCACCGATTTCAGATATCCCAGGACGTCGGTGAACCACAGCCGAACGAATCGGATGTCCCGCTCCTCGAGGGTCCGCAGAACGAACTGCTGCTGACGTTCCATGTGACAAGCCTAAGAGTGTCGTGTTGCCGCCGCATTACGCCCTGCCCGCTGCTCAGCGTCGTCCGGCACTGCCGGTCTGTCCGCGCAGTGTCGGTCCAGTGCCTCCTGCTGCGCGGATGGACGGCCGAGTCGAGCCCGGTACCGTAATCCGATGCCAGCAGCGGAGTGCGTCCGAGAGGCGGCAGACGGGCAGACCCCGCCGCACGCGGGGCCGGTCGTCACCGACGAATCGGTCAGCTGGCACCTGCCTGCGGCACTGATCGATCCATCGGTCGCCGGGGTGGACCTTGTTGTCGACTTCACGCTTCCCGGATCCGGCGCCTTCGCCGCCGACGGCAGCGGCGGCTGGACGTTGACGCTGCCCCGCCCGCTTGCGCACCGGTTCGAGTACCAGCTCATCCTGCATACGCCTGACGCCGATCGGCACCTGACGGATCCGACCAATCTGCTGCAGGTGCCTGGTCCGTTCGGGGACAGGTCCGAGATCCGGTTCCCCGACTACCGGCCGCCGACCTGGTTGGGCACCGAGGTCGACGGTGAACTGGTCGAGATCGCCGACCCGGCCGGTGTCCTGGTTGCCCCGGTGCCGATCCGGCTGTTCAACCCTGCCGGGCTCGATGACGAAGAACCCGCTCCGCTGCTGCTGGCCAACGACGGCAGCGACATGGCCGAGCGTGGCAGCCTGCTGAGCTGGGCCTGCGCCCAGCCACGCCCGGTGCGGGTCGCTCTCGTGGACCCCGCTGTCGGCTTGCGGAACGACTGGTACGCCGCCGATCCGGACTACGCCGATCACATCGGCGGAGTGGTCATCCCGGTGTTGCGCAGCCGTGTGAACACCGCCGCGGTGGTGGGACTCGGCGCCAGCCTGGGCGCGGTCGCGATGCTGACCACCCACCGACGGCACCCCCGCGCCCTCGACGCACTGGTCCTGCAGTCCGGATCGTTCTTCACCGGTGAACTCGATCCACAAGAATCGTCGTGGCCGCAATTCGCTCGGGTGTGCGCCGCGGTGGCGGCCTTCACCGCGGCCCTCCCGGTGCCGGTGCGGCCGATACCGGTGCTGATGACCGTCGGTGCGATCGAGGAGAACCGGGCCAACAACGAGCGGATGGCCGCCGCGCTGACCTTGCAGGGATATCCGGTCGACGCGCGGATCGTGCCGGATGCCCACACCATGATCGGGTGGCGGGACGCCTGGTCCCCGGCACTCGACGAGCTGGTCGACGCACTGGGCGTGAGCCCCGCGAGATCGGCGTGAAGGCCGGCAGCCCATGACCCGCACCGAGTATCACCCACTCGATGCCCACCAGCTGGGCGCTGGAACCGCCGAGGTGGTCGTCCACGGGCACTACGGCCGGCCGGTGCTGTGGTTTCCGTCGGAAGCCGGCTCGCCGCACGACTTCGTGACGAACGGAATGCTCGATGCCGTTCGCGGCGACGTCGACGACGGCCGCATCAAGATCTTCTGCGTGCCGAGCTACGACGCCGAATCGTGGTCGGCGTCGTGGAAACCGTTGCGGGACAGGGCATTGGCGCATCTAGCATACGAGAGCTGGATCCTCGAGCGGGTGCTGCCGCTCATCGTGGCACACTGCGCCGGCCGGAGCGATGTTGCCACCGCGGGCACTTCGTTGGGAGCCTTCCATGCAGCGCTGTTCGCGCTGCGGCACGCCCACCTGTTCCCGCACGCCGTGGGGTTGTCCGGCAACTACGACCCCCGTTCCTGGAGCGGCTGGGGACAGCACTCCGACGATCTCTACCTCACCAATCCGATGGAGTTCGTCCCCGGCCTCCGCGGTGACCATCTCGACTACCTGCGGTCGGCGGTCCGGATCACCCTGGTCGTCGGGTCGGGTCAGTGGGAGGACACCACCGGCGCGCTGCCCTCCACCCTTGCGTTGGCAAACGCGTTGCGGGAAAAAGGGATCGACCATGATCTGTTCGTCTGGGGCGCCGAATGGCCGCACGACTGGCCGAGCTGGCGTGCGCAGGCGGCGGCGTACCTACCGGCCCTCGGCTGACCACCGCCCTCGGGTGTGTGAGGATCCGTGCATGACAGGTAAGGACGCCACCACCCACCTGATCGGCCTGCTACTGGGCACCGAGGACGACTGGCCACGGGCCTTCGAGACACTTGTCCGCCGGTTGGGGACCGTCCGGCACGACGGGAAGAAACACCATCTGACGACCGAACGCATCTCCATCGAACCGTTCGACCTGCGGGACCCGGTCCGCCACGACGTGGTGATCGACCGGCTGGCCTGGTGGTATTTCCATCCCCGCGAATGGCTGAAGAAGGCGGCGTTGGTCGACGACACCTACTTGCTGAACAACCCTTTCACTTTCCAGGCCATGGAGAAACACTCCGCCTACTGCGCGATGATCCGGCTCGGCTTCGACATCCCGGCCACAGTGCTGGTGCCGTACAAGAATCCGCTCGATCACGAGAAGTGGGCGTACACGGCGTCCACCTACAACGTGCCCTTCGACCTGGACGAGGTGGCCGGACGAATCGGCTTTCCGATGTTCATGAAGCCGTTCGACGGAGGCGCATGGCGGGGGGTGTCCCGGGTGCAGGACACCGAATCCCTGCACACCACCTACGACGCCTCCGGCCAGATGCTCATGCACCTGCAGTCCGCGGTCGACGGCTTCGACGCCTTCGCCCGTTCCCTGACCATCGGCCCGGAGACCCAGGTGATGAAGTTCCGGCCCGAGCTGCCGATGCACGACAGGTACGAAGTGTCGCACAACTTCCTGACACCCGAAGCGGGCCAAGAGGTTCTCACGCTGTCCAGGACGATCAACGCCTTCTTCCGGTGGGAGTTCAATTCCTGCGAGGCATTGGTCACCGGTGACCGGGTGCAGCCCATCGACTATGCCAATGCCTGTCCCGACATCGCGATCACCTCGCTGCACTACTACTTCCCGTGGGCCATCCGGAACCTGATCTCCTGGAGCATCTTCTGCGCCGTCACCGAGCGCCGACCCCGGATCGACACCAACAGCCGGACCTGGTTCGACGTCGCCGACGACCCGCACCTGGACTGGAACGCAAAGCTCGGACGGTACGCCCAGCTGTCCGACGAGTACTTCGAAGCCGAGGCTTACCGCGAGTTCTGCTCCCGCACGCTGGGGTCACTTCCGGAGATGGTGCGCGAGTGGATCCATTCCCAGGAGTTCGACGACCTCCTGGTGGAGACCGTGCGGAAGACCTATCCGGTCCACGAACACGATAAGTTCGTCGCCCACTTCCGCGGTCTGCTGGACCTCTGGCACGCAGATACCGCCGGGTCAGCCGAATAACGCAGCAGCCGGATCGCGGCGGACCGATCAGGGCCGAGGGATCAGCACTTGGCACCCTCGACCGGCGCCTTCAGTTCCACCAGATACGCGGTGCCCGCGGCGTCCGCGCACCCTATTCCGGCGCCGAGATAGGCAGTGTGCCGTGATCCGGCCACGGACAGCAGCGCGCCACCCAGATCCTTGGCAAGTTCCACCCCGGCCTGGTAGGGCGTCGCCGGATCGCCGACGGTGGAGATGACCAACACCTTCGCCAGGCCCGGCACTTTCGGCGAATGCGGTGTCATGGTCGGCGGCGACGGCCAGAAATCGCAAGCGGTCTTGGTGGGCAGCGGCACGAACCCGGGATCCAGGAACGGCGCCGCCTTCAGGTACCTGGCGTTCAGCTCGGCGGTCTTCGCCGGATCCTGCCGGGTGTTGTCCATGCACCCGATCGCCGTGAATGCGTCGATGAGGTTCGAGTAGTGCCCGGAGGCGTCTCGGTCGTAGTAGGAGTCCGCCAGCTGCATCAACGTAGTCCCTGAGCCCTTCGCAAACTCCGCCAGACCCTTGGCCAGCGTCTGCCGGTAGCTGTCGGAGTACAACGCCTGGATCACGCCGGTGGTCGCGTCGTCGTAGGTGAGCACCCTGCCGTCCGGCAGCGGCAGCGGCTTGTCCAGCAGAGGCCGGGCCAGCCGCTGGAACGCCCGGGTGGCACTCGCCGGATCGGAGCCGAGGGCGCAGTCCGGCTGGCCGGCGCACCACTTTGCGAACTCGACGAACGCGTTCTGGAAACCCTTGCCCTGGCCGATGACCTGAGTGTCGTCGTCGCTGTTCGGATCGATGGCGCCGTCCAGGATCATCGCCCGGACGTTGCCGGCGAACTGCTCGGCGTAGCTGGTGCCCAGCCGGGTGCCGGCCGAGTAGCCGACAAAGGTGAGCTTGCGGTCTCCGAGCGCCGCCCGCAGCACGTCCATGTCCCGCGCGACGTCCCTGGATCCGATGCTGCCGAGAAAGGTGGCACCGTCGATGCCTTCGTCCTTGCCGGTGCGTTGGGTGCACTCGTGCGCCGAACGCTCCGCCCTGGCATTGATCTTCCCGACGTCCGCCGGGGTCCTGGGCTGCACATCTGCCTTCCGATCAGCGTCGAACTCGGCGCCCGTACGACAGCTGATCACCGGCCGGGAGGCGCCGACACCACGCGGATCGAATCCGATCAGATCGAACCGCTCCCGAAGGTCCGCGCCCAAGCCAAAGGTGGCGAACTGGCCGACCGTTGACATCCCGGAGCCACCCGGCCCGCCTGGATTGAACACCGCCGACCCGATCCTGGCAGACCCGTCACCGGTCGCCGGCGCCTCCAGCACCCCGATGGTGACATCTCCGGACCGCGGCTTGTCGTAGCTGACCGGTACCTTCAGCCGCGCGCACCGCAGGCCGGGTGTCGCGTAGGTCTTCTTGTCCGTGTCTGTCTCGGCGTACTGGGCGCAGGACTCCCAGCTCAACTGCTGCCGGTAATAGCGCTCCTGCCCCGGCGGTATCGGGCCGATGTCCGCGGCCGCGGCCACGGAGGTGGTCGCGCTGCTCGATGTCCGCACCGGGGACGCGGTACCGGCGACCGCCGAGTTGCAGCCGGCCAGCACGAGCGCACCGATCAGCACCGCGGCCGTGCCCCGAAACGGGGCACCGGTTCGACGGCGAGCCCGACCGGGGCGGACGGTCAAGCGGAGATGCGGCATGACCCGATCTTGCCACCGCAGATCAGTGATCCGGCCGCGCTCCCGTCGTCACCAGCCTCTGGGGTTGATCAGCGGCAACGGCAGGCATCCGGCTGGTCGACTCGTGCCAGGCCAGCGCGGTGACGGTGATCACCACCAGTCCGGCGCCGATCCACTGGCCGGCATTCAGGACGTGATCGAACCAGCCGATGCCGACCAGGGCGGCCGTCAACGGGAATGCCAGTTCCGCCAGCGTCGCCCTGGACGCCGGTGTCTGCCGCAACCCCCGGTAGTAGAGCAGCATCGCCAGCAGGCCGACCACCAGCGCCAGCGCCAGCACCCCGCCGGTGGATCTCAGGTCCGGCACCCACCACGGCGACCCGGTGACGGCCACCACGATCGCGCTGGTCGGCAGCCCGATGGAGAACCGCAGCGTCGTCAGCTCGGTGGGGGTGAAGGTTGTCGACACCAGCCGGCCGAGCACCGTCCCACCCGCCCACAGCGCAGCAGCGCCCAGTGCCAGAAGCGCGACCTGGAGCCGGTTGACACTGATGTGGATCGGGTCGGGGAAGGCCAGCAGCCAGAAACCGACCAGGGCCGGGATGGCGAACCAGGCGAACCGCAGCCGAAGCCGCTCCCGCAGCAGGAACGCTGCGCCGACCATGGCGAGCACCGGCTGCAACTTCTGCATCACCACCGGGGTGATCGGGTCGCCGGACCGGAATGCCAGGGTGAACAACATGGTGGCGATTGCCGAAGCGCCGGCGCCGATGGCGATCACCGCCCACCGGGCGGCCGGATCCGCCCTGCGGAACGCCCGCCACGCAGCCGGCAGGAACGGGATCAGAACGATGGTCAGGATGGCGTGCTCGGCGAACACCACCGTGGAGGCGGAGGTGCCCTGAGCCAGCGGCAGCCGGAAGATGGCGTCGGTCCCCCACAGCGCGGCGGCGATGGCCACCAGCCAGGTCAGATCCCTGGGCCGGGTTGGTCGGAGTGTGTTCATCGCCGGATCAGCGCCCGATCAGGCATCGGCATTCCCCGACCATCGTGCGTCCTGGTCCGACAACTGTTTCTCCCGCGCCCGCACCGCGGCCAGTGCACTCTCCGCTGCCTCTCGCGACGGGTAGGGACCGAGGTGATCGGTACCTTTCCCCTCGCCCTCCCGCTCGACCTTGCCGGTGATCACGTTGTAGTACCACCGGGTGTGCTGCCCGATCTCTTCTCCCATGGACCAAGCCTGCCACGTCAGCCGCGGTCGTCAGCCGGCGACCGGGCGGACGACGTAGTTCCGGGCATCGGCCGACACCAGTTCGACCGTCACCGATGTGCCCTCGGTGAGCCCGGCCCGTTCGCAGTGCGCCTGCACCGGAGGCTCGTCGATGGCGATGGTGGCGCGGTCGCGCTGGTCATCGATCTGTACCACCACGCCGGTGAATCGCTGACCCTCCCGGCCGGCCAACAGGAATGCCGACACCGCGCCGCGGCACTGGCGCTCCAGATCGTGCGCAGTTCTGTCCGACTTCTGCATGATCTCCGCGACGGCGGGCAACTGCTGCCGTACCCAGTCGGGAACCGGTCTTCCGGCGGTGTGCGCCAGGCAGATCTCGGTGGCGAACCGGTCGCCGAGCCGGCGTAGCGGCGCGGTGACGTGGGCATACGGCGCGCCGACGCCGGCGTGCCCGTCGTCGCGCGGTGGATCACCGTCGAACGGGGTGTACCCGGCGCCGCGGAGCAGCTTCAACGCGTCCTGCAGAAAGGCCGCGTCGGCGGCCCTCGACCCGTCGAGAGCCGCGATCACGTCACCGGGCGGGGTGCCGTCGGGCCACGGGATACCCAGCGCCGCAGTCTCTCTGCGGAGTTTGGCGATGCTCCTGGCATCGGGTTGCGGCAGCGTGCGGAGCAGTCCGTAGCGACCGTCGATCATGATCTGGGCCGCGCACATCCCAGTCAACAGACTGATCTCGGCGTTCCACTGCTCCACCGGCAGCACCGCCCGCAACTCCAGCGTCCAGTTGGCGTCGGGCCCGCGCAGTACCTCCGCGTCCGGGACGTCCAGCGTGATGGCGTGCCGTTCTCGGGCGGCCTGCATCCGGACCCGGCCCACCGCGGGCAGCAACCCGATCGAAGGGTGCAGCCTGCCCGCTTCGGTGTCGGCCTGAACGCCCTGGTAGTCGAATTGAGCGACCGATCGGACCAACGCCCGCTCCAGCTGCACATCGACCGGAGCACCCGCAGCATCCAAGGAGATGGTCCACAGCACCGCTGCCCTGGTCTGGCCGGGCAGCAGGCTGGCAGCACCCTCGGACAACTCGACAGGGTGTAGCGGGGTGATGACGTCCGGACTGTAGAAGGTCTGCCCGCGCATCAGGCTCTCGACGTCGATGTCCCCACCGGGCCGCACATACCCGGCGACGTCAGCGATCGCGTAGTGCACCACGAAGCCGCCGTCCCGGCTCGTCGCCAGATGCACTGCCTGATCGAGATCCTTCGCCCCGAATGGGTCGATGGTGACGAACGGGACGTCGGTCGCGTCCCGCGGCGCGGACGGCTGCTGTTCCGCGACCCGCACGGCTTCGGCGACCGCGGGAGCCGGATACCCTTCGGGCAGACCGAGTTCCCGGCGGATCTCGGCGAAGTCGATGTCGGCGGCGGTCGTGTTGATCTTCAGCGAAGGCACCCGGTCAGGTTACGTCCGTACCGCCCGACGCCGGCGGCCAGCAAGTGCTCATCCCGGTCAGCCGTACCGGAACTCCCAGCCTCCGCCCGCACCGACGTCAAGCACCACGGTGCCCTTGGGGCTCTTGACATCCAGTACCACCGAACCCCGGATCAGGCCGCCGCGCAGCAGCACATCGGAGGTCACTAACGGCAGCGCGCGCGACCCCGCGCACCGGTGAGCCTGGTCGGTGTCGGTGCCGGGCTCGACGGTCCCGGCGGCGTCATAGGCCGTCCAGGCGGACCCGCCGAAGGTTCCTGTCCAGTCCTTGGCCGCGTCGCTGCCCACGTTCCGCGGTTCGAGCGTGATGTCGATCTGCAGAAAGTGGGAGTTGGCCGGCTTCACCGTCGTCGCGCACCTGGGGTCCATCGTCAGTGTGGAGACGACGTAAACGAGTTCACCTTGGGGCTTGCCGTCCCGGCCGGTGAAGCTGACTCCGTAGGCCTGTCCTGGTTCTGCCTTGATGTCGCCGTACTGGGTCTTCGGCCGGTTCGGCTTCAGATTCGGCAACTTCCAAGCCGGCCTGGACGGGCGGTCGCCGCAGTGCTGCCGGCGGTCTCGGTACCCGACGTCTCGGTGCCCGACGTCTCGGTGCCCGACGTCTCGGTGCCCGACGTGTCGGTGCCGGTGGGCTGAGTCTCCGACCCACTCTGGTGAGTCGGTGCGGTGGCATCGGACCCGCCGTCACTGCTGGCTCTCGTCGTGGAGTCGACGACTGTCGGCGAGTGGCCCGCGCCACCCGGCTCGGCAGAGCCGCCCACGGTCTTGGCGCAGCCACCCAGCAGCAGCAAGGCAGCAACACCGACCGCGACCACCCTGAGATTCCAGCCGCCGATCATTGACTGACGATAACCGCACAGCGGTCTACGGCCCGATTGCCGGATCGTTGTCATCGGTCGCCGCGGCCGGTGCCAGTGGTGGTGTATGGGATCAGGCGACCTGTAAGCCGGGTTCTGTGCTCCGGCGAATTGACTCGCCGCAGTGGCAGCCATCCATCTCGGCGTGCCGTTGCCGGCACGCTCCAGCGATCCACCCGCAGACTCGGGCGGGCCGCCCTCGAACGTCTGCGCACATCCGGACGGGCCGGATGTTCTTGATCTTGCTCCGGGTGGGGTTTACCGAGCCACCCCGGTCACCCGGGATGCTGGTGGTCTCTTACACCACCGTTTCACCCTTACCGCCGGCTCTCGCGAGGCTCGGCGGCGGTTTGTTCTCTGTGGCACTGTCCCGCGGCTCACGCCGGGTTGCCGTTAGCAACCACCCTGCCCTGTGGAGCCCGGACTTTCCTCGGCAGCACCGTGGTGCTGACGCGGCTGCCCGGTCGCCTGATCCGTGACGAAGTGTACGGCTGTGCTGATCGGTGTACGGCTGTGCTGATCGCCTCGGCCCGCGGACGGCCGGGCGGATTCAGCGGAGGTGACCGGTGTCGTTGACCGAGCAGACCAGAGTCGAGCCATCCGGATCCACCGTGATCATGCTGATCGAACAGGTATCGATGCGGGTGCGGTACGCGACGGCAGAGGGGACGCCCAATGCAGCCACCACCAGCATCTTGGCGGTCGCCGCATGGGTGACCAGCACCACGACCTCTCCACGGCGGGTGTCCAGCACTCGGCGAACTGCCTGCCGCGCCCGGTCCCGGATGACGCTGAACGACTCTCCGCCGGGCGGCGAAGCATCGGGGTCCGACCGCCACGCCTCGAACTCTGATGGCCACTTGCCGGCGATCTGCACTGCGGTGAAACCCGACCACTCGCCCAGCGCCCCATCCACCAGATCGTCGTCACATGACACCGCTGCCGACGGCAGACCCGTTGCCTCCGCAATGATGTCGGCCGTCACCCGGCAACGGCGCAGCGGCGAGGTGACGACGGCGGTGACGCTGAACGGCGCCAATCTCTTCGCCACGGCCCTCGCCTCGGCCAGCCCCTGGTCTGTCAGCGGCACGTCCTCGCGCCCGGCGAATCTGCTCTCGGCGCCCCACGTCGTCTGACCGTGTCGCACCACCAGCAAAGTGGTGGTTCCGGGCCGGGCGCCCGACGGCAGCGACTGCACCGACGGTGGCCCGGCCGCCGGGTCACCCTGTCCCTCACCGCTGCGCTCTTCCGGCTGGACGCCCGCTTCCGTCCGTAACTCCCACGTCCGGCCGGCGGCCTGGGCGTCCATCGCCTCGTTGGCCAGTCGATCCGCATGGGAGTTCTGGCTGCGCGGCACCCAGCTGAACGTCACCTCGTCCAGTCCGGCAACGAGTTCAGTGGCTTTGGCGGCCAGCGGCCGTAGGTCCGGATGCTTGACCTTCCACCTGCCCGACATCTGTTCGACGACGAGTTTGGAATCCATCCGGACGTCGACCCGGCGAGCCCCCAACTCGATGGCCGCCTGCAGCCCGGCGATCAGGCCGGAGTACTCGGCAACATTGTTGGTGACCCGGCCGAGACCCGCTGCGCGCTCAGCCAACACGGCTCCGGCGGGCTGAAGGACGGCTGCTCCGTAACCGGCGGGTCCCGGATTTCCCCTCGATCCGCCGTCGGCGACCACGACCACTCGGTCCACATCGGTGGTGTCACCGCTCGCGGGGGGGATCACGATGTCGTCACCGCACCAGGACGGCGCCACATTCCGGGCACCTGACCACCTGGTCGGCTGCGGCCGAGCGGATCTCACCGAGCGCAACGGCATCAAGGCTGAGCCTGCAGGCCTGGCACTGGGAGCCGTTCAGCTGGGCGGCGCCGACCTTGCCGGAGCTGCGGATCCGGTCGTACAGCGCCAGCAACGCATCCGGCAGGGCGGCCGCCTGCACGGCCCTGGTGGCGTTCAGCCGGGCCAGCTCCTCGTCGAGGTCGGCGAACTGATCGTCCCGGCGCACCTCGGCCGCACCGATCTCCGCCGCAGCCGACTGGTAGGCGGCTGTCGCGGCCGTCAGTGCGGCGTCGGCGGTCTCTCGTCGTTCCATCAGCTCGAGCGACCGGTCCTCCAGGTCGGACTGCCGACGGGCCAGGGTGTCGATCTCGTGTTGCAGGCTGGTCAGGTCTTTCGCCGGGCCATTGCCGGTGGCGAGCCGGGAGGCGTCCCGATCGGACCGCGCCCTTACCTGGTCGATCTCGGCGTCCAATTTCTTGGCATCCCGCTCCAGGTCCGCCACCTCGGTCTCGGCATTCACCATGGCGGACCGGAGTGCTGCCACTCGCCCGGCTCCGGCCGCGATGATCGCCAGCTCCGGGAGTCCTGCCCGGCGGTGGTGTGCCGCGACGATGGCCTTGTCGGTGGCGGCGAGATCGAGCAGGTGGCGTTGATCCGCCGGATCGGCCTGCGGCACGGGCGCTCTCCTTCTTCGTGGTGGTGGCGAGGCTAGCCCACCCTGCCACTATGGCAGCCGCAATCGGTGGCTGGTGAAACAATGCAACGGTGCCGCCCACTGCCCAGGATGCAGCTACGCCGTCGAGAACTGCGGCGTCGGCGGAGGCGACCGACGGCCGGCCGTTCCGGGTGGTGGTGATCTGCTCCGGCAACATCTGCCGATCACCGATCGGCGAGAAGGTGCTGCAGGCGGCCTTCGACCAAGCCGGGCTGGCGGACCTGGTGGAGGTGACCAGCGCGGGAACCGGGGACTGGCACGTCGGGCAGCCGGCCAATCCGCGAGCGGTCAAGGTACTGGCTGCCGCCGGATATCCCACCGAGCACCGGGCCAGGCAGATCGACGCCGCGGACCTGGACGCCATCGATCTGGTGCTGGCCGCCGATCATGGGCACGTGCGGGCGCTGCGCTCGCTCACCGGCGACCACGACAAGATCGTGCTGTTGCGCAGCTTCGATCCGGGCGCCGACGGCGACGAGGTGCCAGACCCGTACTACGGTCCGGACGCCGGTTTCGACGACGTGCTGGCGATGACCAGAGCCGCGGCGCCCGGCGTGGTCGCCGCCGTCCGGAAGCGATTGCGCGGGTGAACGGCAGCCCTCCGCCGCCGGCCGCCGCGGCAGTCACCACCCCAGGTCGGCCCGGGTCGCCGGCCGAGCGGCCGCAGACAGCCCGCTCCCGGCTGGCCTTCTTGATGCGTCCCGGCTGGATCGGGGCGGTGGTGGCCGCCATCGTCTTCGCCGTCCTGTGTTTCACCGTGCTGGCGCCCTGGCAGTTCTCCCGCAACCAGCAGCGATCGGCGCAGAACGCCGCCATCGCGGCAGCCGTCAACGCCCCGGCGCAACCGCTGGACGAACGGCTGCCGCCCGGGGACCAGGTTCAGCAGGACGAGATCTGGCAACAAGCCACCGCCACCGGGGTGTTCCTCACCGAGATGCAGGTACTGGTCAGGCTGCGACAGGACGGCGCGGGGCAGCCCGCATCGGAGGTGCTGACCCCACTGCGACTGGCCGACGGTTCGGTGCTGCTGGTCGACCGCGGATACATGTCGATCGCCGATCTGACGAACGGACAGTCCCCTGCTCCGCCGCCGTCCGGGACGGTGAACGTCACCGGCCGGCTGCAGCCCTACCAGCCGGATCCGTTGCATCGGGCAGCCGTCCGGACCGGCAACCGGCTCGAGGTCTACGGAATCAGCCCGACGTCGATCACCGGCCTGCCCGGTCCGGTCCGTGGCGGCTTCATCCAGCTCGTTGGCGGCAGCCCCGGGGTGCTGGCTCCGATTTCCGTGCCGCAGATGGACAGCGGCCCCTTCCTGTCCTACGCCTGGCAGTGGCTGGTGTTCGGCACCATGGGCCTGCTGGCCGTCGGTTTCTTCATCGTCCGGGAGTTCACCGATCCGCGGGAGCCGCTCGACGGGCGACGGCGCCCGGACGGTTCGGCGCAGGCCACACGTTCGCGGGAAGCCGGACCGGCCAAGGGTTTCGACCGCGGTTCGCTCTACGACGCGCCGTGAGCTCGGCGGCTCTCCGGGCGGCTCCGCGGGCCAGGGCGGCCGCCGCGGAACGGGCGGTGATCGGCCGTCACCTGCGCCGGCTGCTGGCGTTACCCGGAACCCGGCTGGGAATCGTCGGCTGGCCGCCGACGCTCCAGGACCGGCTGTTCGTCCGGTGGCACTACTGGTGGCAGGCACAGCTGCTGGACTGCCTGGTCGACGCCCAGTTACGGGCACCGGATGCCGGGAGGCTGCGCCGGATCCGATGGGTGGTGCGTGGTCACAGGCTGCGCAACGGATGGCGATGGACGAACGCGTACTTCGACGACATGGCGTGGTGGGGGCTGGCGCTGGAGCGCGCCGCTTCGGTGTCCGGGCGGTCGGCCGCTGCCGGGCTCGCTGCGCCGGTCAGGCAGCTGGCGGGCGCCATCACCGCCGCCTGGTCCGATGATGCCGGCGGCGGCGTTCCGTGGCGCAAGGGCGACGTGTTCCGTAACACCCCGGCCAACGGTCCGGCGGCGATCCTGTCGGCCCGCACCGGGAACCTTGCCCGGGCCGCCGCCACCGCGGATTGGATCGACCGCCGGTTGCGGATGTCGGACACCGACCTGATCGCCGACGGGCTGCGTCCGGGACGGAACGCAGACGAGTTGGCCGTCGACCCGACCGTATACAGCTACTGCCAGGGGGTGGTGCTCGGCGCCGAACTGGAGTTGGTGTGCGGCACCGCCCGGGACGCCTCCCGGATACACCGGCTGGTCGCCGCGATCCGCAGGTCCCTGGCCACACCGGACGGGGTGCTGGCCGGGCACGGCGGCGGGAACGGCGGACTGTTCACCGGGGTCCTGGCCCGCTACCTTGCGCAGATCGCGCTCAGGTTGCCGGGTGACGGGTTCGACGATCGACGCAGCCGGGACAGTGCCGCCCTGATGGTGATCGCATCCGCCGATTCCGCCTGGCAGAACGCGGCCCGCGCCGACGGGCTGCCGGTCTTCGCAGCTGACTGGTCCCGCCCGGGCATCCTGCCGGGCCGGGGAGGACGCGGCCGGGTGCGGGGTAACGCGGTCGTCGCATCCAGCCGCGAACCCGAACGTGACCTGTCGGTGCAACTGTCAGGCTGGATGTTGATGGAAGCGGCGGCGCTGATCAGCGCAGCCCAACGCGGCGACCGCGGGGAGAGCGGATGACAGGGGTCCGTGTCGGTGTGGTGATCCTTCCGGAGTTCAGCTGGCAGGAAGCGCTGCCGCGATGGAAATCCCTGCAGGACAGAGGCTTCGCCCACGGCTGGACGTACGATCATCTGGCCTGGCGAGAGCTGGCCGACGGGCCCTGGTATGCGACGGTGCCGACACTGGCCGCCGCCGCCGCGGCGACGGATGCCCTGCGATTGGGAACCTGGGTGGCCTCACCCAACTTCCGGCATCCGGTCCCCTTTGCCAAGGACCTGCTCACCCTGGACGACATCTCCGGCGGCCGCATCATCGCCGGGGTGGGCTCGGGTGGGACCGGCTGGGACGCCGAGGTGTTCGGCGCCGGCCCGCTGACCACCAGGACCAGGGTCGAGCGGTTCGCCGAGTGGCTGCGGCTGCTCGATCGGCTGCTGCGAGAGGCCGACGTCACCTTCGCCGGCGAGTACTTCTCGGCGGTGCGGGCCCGCACGGTGCCGGCCGGTTGTCGGCAGCGGATCGAGATGGTGGTGGCTGCGGGCGGACCGCGTTCGTTGCAGTTGGCCGCCCGGTTCGACGGTTGGGCCACCTACGGAGCGCCGACCGCCGAGCATCCGGATGGCTGGTGGGCGGCGCTGGCGGAGCTGGCTCATCGGTTCGACGAGCTGACGGACCATCGCGCCGACCGGGCCGCCATCCCCCGCTACCTGAGCCTGGATCAGCCGGGTTACTCGTTGACCGACATCGGGACCTTCACCGACGCCGCCGGTCGAGCCGCGGAACTCGGCTTCACCGATGTGGTGGTGCATTGGCCGAGAGCCGCCGGCATCTACGCCGGCGACGAGGCGGTGCTGGATCGGCTGGCGGATCGGCTGTCCGACGGGGTCTTCCCAGTCTGATGTGCAGCGCCCGGGGTCAGCTCGGTTGGATGCCGCGGTGCCGCCGGTCTGCGGCATCAATGGTCCGATCGGCCCGCCCGGCGAAGAGCCAGCCGGCCACCAGCAGCAGCAGCACACCACCGCTCGCCGTCACCCATGGTCCGACGCCGGCGTCGCCCGATCCGTCGGTGAACACGCCACCGGTCCCCGGAGCCACCCCGCGCAGCACGCCCCAGCCGGCCCCGGCGATTCCCGCCAGCAGGAGCAGCGAAGCCGCAATGCGGAAGGGCCGCCGGGCGCGCGGCCGGGCAGAGACTACGACACCACCCGAAAGGATCGCCACCAACCCGAAGACCAGCCCGATCAGGCCCGGCCGGTAGGTGCCGAGGCCACCGGTGGCCAACAGGTCGTTGAGGTTGCCGCCGGCCACCGAGTTGTCGCCGGAGATCGCACCGAATCCCGAGACCGACGTGCTGCCGCCGGTTTCGGTGGTGGTGGTGAGCCAACTCAGGAACGCGCCGATCACCATCAGGGCGCCACCACTGACGGCGATCAGCCCCGCGGGCAGCCCGATGCGCTCGATGGGCGCGCCGATGGGGCGGCGATCGCGGCTGCGGCTCATCACGATCACCGTACTGACGGACCGTTGCAGCCGGGCCGGACCGGATCAGGCCGGCGTCAGCAGCAGAACCGCCCAGGCGCCGGCCACCAGGAACGGGCCGAGTGGAACCGGCGATCTGGTGGTCCACCGCCCGGCCGCCACCCCGGCCAGCGCCACCACGGCCGCCAACACGAAGCCGGCGCAAACCCCGAGAGCCACCGCCTCCCAGGACAGGTAACCGGTGACCGCACCGAGCGACACCGCCAGCTTCACATCGCCCCACCCCATGGCGGACGGCAACAGTACGGCGGGCACAGCGAACAGCGCGGCGACCACCGCCGCGCCTTCCGCCGACCTGACCAGGCCACCGGCGGCCGGATTCGCCCACTCGGTGGCCGCCAGCACCGCGAGGGTGACGAGCAGCCCGGGCATGGTCAACGCATCCGGCAGCCGGTGATGCCGGATGTCGACCGCGCCGGCCGCCACCCCGAACACCGTGATCCAGATGGCGGTGGCCAACCGGGGGGAGTCCCAGGTCGCTGCGGTGGCAGCCGCCGTGAGCAGTGCGCAGGCCACCTCGATCGGCCCCGGCCGGATCACCGCACCACGCCGCAGGCCCGCCAGCAACAACCGGATGCCGACACCGGCCCAAGCCCCCAACAGCAGGCCGGCCGCCCCGCCGAGCAGCGCTGTCATCGACACAGGGTGTCACGGGGCGGCGGTGCGCCCCCGATTGTCCACAACTTTCCCGGGCTCAGGCAGGCCACCTGCCCTCCCGGCGGCGGCATCCAGCGCATCCCGCATGGCCGTCACCGGTGCAGGCGCGCCGGTAAACAACTCGAACTGCCTGACCGCCTGGTGCAGCAACATGTCCAGCCCGGTGACCGTCGTCCGGCCGGTCCGGCCGGCGGCCGCCAAGGCGGTCGGCCAAGGGTGGTACACCACGTCGAGCAGCACCCGGACATCGGCGAATACGCCCGCGAACGGATCGGCGACGCCCGCAGGAACCGTCGAGATGACCAGATCCGCGGCTGCCGCCTGCTCGGTCAGCGCCTGGGTGGCCAACTCGCAACCCGTCACCGGCATTCCGGTCCGGGATGCCACCTCGACGGCAGCGGCCCGGCCGGCCGGTTGCCGAGTGGCGATCACCACCCGATCGGCGCCCATCTCCGCGACCGCCGCCACCGCGGACGCTGCGGTGCCCCCGCCGCCGAGTACGAGCACCGAGCCGGGGCGGTCGACTCCGCGGGCTCGCAGCGCACCGATCACCCCGTCGACGTCCGTGTTGTCGGCTAACCAGCCGGAACCCTTGCACAGCAAAGTGTTCGCCGCCCCGAGCAGCTCGACCCGGGCGGATCGCCGGTCGGCGACGGTTGCTGCTGCCACCTTGCAGGGCATCGTCACCGACAGGCCGACCCAGTCCTGCCCCAGCGAGCCGACCAGGCCGGGCAGTGCGACGGCGTCGCAGTCGATCGCCTCGTACGTCCAGCCGCTGAGCCGCAGCGCGTCGAACCCGGCTCGGTGCAGCACGGGCGACAGGGAATGCCCGATCGGTGATCCGATCACCGCGCAGTGGTGGTCACCGGTTGCCCGGTCAGCCGTCGAAAACACCGGCCGCCCTTGCCTTCTGCACACATACCTGGTGTTCGGCCTCGGTCGCGCTGAAGCACGATTTCCCCGTCTTGTCCACCTTCACGAAGAACAGCCAGTTCCCGGGAGCCGGATCGACAGTGGCATCCAGCGCCGCCGCACTGGGCGAGCTGATCGGAGTCGGCGGCATTCCGGCATGGGCATAGGTGTTGTAGGCGCTGGGATTTGCCCGGTCCGCGGCCGAGGTGGTGATCTGCGCCCTGTTCAGGGCGTAGTTGACCGTCGAGTCCATCTCCCACTTCATCTTTCTCGCCAGTCGGTTGTAGACGACCCTGGCGACCTGCGGCATGTCGGCGGTGATGCCCTCACGTTCGACCACGGATGCAACGGTCGCTGCCTGGTAGGGAGTGAGGTGCTGCCCGGCGGCGGCGGTAATGATGTCGGAGGAGTTCCACCGGGCGGTCGAGGCCGACATGACCGACGCGAGCAGGGTTTCCGCGTCCGCGCCGGGTTCCACGTCGTAGTCGCCGGGCAGGATCAGGCCCTCCAGCCGTTTGTCCGGCTCCGGCGCGTGGGTGACCGCAGGGATCGCCCACTCCACCACCCCGAGTTCCGCCGGTGGTGTCGATCGGGCGACCTGCTGGAGCTGTCCGATGGTGGCGCATCGGGTGACCCCGTTGAGCGGCACACAGGACGCCTTGATCATCTCGGACAGCAGGCCCGGCACCGTCACCGGGCCGGCGGCGCTGTTGGCCGTCACGTCCGCGAGTTGCCGGCCAGGGATCAGCCGCAGACGTCCGACCCGGTTGGCGGCATCGACGATCTGATCGGCCGCGGTGGCGGCGGACGAATGCTGTCGCAACCGGTAGTAGCCCGGCTTCAGGGCGGCCACGTCGGCGTCCGAGGATGCGGTGTCCACGAACGCCTGGGCGCTGCCCACCACTTCGGCGTCGGCCAGCGTGCGAGCGATCGTCGGCAGGCCGTCACCGCTACGGATCTGGACGACCACCTCCCGGTCGCCGGTGCCGCTGAAGTCGCGGACCACCACGTCGTTCGAGCCGCGCCACAGCACGAACCCGACGATCACAGCGGTGCTGATCAATGCCAGCACCAGCAACGCGATGGTCACCGAACGCCGCCGCCTGCGGGCGCGCCGACGGGCGGCTTCCCTGGCCTCCCGTCGCCGCTGAGCCGCCGGCGGTCTGGCCGGTCGCTGGAGATCGACCTGCGGCCGGCCGGCGGTCTTGCTCAACGCGGCGCGCAGCGCCTCCAGATCGACATCGTCGTCATCCGGCCCGGATCCGGCGCGTCGGCGCGGCCCTCGGCCCGTGCCGGCTCCGCCGCCGTCGAAGATGCTCAGTTCGTCGGTCACCCGGTGGCCGCCAACGCGTCCAGCCGCGACTGCAGGATGGCAACGGCGGCCAGCTGATCCACGACAGGGCGCCTGGCCCTGCTGTTCATGCCGCGATCGGCCAGCACTCGGTTCGCGGTGACGCTGGTCAGCCGCTCGTCCACGAACACCATCGGCACCGCGGCGACCCGCTGGGCAAGCGCCGATGCGTAGTCGCGGGCCGCGGCGACCGCAGCGCCGTCGGTACCGCGCAGGGTTCTGGGCAGCCCCACGACTATTTCCACCACCTCGTTCTCCACGATCAGAGCGGCGAGCGCATCCAGGTCCGTTCCGGCGGGATCTCGGCTGAGCGTGGCCACCGGTGTCGCCAGGATGCCGTCAGGGTCGCTCCGCGCGACCCCGACGCGCACGCTACCCACGTCGATCCCGACGCGGACGCCGGTTCGGCGGGGCGTGTCGGGATCGACGGGGGGCGCGCCGGATGTCACCTGAGCGCCGCCCTGAGCGCAGCGATCGCCGCCGGGATGCCCGAGGCATCCGTGCCGCCACCCTGCGCCAGTTCGGGCCTGCCACCGCCGCGACCGCCGATGGCCGGCAAGAATTTCTTCACCAGGTCACCAGCCTTCCAGCCGTCGTCGACCGCCGTCGCGGTGCAGGCGACGACGAAGGACACCGCACCGGCTCCGCCCGCCTCGGCAGAGAACAGCGCGACCACACCCTTCTTGCCGCTGAGCCGGTTCTGCACGTCGGCGGCCAGCAGCCGCAGATCGCCCGGCGACACCCCGGCCGGTGCGGTGGCCGCCACCATGGTGACGTCCCCGACCCGCTCGGCGGCGTCCAGCAGCGAGCCGGCGGACGCCAGAACCGCTGCCCCTCTGAGCTTCTCCAGCTCACGCTCCGCGCTGCGGAGCCGCGCGACGAGCTGCTCGACCCGGCCGGGCACCTCGGTCGCCGGGACCTTCAGCAGCCCGGCCAGCTCGGCGACCAGCGCCCGCTCCGCCGCCAGCTTGCGGAATGCCTCGATTCCGACGTAGGCCTCCACCCGGCGGACGCCGGATCCGACCGAGGACTCGCCGATCAGTGAGAGGGGGCCGATCTGGCTGGAGTGATCGACATGGGTGCCGCCGCACAGTTCGATGGACCAGGGGCCACCGATCTCGATGATGCGCACCTGCGGGTCGTAGGCCTCACCGAACAGCGCGAGCGCCCCCAATCGCTTGGCTTCCGGCAGCGATGTGTACTTCACCGCCACCGGGAGATCATTGCGCACGGCCAGGTTGGCGACCTCTTCGATCTCCGATCGGGCGCCGGCCGACAGCGCGGAGTCCCAGGCGAAGTCCAGCCGCAGGTAGCCGGGTTTGTTGTAGGAGCCGGACTGCAAGGCATCCGGGCCGAGTACCTGCCGCAGCGCGGCGTGCACGACGTGAGTGCCGGAATGGGCCTGCCTGGCGCCCGTCCGCCACTCCGGGTCGACGGTGGACAGCACCGTCTCGCCCTCCCGCAACTCGCCATCGGTGATCCGGACCTGGTGCACCCAGAGCTTCCGGTTCACCTTCTGCACATCCAGCACATCGGCGGAGGCGTTGGCACTGCGGATGACACCGGCGTCGGACTCCTGCCCACCGGACTCCGCATACAGCGGTGTCCTGTCCAGTACCACCTCGACGATGTCACCGACGCTGGCAAACGGGACGCGGCTGCCATCGGCGATCAGACCGCGCAGGGTGCCCTCGGACTGCAGCTCCTGGTAACCGGTGAAGTGAGTCGGACCGACGGTGTCCAGTAGTTCCCGGTAGACGGTCAGATCTCCGAACCCGCCCTTGCGGGCTTTGGCGTCGGCCCGCGCGCGCGCCTTCTGCTGCTCCATCAGATCCGTGAAACCGTCGATGTCCACCGACAGGCCGGCCTCTGAGGCCATCTCCATGGTCAGGTCGACCGGGAACCCGTACGTGTCGTGCAACGTGAACGTCGCATCACCGGAGAGCCGGTCGGCGCCGGATCCACTAGCCGACGGCCGCTGCGACTTCACTTGGGCGGCAGCGGATTCGAACAACTTGGTGCCGGAGGCGAGGGTCTTCAGGAAGGCTCGCTCCTCGGCCTGGGCGACCCTCTCGATCCGTGAGTAGTCGGCCTCGAGCTCCGGGTACGACTGGCTCATCAGGTCCTTGACGTCCGCGGTCAGCGTCGGCATCACCGGTTCTGTCACCCCCAGAAGTTGGGTCGATCGGATGGTGCGGCGCAGCAGCCGGCGCAGCACGTAGCCGCGCCCCTCGTTGCCTGGCGTCACCCCGTCGGCGATCAGCATGGTGGCGGACCGGATGTGATCGGCGACCACGCGGAACCGGACGTCGTCGGTGTGGTCCGCGCCGTACTTGCGCCCCGACAGCTCTTCGGCCCTGACGATGATCGGCTGCAGCAGGTCGGTCTCGTAGACGTTGTCGACACCCTGCAGCAGCAACGCCACCCGCTCGATTCCGAGCCCGGTGTCGATGTTCTGATGCGGCAGCGGGCCGAGGACGGGAACCCCCTCCTTGGGACCGGCCTCGCCCCGCAGATCCTGCATGAACACCAGATTCCAGAACTCCAGGAACCGGTCCTCGTCGACGATCGGACCACCGGGCACACCGAACTCGGGGCCGCGATCGAAGAAGATCTCCGAGCACGGTCCGCACGGTCCGGCGACGCCCATGTCCCAGAAGTTGTCCTCGACGCCGCGGCGCTGGATCCGCTCCTCCGGCAGCCCGGCGATGTCCTTCCACAGGGCGAAGGCATCCTCGTCGTTCTCCAAGACGGTGACCCAGATGCGGTCGGGGTCGAATCCGTAATTGCCGTCCTCTTGACTGCCGGTGACTAGCTGCCAGGCGTGCTCGATCGCACCGGCCTTGAAATAGTCGCCGAAAGAGAAATTGCCGGCCATCTGGAAGAAGGTGTTGTGCCTGGTGGTGATGCCGACGTTCTCGATGTCCAACGTGCGCAAGCACTTCTGCACGCTGGTCGCCCGATCGTAAGGCGGGGTGGCCTGGCCGAGGAAGTACGGCTTGAACGGTGCCATCCCGGCAATGGTGAACAACACCGTCGGGTCCTGGCTGATCAGGGACGCCGAAGGCACGACGGTATGACCGGATCCCTCGAAGTGGGACAGGAACCGGCGGCGGATCTCGTGGGTCTGCATGGTGACGGCTTTCGCTCGATGGGCGCTGTGGCGGCGTGCCGCACGCCCGAACGGACGAGTCCGGTCGACGCGCGGTCGCGGGGGCGGGGCGCGGCAGGAGCGCTGCGGATGACCGGGGCGGGGTCAGGCGGAGCGGCGATCCTGCCGCTGGGCAGCGGCCGCGTCGCGAGTGTCAACGGTGAAGGCCGGATCCGATTCGGGCATCTGCTCGGGTGACAGCATCAAGACCGACCCTGTCGCATCGTCGATCACCGGGCGGTAAGAGGCGCGCCGGTTGGCGGCGCCCTGCCTGACGTCCGAGGCGAAGGAGCCGACAGCCTGGCCGATCTCGGCGACCGCGTCCGCCAGATCCGCGGCGATGGCCGACGGCGTCAACTTCGCCTTGAGTGCCTCTCGGGCAGCCGCCCTCGCCCGGCGGGTACGCCGGGTCGCCGCGACGCCGAGTGCGACGCCCGCGGTGAACACGTACCTGCTCTTCACGGCTCTCCTTCATCGGTGATCGGTCCGGGAACCCGGTCCAGGTTACCCGGACAGCCCAGTCCATTGGGAAGTGCGGCGCCGCTGTCCGGGTGTCGACCAGCCACGGCGGGTGGGTCGACCCGGTGCATCCCGGGCGGGCACCGAAAGACCAGACTGTTCCGGTGAACTCAGCGATCACCTCAGTGGCCGGGCGCGCTGTCGACCGCAACCCGCTGGACGAGACCGGCCGGGTCGCGCTGGGGGAACGGTTATCGGCGCAGGTCTCCGGCGAGGTCGCCTTCGACGGGGCGACCAGGGCGGTCTACGCCACCGATTCGTCGAACTACCGGCAGGTCCCGCTCGGTGTCGTCTTCCCCCGTGACGCACAGGACGTGATCGCCGCGATGCGGACGTGCGCGGCGGCCGGAGCACCGGTCCTGGCGCGAGGCGCTGGAACCGGCCTCGCCGGACAGACGGTGAATGTCGGTGTGGTGCTCGACTTCTCCCGGCACATGACGGCGATCCTGGACATCGACCCCGAGCGGCGGGTGGCCAGGGTGCAGCCCGGCTTGGTGCTGGACGATCTGCGGGCGGCCGCCGAGGTGCACGGGCTGACCTTCGGACCGGACCCCGCCACCCATGCCTGGTGCACCCTCGGCGGCATGATCGGCAACAATTCCTGCGGGACGCACGGGTTGTACGCCGGAAAGACGGTCGACAACGTGCGCAGGCTGCGCATCGTCACCGCGGCCGGCGATGACCTCTGGGTGGGCCGTTACGACGACGACGGCTATGCCGACGCGGTGGCCGCCGGCGGGGAACTGGCCAGGCTGCTCGGCGGTGCCCGCGAGATCGGCCGTCGGTACGCGCGGGCAGTCACCTCCCGCTTCCCGGAGATCCCCCGCCGGGTGTCCGGGTACAACCTCGACGAGGTGGTGCCGGGGCGGCCGACGGACCTGGCCAGATTGCTGGTCGGATCGGAATCGACCCTGGCGCTGGTGGTGGAGGCCGAACTGGACCTGGCGCCCTCCCCGGCGGTCCGGCACCTGGTAGTTCTGGGATACCCGGACATCTTCACCGCCGCCGACGCTGTCCCGTCGCTGGTCGAGTTCGGCCTGCTCGGGCTGGAGGGGTTCGACGACGCCCTGGTGAACCAGTCGGCGGCCATTGATCTGAACAAGGCCGGCATCTCGCTGCTGCCCGACGGAAAGGGCTGGCTGCTCGCCGAGATCGGCGACGACGATCCTGCGGTCGCCGAGCAGCGGGTGGACGCCTTCCTCGGCGGCCTGCCGGCCGAGGTCCGGGCGAAAAGGATCACCGACCCGGTGCAGGTCAAGCTGATCTGGTCGGTCCGGGAATCCGGCCTGGCAGCGACCGCCCGGCCCCCCGGGCGACCGCCCAATCATGAGGGCTGGGAGGACGCCGCCGTCCCACCGGCCAGGCTTGGTGAGTACCTGCGGCGGATCAGCGCACTGTGGGAGCAGTTCGGCTACTCCGGCGCCTGGTACGGGCACTTCGGTGAGGGTTGCGTGCACACCAGGAATCCGTTCGACTTCTCCACCCCCGACGGTCTGGCCGATTTCCGGTCCTTCGTCGAGCAGGCCGCCGACGTGGTAGCCGAACTCGGAGGCTCCATCTCCGGTGAGCACGGCGACGGTCAGGCGCGGGGGGAACTGCTGGAACGGATGTTCGGACCCGAGGTGATCGAGGGATTCCGCGCCCTCAAGTCGCTGTTCGATCCGGCCGGCATCCTCAACCCGGGCAAACTGGTGGACCCCTTTCCGCTGGACACGAATTTGAAACACGGTCCTTCCCACCATGTTTCGCCGCTGGGCCGGCAGACGATCCATGCACTGCCGGCAGACGGCGGGTCGCTCGCGGAGGCTGCGGAGCGCTGCGTCGGCGTCGGGCGTTGCCGCCGCGATGATCTCGGGGTGATGTGCCCGAGTTACCGCGTCACCCGCGACGAGCGGCACACGACCCGCGGGCGTGCCAAGGCGCTGCAGGAGATGTTCGCCGGAGAGGTGTCCCCGGAGAGCTGGCGCAACGAAGATGTGCACGATGCACTGTCGTTGTGCCTGTCCTGCAAAGGATGCGCCGTCGACTGCCCGACCGGTGTGGACATGGCGACCTACAAGAGCGAGTTCAACGCGCACTATTACGCCGGCCGGCCCAGGCCCCGGCAGATGTACGCGCTGGGCCTGCTTCCGTGGGCCACCCGGCTGGCTGCCAGGGTCCCGCGGCTGGCGAATGTCGTGCTGCGCGCTCCGGGACTGAGTCCAGCGGTGCGCAGGCTGGCCGGTGTCACCGGCACCCGACCGGCACCCCTGTTCAGCCGCACCTCGATGCGGATCGGTGCCCGTCGCGACGCGCAGAGCCAGTCCAGGACGAGCACTCCGACCGTGGTGCTCTGGCCGGATACCTTCACCGACGTGTTCCATCCCGAACTCGGTGCCGACGTGCTGGGCGCCCTACAGGCCGCCGGAGAGACCGTCCACGTGCCCACGGAGTGGGCCTGCTGCGGCCGGACGCTGTATGACCCCGGCATGCTGCAACTGGCCCGGCGCTCACTGCGCCGGGTCCTGGACATCCTGGATCCCTTTGTCTCCCAGGGCATCCCGGTGGTGGTTCCGGAGCCGAGCTGCCTGGCGGCGTTCCGCGACGAGCTGCCCAAGCTGCTGCCGGACGACCCGCGGTCGGCTCGGCTCGCCGGATCATCCCGCTCACTGTCCGAGCACCTGCTGGCTGTCGGGCTTGCCTCCGATGCCCGGTCCCGCTCGGCGCAGGCTGCCGGTACGGAACAGGTACTGATCCATCCGCACTGCCACGGGCGGGCGAGCGTCGGTGTCGATCCGGACCGGGAAGTCTTGCGACGCCTGGGTTTCGACGCGGTGGTCGCCGACGCCGGCTGCTGCGGGCTGGCCGGATCGTTCGGTTTCGCCCACGACACCGCCGAACTCGGCAAGCGGATAGGACAGGAGCAGTGGCTGCCCCGACTGCGCAAGCAGGGCGGCGACCGCACGCTCGCGATGGACGGCTTCTCCTGCCTCACCCAGTACACCCAGCTGGCTCAGGCCGCACACCCTGTCACGGTGGCAGCACTGATCCATCGCGCGCTGCGCGAGCGGTCCGGATCGACTCCGTAAGCTCTGTTCAGTCCCGTCACCGAACATTCCCGAGGAACCGCATGACTGCCGTTGGCCGGCCCGATGTCTGCAGCACCACACAATCCGAGTGGTGGCGCAGCGCCGTCGTGTACCAGATCTACCCGCGGTCCTTCGCCGACGGTGACGGTGACGGCATCGGAGATCTTCCCGGCATCACCAGCCGGTTGCCGGCGCTGGCGGATCTCGGCGTGGACGCCATCTGGCTGTCGCCGTTCTACCGGTCCCCGCAGGCCGACGCCGGATATGACGTCGCGGACCACTGCGACGTCGACCCGCTCTTCGGCTCGTTGGACGACTTCGACAGCATGCTGGACACGGCGCATCGGCTCGGCCTGAAGCTGATCATCGACCTGGTGCCCAATCACTCCAGCGACGAGCACCCGTGGTTTCGGGCGGCGCTGGCCTCGTCGCCCGGCTCCGCTGAGCGCTCACGCTATCTGTTCCGGGACGGCAGCGGCCCCGACGGCAGCGGGCCGCCGAACAACTGGCCGTCGGTGTTCGGTGGCCCAGCCTGGACCAGGATCACCGAGCCGGATGGCACGCCGGGACAGTGGTACCTGCACCTGTTCGACACCAAGCAGCCGGACTTCGACTGGACCAACCAGGAGGTTCGCGAGGAGTTCGTCCGGGTGCTGCGGTTCTGGCTCGACCGGGGCGCCGACGGCTTCCGGGTCGACGTCGCGCACGGACTGGTCAAGGCCGACGGTCTTCCCGATCTGCGCCCGAGGAACGGAACTGCGCTGACAGCCGCCGCCTTCTCCGCTACCACCGGTGACGGCGACGCCATCGTCGAAAGCCTTGCCCCGTCACCCATCTGGGACCAGGATGGGGTGCACGAGATCTACCGGGAATGGCGCAAGGTGCTGGATGAGTATCCCGGAGACCGGATGATGGTCGCCGAAGCGTGGGTCTCACCACTGTCCCGGTTGGCCCGGTACCTGACCGCCGATGAGATGCAACAGGCGTTCAACTTCGACTACCTGTCGGCGCGGTGGGACGCGGCCACCATCCGCACCGTGGCGGACTCCTCGCTGGAGATGAATGCCAGCGTCGGCGCGCCCACCACCTGGGTGCTGTCCAATCACGACGTGGTGCGGCACACCTCTCGTTTCGGGCTCCCCGATCTCGCCGTCCGACCGAACGGTATCGGTACCCAGGACGAGCAGCCGGACCCCGTGCTGGGGTTGCGCAGGGCAAGGGCCGCCACCGTGCTGATGCTGGGCCTGCCCGGTTCGGCATACCTGTATCAGGGCGAGGAACTCGGCCTGCCCGAGCACACCGCACTGGACGACGATCTGCGTCAGGACCCGACGTGGGTGCGCTCCGGTCAGATCCACCGCGGGCGTGATGGTTGCAGAGTCCCCATCCCATGGGAGGCGGCCGCTCCGGGTCTGGGATTCAGCCCGACCGGCAGAACCTGGCTGCCGCAACCTGAATCGTTCGAAGATCTGGCCAGGGACCGGCAGGTCGGGATCCCGGGGTCGACGCTGGAGACCTACCGCTCGGCGCTGTCGATCCGCCGCCGGCACCGGCTCGGACTCGGCGAGCTGAGATGGCTGGACACGGCCGACGGCGTCGTCGGCTATCGCAACGAGGACGTCGCGGTTCTGGCCAATACCGGTGCCGAAGCTGTGCCCCTGCCGGCCGGCGAGGTGCTGCTGTCCTCCGGACCGGTCACGGAAGGTCGGCTACCGCCGGATACAACGGTGTGGCTGGCCCAGTGAGCCGATCAGGGGCCAACTGATCGACCGATACGTGTGGAGCCGCCGGACTTTCTGCCGGTGGGGCAGCCGGCCGACGCCAGAGCCAGAACGCGGCGCCGCCGATCACGATGACTGCTCCGGCAATCAGGATCCGGTAGTCGACGACCGCCACCAGGGCGGCGCCGGCGGCGGTCGAGACCAGCTGCGGCAGCTGCAGCGACATGCCGGAGGCGGAGGCCACCCGACCCTGCAGGTGGTTCGGGGTCAGCCGCTGCCGGGTGGTGGCCAGCGCCACGAAGGCCCACGGAATGGCGGCGCCGGCGCCGACCGATCCGATCAGCGCGGCTACCGTGCTGGCAAACAGGAACGGTAGGCACGACACGGATATCAGCGCCAGCCCGAGGCCCACCGCACGCAGCGGACCGAGCCGGTTCAGCACCCAGACCGCGGTGATCCCGCCGAGGATGCTGCCGGCGCCCTGGGCGCTCATCAGCACACCGAAGAATGCCGGTTGCCTGCCAAGGCCCTTCTCCACCACCGCGAACAGCACCGAATCGAACAACCCGATGACGCTGAGCGAGATCGCCATCCCGATCACCATGGACAGCAGGTCGGAACTACGGCGCAAATGTCGGAACCCGGCGATCAGCGCCCGCAACCCGGCTTCGGACTGGGCGGCGTCCGCCGGTGTGGCCGGTTTCGACTCCCGCACCCGGACGGTGAGCAACCCGGCGGCGGTGACCACCAGCAGCGCCGCGGTGACGAAAGCCAGCGCCGGACCGCCGTAGATCGCATAGAGACCAGCGCCGACCAGCGGCGTGAGGATCCGCAGGCCCTGGTCGATGGTCATGAACATCGCGTTGGCCGGACCGAGGTCCGCGTCGGACAGCATGGTGCGGAGCAGACCCGACTGCGCCGCGCCGTTCAGGCTCCCAACGCGCCGTAGACCACCGTCACCAGATAGAGGATCCAGATATCGGACGGGGACCGAACCGCCACCAGACCCATGACGGCGGCCGCGGCCACCAGATTCGAGCAGACCAACAGTGGCTTGCGCTTCACCCGATCGGCCAGCAGTCCGAACAGCGGCGAGGCCAGCGTCGGCGCGCCGAGGCAGAAGAACACCAGGCCCGCTGCGCCGCTGCTGCCGGTCAGGTCCTTGGCCCACACCGCGAGAGTCAGGAACAACGCACTGTCGGCGAAGTTGCCGATCGACCAGCTCGCCAGCAGCCTGCGGAAATGCGGAACCTTCAGCAGCGTCCTCACGACCGGTCCCGCCGCGCCATCAGTTCGGCGTCGATCTGCTCCTGGTACTCGGGCAGGTAGGTGGTGGCGGCGAAGAGCCGCACCATGCCGACCCCTTCCGGGCGCCTGGCTGGATCGGTGACCCGATCCAGATACAGCTCGACCAGCTCGCCGATGCTGTCGGCCAGCGCCTTGGCTTCCGCCGGGGTGAGATACAGGGTTGCCCCGCGCTGGGACATCGCGCCTCGCCAGCGCTCCGGATTCCGTCGAACGTCCGCACGCCGCATCCTGGCCACGTCCCACTCCCGGATGGCGGCCCCGACGGCGGTTGATGCCTCGATGGCAGCGGGGTCGTTGATGTCCGGAACGAATTTCTGCTCCGGATCCACCACGCGCCAAGGCTTTTCCCGGCCGGTCGCCTCGTCGGCCCGTTCGATGTACCCATGTTCGGCCAGCTTGCGCAGGTGGAACGAGCAGTTCGACGGACTCTCGTCGAGCATGTCGGCCAACTCGGTCGCAGTCGCCGTTCCTCGAGTGGTGAGGGCCTCCAGCATCTGGATGCGCAACGGATGCGCCAGAGCTCGCATTGCCTTCGGATCGCTGATCTTCGCCATGCCGGAGACCGTACGTCATGAAGCAAACGTTTCGCAAGTGCTCTTTCGCATCGTTCCTTTCGATAGCGAGGCGGATCGTTGAGTGTCTGCTGTGCAGCCACGAGCTGCAGAGCCGATCGCGGGTGGACGTCCGAGTCACGCCTGCCGTGCTCGGTGCTACGGCTTGAGCAGCAGCTTTCCGGTGGTCCGGCGCCCCGCGAGATCCGCGTGGGCGCGGGCGGCGTCGGCCAGTGGGTAACTGGCCCCGATGCGCACCTGCAGTCGCCCATCGGCGATCCAGCCGAACAGCTCGTTGGTGCGGTCGATCAGTTCCTGCCTGGTGGCGGTGAAGTGTTTCAGCGTCGGTCGGGTGATCGACAACGAGCCCTGCGCGTTCAGCCGCTGCAGGTCGAACGGTGGCACCTGGCCGCTGGAACCGCCGAACAGCACCATGGTCCCGCGCCGCCGCAGCGAGGCCAGCGAACCGTCGAAGGTGTCCTTGCCGACGCCGTCGTACACGGCGGCCACGCCCGCGCCGCCGGTCAGATCCCTGACGGCGGCGGGGAAATCGTCATACCCGACGATGACCTGGTCGGCGCCGGACGCCTTCGAGGCTTCGGCCTTGTCCGGCGTGGACACCGTGGTGATCACGGTGGCGCCCAGAATCTTGGCGATCTGGGTGAGCAACTGACCGACGCCACCGGCGCCTGCGTGGATCAGCACCGCATCACCCTCCCGGATCGGATAGGAATCCCTGGCCAGGTAGTGCGCCGTGATGCCCTGCAGCGGGAGAGCCGCGGCCTGCTCGTCCGACACCTGATCTGGAACCGGAACCAGCCGGTCCGCCGGCCCGGTGACCGCCGCGGCATAGGACCCGGGTAGCGACTCCCATGCCACCCGATCACCCACCGACAGGCCGAGCGTCTCGGTGACGCCGTCGCCGACGGCGATCACCCGGCCGGCTCCCTCCGAGCCGGGCACGAAGGGGAGTTCCCGCTGATAGACGCCGGTTCGCTGGTAGATGTCGATGAAGTTGACCCCAACCGCCTCGACCTCCACGGTGGCCTGCCCAGGGCCGGGCGGGGCCACCTCGATGTCCGCGGTTCGGAGAACCTCCGGACCGCCGGTACTGCTTACCTCGATTGCTCGAACCATCGGTGTTACTCCTTTCGGATGTCAGTCGCCGCGGATTGCCTTGCGCAACTTGGGCAACCGCTCGGCAACCAGACGCTCGGCACCCCTGGTGGTCGGCTGGTAGTAGTCCCGGTCGACCAGCTCGTCCGGTGGATACTGTTGCAGGGCAACACCCTCCGGCAGATCATGCGGATAGATGTAGCGCTGGGCATTGCCGAGCTTGGCCGCTCCCGGGTAGTGCCCGTCCCGCAGTGCGGGTGGCACCAGACCGGCCTTGCCCTCCCGGACGTCGGCGACAGCTGCGTCCACCGCCGTCACCACCGCGTTGGACTTCGGCGCCGTGGTCAGGTGGATGGTGGCCTGGGCAAGGGCGATGCGCGCCTCCGGCAGACCGACGAGTTGCACTACCTGGGCGGCGGCCACTGCGATCGGCAGCGCGGTCGGATCCGCCATCCCGACGTCCTCCGACGCGTGCACCATCAGACGGCGGGCGATGAACCGGGGGTCCTCCCCCGCTTCGATCATTCGCGCCAGATAGTGCAGTGCGGCGTCCACATCGCTGCCGCGGATCGACTTGATGAACGCACTGATCACGTCGTAGTGCTGGTCCCCGTCCCGGTCGTAACGCACCGCCGCGCGATCCACGGCACGTTCGACGGCCGCCAGATCGACTGTGCCACGCGAGGTGCCAGCGCGGTTTTCGGTGTACGCGGCGGATTCCAGCACGCTGTCCGCCGCGGCTTCCAGAGCGGTCAGCGCACGGCGGGCGTCCCCGCCGCCCAGCGCGATCAAATGCGCTCTGGCGTCCTCGTCGATGGACAGCCGGCCGGCCAGGCCGCGTTCGTCGACCAGTGCCCGATCGATCAGCTGGGAAATGTCGGTATCCGCCAGCGGACGCAGTTGCAGAACCAGCGACCGCGAGAGCAGCGGCGACACGACCGAGAAGTAGGGATTCTCGGTGGTGGCGCCGATCAGGATGACGGTGCGCTCCTCCACCGCTCCGAGCAGCGAATCCTGCTGGGTCTTGGAGAACCGGTGTACCTCGTCGATGAACAGCACCGTCTGTTCGCCGTTGCGCCGCAGGGCGTCCCGGGC
>JAABUT010001111.1_pt1 | contig 33122 bp, 31 predicted proteins | sample 5559281 | NCBI WGS metagenome assembly JAABUT01 (sample SAMN10711880, study PRJNA513359) | rock metagenome | isolation source: Antarctica rocks | place: Antarctica: Victoria Land, Ricker Hills nord | collected 2016-01-04 | reverse complement strand
ACGTGGACAACGACGCCGTGAGCGCGGCGGTATGCCGGGCAAGCCTGGTGAGGAAGCGTCCATTCTCTTGAAATGGACACACGAATGGCTTCGAACGCTGCTTCTACGGCAACCCTCTCGTCGCACAGCGCCCATGCTGCCGAACTCGCGTTATGTCTCGGAGCATTCGCCCTCGGTGTCAGTGAGTTCGCATCCATGGGGCTTCTGCCCCATGTCGCCGCGGAAGCGGGTGTCTCGGTGTCGAAGGGCGGACTTACCATCAGCGCCTATGCCGTAGGTGTCGTCTTTGGCGCGCCCCTCATCGCCCTGAGCTTCACCCGCTGCCCCCGGCGCCGGCTTTTGATCGGCCTCGCGCTGCTGATCGCCTTCGGCAACCTTGCAACCGCCTTCGCATCGGACTTCTTTGGTATCACCGCTGCACGCCTCGTCGCGGGCCTGCCGCATGGCGCGTATCTCGGCACCGCTGCCATGGTGGCCGCGTCCCTTGTGCCGCCTAGCCGGCGGGCTAGTGCCGTAGCGCGGGTCATCCTCGGTCTCAGCGTTGCAAACCTGTTGGGCGTGCCCTTGGCGACCTGGCTCGGACAGGTTGCGGGGTGGCGCGTCGTGTTCGGCGCCGTTGCCGCGCTGGCGTTGGCCACTGCCCTCCTGATCCGCCTCTGCCTGCCCGTCGTTGGCGCCGGACAAGCAGTCGGCATCAGACGTGAGATGACATCCATGCTGCATCCACGGGTCCTGCTGGCCCTGGCCACTGCTGCCATCGGCTTCGGCGGCATGTTTGCTATCTACAGCTACATCGCACCCACGTTAACGGAAGTGACCAGGGTCCACGAGGCGACGGTGCCGGTCCTGCTCGCTATCTTTGGCCTCGGGATGATCGTGGGGAACATGGCTGGCGGCTGGATGGCGGACCGGGGCGTCATGCGCGCCATCGGGGTGACAATGGCGCTGAGCATGGTGGCACAGGCGTTTTTCTTCTTCACTCCGGTCAGCCTCCCTGCCGTTGCGATCAACATCTTCCTGATCGGAGCCACCAGCATGGGGCTCGGACCCGCTCTCCAAACGCGCCTTTTGGATGTGGCGCCCGACGCCCAAATGCTGGCGGCCTCGCTCAACCACTCTGCATTCAATGCGGCCAACGCTCTTGGTGCCTGGCTCGGTGGGGTTGTGATTGCAGCGGGCTTTGGGTGGACTTCGACTGGGGCAGTTGGGGCTATACTCACGTTCTTGGGACTGGCGGTCTTTGCTGTATCCTACGTCCTCGAACGTCCAGGATACGCCGTGCCTTTGAAAGCGTGATGATCCGATGCAGGTCTGACCGTGCTGCTGCGCTGGCTGTCATCCGGCCTACCTGTGCTCCGGTGCTGGGAAGCCTGCGCCAGCCGACCCGGCGCGGTAATGACGAAGGTCAGGGCAAGGCGGCCGGCATCAGATCCGCCCCGCCAGCGCCCAAGCGGCCTCGGCCAGCACCCGGAACTTGTTGCCGATGACCAGCGCGCCCGCATCCGCCGCGTTGCCGTCCAGCGCCCGGCGATACACCCCGGCCGCGATCGCTGCCCAGCGGAATAGGGAGAATACCACGAAGAAGTCCAGCGCCGGCACTCCGTCCCGCCCGGTGCGGCGGCAGTAGGCGGCGACGTAGGACGCCTCGTCCGGGATGCCCGGCGCGTCGGCGCCCACCAAGCCTTCGAGGGCCACCGGCAGGCGCCAGGGAATGCAGTTGTAGGCCAGGTCGGCCAGCGGGTGTCCCAGGGTGGACAGCTCCCAGTCCAGCACGGCCACCACGCGCGGCTCGGTGGGATGAAAAATCAAGTTGCCCAGCCGGTAGTCGCCGTGGGCGATGGCCGTCTCGTCGGCCGCGGGCACGTGGGCCGGCAGCCAAGCCATCAGCCGGTCCATCTCCGGCACGTCGCCGGCGTTGGAGGCGACATACTGCCGGCTCCACCGCTCGATCTGCCGGGCGACGTAGGCCTGCGGGCGGCCAAAGCCTTCCAGCCCCGCAGCCTGCCAGTCCACGCTGTGCAGCGCCGCCAGCACGCGGTTCATGTCGTCATACATCGCGGCGCGGTCCGCGGGCGGCAGGCCGGGCAGCGCGCGGTTGCTGAACACCCGGCCCGGCACGTGGGCCATGACGTAGAACGGGGTGCCGACCACGCCCTCGTCCATGCACAGCAGCAGCATCGGCGCGACCGGCACCGCCGACCCCGCCAGCGCCGCCTGCACCCGGTATTCACGGTCCACCGCATGCGCCGAGGGCAGCAGCGTCCCCGGCGGCTTCTTGCGCAGCACATACTCGGCGCTGGGGGTGTGCAAGTGATAGGTCGGGTTGGACTGCCCGCCCTGGAACTGCCGCACCGTGAGCGGCCCGACAAACCCCGGCAACTCGCGCGCCAGGTAGGCCGACAGCCGCGCCTCATCCAGCCGGTGGTTGGCCAGAGGGGCCACGAGCGTCGGCACCCCCGGCTGCGGCACCGCTCCACCTGCGGACATCTGCAGGGTGTCCATCACCTACTCGGCGGCCATGCTGTTCGGCCGGGCTGGCTTGTACTTCGCCAGCTCCAGCCGCCCGAGCTGGTGGCGATGCACTTCGTCCGGCCCGTCCACGATCCGCATCGTGCGGGCAGTGGCATACATCCTCGCCAGGCCGAAATCGTCCGACACGCCGCCGGCGCCGTGCATCTGCACCGCCCAGTCCAGCACCTGGCAGGCCATGTTCGGGATGGACACCTTGATCTCGGCGATCTCGCGCCGGGCTTCCTTGTTGCCCACCGTGTCCATCTTCCAGGCGGCGTGCAGCACCAGCAGGCGGCACTGGTCTATCATGATGCGGCTGTTGGCGATCCGCTCCATCGTCACGCCCTGCTCCGCCAGCGGCTTGCCGAAGGGATGCCGGGCCAGGGAGCGCTTGCACATCATCTCCAGCGCCCGCTCGGCTAGGCCGATGGTCCGCATGCAGTGGTGGATGCGCCCCGGCCCGAGGCGCCCCTGAGCGATCTCGAAGCCGCGGCCCTCGCCGAGCAGGATGTTATCCGCCGGCACGCGCACGTCCTCGAAGGTGATCTCGGCGTGGCCGTGCGGTGCGTCGTCATAGCCGAACACCGGCAGCGTCCGCAGTATCGTCACCCCCGGCGTGTCGCGCGGCACCAGGATCATGGACTGCTGGCGGTGCTTGTCCGTGTTGGCCGGGTCGGTCTTGCCCATGACGATCAGGACGGCGCAGCGCGGGTCGCCGGCGCCGGACGACCACCACTTGCGGCCGTTGATAACGTATTCGCCGCCGCGCCGCTCGATCCTCAGCTCGATGTTGGTCGCGTCCGACGACGCAACCTCCGGCTCCGTCATGCAGAACGCCGAGCGTATCTCGCCCTCCAGCAGGGGCGCCAGCCAGCGGGCCTTCTGCGCCTCGGTCCCATACAGCTCCAGGGTTTCCATGTTGCCGGTGTCGGGTGCGGAGCAGTTGAACACCTCCGACGCCCATTGCACGCGGCCCATGATCTCGGCAAGCGGCGCATATTCCAAGTTAGTCAGCCCGGCGCCGCGACCGCTATGGGCCAGGAACAGGTTCCACAAGCCCTCGCGCTTAGCCACCTGCTTCAGGTCCTGCACCACCGGCACTGGCTGCCAGCGGTCGGCCGCGCCGGCAAGCTGGGCGATAAAGGTCGCCTCATTGGGGTGAATGTGTTCGTCCATGAACGCAAGCAGGCGGGCCTGCAGCCGCTGAACCCTATCCGAATATGCAAATTCCATCGCTTCCTCCGTAGGTGCCCTGTTCAGCTTGGGATTACCGCCCCTTACGCCAGGTGCAATTGCTTCATGGCCAGCGGGGGAGCGCAGGCCCTTGTCGAGACGATCAACTTCAAACAACCCTCCCTGCGCCGGCCACCGCATTCTCCCGCCGGGCCGGGGCGCGCGTCCAGCTTCGGGCCTTCGATGGGCTGGCGCGCAGCATCGCGCGTATCCGGGCTGACGACCAGCGTCACGGTTGCGCTTTCTGAGTCTTGCGGCGCCGGCCGGCCCGCGTCAGCCCGGCAAACTGTGTCCTGGACGCCCGGCATCGGAGCTTACGTAAACCGGCTTGGCAACCTGCGCCAGGACCTGGCGGTTGTGTCCTTGCAGCAACTGGCTTGGACGTCATCCTTGATCCAGGCCAGGCTTACGAGCAGCATCGAAGGCAACTGACAGGAGGCTACATGCGCACCATCCTCACGATCGCCGCCGTTGCGGCGCTGGCCGTTCCGGCCCTGGCACAAGCGGCCCCACGGCATCCTGCCAAGCACGCCCGTGTGCACCATGCGCGCGCCCAGCCCACCTCACCTACAGGAGCCCCGCTCGACCGCGGCCCCTTCACGCCGGAGGCGAACCGCGCCTACCAGGGCGGCGGCGTCATCCTGCAGGGCGCACCCGGCGCCCCGGCGCCCATGCCGGCGCCGACCCCGCCGGGCCAGGCGCCCGCCAACTCGGTCCCGGTGCGGTGAGGCTGCCCCGGGCCGCACTGCTGCTGGTGGTTGCGGTTCCCTTAACTTTGAGCGGTTGCGGCCTCGTGGCACTGCCGTTCCGTGCGGCAGGAGACGTAATCGAGGTGGTTCCGGTCATCGGCAAGCCCATTGGCGCGCCGATTCACGCCGTGGGCGACGCAATAGACTGACCTGCGGGCTGCTCCGGTTGGGCTGGATGGGGACTTGGCCGGGACAGCGGCATGAAGGTTGATGCGGCATGCCGCCCTCAAGGCTTGCGGGCCGAGGCGTTTCACCTGCCGTTCGAGGCCGGTCCGCACCGCATGATGCTGGGGCTGGTCTCCCGCCTTGAAAATGAGTTGGTCGAGCTGGACGAGCGCTACCCGGCAGAAGCGGGAGAGCGTCGTATTCTGCTCGATGATCGTCATGCGGACGTGTTCGCGGCAACCGCCGGGTCAGAGTTGGCGCGGCAGGAAACCCTGGACCGCATCGCTGGGCTGCTGCCGAAACGCTACCCGAGCCATTTCAGGCGCGACGGAAGCTCGTTGTGCAACCATCTGACCAGGGAACGCTGGAACCTGGCCAACCCGCCCTGTGATCCGCTGGAGCTGGCGGGACGGCTGGTACAGGAAGACTTGTGCCTGATCGGCGTCGAGGAGGGCGGCCCGGTGCTGCGCGCCGCCGTCCTGTGCGCTCCCAGCCGCTGGCGCCTGCATGAGAAGATCGGCCGCCCCCTGGCAGACATCCACGACCGAGTGCCGCTGTATGCCGGCACCCTGTCAACGCCGGTGGACCGCTTCATGCGCCACCTCAAGCCCGGCAAGCTGACGGAGCGGCTGAACTGGTCCGTCACCGACGACCCCGCGCTGTTCCAGGTCGAGGGCAAGCACCGCACCGGGCTCGACCCGTCCTTCACGGCGGCAAATGCCGGCGCGAGACTGTTCCTGCGAGTGGAGCGGCAGACGCTGAGCCGCCTGCCCCAGAGCGGCTTCGTGCTGTTCACCATCCGAGTCCACACCTATTCGCTGTCCCGCGTCGCCGCCCAGCCCGGCGTCGCCGCGCGCCTGGCCGAGGCCGTGCGAGCAATGCCGGAGGCGATGGCGATGTATAAGAGCATGCCGCCGTTCCGGGCGGCGCTGCTCGGCTTCCTCGATGACTACGCCGCCGGCGAGACGTCCCGATGATCAGGCGCAGGCTGGCAGATGGCGCTGCGCTAATCCGCCCTGCGATGCAGAGGGGATCACGACTGCGAGGTGTCAAGGCGGCTGGGCTGGGTCTGCTGCTCCTCGCCGCTGCGCCCGGCGCACCCCGGAGCGGATATGATGACGCTTCTCCCGCCGTGCGGGCCATGCAGGACGACGACGGCGCCAACCCGGCCATGCTGTGGGTCGCCAACGGCCATGCCCTGTGGGACCAGCCCACCGGTCCGCACAACCAAAGCTGCGCCGCCTGCCATGGGCCGCCCGAGGCGATGCGCGGCGTCGCCGCACGGCTTCCCGCCTGGGACGCCGCGCTCGGCCGGGCGATGACACTGGAGGCCCGGATCAACTGGAGCCGCACCGAGCACCAGGGCGCCCCTACCCTGCCGGAAGAAGGCGACGACCTGCTGGCCCTGGCCGCCCTGATCGGGCTGCAATCCCGCGGGATGCCGGTGCAAGTGGATGGCTCCGGCCCGGCCGCCGCTACGCTGGAGCAGGGCCGCACTCTGTTCAACACGCGCATGGGACAGCTCGACCTGTCGTGCGCCGACTGCCACGAACCGCGTGACAAGGGGGGGCTAGCCGGCAGCCGCCTGGGCGGGGCACGCATCCCGGAAGGCCGTGCCAACGCCTATCCGATCTACCGGCTGGAATGGCAGGGCGTAGGATCCTTGCTTCGCCGCATACGCAACTGCATGACCGGTGTGCGGTCCGAGCCGTTCCCGGCGGGAAGCGAGGAGATGGCGGCACTGCGCCTATATGTCGGCTGGCGCTCGAATGGAATGCAGGTGGAAACGCCGGGAGTGCGCCCGTAGAGCGGGTTTGATGCAGATGGCACCAGACCCGCCCTGGTCTCTGTTTTTACGAGCATCTTTATTGAACCGTGTACACGTTTGACCCGATGATGCTCCAAGTCCCGTCCTTGAGCGGGTCCTGCCCCCAGTTCATCAGCGAGTGCCGCCAGTGCGTATCGGTCACGTCGCCATGCAGCCGCTGCACGACGTGGGGCCCTGGCGACGATTCGGGCTAAATTCTCCTATAGCATCTGCCAGGAGAGACGCTGATTAGCGGGCATCCGCGTATTGAATACCTGAATGGGCTTCCCTGCGGCTCGGCCCCCTCGCGGTGTGCCGCTCACTGACCACTAGATTAACCTCCGTTTTCCTGACGCCCCTTTTCGTCACGTAACCATCCTGGCAAGCCGATGCGTGCTGCCGCCACCTCGCCGGATCGCCCGCTTTGCCCGACCTGCCCAACCACATAGCCCAGCTCCTGCCCGGCCTCGATGCCGGGCTGGTGCAGGTCGTCGCGCTGTCCTTGGCGGTCAGCCTGGCTGCAACTGGGGCCGCAGCCCTGATCGGGCTGCCGCTCGGGGCGGTCCTAGCCATGACGCGGTTTCCGGGGCGGCGTGCGCTGGTGGTGCTTGCCAACGCCCTGCTCGGCCTGCCGCCGGTCGTCGTGGGGTTGGCGCTCTACCTGCTGCTGTCGCGCGCCGGGCCGCTGGGCGGGCTGGGCCTGCTGTTCACCCCGGCGGCCATGGTGCTGGCCCAGTTCCTGCTGGCGCTGCCCATCGTCACCGCCTTGGCCCACCGCGCCTGCGACGGCATCTGGGAGACATACGGCGACGACCTGAAGGTCAACGGCGCAAGCCCGGTGCGTGCGGTCCTGACCATTCTGGCCGTGGGACGGGCCGAGATGATGACGGCCGTGCTTGCGGGCTTCGGGCGCACCGTGTCCGAGGTGGGCGCCATCCTGATCGTCGGCGGCAACATCGCCGGCCATACCCGCACCATGACCACCTCGGTCGTGCTGGAAACCAGCCGGGGCAACATCGGCACTGCGCTGGTGCTCGGCGGCGTCCTGGTCGGCATCAGCCTGGCGGTGAGCGCCGGAGCCTTCGCACTGGCCGGGCGACGGGGGCGGTCTGTGCCGCGCGCAGTGCCCGAGCCGCTGGGCTGACTGGCCGCCGAACCGTGTCCCGGGCGGGATCAGGTCGTATGGCGGCACTTGCGGCACCCGTTGGCAGGTTGGTATCGGCAGGGCGAGAACCCACCGACCGAGGTCTGCCCGATGACGAGCCGCCGCCGCATCCTGTCCGCGCTTTCCGGCCTGCTGGGCGCCGCCCTGCTGGGCGCCGGGCCGGGCCGGGCCGAGACCCCGTTCATCACCGTGGCGTCCACCACGTCCACCGAGCAGTCCGGCCTGTTCGCGCAACTGTTACCCGTGTTCACCAAGGCAACAGGGATCGAGGTGCGCGTGGTCGCGGTCGGCACCGGCCAGGCCCTGAAAATCGGGGAGCGCGGCGACGCCGACGTGCTGCTGGTGCACGACCGGGCGGCGGAGCTGGCGTTCGTGGCCGCAGGCTGGGGCGTCGGGCGGCACGACGTGATGTACAACGACTTCGTGGTGGTCGGGCCGAAGTCCGATCCCGCCGGAGTGGCGGGCGGGCGCGACGTGGTGGCAGCCCTGAAGGCGGTCGCGTCCGCCAAGGCGACGTTCGTGACCCGCGGCGATGACAGCGGCACCAATGCGGCGGAGCGGCGGTTCTGGCGCGACGCCGGACTTGATCCCAAGGCGGCCAGCGCGGGCGCCGGCTGGTACAAGGACATCGGCGGCGGCATGGGTGCGGCGCTGAACGCCTGCGCGGCGATGGACGCCTACACCCTGTCCGACCGAGGAACCTGGCTCAGCTTCGTCAACCGGCGGAACCTGGTGATCCTGGTCGAGGGCGACCAGCGGCTGTTCAACCAGTATGGCGTCATGCTGGTGAACCCGGCCCGGCACCCGTCCGTGAAGACGGCGCTGGGGCAGACGTTCATCGACTGGCTGATCTCGTCCGCTGGGCAGCAGGCGGTCGCGGGCTACCAGATCAACGGACAGCAACTGTTCTTCCCAGACGTGGACAGGCCGGGGCTGTGAGGGCGCGCCGACTGGTCATGGCAGCGGCTGTGCTGGCGGCTGGGGTGATGGCCGCCGGGATGCAGGCAGCGCACGCGCAGGAGGGCACCGTCCGGCTGCACGCCGCGGGCAGCTTGCGCTCGGCCCTGACCGAGTTGGGTCAGGCATTCACCGCCGCCCAGGGCATCAAGGTCCAGGCGCAGTTCGGCGCGTCCGGGCTGCTACGGCAGCGGCTGGACGATGGGGAGCCTGGGGACGTCTATGCGTCCGCCGACATGGGCAACCCGCAGGCGCTGGCGCGGGCTGGCAAGGCGTGGCCCGTGGTGGTGTTCGCGCGCAACCGGCTGTGCGCCTTGGTGCGTCCGGGTTTGGATGTCATGCCGGGCACGATCCTGACCACTATGCTGGCGCCGGGCATCAGGCTTGCGACCTCGACGCCCGGCAACGACCCGGCGGGCGACTATGCCTGGCAAGTGTTCGCCCGGGCGGAGCAGGTGCAGCCCAGCGCACAGGCGGCCCTGCAGGCGAAGGCGTTGAAGCTGACCGGGGCTGCGGACGCGCTGCTGCCGCCGCCGCCCGGGCGCAGCGTCTATGCCTGGCACCTGCTGGAGGGCCGGGCCGACCTGTTCCTGGCCTATTGCACCGCCGGGCGGGAGGCCGCGGCAGAGGCGCCGGGCATCGGCGTCGTGGAGCTGCCGCCCGCGCTGGCCGTCGGTGCCGAGTATGGGCTGACCGCGCTGCGGACCGCGGATGCGCCCGTGGCGCTGCCGTTCGTGCTGTATGTCCTTTCGGCGGAGGGACAAGCCATCCTCGCCCGCTACGGCTTCGGTGCGCCGCTCATGCCCAGGTAGCTCACGCCAGGACGCCGGTCAAAATGGCGGCAGGCGGCGCGGGTTCAGAACCGCTGCGACACCCCGCCCAGGATGGCCCGGCGCAGCCCATATTGCGGGTTGCCCACGCCCAGCCCACTGCCGTTGCGAAGCAGGTATTTGCGGTCCAGCAGATTGATCACGTCCAGCCGCAGCTCCGTCCCACGCCCCCGCCCGCCGAGCAGGATCGGGTCGAGCCGCTGCACCGCCGAGAGGTTGATCGTGTAGTAGCCGCCCAGCGCCCGCCCGTTCGGGATGTTTGACGCGCTGGCACGCAGTCCGCTGCCCACCAGCACGTCCGCCGACACACGCAGCGGCGCCGGCCCGCCCTGCATCACCGTATAGGCCGCCCCCGCCGACCCGGTGAACCGCTGGTCGTGGTCCTGGTGGATCCAGTGCCGGCTGATGTAGTCGAGGTTGGCCTGGCTGAAATTGAATTGGCTGCTGACGATCTGCCGCCCGATGGCGCGGGATATCGTCAGGTTGCCGTACAGCGCCAACGGCCCCCGGTCGTAGGTGCCGGAAAACTCCACCCCCGTCACGTCCCCGCGGGCGTAGTTGAATGCCGTGAGCAGGATCGGCGACCCGAACTGCCCCTCGTCAATCAGGTTGCGGGCGCGCTTGTAGAACCCGTCAATCCCCAGCGTGAGGCCGGGGATCACCACCTGCTGGACGCCGGCGTCGAAGTAGTGGGACCGCTCCGCCTTTACCGGGTCGCTCTGCGTCACGGCGGGCGCGGCTGTGGTGCCGGCGAAACGGCTGATGGTCGTGTTGCCCACCAGCTCGAACGGCGGCGGGTTGAAGTATCGGGCGTAACCGGCATGCACGGTCGTGCCCTCGAACGGCTTGTAAACCACGTTCACCCGCGGGCTGAGCTGCGCCTCGTGAGTGTATTCGTCTACCACGTCGGCGCGGCCGCCATAATTGAGCGTAACCCGCGGCAGGACGCGCCACTCGTCCTGCAAGTAGGCGCCATAGAACGCCCCGGTGCGCGCCGTCTTATCGCCGATGGAGAATGGCTGGCCGCTCGTCTGCGCCCCAGTGTCGTCCACCGGCAGCACGGAGGACACGGCCCGGCTGCTGGTGCGCTCGACCTGCGCCAGGAACCCGGCGCGCAGGGTGTGCGCCTCCGACACCCGCCAGCTTGCATCGGTTTGCAGTCCGGTCGAGGTGATCTCCCGCCGGGCCGACTGGGCCTGGCCGTTGTAGAGCAGGTCGCCCAGCGGGTCAGGCGAGTAGCGCAAGCTGTTGTAGCGCGTGAACACGGACACCTGCACATCGGCAGCTTCCGTGTGCTTCTGCAGGGACAGGATGCCGAACTGCTGCAGCTCGCGCTGGCGCTGGCGCAGGGTGTTGCTGTCGAAGTCCGATACGCCGTTCACGGTCAAGCCCGGGCCGGGCGCGAGGCCGCTCCGCGTCGGGATGCGGAAATCGCCGTATGAGGTGCCGGTCATCAGCGTCAGCCGGGTGGTGTCGTCCAGGATGCCGGACACGTAGGCGAAGCCGCGGGCCTGGTTGGTTCCGTCGTTGCGGGCGCTGAAGCTGCTGGCCGGGTTCTCGATGCCGATGTTGCTGCGCAGGTAGTCCCCGGTGACGTAGTAGTCCACTGGCCCGCTGCGCCCGCCGTATTCAAAGGAGGGCTGCACGGTGCCGCGGCTGCCGCCATACAGGGACACCGTGGCGCCGGGGCTGGTGATCCCCGTCTTGGTCTGGATGTCAACCACCCCGGCGGTGCGGAAGCCGTACTGCGCCGGCAGGGCGCCCGTCAGCAGGGACACCTGGTTGGCGAACCGCGCCTGCAGCGTGCTGGCGAAGCCGGCCAGGCCCTCCGGCAGTTGGACGCCGTTGATGCGATACTGCAGGTTGCGGTGGTCGCCGCGGATGAACACGTTGCCGAAGGCATCCTGCACCACACCGGGCGCGCGCAGCAGCACCTGGTTCAACGCGGCGTTGCCGCCCTCTGGAATGGCCTCGATCGCCTGCTGACCGAAGTCGGTGCGGGTCGCGCCCAGGCTGGGCTGGATGCTGAGCCGCGCCGCGTCCAGCCGCCGGGCCACGACCTGCAGGTCGTCCAGCACGACGTCGTCACCGGACCCCACGCGGACCGTAGGCGGGAATGGCGGGCCTGGCGTGGATGGGGCAGAGGAAGGGTCGGACGCCGGGCTGGCGGCCCAGAGGAGGGATGATGGAAAACTAGACCACCAGACACCATGCCCAACACCAGCGCGCGCGCAACCGTCATTGCAAACCCCGGGGTCCCGCGGCAAAATCGCCGCATGATACGTTATGTTATAACATTCTAAATGAGTCCATGAGGCTGATGCAATCCGCCGCCGTCTTGAGCGCACATCCGTCGTTCGGTCGCCTGGCCGCTGTCGTCTCCCTGCTGGCGCACCTGCTGGCGGCTGCGCTGCTGCTGGTTGCGGTCCACATGCGCGAGCCGGTGCCGGACGCACCGGAGCAGGCGGTGGAGATGACGTTCGAGGCTCCGCCGGCCCCCACCGCCCCAGCACCCGCGCCGGAGCCGCAGGCCGTCACCGCGCCTGACACGCCGCCGCTATCCGAGCCGCCCCCCCCGCCGGAGCCGGTCCTATCTCCGCCGCCGGACCAACCCGTGCCGCCTGTGGAGCCGCCACCGCCTGCTTCGCCCGCACCGGCCGACGTGCCCGCGCTCCCACCTGTCGCCGAGCAGCCGCCGGTGGCGCAACCCGCCCCGGAGGCGGCTGCGCCACCGCCGCCGGATGAACCCGCGCCGCCAGTGACGCCGCCGGTAGAGCCATCTGCGCCCACAGCGCCTCCATCCGCCGACTTGCCCGCGCCCCCACCCTCAGCCGAGCGGCCGCCCGTAACGCCACCCCTTACTCCGGTACCTTCCCGGCCTGCGCCGGTGACGCCCCGGTCCCCGCCGCCGCGCCCTGTGCCGCCCCGGCCAGCAGCCTGCCGTGCCGTGCCGGGCGACGCGCCGCCGTCTGTTGCCGCGTTGCCAGCGTCGCGGCCGCCCGCCGTCGCACCACCCCCCGCGGCAGTGCCCGTGCCGCAGCCATCGCCTGCACCGGTCGCAGAAGTCAGCCCCGCCTGGCGCGGCGCCTTGAGCGCCTGGGCGCAGTCGCACAGGGTTTATCCTGCCGCGGCGCGCGCCGCCGGGCAGGAAGGCCGCGTCGCCATCCGCGTCATGGTGGACCGCACTGGCCGCGTGCTGTCCGCCCAGATCGTCAGCAGCAGCGGGTCCTCCTTGCTGGATGAGGGCGCGCGAGGCTTGCTGGCCAGCGCGCAACTGCCGCCGTTTCCGCTGAGCATGCCGCAGCCGCAACAGACCATGGTGCTCGGCATCCAATACAACTTGGAGCGGTGAGCCTCGACAGGCGATATGTTATATTATAACAGAATGGCTCCTGCCGGAGCCGCTCGATGCGCCTGCTCATTCTCCTGTCTTTGTTCCTGGATACCCCCGCCCTTGCCCAGCCCGCGCACACGCCCGTGCAGGCCGTTGCGGCGGAGGCGGTCTATGCCGGCATCCTGCGCGAGGTGGCCGGGGACGGTGCGGCGGTGACCAGCATCCTGAACAGTCCTAATGCCGACCCGCATGCCTTCGAGGCCGGGCCGGCCGCGGCCCGCGCCCTGCAATCGGCGGACCTCGTGGTTTATAACGGCATCGGCTACGACCTTTGGATACCCCGCCTGCTCGGCCGGTCCCGGCCGGGCCGCGACGTGATCGTGATCGCCGACCTCCTGCACCGGCGCCCCGGCGACAATCCGCATCTGTGGTATGACCCCGCCGCTGTCCCCGCCCTGGCCACCGCCGCCGTTGCCGCCCTGACCCGTGCCGACCCGGGCGGCAGCGACGGCTATGCCGCACGCCTGGCCACCCTCAAGGCGTCGCTGCAGCCCTTGCAGGACCGCATCGCCGCCCTGCGCGCCGCCCATGCCGGGGCGCCCGTAGCCGCGACAGAGCCGGTGTTTGGACTGATGGCCGACGCCCTGGGCTTGCAGGTCAAGCACGGACGCTTCGCACTTGCGGTGATGAACAACGCGGAGCCGCGCCCGTCGGACGTGGCGGCGTTCGAGGCTGACCTGCGCGCCCGGCACCTGCGTGCGCTGATCTACAACAGCCAAACCGCCGGTCCCGCCGCATCACGGCTGCTCGCCATCGCCCGCGCCTCCGGCGTGCCCGTCGTGGGCGTCACGGAATCGCAGCCGGAAGGCATGACCTATGTGTCCTGGATGCTGGGCCAGTTGGACGCGCTGGACCGCGCGCTGTCCCTGCCGTGACCGCGCCCGCGGTCGAGTTGCGGGGCCTTACCTTGGCGCCGGGGGGCCGGACGGTGCTGGAGGGGGTGACGCTGTCGGTGCCGGCCGGCCGGTTTGTCGGCGTGCTCGGCCCGAACGGCGCGGGGAAGACCACCTTGTTCCGCGCCATCCTGGGGCTGCTGCACCCGGCGGCTGGCAGCCTGCGCGTGCTGGGGGCGTCGCCGTCTCCGGGTGGCGCCAGCATCGGCTACGTGCCGCAGGTCCGCACCCAGCCGGCAGGTGCCCGGCTACGCGGCTGGGACTTTGTGGCCGGCGCCGCAGGCGGCGCGCGATGGGGCCTGCCGCGCCTGGACGCCGCCGGGCGCGCGGCGGTGCTGGAGGCGCTGGACCGTGTGGACGCCCGAGCGCTCGCCGACCGCCCGCTGCTGTCCCTATCAGGCGGCGAGCGCCAGCGGCTGCTGCTGGCCCAGGCCCTGCTGGACCGCCCCCGCCTGCTGCTGCTGGACGAGCCAATGGCCGGCCTGGATCCCCGTCATGCCGCCGGGGTCGTGGCGCTGGCCCGGCAGGTCGGGCAGGAGTTGGGCATCACCGTCCTGTTCAGCGCCCACGAGCTGAACCCGCTGCTGGGCGCGCTGGACGAGGTGCTTTATCTGGCCCGCGGCGCCGCGACGATCGGTCCGGTGGACGAGGTCGTGACGACACCCGTCCTGTCCCGGCTGTATGGCGCCCCCATCGAGGTTGTGCGCGCCGCCGGCCAAGTGTTCGTCATGTCTGGCGGCAGCCCGGCGGCTGGCGTGTGCGGGCCGGGCCACCTCCATGAAACGCATGTCCATGTTTGAATACGAGTTCATGCAGAATGCCTTCGCCGCCGGGACGGTGGTGGCGGTGGTGGCGGGGCTGGTCGGCTACGTGCTGGTGCTGCGCGGACAGGCCTTTGCCGGGCACGCGCTGGGCCACCTGGGGTTCAGCGGCGCGACCGGCGCGGCGCTGCTGGGCCTGCCGCCGCTGCCCGGCCTGGTGGCCATGACCGTCCTGGGTGGCGTCGGCATGGGCCTCCTCGGTGAGCGTGCGGGCGAGCGGGACGTCGTCATCGGCGTGGTGCTGTCGGCGTCCCTTGGGCTGGGGCTGCTGTTCCTGCACTTCTACACCGGACAGGCCACGAGCGCGGCGTCCCTGCTGTTCGGCAACCTGCTGGGCGTGGAGGTCGGGGCGATCTGGGGCCTGCTGGCGCTGGGCGCGCTGGCGTTGCTGGCCCTGGCCGCGCTGCTGCGCCCGCTGCTGTTCGCCACCCTGCAGCCGGAGCTGGCGGAAGCGCGCGGCGTGCCGATGCGCGCCGTGTCCGTCGCCTTCTTGGTGGTCGCGGCCGTCGCGGTGTCGCTCTGCGCGCAGGTCGTCGGCGTGCTGCTGGTGTTCACCCTCCTGGTCGCCCCCGCCGCCACGGCGGAGCGCCTGACCCGCGGCGTCCTGCCGGGGATGGGGATGTCCGCCGCGCTGGCGGTGGCGGCGGTTTGGGGTGGGCTGGCCCTGTCCTACTGGACGGACTGGCCGCCCAGCGTCGGCGTCACCGCGCTGAGCACCGGCGCCTACGCCGCCGCGGCCTGGTGGTCCTCTTCTCCCTCTCCTTCCGGGAGAGGGTCGGGGTGAGGGAAACCGCAAGCGCGGACCGTGCCCGCGGGAGAGCAGACCGGCGCCGCAACTGGGATTGGACGGTCCTTGCTGCTTCCCTCACCCCGGCCCTCTCCCGGAGGGAGAGGGAGAAGGAAGCAGTTCAGCCATTTAGAGCTGCGGCCGGCGCCAGGACCCGCTTGCGTCGGCTTCTCCTGGACGCATACATGCTTTCTGCCTGACAAGGAGAACGGCCATGCGGCAACCCTCCATCTCCGGCGCGGATGCTCCGGCGCCGGGCATCACGGGGCCATCGCTGTCCCAGGTTTCCAACGGCCCACGCACCTATGCCCTGCCCGCCTTGCGCCTAGCCCGGCGCTGCGCCCCATGAAGGTTTCCATCCTCGACGACACCTTCGACACCCTGCGGACCCTGCCCTGCTTCACCAAGCTGGCCGGCCTCGACGTGACGGTGTGGAACGACCACGTCCAGGACACGGACGCGTTGGCCGAGCGGCTGCGCGACACCGAGGTGCTTGTGCTCTTCCGGGAGCGTACGCACATCCGTGCGCCGTCATTGGAGCGCCTGCCGAAGCTGCGGCTGATCAGCCAGCGCAGCGTCTACCCGCACATAGACGTTGCCGACTGCACCCGGCTGGGCGTGATCGTGTCGTCCGACATGCATTCGGACACCCCGTCCTATGCCGCCGCAGAACTGACCTGGGGGCTAGTGCTGGCGTCGGTGCGGCAGATACCGCAGCAGATGGCGGCGCTGCAGGCGGGCAAGTGGCAGACGGGCGTCGGTGCCACGTTGCGCGGCCGGACGCTCGGCATCCACGGCTATGGTCGGATCGGCGCCGCGGTGGCCAGCTATGGTCGGGCGTTCGGGATGAAGGTGCTGGTCTGGGCGCGGGATGCCAGCCTGGCCCGCACGGCGGCGGATGGCTACGAGGCGGCGGCCAGCAGGGAAGCGTTCTACGAGACGTGCGACGTGGTGTCGCTGCATATGCGCCTGGTGGACGCCACGCGGGGGATCGTGACTGCGGATGACTTGGGGCGGATGCGGCGGGACGCCGTGCTGGTCAACACCAGCCGCGCCAGGCTGGTGGCGCCGGGTGCGCTGGTGGCAGCGCTCCACGCCGGGCGGCCCGGCATGGCGGCGGTGGATGTGTATGAGCACGAACCCCTGCTGGACCCGGCGGACCCGTTGCTGACGCTGCCGCAAGTCGTCTGCACGCCGCACATCGGCTATGTCACGCGTGACGAGTACGAGCTACAGTTCTCGGATATTTTCGACCAAGTGGTGGCCTATGCGGCGGAGCGGCCGATCAATGTGGTGAACCCGGAGGTGCTGCCGCACGCCCGTTCGCCCGCGGCGTAACGACCTAAAGGGTCAGCTTGCTGCCGGTTGAGGAGGCGCGGCGTCATCCCGCCTCCGCCAGCGCCTTCACCGCCTTCAAGTCCGCCACGAACGCCGCATACTCCCGCGCCTTGCTATCCTCGTCCGGCAAGCGCAGCAGATACGACGGATGCACGGTGATGAAGCCCGTGGTGTTTCCGTCCAACACCATCGGCTTGCCGCGCTCCCGGGTGATGGCGACGGCCTTGCCCGTGATCGCGCGGGCGGCGGTGGCGCCCATCATGACGGTGATGGCGGGCTTGATCTCCGTGCGTTCGAGGTCGAGCCAGAAACGGCAGGCGTTGATCTCGCCAGTGCCGGGCTTCTCATGGATGCGGCGCTTGCCACGGGGAATGAACTTGAAGTGCTTGACCGAGTTGGTGACGTAAACGCCCCGGCGGTCCAGTCCAGCCTCCTGCATCGCACGGTCAAATAGCTGCCCAGCAGGCCCGACGAACGGGCGACCTGCCAAGTCCTCCTGATCGCCGGGCTGCTCGCCGACGAACATCACGCGGGCATCGGCCGGGCCTTCGCCGAACACCACCTGGGTCGCCGGCTCCCATAAGGGACAGCGGCGGCACTCCTCGGCGTCGCGCGCCGCGCGTTGCAGGGCTGTCAGGCCGCCCTCCTCCGCCACGGGCGCGGCAAGGTTCGGGCTGGATGCGCGTACGGGTGATACCACGGGATGCTCCACCATGTTTTGCACCCGGTCGGCGGCGCCGCGGATCAACTCCGGGATTGCGGCGGCCTCGGGCAGGTTCTTCCAATACTTCTGCGGCATCTCCGACCGCATGGCACCGATCTTCAGGCGGGCCGGGTTGAAGATGCTGCTGTAATAAGCGCGCCAGTATGCCTCCAGCCGGTCGTCGTCCGGCACGTCGGCGGGGGAAGCGCCCACATCGAAACGCAGGTCGTCGCCGTCCCAGTGGGCGCTGCGGTAGGGCGTCAGGATAGACCAGACCATGGTGGCGAAGCGCCGGGTGAAGAACGGCGCGTTGGCCTCGACGATGTAGTGGTCAGGCTCGAACCAACTGACGTAACGGGTGCCCTCCGGCTCCGTCACCTCACGGAACCGGACGAAGGCGCGCATCTTGTGGGTGTCACGCCGGACGGCGGCGGCCAGGCGCTGGACACGCTGGACTTCGGGGTCGGTAGTTAGGTCCAGCAAATGCTTCTCGCCATGCTGCGCGCGCCAGATCAGGCGGTAAAGCAACGCGAAGCGTTCGGGATCTTGCGCCTGGATGGCGGTTTCGGCCAGCTCCACCAGGGCGCGCGGCACGGTAAAGGTCCCAGTTGCAGGGGTAGCGGGCGGCTCGTCCTCAACTTCCGCAAACAGGTCGTCCACGGCGCGGACGGACCAGACGACATCCTCGGGCGCGAACCCACCCAATGCCAGAGACCGTGCCGCGGCACGCCAGCCGCCCCAATCCACCTCGTGCGCCAGGACGACAGACTTCATGCGACCCCTACAACCCCTGTCATTGCGAGGAGCGTAGCGGCGAGGCGATCCAGAGGCCGCCAGCACGCCGTTCCGGCCCGGCAGTCCCTGAATCGCCACCCCGAAAGCGGCTCGCGATGGTGCCCGAACGCGGCAGGGCGCCAGCCGTTGCAGCGGATGCGCTCAGGCGAACAGGTCCGCCTGCACCGGCTTGGGCACCAGCCGCTGCGACAGCCGCGCGCTGTCCAGCAAGCCGCCGGGTTGGTGGTCCGCCGCAACCACGAAGGGGGCAACCTTCGCCATCGGCAGGCGCAGCCGGGCCAGGTCCGCCATGCGCAGCCGGGCATGGCGCCGGGCACGGATCAGCTTATCCACCGACTTCACGCCCAGGCCCGGCACGCGCAGCAACTGCTCCCGCGTCGCGCGGTTCACGTCCATCGGGAACTGCTCGCGGTGCTGCAGCGCCCAGGCCAGCTTGGGGTCCATGGACAGGTCCAGGTTGCCGGTCGCGTCCGTCGTGATCTCGTCCGATTTGAACTCGTAGAACCGCATCAGCCAATCCGCCTGATACAGCCGGTGCTCCCGCAACAGGGGCGCCTTCTTCGGCGGCAGGATTGCGCTGCTGTCCGGGATCGGGCTGAACGCCGAGTAATACACCCGGCGCAGCCCATAATTGCCATACAGGTTGGTGCTGAGGTCCAGGATGCTGCGGTCGCTGCTGCCGTCGGCACCGACGATCATCTGCGTGCTCTGCCCAGCGGGTGCGAAGCGCACGGCCTGCTTCTCCGCTTTTGCCTCGTCTATGCGCAGCCGCATCCGGCCCATGCTGCGGCGTATACCGGCCAGATCCTTTTCCGGTGCCAACTGGGTCAGCGCAGCCTCGGTCGGCAATTCAATGTTGATGCTCAGCCGGTCGGCATACTTGCCAGCCTCCAGCAGCAGTTCCGGCGACGCGTCGGGGATAGTTTTCAAGTGAATGTAGCCGCGGAAGCCATGCTCCTCCCGCAGCAGCTTCGCCACGCGGACCACCTGCTCCATCGTGTAATCAGGGCTGCGTATGATGCCGGACGACAGGAACAGCCCTTCGATGCAGTTGCGGCGATAGAAGCCCAGGGTCAGCGTCACGACTTCCTCCGGCGTGAAGCGGGCGCGCTGCACGTTGGAGGAGCGGCGGTTGATGCAGTACAAGCAGTCGTAGATGCAGGAGTTGGTCAGCAATATCTTCAACAGGCTGATGCAGCGGCCATCCGGGGCATAGGCATGGCAGATGCCCATGCCCTCCGTGCTGCCGACACCGGTAGTTTCCCCGAGGGAAGACCGCTTGACCGTGCCGCTGGACGCGCAGGAGGCGTCATACTTGGCCGCGTCGGCGAGGATTTCGAGCTTCTTCAGAAGGTCCATGTGCCGCCTGCTGCTTGGCCCCTATAGCTGGGGGATTCGCCCGGTTTTTCAACGATGTTGCCATGCCCTATGCTGGCCGAATGACCCCTGACCCCCTGTTTTGCGTTTGCGGCCCCCTGCTGGGGCGGCATTGCCCGCCATCGCCGGGCATGCAGCGGCGCGGACCCGCGGGAACCGCCAGCGCCGTTCTTCCGTCCCCTGCATCGCAGGGCCGCGAGGGAGCGGGGCGATGACCGATGCACCGGGCAGGGTTGCCGCGGCCCCTGCCGCACTGACCGTCGCGCCGTGGGTCCGCCTATGGCGCAGCGGCCCGGCGCTGCTCTCTCTGACCATGCTGTTCTGGGCCGGCAGCGTGATCGTCGGACGCGCCGCCGCACCGGTGCTGCCGCCGGCGCTGTTCACACTGCTGCGCTGGAGCGGGGCGCTGGTGATCGTGGTGCCGCTCGCTTGGCCCTACTTGCGAGCCGACTTGCCGAAGCTGTGGGCACGCAAATGGACGACCCTGCTGCTCGCGGTGTTGGGCGTGTGCGCCTACAACATCCTAGTCTATCGCGGCCTGCACGCCACCACGGCCGTCAACGCGCTGCTGCTGCAATCGGTGATGCCGCTGGCGGTGCTGCTGGCCAACCTGCTGCTGTTCCGGGAACGGCCCCGGCGGATGCAGGTTGCGGCCATCGCCGTGTCCCTACTGGGCGTGCTGGTGATTGCGGGCCAAGGATCGTTCGACACGCTGCGCCACCTTCGGGTCAATCCTGGGGACGCCCTGGTGCTGCTGGCGGTGGCAGCCTTCGCCACCTACTCCTCCCTGCTGCGGCGGCGGCCGGCGGTGCATCCGTTCAGCTTCTTGGCAGGCACCTTCGCCCTCGGAGTCTGCGTGCTGGCCCCGCTGTCCCTGGCCGAATACGCGGCTGGGGCGCGGCTGGTGCCGGGATGGCTGGCCTGGGGCGCGATCGCCTATGCCGTGGTGTTCGCGTCCTTCCTGGCGACGCTGTTCTTCAACCGCGGGGTGGAGCTGATCGGCGCGGCGCGGGCCGGGCAGTTCAACCACCTGCAGCCGGTGTTCGGCACGTTGCTGGCAGTTGTCGTGCTGGGGGAGTCGCTGCACTCCTACCACGGCGCCGGCATCGCGCTGATCGCGGCGGGGCTGGCGCTGGCGGGGCGGCGTTAGTCTCCTACTGCCCTGTCACCGCGCGGACCCGGCACGCTGCGCTTGTAGCCTCCCGGCTCCGGCCGGAAGTCAGAGCCTGTTTGAGTGAATTCCGGGTCGGCCCAGCGGCGCTTTTCCGCACCGGGTGCGCTGGCGACCTTGACCCGATGCGGAAGCATCGGGGCTGCGGCCCTTCCTGCCCAGCACGAAAATCCCTCGCCGGACCTTAACCGGCGCCCACTCAAACAAGCTCAGGCGGGATTGATGGACACGCAGCCACGCACGGCGGCCAGCACCTGCCCGGGCGTGTTCCACAGCAGCACGTCCAGGATGGACAGGTCGGGCACGAAGCCTGAGCCGGGCGTCGGGTAGGCGAAGGGCCGAGCCTCGGCAAAGTGCAGCGCCACGCCATGCCGGGCGAAATCCGCCGGATCGAACAGGGCGCGCCCGCCAGCCGGGTTGACATAGGACGCAGCGCCCAGCGCGGTGCAGATGGCAGGCGCCCAGCCGCCGGGCGGCAGCCGGTCCGGCAGGTCCAGGCCGAGGCGGGACAACCGGTCGGCGCGGAATGGCAGGCCGATGTAGCGGCACACCGCCGCCAGGGCGCGGACGTTCAGCTCCACCAGGGACAGCCCGGCCCCGTCGAATACGTCACCAATCAGGGTCGCCACTGCGTCGTAATGCGGCGCGGTGCGGCGCAGATGGGACAGGCGGCCCAGCAAGGATCGGCAGGCCACTGCCGGGTCGGCCAGCAGGGCGTCTTGGGCACGTATGCCGACGGACCCGTTGCGGAGCTGCGCCGTTGCCCAGGTCCAGCCCGCGGCGGGATGCAGCACGCGGTTGCGGTTCATCCAACTGCGCGGAGTGTATTGGCAGGTGTCGAACACCACCCAGCGGTCGCAGGCGGCGATCAGGCCGAAGTGGCCGAGATACGGGAAGAAGTACGGCTGCATGATCCCTAGCCGCATTGTCAGCTCCCGAAGGTCCGTCCGGCCAGGGCCGCGCACATGGCCGTTGCCGCTGCCTCGGTGATGGAAGGCCCTACCGGCAGCAGGACTGCCCGGGCGGCGAAGGCCGCGGCATTGGCGCAGCCGGCGGTACGGGCCTGCAAGGGAGACGGAGCACGGGCAGGCCAGCCGGCGCCGTGCAACCGGGCCAGCGCCCCAGTTTGGGAGGCTGCACCTGTTCCGGCATCGTCATGCCGCACCTGCGGCTCCGGGAACGGCAGGATGACGGCCGCCACGCTGCCCCGGTCCAGCACGGGCAGGTCCGGCAGGCCCGCCCGGTAGGCCGCGAGCACCGCGGCGGCATGGGCAGCCGCCGCATCGGCCGCTTCCAGCGACAGCAGGCTCATGGCGGCCTGCACTTCCGACAAGCGGCCGTTGGCGGTGCGGACCACCGGGACCGGGTGCCCCGCGCCATAGCTGCTGCGTATGTTCCGCAGCCGGGCAGCCAGGGCGTCGTCATCCGTCAGTAGGCACACTGCCCCTGCGTCGTCACCTAGCCCCGGCAAGGCAAGCAACCCCACCTTATGCCCCGCTGCAGGCGCGCCCTCGGCGATGAGGGCCAGGCTGTGCGTAACCGCCAGCGCCGCAAGCCCCCCGCGTGCATCTGCAGGGCCGGCCAGGATGGCGCTGGCCTCAGGCGTCAGCCCTGCCCCGGCCGTCGCCGCCGTCAATCCGAAGGCGTCTGCATCCACGTCGCAAAACAAGGGCGTCAGCCCGGCCCAGGCCACCGCCTGCGCCCAGCCGAGCGGGGCCAGGGCAGACAGCGCCACCGCGCCGCGCAGGCCCAGCGCTTCCAAGGCCATGATGAGTGCAATGGCCGGGTTGGTGACGGCCACGGCGTGCCGGATGGCGTATGCTTCCGCCAGCCGCGCTTCCAGCTCCTGCGCCAGGGGGCCGTGGTTGGTGTAGTATCGCCGGGCCAGGATGCCGTCGAGCATCGCCTCCACCTGGGGCCAGGCCGGGCGGTAGGCGGCGGTCATGCCGCCATCTCCGCCAGCGCCTGCACCACGGTGCCGATGTCCTCCGGCCCGACATGGTGACTGCAGGGCAGCAGCATGTAGCGGCCCGCCAGCGCGTCGGTCCCCGGCAAGTGCGCGGGCACGTGGGAATAGGCCATCGGCTTGCGATGCAGCGGCGGGTCGTAATAGGCGCGGGCCAGCATCGCGGCGGCATTCAACCGGGCCAGGGTGTCGGCGCGGCTGAGCGGCCAAGCCGGCAGCAGCTCAACCAGGATGTTCTTGAAGCTGCACGGGCGCTCCTCGTCGAACGGCACCAGGCGCAGGCCGGGCAGCGGCGCGAGGAGGCTGCGATACAGGTCGTAGCGTTCCCGGTTGCGGCGCACCTGATCGGGCAGGTCGTCCAGCCCCGCCAACGCCAACGCGGCATGGAAACGGTTCAGCCGTAGGTCCAGCCCGCCGTCGTCGGTGCCTTCGCGCAGGGCGGCCAGGCGCACGGCCAGGCGCGGGTCATTCGTGGTGACGTAGCCGCCCTCGCAGCCGTTCACCAGCTTGCTCGCGTGCAGGGAAAAGCACTCGGCAGCGCCGAAGCTGCCGATTTTGCCCTCGTCCACCGCCTCGAACACCGATTCCACGGAATCGAACAACAGCGGCACCTGCGTCTCCTGCGCCAGCGCCACCAGGCCCGGCACATCGCAGGTGTTGACGATGGGATGCACGGCGAGCAGCAGCCCGACCTCCGGCGCCAAGGCGGCGCGCATGGTGGCGGCGCTGCAGGCCAGGGTGTCCGGCTCGACCTCGCAGAAGCGGGGGCAAAGGCCGGTCCAGGCCGCCACGTCCGCCATGCGGCGATACGTGAGGGAGGGCATCAGCACGTCGTTTCTGCCCGGCAGCGCCAAGGCGCGCATCGCCAGCACCAGCGCCCAGAAGCCATTGCACAGCGCGACGCAGTGGGCCGTGCCGTGGAACACGGCCAGCCGTGCCTCCAAGGTCCGCACCACGGGCCGGCCGGCATAGGCGTCCCAGGCATGGCGCATCACCGAGTCCCGGCTGGGCTGGACGAGGTTGGAGGTGGACAGCACGACGCTCACAGCCGCACCAGCAGGGCGTCGTAGCGGTAATGTGCGGCAAAGAACTCCGGCTGCATCTCGTGCATCCACACCTGCCATCCCGGGCCGGCCAGGTTCGCCAGCTCATCCGGGCCGCGCCACGCCCCGATGGGCGACCGCGGCTGCCGCAGGTCCGGCACGGCGTTAGGCGGATAGAATGCGCCGGCGCGGGCCGGGTCCGGCAGGTTGCCCAGCAGCACCCGCTGCAGCGCGGGGAAGCGCCGGTCCAGCGCCCGCAGCATCCGCGTTGCCGCCCCATCAGTGAAATAGGAAAAACTTCCGTAGCACAGCACCTTGGTGACCCCCGTGGGATCGGCCGCTTCGGCATGGTCCGCCGCGTCCGCCACGACATAGCTGTGCGACGGCCCGGCGAAGTGCTCCCGCGCCACACCGATCAGGTACTCCGAGACATCCACCCCCACGCCCCCGGCGCACTGGTCGAACAGGGGCCGGGACAGCGCGCCGTTGCCGCACGCCAGGTCCAGCAGGCGGTCCCCAGCCTGCAGCGCCAGCAGGTCTGCCGCAGCGCCGACGATCATGCCGACCTGCGCCTCCGTTACCGGCTGCCCGTGCACGGTGCGGCGGACCTGGCCCCAGAAGTCGTCCCGCGGGCGGGTGCGGGCATGGGTGTCGTAGTCGGTCCAAGTATCCATCATGCCGGCACCAGCTCGCGAGAGGTGGACGCGGCCTGGCGCGGCAAGGCGGCGCAGACCGCGGCGATATCTGCCTCCGGCAGATCCTGCCAGAACGGCAGGCCGACGCAGCGCCGGGCCAAATCTTCCGTCACCGGCAGGTCCTCGCGCGGGCAGGACTGGTAGGCCGGCTGGGCGTGGCAGCCGGAACCCCACCAGCGCAGGGTGTTGATCCCCGGAGGAGGCGCAGCACCGACGGGCAGCAGCACGCTCAGAGTGGAGGACACCCAGCCCTCGCCCAGGCCCGGCGATTTTTCCACCCCTTGCAGCCCACGCAGGTAGGCGCGGGTGGCGGCGGACCAGCAGGCGCGGGTGTCGCGCCAGGTGTCCAGCCCGGCCAGGCCAACGGCGGCGGCATACTCGGACAGCTTGGCGTTGAGGCCCGGCATCACGGCCTCCCGCGTGCCGAGGAAGCCGAAGTTGGCCAGGCGGCGCACCCGCTCCAGCAGCGCCGGGTCGCGGCAGATCAGGGCGCCGCCCTCGCCGATGCCGAACACCTTGGTCGCGTGCAGGCTAACCGCTAGCGGGCAGGCGCCGGGCCGCATCGGGCCGCCGGCGCGCAGGGTGTCGAAGGCCGCGGCGGCGTCCACCACCACGGGCACGCCGGTCGCCGCCTGCACCGCGTCCCAGGCCGGCAGGTCCAGCGGAGCGCCGAAGGGGCACACGACCAGGATGGCGCCGACGCCGCCGGCAGACGCCAGGCGCCGCACCCTGTCCGGGTCGGGCGCCCAGGTGCCGGGCTGCACGTCCACGAAGTGCGGCACCAGCCCGGCGGCATGGACCGCTCCGGCGCTGGCGGCGAAGGTCCAGGACGGCATCAGGCATCGGCTGCCCGGCGCGGCACCAGCCGCCAGTAGCGCCAGGGTCAGCGCCGCGGTAGCGTTGGCGAGCAGCGCGACCTCCCCGACTTCCACCCCCCAATGCGCGGCAAGGCCGGCCTGGAAGCGCCGGGTCAGCGGGCCGTGGTTGGTGTACCAGGCGTTGCCGTCAATCTCCCGCAAATAGGGCAGCACCCGCGCGGCGGAGGGCAGGCGCGGCCGGGCGACCGGAGGCGCGCTCATGCCGCATCCAGCGCATAGGGGGACATGACGTCCTGCATCCGGACCAAGTCCGCCAGGGCGGCCATCCCGTCCAGGAATGCGGCGGGGCTGTGATGCCGCTCCACCCACGCCTGCGCCTCGTCCACCCGGTCGTCATAGGGCGCAGGGTCATGGAACAGCGCCGCCAAACGGTCCCCAAGGTCCGGGGCGTGCCAGTCGAAGCCGTGGAAGCTCGGCAGGGCGTGCAGGTGCGCCCGGGCGTGGTCGTTGTTGTCGGACGCGACGCAGGCGCGGGCGGCGAAGCCGCGCAGCACCCGTTCATGCGCGCCGCTGCCGAAGTTCGGCGAGACGTTCACCAGTATCTGCGTGTCGGCATACAGCGCGTCCAGCCCGGATGCGTCCATTGCCGGCAGGATCCGGGCGCGGCCGGGCGGCAGGTGGTCCCAGCCGCCGCCGATGATGTCCGCCCCCAGAGGCAGCAGCGCCAGGGCGATGGTGGTGGCGCGCAGGCTGCGTATGTAGGTGTCCAACTCGTGCAGCAGACCGAACAGCAGTTGCTTGCGTCCGTCCAGCGACAGGCCGTGCGCGGCCAGGCACGCCTGTACCGTGGGGAGAATCGGGCCGGTGCCCTGTGCCGCCAGGGCTTCGGCGGCATCATGCAGCACGCCGCGCAGGCTGCCGGGCCAGCCGGCCCAGCGGGCGCGCTGCCCTGCAGGGTCGGCGCCACCCTTCACGAACACCATGCGGCGGGTGCGCCGGGACCAGGGCGTGACGCGAGCGTCCGGGTTGGGAACGACGCCCATGGGCAGCAGGGCCGACACCTGCGGCGCCCGGAAATGCGTCCGCTGCAGCTCCAGCCATTCCCGGTAGATGTAGCCGTTCACTACCCAGGGTGAACGGACGTGGTGGTGGGCCGGCATGATGAACGGCGCATCGGCCAGGACGGAGATGAACGGCACCGCCAAGGCGTCCCACAGGTTGCGCCCGCGCACCTCCAGCCGGGCGCCGACCCCGGCGTAGCCCCAGGCGAAGTGGATGCCGTCCCGCAGCAAGGCGTCCAGCCGTGCCGGGAACTCCGGGTCGGACAGGCGCAGGACATGGCCGGTCAGCCCAGCCGGTAGAAGGGCCAGGAAGCGGTGGCTTTGCACGTCGAGAATGCTGTTGGCATTCTCCCCAATGATAGCGACGACGTTGTTGGCCATCCTGGTCCCCCACGCGGTGCACGCAGGTTAGGCGTCAGGAGATTAAGGATCGGTAAAGCGGTAACCTGCTCGATGCGCTTGGCAGCGGTGCAACCGCGCACCCGGCATCGCAGTTAGGACTGTCCTAACCGCAGGAACACACCATGCCCCATAACAAGACCAAGTCCGACAATGACGACAGCCACGCCCGCTCCGCCAAGGCGCAAAGGGCGGACGAAGTGCAAGAGGCTGGCAGCGCCAAGGCCGGAGCCGGACATCCCGTCGTGAACGAGGGGGGGCCGGCAGCCAGCCCAGTGCATTCCAAGGGTCACGCGATGCCCGCGGCTTCCACTGCCGTTGATGGTGGGGCCGAGGATGGCACGAGCCATGCCACCGCGGGAAAGGCCGAGAAGGAAGCGGCATTCGCCAAGGCTCAGGCCAACCAGGAAACCCATGGACGCGGCCACCGCAAGGCGGAGTAGCTTACTTGCTCCCTCTCCTTCCAGGACAGGGTTGGAGTGAGGAAAGCCGCACGGACCGGCTTTGGCTATAATAGGGCCGGTCTGTGCTGCCATGATTAGTGGGCAGGCTTGCCTTCTCCCTCACCCCGGCCCTCTCCCGGCGGGCAGGGCGATTGCATATGGCGTATGTAGTAGCAAAACTTGCTCATTTGTGGGCCTGCCACACCTGTCGAACCTCGATTTCCGTGCTGACGAGGCCGAAAAGGGCCGGGCTCCAGTTGTCCCAGCACCCGCGCGAAGCATGAAATTCTACTCTGGAAGCCATATGCAATCGCCCTGCCCGGAGGGAAAGGGGGCAGTAAATGGCTCCCTCTTTCCTTTAGGCCGCCACCTTCATCTGGCCACGCATCCCGGGCCAATCCGAGTAACCCGTGGCCCCGCCGCCATACCAGTACTGCTTCGGTGCGTCCGCCAAAGGAGCACCGGTCCGTAACCGTTCCACCAGGTCGGGGTTGGCAATGAATGGCCGGCCGAAGCTGATGAGGTCGGCGTTGCCTGCCGCGATCATCTTGTCCGCCAGTTCCCGGTTATAGTTGTTGTTGGCGACATAGGCGCCGCGGAAACGCCGGCGCAGCGCCGGATAATCAATGCCGTTGGGGTCCCGGCTCATCTGCGTGACGCCCTCAATGTCGTGCACATACATCAGGCCGAACCCGTTCAGGGCATCCAGGTAAGCGCTGTATGTGCCCATCGGGTCGCTATCCAGCGGCGTGTCGCCCGGCGCCGTGGTGCCCGGCGAGATGCGTATGCCCACACGCTTGCCGCCCCAGACCTCCGTTACCGCCCGCACCACGTCCAGCGGGAAGCGCAACCGGTTCTCCAGCGAACCGCCGTAACGGTCGGTCCGCTTGTTGGTGCTGTCGCGCACGAACTGCTCCAGCAGGTAGTTGTTAGCCGAATGCACCTCGACCCCATCGAACCCAGCCTCCTGCGCGCAACGTGCGGCGTGGCGGTAGTCCTCCACGATGGCGGGGATCTCGTCCGTCTCCAGCGCCCGCGGCGTCACGTGGTCCTGCAGGCCCTTGTTGGTGAACGCCTGGCCCGAGGGCTTGATCGCCGACGGCGCCACCGGCAGCGCGCCGTTGTGCAGGTCCGGATGCGAGATGCGCCCGGTGTGCCAAAGCTGCAGCACGATCTTGCCGCCCTCGGCATGGACGGCCCGCGTCACCGGCTGCCACGCCTCGACCTGCGCCGGCGTCCAGATACCCGGCGTGAACGCGTAGCCGCAGCCCTGGGCGCTGATGTTCGTCGCCTCCGACACGATTAAGCCCGCCGACGCCCGCTGCGCGTAGTAATCCGCGGCGAAGGAAGGCGGCACGCCGTCGTCGCTAGACCGGCTGCGGGTCAGCGGCGCCATCACGATCCGGTTGCGGAGCGGTATGTCGCCCAGCATGAACGGCTCGAATAAGGGGGATGACGGCATTGGGCACCTCGCAGTAATTACATGTGGGACGTGGGATGCAACCGTGCCGGTTTCAGCCCCAAGCAAGTCAGCCCTGCGTGAGCATCGGCCTCATCCGATCAGGAACCACCAGCGGAACAGCAGCGTCTCCTGCCAAGTTTGCCGCGACAAGCCGATCAGGCGCAGCGCGACGACCCGGTGCCGCAGCGGCCCGTGCAGCCCGCGGTCCACTGTGTCCAGCGCAGCGACTGCCCCGGGCGACAGCAGATGCGGTTGTGCGCGGAGTGCCGCCACATGCGCGCGCAGGACCCGCATGAACACCTCGGGGCCGCGGCGCAGCGCTGCCACCGCCCGGCGCCGCATTCCCGGCGGTGCGCCCACCAGATTGCCGCCGTGCTGGCGATACAGCACCGTGGCTGCCGGGTCGGCAATCAGCCGACCGCCGGCCGCTGCCACCACCAGGTAGCTCCACCAGTCATGCAGGGTGGGCGGCGGCGGCTCGCTGCCGGCAACCAGGAGGGCCGCGGCGCGGTTGAGCTGCACCGTGCACCCCGTGGCGATGTTCTGCGTCAGCGCCGTCGGAAAGCCCGGCGCGCGGCGCAGCGGCGCGGACTCGCCAATCCGGCGCAGCAGGTGGTCCACCAGGATCTGCCGGCTGCAATACAGCGCCGGGCCGGACGCGCCCGAGAGCGCCGCGGCGCCGGCCGCAAGCTTCTCCGGCAGCCACACGTCATCCTGGTCGGCAAACGCCACCACGTCGGGATCGGACGCCGCGGCGGCGCGCAGCAGCGCCATGAAGCTGGCCGTCGCACCCATGCGCCCCGGCGGCCCCGGCACCGCGACGCAGCACCCGGCGCCGGGTCCGTCCATGAAGGCCCGCATGATGGCCACTGTCCCGTCGCTGCTGCCGTCATCCCGCCAATACAGCGTCCAGCCCGCCAGCGTCTGCACCAGCAGGCTGTCCAACTGCGCCTGCAGAAAAGCTTCGCCGTTGAAGGTGGACAGGACGATGGCGACGCGAGGTGCGGGGTCGGGGAGCGCCGGCACGGCGGCGGGTCAGCCCAGCGGCGCGGCGGGGGCCAGCAGCTCGTCAACGGTGCGGGCCAGGCTGGCGCGCCACTTCGGCAGGCGCACGCCGAATACCCGGGCCAGCTTGGTGCAGTCGAGCCGGCTGTCCGGCGGACGCCGGGCCGGGGTCGGCCAATCCGCCGTTGCTATAGCGTCCACAGCGGGGACGAGGTGGCCGTGCCGTGCCGCTTCCTCGAACACCGCCGTGGCCAGGCCGTGCCAGGTTGTCTCGCCAGCGCCGCAGGCGTGGAACACGCCGGATTGGTCCGGCCCGGCATCGGCCAGTTGCGGCGCGATGGCCATGATCGCCGCCGCCAGGTCGCGCGCCGCGGTCGGGCAGCCCCGCTGGTCCGCCACCACGCGCAGCCGCGGCACCTTCTGCGCCGCACCCAGCATGGTGCGGACGAAGTTCTTGCCGGCCGCCGAATACACCCAGGACGTGCGCAGCACGACGGCGCGCGGGCACGCCGCCATGACGGCCTGCTCCCCTTCCAGCTTGGTGCGGCCATAAACGCCGGTCGGGCTGGTCGGGTCGGCTTCCGTGTAGGGTGCGCCCTTCAGCCCGTCGAACACGTAGTCCGTGGAGACATGGATCATCGGGATGCCCGCATCGGCGCACAGGGCGGCGAGCGTCGCCGGGCCGTCGCGGTTGGCGCGTCCGGCGGCGTCCGGCTCGACCTCCGCCGTATCCACCGCCGTCCAGGCGGCGGCATTGACCAGCAGCGACGGGCTTGCTGCCTGGAAGGCGGCGGCGAGCGTGTCCGGACGGTCGAAGTCGAACTCGGGCCGGCCGACGCGGCGTATGGCCGCACCGCCTACCTGCGCCAGCGCCGTCGCCAACTGCCCGGCGCCGCCGGTGACGAGGATGGAACCCGGTGCCATCAATCGAACAGCGCCGGCGCGTCGGCCCAGCGGGGCAGCACCTGGTCCTTGTCGGACAGCACAGCCTCTTCCGGCCTGATCGGCCAGGGCAACGCCAGGTCGGGGTCGTTCCAGATGACGCCGCGCTCGCTGTCGCGGTCATAAACGTCCGTCACCTTGTAGATGACCTCCGTGTCCGGCTGCAGGGTGCAGAAGCCGTGCAGGAAGCCCGGCGGCACCCATAGCTGCGCCCAGTTCTCCGCCGACAGCTCCGCCGCGTCCCACTGGCCATAGGTCGGCGAGCCGCGCCTGGCGTCCACCGCCACATCCCAAATCGCACCCTTGAGGCAGCGCACCAGCTTGCCCTGCGGATGCGGCGCGATCTGGCAGTGCAGGCCGCGGATCACGCCGCGCTCACGCGACAGGCTCTGGTTGTCCTGCACGAAGGGGATGTCGATGCCGGCGTCCCGGAACGCGCCGAGCTTGAACACCTCCGAGAAGAACCCCCGCGCATCGCCGAACCGCGGCGGCGTGACCAGGATCAGGTCGGGGATGCCCAGGTGCTCGACGTTCATGCGTGCAGTCCATCGGCGAGTTCCAGCAGCAGCCGGCCCAGCTCGGTCTTGCCCAGGCCTTTGGCGCAGGCGCGCAAGGCTGCGGCGTCTATATAGCCCATACGGAACGCCACCTCCTCGGGACTGCCGACCAGCATCCCCTGCCGGTTCTGGATCGTCTGCACGAAGGTCGCAGCCTGCAGCAGGCTGTCCGGCATTCCGGCGTCCAGCCAGGCGCAGCCGCGGCCCAGGCGCTCCACGTGCAGCGTCCCCTCCTCCAGGTACATGCCGTTGAGGTCGGTGATCTCCAGCTCGCCGCGGGCGGAGGGCTTCACCCGCCGGGCCAGCTCGGACACCCGCTTGTCGTAGAAATAAAGTCCGGTCACGGCCCAGTTGCTTTTTGGTGCGGCGGGCTTCTCGACGATCTCCTGCGCGCGGCCGCTGCTGTCGAAGGTGACGACACCATACCGCTCGGGGTCGCGGACCTGGTAGGCGAACACTGTCGCCCCCTCCGGACGGGCGCCGGCGGCGCGCAGCAGCACGCCCAGGTGGTCGCCGAAGATCAGGTTGTCGCCCAGAGCCAGGGCGCAGGCTTGGCCGGCGATCCACTCCTCGCCGATGTGGAACGCCTGCGCCAGCCCCTCTGGTTTCGGCTGCTCGGCGTAGGTGAAGCGGACGCCGAATCTGTCCCCATTGCCCAGCAGGCGGCGGAACTGCGGCAGGTCGTCGGGGGTGGAGATCAGCATGATGTCGCGGATGCCCGCCAGCATCAGCACGGACAGCGGGTAATAGACCATCGGCTTGTCATACACCGGCAGCAACTGCTTGCTGCTGGCCAGCGTCACCGGATGCAGCCGCGTGCCGCTGCCGCCCGCGAGCAGGATGCCCTTCATGCAGCCGTCCCCAGCCGCTGGCCGCTGTAGTGGGCGGCCCGGATCGCCTCCCACCAGGCGCGGTTGTCCATGTACCACTGGATCGTCCGCCGCAGCCCGGCGTCGAAGCCGTGCGGCGCGGTCCAGCCCAGGACGGCATTGCTGCGCGCCGGATCAATCTCGTAGCGGAAGTCGTGGCCTGGCCGGTCCGTCACGAAGTGGATCAGGCGCTCCCGCGGCCCGGCAGGGTCCGGCTGCAGCTCGTCCAAGGTGGCGCAGATCGCCCGCACCACTTGCAGGTTGCTGCGCGGCTGCCGCGCGCCGATGGCCAGCGTCGCCCCTGGCTCCGCCCGTTCCAGCGCCAGCACCAAGGCGGCGGCATGGTCCTCCACGAACAGCCAGTCGCGCTGGTTGCTGCCATCGCCATAGACGGGCAGCGGCTTGCCTTCCAAGGCGTTCAGCGTCACCAGCGGGATCAGCTTCTCCGGGAATTGCCAGGGGCCGTAGTTGTTGGTGGTGTTGGTGACGAAGGCCGGCAGCCCATAGGTGTGCCACCACGCCCGCACCAGGTGGTCCGACCCGGCCTTGCTGGCGGAATACGGGCTGCGCGGGTCGTAGGGCGTGGTTTCCGTGAACGGCGGATCGTTCGGGCCGAGCGCACCGAACACCTCGTCCGTGGAGATGTGGTGGAAGCGGAACCGCGCCTGCGCCGCCGCATCCAGGCGGGACCAGTGGGTCCGCGCGGCTTCCAGCAGCACGAAAGTGCCGACCAGGTTGGTGTGGATGAAGGGCGCAGGGCCGTCTATCGAACGGTCCACGTGGCTTTCCGCGGCCAGGTGCATCACGGCGTCGGGCTGGTGCGTTGCGAAGACCTGCTGCATCGCCGGGGCATCGGTGATGTCGGCGCGGATCAGGATATGGCGGTTGCTTGTGCGCGCCTCCTCCAGCGCATCCTCGGACGCGGCGTAGGTCATCTTGTCCACGTTCACGATGGTATGCCCGGTCGTGCGGACCAGATGCCGGATCACGGCCGATCCGATGAAGCCGCAGCCGCCAGTGACGAGTATCTTCATGGCGTGCGGGTTGTCCTGCCTTGGGTCATTCGGGCCGTATGGGGTTGGTTGCAGCGCAGTGATGCGGGCGCAACCTGCCATCGGCGGGCATGGCGGGCAATGGGCGGCGTCCGCGTCCAGACAATCACTGGA
>JAABUT010001110.1_pt1 | contig 33158 bp, 28 predicted proteins | sample 5559281 | NCBI WGS metagenome assembly JAABUT01 (sample SAMN10711880, study PRJNA513359) | rock metagenome | isolation source: Antarctica rocks | place: Antarctica: Victoria Land, Ricker Hills nord | collected 2016-01-04 | reverse complement strand
TGCTCAACTCATGTAAGTAGTCAATACATATTATTGTCTCAGCTATCTCCAGACCTCAAGTCTAGTAATAGTGATTACTGTTTGGTCTCTGTATATACCTTGTGTTGTTAAAGGGACAACCGTTACAGCGAGATAATTATTTTACTATAGTCATAGATGAATTTTCTATAGAAGTTCGCGAAATCTAGAAAACTTTGAATGTCTTTAACGTTGATTAAGATGAATTAGTTGACAATGATGTTTATCTTAGAAGAATTCATCTTGATCTCTTCAATGATGATTATCAATTCTAAATATGAGACTTAAGTGACGTGAAACTTGCATTTAATTATATTCATCTGAAGATCTGCTTCTTGCAGCTTTCGCAGAATAAGCTTGACATGAATCTTGTGCTTAAGTTCATTGTTGAAATAAATCAAGATGTTATTTAAATAAGCTGTATAAAACTTATTTAAATGTTTGTCATGATTCTAGTCTTGTCAGACTCAGTCTTCTAGTCTTGTCAGATTTATTCTCACTTCGTCATCTTGACTAGTTTCTATTGAGTCTAGCGTCGACTGAGAAACATACATATGTAGTCAGCTTCTTTTCTGTAACTATCTTTCTTTCTTAGCATTTATCTTCTAGTTAAATGACATTTCTATCTGACTCGCTCTAGACAGATCTTTAACATTAGATAAATGCTCATCATTTACTACTCTGCTATCAACGAATAAATGATACAAAACAATCTATTCAGTAAGAAAAATTTGCAAGAAATTCTTCAAATTTGCATCATTATTTTAGATTGCAAGAAATTTTTCGATTCTACACTCATTTTTATCATTCTATTTACAAGAAATTCTTCAAATAAAGCATTTAATTATTATTTGAAATTCACAAGAGATTCTTTGAATTTTCACTCATCAAAAAACATCAATTTAAAACATAAATTTCTTATTTACTCTTATTTCAACAACTTCTATCTTCTCTCATCATGATACACAACGTTGAGTCAGTTGAATCTTGAACAACTCATCTGCTTAAAAGCACTATCAATAAAAGAGTTTCACTTCTACTCATCAATGCTTCAGTTGAAGCTGAGAAAGCTGTCATTGCATGAAACATAAACATCAAAGAACAACTGTTTCATTGAGTCAGCAATCAACTCAACAAAGTCATCAATATGCTGAACAAGCTTTGAAGTCAACAAGACTTAACTTTACAACTTAATGAACATTGACTTCTCATACAAGATGATTACAAAAAGAGAGTGAAACAACTAGAAGTCACTTTTGATAAAAATGATGAGCTAGAGAAAAAGATCAGTCAGCTACAAGATGAGTGATTGAACTTCAGAGTAAAACAACGTCAAGCTGATCAATCTATGTTTCGTTAAGATACTCAGTCAGCTAAACAACAAGTCAATCAGAAAGAAGCTTTTACAATCTCAGTTTCGATTTGTCACTCTGAAGTTAAACGAAGCTTGACTTTTGAAGCTCATTCTTAACGAGAATTCTCTACTCTATCTGATAACGAAAATAATTATCACAAGTTCATCAAGCTTTTGAATTCACTCATCTTCATTGAAACAGATGATTCTATCTGAAAAATATGAAACATCAAAATAGCTAACTGTTACAAACATGTCTGAATCAATCAGAATTCAGATGATGCTATGCCTAGTTTGAACCTAGCGCATCTCTATTAAATTCTTCAAGTCATTCTCAGCACTTCTTCTCATTGTTCAGCACTTTCTTCATTCATCTCTTTCATCATTTTTTTAGACAAACACATCTGACATATTACATCATATCTGTATTGAATCTAGCGCAGTCTCAATTCATTATTTATAGAAGAGCTTGCACTCTTTCTCTTCTGTATTCTTAATGTCTTGTTATAGCTATCTCTAAAGAACAATACATACATATCAGTCTCAAGCGTCTTTGATTGAATGATCTAGGCACGATCTCAACATTACATTAAGAATTTCGTTTATCATACGATACAGATACTCATTACTCGTTCAATATACTTGTTCAGGCAGATTGAGTCTAAAGAAATTCGTTTACCTGATGATTGACGCAATCGAAAGACAGAACAACACTAGAAAATCTATAGAATCAACAGCGAGACTGATTGAATTGCTAGACGACTTACAGCTCATTAAGTACGCATCGTTCATTTCGATTAATAGAATCAGCAATAAAGAATTTTCGTTGATTGCTAGAGAATCAAATCGATCAAGAGAATCAATCAACTTTCAAATCAAACAACAAAAACAACTTCATCTTCTATTGTCAAGCATCATTCTTCGCTCGATTTCTTTCTTTTAAAACACTCGTTCAATTTAACCTCTTCTTTCTTCTTCATCATGTTTCGCTTCTTCAAAGAGTGTTTCGAAGCTTCATTCTTCATTGTCAAAGATAACGACTCATTCGCTGAAATCATAACATCTTTTATGACTATGAAAGCTTTGAAGAAACGATGCGAAGAGCTGAAAGCTAGACTACAAGCTAGAAAGATTACTTCGTCATCATCAATTTACTCTGAGCATTCTAGATTTCAGAAAATACTCGATTCTTCGTTGTTCACTGATGAAAAGAATTCTATCTGAAAGAACTGATATGAAAAAGTTCAGAACAAGCTGAAAATCAACGTTAATCTCTTTTCAAGTGAACGAGTCAAGCTGAGCTACGTACATTTCAGATTATTCGATGATGCAGCTGAGATCACTCAGTCAAGACGCGAACGTGACTGTTTCAACTCATACAAGATCGTCGATGAGCTTTTGAAAGAGCTAGCTCAGTTGTTCGATGATTCAGATAAAGAAGTCAACTTTCGTAGAAACTACTACAACTTGATTCAAGAACAGAAGAAATTCAGCGAGTTTTATACTCAATTTCAACGACTATTCTTCTATCTAGACTATCAAGAAAAACAGCTGATCGTCGATCTAAAGAATAAAATAAATTCTCGACTTCGATTCGCTTAAGTAACTCAATTGATTCAACTCAGTACTCTGAAAGAAATTCGTTTCTACCTCATTCAATTGAATAACGATCAACGAGCTATTCGAGAGATCAAGAATAGAGAAGCAATGATCAAAGCTCAAACAACTAAACAGATCATCTTCGTTGAAGAATCAGTCAAAGCTACTCGTAGAATCATAGAAATGAAGATGACTGATCAGTCAAAATCACGTGACGCTGTTTTGACTAGCGTCAAAGAAAATGACTTACTAATTGAAAACTGCTTTCTATGTCATAAGTTTGATCATACTTCTAAAGAGTGTTTGAATAAATCTTTCAGAATTAATGCATTAAATGACAAGTTTGATCATTCTTTGAACTTCGATTCAGAGTCTGATTCAAAAAACTAATCATCTTTTTCAGAGTCATCAAAAAGATAGAGATCATTTCTTTGTGCAATTTAATCGACGAAATTTCATCTATCAAAGAGAACTACTTCGAAAAGTCATTTCTAGTCAATGTCACTCTATTCTCGCAAGACGAATTCTTCAAGCTACGATCTTTGATAGATAGTGACTCGATGATCTACATCTTGATTCATACAAAGCTAGTTGATCAAATATGTCAGAAGCTCAAAATTCAACTCATACAACTAGCTAAAGAGAAGTTAATAAGAGAATATGACGAAAAGTTGACAAAGAAGATCATTACTCATAAAATTCTACTCAATCTCACAGTCGAAAGTCATAAGAAATTGACTGTTTCAATGTTAATAGCTGATATAGATCATCACGACGTCATATTAGAAAAGTTCTGAATGAATAAAAATGAAATACTACTAGATATGCGAAACGATGTCATCGTTTTTTCAAATCAATTAGAAGCTTTCATTTCTGTTTTTTCAATGTCAGTCAGAGCTTCACACTTAAAATGATCATGATCATCAAATTCTTCTATCAGTTCAGTTCTCAAAGTGCTTCAATGATCAGCTTCTACTGCTTCGAAAAAGAACTTTTCTATGTTCAGTGTGAAGACTGCATCTTTTCATGCACTGATTAAATGATCAAAGAAGAATCGCATCGAGATTTTTGTCATGTTGATTGAAGATATTGATAGAAAAATAATCTACAACACTCAATGCGAACTGAACGTTCTAGATGTCGCTTTCATCGATGCATCAGCTCAAAATCTAGAAGACATCAAAGTCAAGCTATCTTCGAAATATCAGAATTTTCTTGACGTGTTTGATCGAGCTCAAGTCAATAAGCTATCATCTCATCATTCATATGATCATAAGATAAAGCTCACTAACAATGTCACTTCTTCTAGATGTCGAGCTTATCAAATGTCACTCTACAAGCTTCAGAAGATCAAAGAATATCTGAACGAAAATCTGTCAAAGAATTTTATTACTTCTAGCAAGATCTCATATTTCTCACTCGTTCTATTCACTCTGAAGATCAATGATGATCTTTGCTTCTGTATCAACTATCAAAAGCTCAATGTCATTATCAAAAGAAATCGCTACTCTTTATTGCTCATAGATGAGATGATTAACAAAATCGTTGACTGCAAACATCTGATTCAACTGAATATAATTTTCACTTTCAACAAACTTCGTATGCATCTCGATAGTGAAAACTATACGATCTTTATTATTGCTCTAAAAGCATACAAATCAAAGATTTTATCATTTGAATTAACAAACGATTTGATCTTGTTTCAGCAATATATGAATGATGTTTTATGAGACTTTCTAAATGACTTCTGTCAAGCTTATTTAAACAACATTCTCATATACAGCAAGACTTAAAAGAAGCATAAACAACATGTCAAGATGATACTAGATCATCTACGAGACGTTGATTTGCAAATAAATATTCAAAAGTGCGAATTTAATGTAGAAGAAACAGTCTTCTTAAAGATCATAGTATCAGAACAAAATCTTTGCATGAACTCTATCAAAGTGAAAGCTATAGTTAATTGAGTTACATCTACTAATTTAAAAGAGATACAAGACTTCATTGACTTCATCAATTTCTATTAATGCTTCATCAAGAACTTTTTGAAACTAGTCAAGTCATTCACTCAGCTGACTTAAAAAAAACACGTCTTTTGTTTGAAATGAAGTCTGCATTGAAGTCTTTGATAATTTAAAGAAGCAGATCAGCTCGATCTCAGTTCTACGTCATTTTGATGTCAAACATCAAGCTATTTTGAAAATCAATGCATTCAACTATGTAAAAGACAACATACTATCTCAGTATGATGATGAGAATGTGCTTCATTCGATAGTCTTCTATAGCAAGAGCATGGTTTCAGCTGAATGCAATTATCACATCTATGACAAGAAATTGCTAACTATTATTCAATGCTTTGAACATTGATGACTTGAACTAGAAGATACTGAGCTATTTATTCAGATGTTTACTGATCATCAGACTTTGAAAATCTTTATGAAAAATAAACAGCTGACTTGATGACAAGCAAACTACCTGAATATTTTATTAAAGTTTAACTTTCAAATTATCTTTCAATCAAACAAAATAAACATCAAAGTCAATGCTTTAACTAAAATGTTGATGATTAATAGTTTTGAATCAGTTAAAGACATAAATGATCATTTTCAGACTATACTGATCTTGAATTGAATAAACGTTTTATCAATTAAGTTTGAAATCGAATCTGAATACAAGACTAATCTCTATTAACATGTACATCTAGTTAATCAGAAGAATGAACTATGCAATGAGTATTGACAAGCTATGAACAAAAGCGAACTGAAGCTTCATGACATGAAGCTAAAGAACTATCAAATCATTGACAACGTTCTATTTAAAAAAAGTCTACTATGAATGTTAAAACAAATGCATATGAAATTGCTTCAAAAAATTCATGATCAATTATTAATCTTGCATTCTGACATTAAATGAATGATTGATCTAGTTCAACGCTTCTACTATTGATCAGATCATCAAGCAACTATTCAACAATACATTCAAAACTGTCATGTTTATCAGCGAAGCAAAGCATCTTAAAATGATACAAATGATTTGCTTCAGTCTCTATTGATTTCTCAGCAGCGTTGACAAAATATAGCTATGAACTTCATCACTGAGCTATCTCTATCGAAAAATTATAACGTCATTTGCATGATCATATGTTGTCTCTTCAAAGAACATCACTATGTTTTCTATCATTGAGAAGATGATGACATCTCAATCGAAGAAACAGTATGAATCATGCTATGAAACGTCTATTAACTTCATGATTTACTCAGTTCTATCGTTTTAAATAGAGACTTTCAGTTCATATTGATCATGTGACAAAGTTTTTGTAAACAACTGAAGATCAAAGTCAATCTATTAACAATTTATCATTCAGAAATCAATGATCAGTCAGAATGAGTTAATCAAGATGTTGAACATAAACTTTGAATTTACTGCAATTACATGCAGAATGACTGAGTTAAATGACTTTCAATGATGAAATTCAGTGATAATTTTAATACATTCTTGATTATCTTGATGATCTTTTTTTACTTCAATAAAGACTTTCATTCTCGAATGAGTTTCAATTCAGATACGACTGATTACAAAACAACTTGTCAACATATTGAGACTAGAAAGATCGATGACATTGTCACTCAAATGAGCGAACTTCTTATCTTTGATCATCAACAATTGAAAAAGATCAAGCAGATCACTGAAGCTCAGATGAACAAGCATAAATGAGACGTCATTTATGAAGTAGATGATCAAGTTTAATTAGTCTTCAAAAACATCAAAATCACTAGATCATGCAAAGATTTAAAAGACAAGCAGCTCAACTTCTATTCAATCACAGTCAAAGTTGAAATCTTCTATCGTTTTCAGCTATTCAGAAGCATGAAGCATATACATTCAGTGTTCAGTTCAAAGTATTTATGATCTTCATCAAACAACTCTTTATTGAAACAACATTCTGAGCTTTTTAGATTGATGATCATTGAAAAGAATGAAGAGCATTAAGAAGTAGACAATATATTGAACTTCAGATGATATAGAGAAAGACTACAATACAAGATTAAATGAATTGAGATAAATTGTGATGACAAATGATACTATGTTGATAAAGAAAAATTCAATGACTTGAAGAAAGTTCTGAATGAATTTCACAAGCTATACTCAAATAAGTTGCACTAAATTGAAAACACGATAAATTTTTTGCTTTTATTTCTTTTCTATTCATGCAAACATGAATGTTCAAAGAAAGAAGTAATGTTACAAACATGTCTGAATCGATCAGAATTCAGATGATGCTATGTCTAGTTTGAATCTAGCGTATCTTTATTGAACTCTTTGAGTCATTCTCAGCATTTCTTCTCATTGTTCAGCACTTTCTTCATTCATCTCTTTCATCATTCTTTTAAACAAACACATCTGACATATTACATCACATCTGTATTGAGTCTAGCGCAGTCTTAAGTTATTATTTATAAAAGAGCTTGCACTCTTTCTCTTCTGTATTCTTAATGTCTTGTTATAGTTATTTCTAAAGAGCAATACATACATATCAGTCTCAAGTCTCTTTGATTGAATGATTTAGACACGATTTCAACACTGACAAGCTCAATGTCAACATGAATCATTATTCTACTGAAAAGATTTGTATTGTTTATGTGATTTTCAGACTAGAAGATGATGCTGATCAGCAAATCTATGCAAAGTATCATGTTAATGCTTTCTCATTCTATCAATCACTATCAGAGCTACTGAAATATCTGAAAGAAATTTACAAAGATCAGAATCTGATTCAAAAGTGTCATTATGAATATGTTGCTCTGAAGTAGCTCAACAAGTCTTTCAGCTCTTTCTATTTAAAATTCACTAGAATATTCAGCTTTCTGAACTACGACAATATCACTCTGATGAACAACATTCAGAATAAAATCAACAATCATCTTCAGAACGTGTTGTCAGTTTGCCTCATAAAGTTTAGCTCACTTGATAAGCTCAAGATTTTTCTTCAAGATGTGAATAACAAACAATGAGTCAATTATCAGCTACGTGATGAGCAATGAACAGTCAAATCAATAGCAGCTTCGAAAAAACGTTTTGTTTCTTCGTCAACATCAGTCTCAACTACTAGTTATGTTCAACTTGCTACTTTTTTCACTCTCAAATCTGAATGATCAAGAATGTCAATCATCTGCTTTAACTGCAAAGTAATGAATCATCTTTCAAAGAACTGCTTTCAGCTGAAGACTAGTACTTCAACATCTCATGCATTCATTTCTCGTCTTAATGAGATCATTATGTTGAAAGAAGAGAAGAAATTATTTACAGAGAAATCGAAGAATGAGACAAAAAACTAGTGACTTTTATCAAAGACGTGATGAAAGATGTGTTAATTTCTTCAACAATGAGCAGCTCAGATGATCTTTTTGCTTCGAAATCTTTGACTACTGAATGTGTACTATCTAGCAATGAAATTAGTTACTCATTAAAGTCATTGATTGACACTGAAGCAGCTGACTATTCATTTATTGATGAATTAATCGCGCAGAATGTTTATGATTATTTGCAAATTGAGTTTCTGACTTTAATCAAAGCGAAGTCAATTCAAGAATTCGACGATCATTATGCTAAGAAACTCATTATTCATGTCATTTATTTGAATTTGACTGTTCAAGATCATATGATTGACACAGCTTCTATGTTGATCACTTGATTAAATCAACATCAAATGATTCTTGAAAAAACATGAATGAACAAAATCAATCTAGTAATTAATATGCGAATCAATTTTCTTCAATTTTCGAATTTCACTTCTAGTCAGAAAAAGATTGTTCTACTCTCAAGCAACAAGACAATCACGAAGCAGAAGAGTTTGACTTTTACTCAAATACTAAAAAGATCTATCTCTTTTGTTGTCACTCAACTCAGCGAGAAGTCAGCTTTATTCAGTAAAATCATGAAATCATCTAATTTAATCAACTTCGCTTCGTCTATCAATTCAATGAACATAGCAATGATAGAGATTTCAGCATATAAATTACTAGTTAAACGGTCGAATGTGACTACTTTCATGATCATCATCACGAAAATTAATTGACTTCTAAAAACAGCTAGAAATAAATCAGAAGACGTAAATCTACAAGAGCTTTCACATGAAAAGATCTTGAAAGAAGTCAAAGCTAAGCTTTCTTTGAAATATCATGACTATCTAGACGTGTTTGATTGAGCGATGACTGATCAACTATTCTCTCATCATCTCTATGATCATAAAATAAAGTTGATTGATGAGAAAACATCTTCTTGAATTCATCTCTATCATATGTTTGATTACAAGCTTCAAAATATGAAGAATTACCTGATTAAACATTTGAATAAAGACTTTATATCTTTTAGCTCAGCTTCATATGCTTCACTCATACTATTCATTGAAAAGAAAGATGATAGCTTGCGTTTCTGCGTTGATTACAGAAAGCTCAATGCTTTGATCAAACGAAATCACTACTTTTTGTCATTAATAGATAAGACTCTCGCTCGTATACAAGATAGCAGATATTTTATTTGATTGAACATCATTGTCATCTTCAACAAACTGCGTATGCATTCAAGCAGTGAAGATTTAACTATCTTTATCATCTCTTTTGATTTCTACAAATATCACGTGATGTTTTTCAAATTAATCAACGACTTGACTTTCTATCAACACTATATAAACGACGTGCTATTTGACTATCTTCATCAGTTTTGTCAGATTTATCTAGATGACATTATTATTTACAGCAAAACACTGAAGAAACATAAACGACACGTATGATTAGTTCTACATAAACTATAAGAGACTGATCTTCAGATGAATATAAACAAATGCAAGTTTCATGTTCAGAAGATTTTCTTTCTGAGACTATTGCTATTCATTGAAGAACTAAAGATGAATCTCAGAAAAGTATAAGCAGTAGTTGAATGATCTATCTCTACAAATCTCACTCAGATGCAGTTCTTCGTTAACTTCTGCAATTTCTATCAACGTTTTATAAAGAACTTTTTGAAAATTGTTCATTCTCTGATTCAACTAACTCAAAAAGAAATGATATTTGAATGAGATCAAGCTTGTCAAACAATCTTTAATCATATGAAGAAATGAATGACTGAAGTCTTTATTCTTCGTCATTTTGATCAGAATAAAAAGACTATTCTTGAAATAGACTCATTTGACTACATCAATGATGACATACTTTCTCAATATGATGATGAAGAAACATTGCATTCAATGATCTACTACAGCAAGAATCTGAGTCTCGCTGAGTGCAATTACGAAATCTATGACAAGAAACTACTAGCAATCATTTGTGTCTTCAAGCATTGATGATCTGAGCTGAAATTGACTGAGCTATTTATAAAGATGTTCACTGATCATCAAGCTTTAACATCATTAATGAAAGATAAAGAGCTAAGTAAATGTTAAATGCGTTGAGTACAAAAGCTCATTGATTTCAACTTCAAAATCATGTATTGCTCAGGTAAATAAAACATCAAAGTTGATGCATTGACTCATCAAGTTGATTCAGTTTCTAGAAGTTCAGAAGATGAGCATATTTGCTATCAATGAATCACTATTCTGACTTTGAATTAAATGAAAATTGTTGATTTAAAGAAGAACATCAGTGAATCAATCTATAAACAGATTTTTGAGACTAATGAGATTAACGAGAGTTATACGTTACTTCGTGAAGCAATATTAAAAGATGAAGCTCAATACAAAGATATTAAATTAAGAGATTGTTGAGTTCAGAACGAAATACTATATTGAGATGCTTTTCTATGAGTTCTCTTCAATGAGCATCTTCAAATGAAGTTAATTCAAAAAGTTCATGATCAATCTTCTATTGATTATTTCGAAATTCTCAGAATGATGAAGATCATAAGAAGATACTACTATTGATCTTCAATGCAAAAGACAATAAATCAATATATTTGAAACTGCTACATTTATCAGCAATCAAAGACTTTTCAAGATAAATTTAATGAACTACTACATTCTCTACTCATACTTGAACAGCAATAAAAGAACATAGTCATGAATTTCATCATTGACTTATCTTTTTCAAAAGATAAAAACATCATACTAACAGTGATATGTAGATTGACAAAGAAACGACATTATATTTCTTGCTTCACTGATGACAAGAGAATCACAGCAGAAAAAACAGCTGAGCTAATGCTTCAGTGAATATATTGAATACATGATTTACTTGATTTCATTGTTTCAAATCAAGACTCTCAATTTATCTTCATTTTATGAAAGTCGCTTTGCAAAAGACTAGACATTAATTTTCAACTCTTCACAGTCTATCATCTTCAGATTGATGATCAAAGTGAACAAGTTAATCAGAACGTCAAAAGATATCTTTGATTCTTCTGTTTATACATGCAGAATGACTGAGCTAAGCTACTACTCATGATCGAGTTCATCAACAATAATGCTCTGTTCTCAGTCATCTTCTTAATTTCTTTCTTTCTAAACAAAGACTTTCATTCTCATATGAGCTTTGAACTCAATGTCAGCGAATATAAAAGTTTTCGTGAACGCTTGCAGATGACTAAAGTCAAGAATATATTTGAACATATGAACAAAACATTGAAGTTTGCTCGCAAGTCACTAGTCAAAACACGAAAACAAATGATGAAATAAGTCAATAAGTATAGAAAAGAAGTTGATTACAAGATTGAATCAAAGATGTTTCTGAATGAAAGAAACATCATTACAGCGAAATCTTTCAAGAAGCTAAATGATAAAATGCTCAATTCTTTCATCAATTTAGATCTCATCAACTCTTCATATAAACTGAAATTATCAAAGTTTATACATGTTCATGATGTATTTCATTCTGATTTGCTTCGCTCTGTCGTCGACAACTTCTTGTCTGATCAAAAGAATGAATTCTCAGATTCAATAGTGATAAACGATGAAGACGAGTGAGAAATCAATGATATATTGAATTTTCGTTGATATCAAAGATGACTTCAGTATAAAGTCAAATGAAATGACTATGATAATGATCTCAATTGATACAACGCTGATGACGACGAATTTATGAACGCTCAGAAGATCATTGATGATTTTCATATTCATTACTTAAACAAATCATGTTAATCAACAATTCAATCAATCACGATTTAACAAATCTGAGTCTGTGAAATCATGATTGAGCAATCAATCAAGTCAAGCAGAAAATACATTCATGCAAACATGAATTGTTGAAGAGAAGAAGTAATGTCATGATTCTAGTCTTGTCAGACTCAATCTTCTAGTCTTGTCAAATTTATTCTCGCTTCGTCATCTTGACTAGTCTTTATTGAGTCTAGCGTCGACTGAGAAACATACATATGTAGTCAGCTTCTTTTCTGTAACTATCTTTCTTTCTTAGCATTTATCTTCTAGTTAAATGACATTTCTATCTGACTCATTCTAAACAAATTTCTAACAATGTTTGCAAAGAATATTGTTGATATACTTCTGAAATGAGGCAGACTCATTACATAGATTGAAAAGCATGACTAGATACTTGAATAATTCAAATTGAGTGCAAAAGATGATGAAAGCTTCATCTTCTTCTTTGATTTGAAATTGATTGAATGCAGAAATGATATTCAGCTTGATAAAGATTTTAGCTCGACTTAGATGATTCAGCGTTTCTGAGATCAAAGACAGAGAATATTGATTCTTGACTGTGATAGCGTTCAGATCTCAATAGTTCACGCAGAAGTAAAGTTCTTCTTCAAGTTTCTTGATGAAGAGAACAGAGATAATTGTCTGAAAGCAACTGACTTGAATGAAATCTTTGCTCAGATTCTCATTCAGATAACGATGAAGTTCTAGAATTTCATCACGACTTATGTCATACAAAGCAAAAACTGAAAATTGAGCATCTTCTTTAAGATGTATGACATGATCATGAGCTCAATGTGAAGGCAAGATATCAATGTTCTTCTTGAAAAAAACATCTAGAAACTTAAAATATCTGAATAATAAAATTGTGACTGAATCAACGTTCTTACTTTGTTAATAAACTTCAAGATCTTCTTATGTCGTGAATGCAGTCAAATGAAATTTCTTTTTCATTTGATGAAAATTCAGACAATGATTCTTATCATACATACTATCTTGAGAGTGAGATGAAAACTGAGCAAGAGTTGAACTGTTCTTTGAATGAACAGTTAAAGTCGTGTGACGCGATTTTGACTCATCAGAGTTTGAACTAGAAGACGAGATTGATTCAAAATTCAAGAAGATATCGATTTTCTTTAAAGTGACGCTAAACACTTTAATGTCTTTGACATGAACAGCATGATCAAAGCTTCAAGCTCTCAACTCAACTATGTCAAGTTGTATAAAAGATCAATTGAATTAATCTGCTTAAAAAACAACAAAAGTTCTAAAGAGAAAAGAATTTTGACACTTAATTTTTAATGAGTATTCTTTTTGAATGACTTGAAGAATACAACTAAAAGCTTCTTGTTTCAGACAAGAAATAAGATTGAACAAGATTTGTTTCTTGTAAATGAACTGAATATTAGTTGACTTCTCATAAGCAAACGAGAAATTATATTGCTTCTTGTGAGCAAATGAGAAACTGAGTTGCTTTTTGCAAGTAAATTGAGAACTGAATTGCTTCTTGTAAGCGAACTGAAGACTAGATTACTTCTTTTGAGTAAATGAAAGACTAGATTGCTTCTTGCAAGCGAACTGAGTGTTGAATTGCTTCTTGTAAATGATTTGTAAACTGAATTGCTTCTTGTGAATGATTCATGAACTGAGTTGCTTCTTGTGAGTGAATTAAGACTGAGACTGAGAGAAAGCTACTTTGTTAACTTTGAATGAGAAATTTTCTTCTTGTTGATTAAGATCATAAATCTTGATGAGAAATGAGCAATAATGATTAAAACAGAAGAAGAAAGATAAAATGAAAATATTGTGTTCAAAATTGACATCAATGACGTAATGATGAAGTCATGACAGACTCATGATGATGAAATACTAACTTAATTCAATAATATAAAAGAATAGTCTTTTGATATGTTCATTGAGAATCATTATGATTTCAATGACATGAGTAATGTCATCAATTAAAGCGACTTGATCATCAAATTCTTGAAGTCTGCAAGAGTGAGTTAATTAATGCAAGAGAAGATGATGTTGTTGCGCGAAGAATTTATTCATAAAGACATAAGCAGAGATTTCACTATCAATCAGAGCAAGAGCGAAAACTCTAGATTGAGCTTGACGTAAAATACAGAATACTATCATGTGACTATCTTTAAATGTCAAATTGAATTCAAAGAGTTTCAAGACAGATTTAGCAGAAAACTTTCTATATGATTGAAGTGAGAATGAAAAGATTGAGACTAGTAAACAAAATAATATATATACAGATCTTTGAGCACAACTTAGCTTAAAAACTAAACTTTTTTCGCAAATAACAAGACTTCTTCATTTATATTGATGATATCACTGTTGTAGATGTTCATGATATGCAAAGTAAAGAACTTCTTATTTGAGCATTCTTTAATGATTTTGCTTGAATGTTGCAACTTGCAGTAGTAATACAACTTTCACTTGTTGCAAATTTTCTTGATCTCAGAAACAATCAGAATCTTATCTTGAATGATGATAATGACAAAGCTTAAATTTATTGACTCATTGAAAGACGAGAGAGAAAGAAACGAAGATATTATCAAGACAATAGTTACAAAAGTGATGATCTTTGAACTTAAAGAGTTACTGATTAATGCAGAGATGCTTTTGACTTTAATGAACAAAATGATGTCAAAGATGAAGCGAGATTAACAATGCTTAAGCTGCTGAAGCTTTTCGTCAATGTCAAAGAATGCTTGAATTCATTGATGAAAGATGAATGATTGAGTTTTATTGAGATTTCATCAGAAAAAGATGATGACTTGAATGAAATAATTGACATTGCGCTTCAGACAGTCAATCAATGAGAAATTTTTCATCAAAGAATGTTTTTTCTTTTGATAAAAGAGATTGTAGTAATCAACAAAGCTATTCATGTCTTACTTCAGAGTTTCGCGAAGATATAAATAAGCATTTTCTGCTTTAAAAGAGTTGTTGCAGCAATGACGTAATTTATGTTGTTAATCTGCAAAGATGAAAATGATACAAAGATTATTGACTTAATATTGATTCATTAGATTGTGAATCTTCTTATTTATGATGAGTCGTGACTCAACATAAATGATCTTGACTCGATGAAAGAAATAATGATTATCGTTCATGTTTATGCGTTGTATCAGACTCTGCTTTCATGCATTCAATTAATCTTTGTTTCTCTTATACTTAAATATGTCAAAAAGCTTCTTGAATCTAGAAGTAATGATGACAGTGACAGAATTCACAGAAAGATGAATGATGAGAAGAGATTGATTGTTCAAGATTTGTGCAATGATCTGAGCTATCATCATCAGAGACTGAGAATTCAACTTTATATAAACTGAAGAACTGAGAATGATGAATGAGAATGAAATGATAACATCATGTTGTTGAACTTGATTTTGAAGCTCTTGCATTGCGCGAAAGATCTTAACTGAATTTTCAATCATACTTTGAGTGAACTGTTTGACAGCACGCTCATCGTTGATCAAGAAATTGTAAGATAACTTCATTTAAGCGAAAGAATAACTAAACAAGATTTCAACATATGAAAATGTTGCAGAAAGTGTAGATCTTTTATAATGTCAAAGACTAAACTGAGCTAGAGATTCTATCAATATAAAGAATTAATTATTATATTACTTGAACTAAATACAGAATAATACATCAGATAATGTACAAGACGAAAGACAAAGAATGAAAGAAAAGAACGAAAGCTCAACTTCTATATACATGAATTGAGCAAAATCAAGACTAGATAGTAGTTTTATTGACTTAAGATTGCAGAAGTTTGCACACATGACTGAGATAATCAAAACAGAATTATTGAGATTAAATTAAGATGATGATGACTAAATTAATAACTTAATTCATTGAACTGTAAAACAGATTTAATGAATTGAGATTATTTAAAATATTGACGATTTATGTTTTAAATTGAGTTGATGATCTGACATCATAACAACTAATATACAAATAGAAAGCTCAGTTATTAAGTTGAAATTAAACATGCAAGTTTTAAAAGTACAACTGAACATGAAATTGCAATAAGATGTGCATCTTGGTCAAATTGAAGTGAATCACGTCACATGAATGCTAGTACTTAATTGACTTGAAATCTTTACATAAGAAGTAATCTTCACAAAAGAAAAATAAATATACTTAGCAGTAATAAGATTGGAAATTGCATTTGAAGCATCAGTTTGACATCAACGAGAAAAAAAGAAAAGACTGTCAGATAAAGAATGCAGACTTGAAACATTATAAAATCAAACTTTGTGTCATGTTGTAAAAATATTCAAAAAAGTAAGCATTAAGACTTTGAAAGCAGAAATGTATATAAGTTTGCTGCATGTTCATTTAAACATGCTGCAAGACAAGATTATATTACACAGTTAAATCAATAATTATATGCAGAAAATCAAATAAACATGCAAACTGATATATGCTCATCTGATGAATATTAATTGCATCATTTCTTACTCTTTTATCATTAAGAAAGTGATGTTTCTGAACAACTTAATTCAAGAAAACATAAAAATACAGTCAAGATGCAAGTGATTAACTTTCGCTGTAATGATTTTAACTAGTGACAGCATTGCAATAATGCAGTATCACAAAAGTCAGTGAAAGCAATGATGAGAAAAATATAGAAAATGCATCATAAATGTTTACGTCATTTTAACATAAAGATTGTATCTGTTCAACAAGATGATAAAGATGTAAAATGATTTTCAAAAGATCAAAAACACTCTCATCACTTATATTAAACTTAAATGCATAAATCTGAATGTTTATCTGTACTTCAGAAATGTTTCAGACGCAAATAGCATGCAATGTGACTATGACTGAAATCATCAGATGACAAAACATGTATTTATACATTGCTCAAACTAATCACATTTGCAATCAAGAATGTTATAAAATGTTGATTTCTTGAACTATTAAATGATTATCACTATCATGAAGAGTCTTAAAGTAGCTGCAAGAATGATGATGAAAATGAAGTTTCTGAAGCAATTTAAAGTGACTAAGTCACTCATTCTTTAACATGTAATCAACGCAAACTAATTTGATACATAGTTTCATAATGATAGTTTCAACTGCATGAAGCAGTTGTATAAACAGCGAGTAATTTTCTATTTCAAAGAGTTTTGTTCACTTGATATAAATAGCATAAAGTTTCTCATGAGTCAACTTAATCAATGTCATAAAAATGTATGAATTTATTATTATTATTAAGTTGAACTTTAATAAAATGTTTAAATAGTTGACTTAAAATTGAGTTAACTGTTTATTTTTCATAAAGATTTTCAAAGTCTGATGATTAATGAATATTTAAATGAATAACTTAATGCATTTAAGCTTAAGTCTTCAATGTTTGAAACATTAAATAATGATCAGTAGTTTCTTGTCATAATTGTGATAATTGCATTCAGCGAAAATCATGCTTTTGCTGTAAAAAACTATTGAGTGAAGAACATTTTTATCATTATATTGAAATAATATTTCATCTTTGACATAGTTTAAGATATTGATCTTTAGAATAATTTGTCATTTGAAATTAAAATGTCATAGTACTGAGATTGAGCTGATTTGTTTCTTTAAATCATCAAAAGCTTAAATACAAAGTGACAAACTTTATTTTAAACAAAAGATGTATTTTTTCTAGTCAGTTGAGTGAATGATTTAACTAACTTCAAGAAGTTTTTAATAAAATGATGATAAAAGTTAATAAATTTCACGAAGCTTTAAACTTCTTTTAGATTTTTTTTAATTCTTACTCAATTCAACACTCATTATGAATTTATGCAAGATTTTATATACTGTAGCGAACGCTGCGCTAGCACAACGCTCTTTTCCCATCAAAAATCATTTCTTTCTGCGCTTTATATTATAACTGTTTTCAATGCAAGAACTTTATGAATCTGTTTTTTCTTTATTTTCTTTCTCTTTCATTTGACTTTTTAATGACATCACAGCTTGAAATTGATTTAATATGTTCATTGAAAGTATCATTTAAATGATCATCATTGCTGCATTCATGATTTTTAAAAGCTATTATGAATGTGTCAAAGATCAAATTCTAAGCAATTCACAGTAAACATTAGTGAGTTTACTGCATATTGATTAGAACTAGTCAATGATTTAGTTAAAAGCTGACTCAGATTTGACTCAGATTTAACTCAGATATAACTCAACATCTTTTTTCTTTTCTAGCATTTTCTAATCAGCTTTTATTATCTTCTAAATAAACACACTTCTTTATGTTACAAGTAGTTAACAAATGTTTATGATAAACACATTTCTTTATGTCATAAACATCTTTTAAATAAACATCTTTCTTGTGTTTCAACATGTTCTCTTTAAGACTAGCGTTGAATCTGAGTAATTACTATATAGAGCATGTTCTTCTTATTTTTTGTATCTTGTTTCTTCTGTATTTTTAAAGTCTTAGTGTGAGATGACGAGATCTCTTTACATGAAACTGCGTAGTAGAAGATAATAAGATAGCATTTTATTGATGATAGAACTAATTGTTAAGAAATGAAAGTAAGAACTCGCAAAGTTTTCATCTTTTGTCAAGTCATTATTTCTATTCACTCGCTAGTCTCTTTAATCTAATCTCGCAAGCTAGTCTTGCAGACATGCATTGTTCATAGTTGATGAAATGCATTCTCACAACTGCATCTTCTTTTAAAGACTCAATTTTTGAATCTTCATAACATTGTATTGTCTTCTTGTAACTGATAGCATAGTCATGACTTCTTCAGCGCTTTAACATCTGTGTAGAAGTGTCGTGAATTGATCATGCTAACAAGCATAAACAGAACTAGTGCGAGATTATTGATATCAACTCTTCAGCTTTGCTTTCTGTTGAGATCGTGTCTAGATCATTCAATCAAAGAGACTCAGAACTGATATGTATGTATTGTTTTTTAAAGATAGCTATAACAAGACATTAAGAATACAGAAGAGAAAGAGTGCAAGCTCTTTTATAAATAATGACTTGAGACTGCGCTAGACTCGATACAGATGTGATGTAATATGTCAGATGTGTTTATCTAAAAGAATGATGAAAGAGATGAATGAAGAAAGTGTTGAACAACGAGAAGAAGTGCTGAGAATGATTCAAAGAAGTGCGCTAGATTCAAACTAGACATAGCATCATGACTTGCTTTAATCAAATTGATTAGAGTTAAATCTGAACTCTGATCGATTCAGACATGTTCGTAACATTACTTTTCTCTTTGAACATTCATGTTTGCATGAATAGAAAAGAAATAAAAGCAAAAAATTCATCGTGTTTTCAATTTAGTGCAACTTATTCAAGTATAGCTTGTGAAATTCATTCAGAACTTTCTTCGAGTCATTGAATTTCTCTTTATCGACATAGTATCATTCGTTATCACGATTTATCTCAATTCATTTGACTTTGTATTGTAATCTTTCTCTATATCGCCTGAAGTTCAATATATTGTCTACTTCTCAGTGCTTTTCATTCTCTTCAATGATCATTGATTTAGAGAACTCAGAGTGTTGTTCTGATAGAAGATCATTTGATGAAGATCGTAGATACTTCGAGCTGAACACTGAATGTATATGCTTCATGCTTCTAGATAGCTGAAGACGATAGAAGATCTCAACTTTGACTGTGATTGAATAGAAGTCAAGCTGCTTGTCTTTCAAATCTTTGCATGATTTAGTGATTTTGATGTTTTCGAAGACTAATCAAACTTGATCATCTACTTCATAGATGACGTCTCGTTTATGCTTGTTCATCTGAGCTTCAATGATTTGCTTGATCTTTTTCAATTGTTGATGATCAAAGATAAGAAGTTCGCTCATTTAAGTGATAATGTCATCGATCTTTCTAGTCTCAATACGTTGACAAGTTGTTTTGTAATCAGTCGTATTTGAATTGAAACTCATTCGAGAGTGAAAGTCTTTATTGAAGTAGAAAGAAATCATCGAGATAGTCGAGAATGTATTGAAATTGTCACTGAATTTCATCATTGAAAGTCATTTAGCTAAGTCATTCTGCATGTAATTGCAGTAAATTCGAAGTTCGCGTTCAACATCTTGATTAACTTGTTTCAACTGATTATCAATCTTTGAATGATAGACTGTTGATAGATTGACTTGAATCTTCAGTTGTTTACAAAGACTTTGTCACATGATCGATATGAACTGAGAGTCTCTATTCAAAACGATAGAACTGAATAGATCATAAAGTCGATAGACGTTTCATAGCATGATTCATACTGTTTCTTCGATTGAGATGTCATTGTCTTCTCAATGACAAAGAACATAGTGATGTTCTTTGAAAAGATGACATATGATCATGCAAATGACGTTATAGTTTTTCGATAGAAGTAGCTCAGTGATAAAGTTCATAGCTATATCTTGTCAACGCTGCTGAGAGATTGATAGAGACTGAAGCAAATTATTCGTATCATTTCAAGATGCTTTGCTTCGCTGACAGACATGACAGTTTCAAATGTATTGTTGAATAGTTGCTTGATGATCTGATTAATAGTAGAAGCGTTGAACTAGATCAATCATTCGTCTAATGTCAGAATGCAAGATTGATGATTGATCGTGAATCTTTCAAAGCAATTTCGTATGCATTTGTTTCAACATTCATAGTAGACTCTTTTTGAATAAAACGTTGTCAATAATTTGACAGTTCTTTAGCTTCATGTCATGAAGCTTCAGTTCATCTTTGTTCATAGCTTGTCGATACTCATTGCATAGTTCATTCTTTTGATTGACTAGATGTACGCGTTGATAAAGATTAATCTTGTATTCAGATTCAATTTCGAACTCAATCAATAAAACGTTTATTCGATTCGAGATCAGTATAGTCTGAAAACGATCATCTATTTCTTTAGCTGATTTGAAACTATCGATCATCGACATTCTAGTTAAAGCATCGACTTTGATGTTTATTTTGTCTGATCAAAAGATAATCTGAAAGTTAAACTTCAATAGAATATTCAGATAGTTCGCTTGTCATCGAGTCAGCTGTTTATTTTTCATAAAGATTTTCAAAGTTTAATAATCAGTAAACATCTGAATAGATAGCTCAGTATCTTCTAGTTTGAGTCGTCAGTGTTCGAAGCATCAAATGATAGTTAGCAATTTCTTGTCATAGATGTGATAATTGCATTCAGCTGAAATCATGCTCTTGCTATAGAAGACTATCGAATAAAGCACATTCTTGTCATTGTACTGAGATAGTATGTCGTCTTTTACATAGTCGAATGCATCAATTTTCAAAATAGCTTGATGTTTGACATTGAAATGATGCAGAACTGAGATCGAGCTGATCTGCTTCTTTAGATTGTCAAAGACTTCAACGCAAACTTCGTTTTAAACAAAAGACGTGTCTTTTCAAGTCAGCTGAGTGAATGACTTGACTAGTTTTGAAAAGTTCTTGATGAAGCATTGATAGAAATTGACGAAGTCGACGAAGTTTTGTATCTCTTTTAGATTGATAGATGTAGCTCAATTGACTATAGCTTTCACTTTGATAGAGTTCATGCAAAGATCTTGTTTGAATACTATGATTTCTAAGAAGACTGTTTCTTCTACGTTGAATTCGCACTTTCAAATATCTATCTGCAGATCAGCGTCTTGTAAATGATCTAGTATCATCTTGACATGTTGTTTATGCTTCTTTTAAATCTTGCTGTATATGAGAATGTTGTCTAAATAAGTTTGACAGAAGTCATTTAGAAAGTCTCATAGAACATCATTTATATATTGCTGAAACGAGATCGAATCATTTGTTAATTTGAATGATAGAATCTTTGATTTGTACGCTTCTAGAGCGATAATAAAGATCGTATAGTTCTCACTATCGAGATGCATATGAAGTTTGTTGAAAGCGAAAATTATATTCAGTCGAGTCAGATGCTTGCAGTCAACAATTTTGTCAATCATCTCATCTATGAGCGATAGAGAATAGCGATTTCTTTTGATAATGACATTAAGCTTTTGATAGTCAACGCAGAAGCGAAGATCATCATTGATCTTCAGAGCGAATAGAACGAGTGAGAAATATGAGATCTTGCTAGAAGTAATAAAATTCTTTGACAGATTTTCGTTCAGATATTCTTTAATCTTCTGAAGCTTGTAGAGTGACATTTGATAAGCTCGACATCTAGAAGAAGTGACATTGTTAGTGAGCTCTATCTTATGATCATATGAATGATGAGATGATAGCTTATTGACTTGAGCTCGATCAAACACGTCAAGAAAATTCTGATATTTCGAAGATAGCTTGACTTTGATGTCTTCTAGATTTTGAGCTGATGCATCGATGAAAGCGACATCTAGAACGTTCAGTTCGCATTGAGTGTTGTAGATTATTTTTCTATCAATATCTTCAATCAACATGACAAAAATCTCGATGCGATTCTTCTTTGATCATTTAATCAGTGCATGAAAAGATGCAGTCTTCACACTGAACATAGAAAAGTTCTTTTTCGAAGCAGTAGAAGCTGATCATTGAAGCACTTTGAGAACTGAACTGATAGAAGAATTTGATGATCATGATCATTTTAAGTGTGAAGCTCTGACTGACATTGAAAAAACAGAAATGAAAGCTTCTAATTGATTTGAAAAAACGATGACATCGTTTCGCATATCTAGTAGTATTTCATTTTTATTCATTCAGAACTTTTCTAATATGACGTCGTGATGATCTATATCAGCTATTAACATTGAAACAGTCAATTTCTTATGACTTTCGACTGTGAGATTGAGTAGAATTTTATGAGTAATGATCTTCTTTGTCAACTTTTCGTCATATTCTCTTATTAACTTCTCTTTAGCTAGTTGTATGAGTTGAATTTTGAGCTTCTGACATATTTGATCAACTAGCTTTGTATGAATCAAGATGTAGATCATCGAGTCACTATCTATCAAAGATCGTAGCTTGAAGAATTCGTCTTGCGAGAATAGAGTGACATTGACTAGAAATGACTTTTCGAAGTAGTTCTCTTTGATAGATGAAATTTCGTCGATTAAATTGCACAAAGAAATGATCTCTATCTTTTTGATGACTCTGAAAAAGATGATTAGTTTTTTGAATCAGACTCTGAATCGAAGTTCAAAGAATGATCAAACTTGTCATTTAATGCATTAATTCTGAAAGATTTATTCAAACACTCTTTAGAAGTATGATCAAACTTATGACATAGAAAGCAGTTTTCAATTAGTAAGTCATTTTCTTTGACGCTAGTCAAAACAGCGTCACGTGATTTTGACTGATCAGTCATCTTCATTTCTATGATTCTACGAGTAGCTTTGACTGATTCTTCAACGAAGATGATCTGTTTAGTTGTTTGAGCTTTGATCATTGCTTCTCTATTCTTGATCTCTCAAATAGCTCGTTGATCGTTATTCAATTGAATGAAATAGAAACGAATTTCTTTCAGAGTACTGAATTGAATCAATTGAGTTATTCAAACGAATCAAAGTTGAGAGTTTATTTTATTCTTTAGATCAATGATCAGCTGTTTTTCTTGATAGTCTAGATAGAAGAATAGTTGTTGAAATTGAGTATAAAACTCGCTGAATTTCTTCTGTTCTTGAATCAAGTTGTAGTAGTTTCTACGAAAGTTGACTTCTTTATCTGAATCATTGAACAACTGAGCTAGCTCTTTCAAAAGCTCATCGACGATCTTGTATGAGTTGAAACAGTCACGTTCGCGTCTTGACTGAGTGATCTCAGCTGCATCATCGAATAATCTGAAATGTACGTAGCTCAGCTTGACTCGTTCACTTGAAAAGAGATTAACGTTGATTTTCAGCTTGTTCTGAACTTTTTCATATCAGTTCTTTCAGATAGAATTCTTTTCATCAGTGAACAACGAAGAATCGAGTATTTTCTGAAATCTAGAATGCTCAGAGTAAATTGATGATGACGAAGTAATCTTTCTAGCTTGTAGTCTAGCTTTCAGCTCTTCGCATCGTTTCTTCAAAGCTTTCATAGTCATAAAAGATGTTATGATTTCAGCGAATGAGTCGTTATCTTTGACAATGAAGAATGAAGCTTCGAAACACTCTTTGAAGAAGCGAAACATGATGAAGAAGAAAGAAGAGGTTAAATTGAACGAGTGTTTTAAAAGAAAGAAATCGAGCGAAGAATGATGCTTGACAATAGAAGATGAAGTTGTTTTTGTTGTTTGATTTGAAAGTTGATTGATTCTCTTGATCGATTTGATTCTCTAGCAATCAACGAAAATTCTTTATTGCTGATTCTATTAATCGAAATGAACGATGCGTACTTAATGAGCTGTAAGTCGTCTAGCAATTCAATCAGTCTCGCTGTTGATTCTATAGATTTTCTAGTGTTGTTCTGTCTTTCGATTGCGTCAATCATCAGGTAAACGAATTTCTTTAGACTCAATCTGCCTGAACAAGTATATTGAACGAGTAATGAGTATCTGTATCGTATGATAAACGAAATTCTTAATGTAATGTTGAGATCGTGCCTAGATCATTCAATCAAAGACGCTTGAGACTGATATGTATGTATTGTTCTTTAGAGATAGCTATAACAAGATATTAAGAATACAGAAGAGAAAGAGTGCAAGCTCTTCTATAAATAATGGCTTGAGACTGCGCTAGACTTGATACAAATTTGATGTAATAGATCAGATGTGTTTGTTTAAAAGAATGATGAAAGAGATGAATGAAGAAAGTGCTGAACAATGAGAAGAAATGCTGAGAATGACTCAAAGAGTTCAATAGAGATGCGCTAGATTCAAACTAGGCATAGTATCATGACTTGCTCTAATCAAATTGATTAGAATTAGATCTGAACTTTGATCGATTCAGACATATTTGTAACACTATGTCAATGCTGATAGCTGATATTGAGCATTATGAAGCTATATTGAGCAAATTCTGAATGAACAAAAATGAAATATTATTGAACATGAGACATGATACTATTGTATTTTCTGATCAATTAAATATTTCGATTTCGATTTTTTCAATTTCATTAAATATTAAACACTCAAGTTGATCGCGATCAACTTTGATCTCTTCAGCAGCTCACAGCAAGATCTTTAAGATGCTCAAGCACTCAGTTTCATTCATTCAGAAAGAGTCATTCTCAATTCAAAACATAGACGTCGCTTCTTTTCAAGCACTAGTAAAACGAAAAAAGAAAGATTAAACAGAGATTTTTGCTATGTTCATTGAAGACATTGATAGAAAAATCATTTACAATACTCAATGTGAACTTAATGTCATAAATGTCTTTTCAGTTGATGAAATGACTCAAAATCTAGAAAATATTAAAGTCAAGTTATTATTAAAATATCAGAATTTTCTAGACATCTTTGATTGAGTTTAAGCAGACAAGCTATCGTCTCATCATTCATATGATTATAAGATAGAGCTTACTAGTGATGTAACATCATTTTGCTATTGAGCATATTGAATGTCTTTTTACAAGCTTCAGAAAGTAAAGAAATATCTAAACAAGAATCTTTTCAAAGAATTTATAATCTTTAGCAAAGCTTTATATTTCTCACTTGTTCTGTTCATTTTGAAAGCAAATAAAGATCTATGATTCTGCGTTAACTATTGAAAGCTCAATGTTATTATCAAGAGAAATTGTTATCTTCTATCTCTGATAAATGAGATAATTGACAAAATAGTTAATTGCAAGTATCTGACTCAATTAAATATCATTTCAACTTTCAACAAACTATGAATGCATTCTGATAGTGAAAACTACACTATTTTTATTATCGCTTTAAAAGCATATAAATTAAAGATGTTATCTTTCAAACTTATTAATAATTCTGTCTTGTTTCAGCAGTATATAAATAACATTCTTTGAAACTTTCTAAATTGTCACGATTCTAGCCTTGTCAGACTCAGTCTTCTAGTCTTGTCAGATCTATTCTCGCTTCGTTATCTTGACTAGTTTCTATTGAGTCTAGCGTCGACTGAGAAACACACATATGTAATCAGCTTCTTTTCTGTAGCTATCTTTCTTTCTTAGCATTTATCTTCTAGTTAAATGACACTCATATTGACTCGCTCTATGCTGATCTTTAACACTAGATAAATGCTCATCATCTACTCTGCTATCGATGAATAGATGATACGAAACAATCTATTCAGTAAGAAAAATTTGCAAGGAATTCTTCAAATTTGCATCATCATTTTAGATCGCAAGAAATTCTACGATTCTACACTCATTTTCATCATTCTATTCACAAGAAATTCTTTGAATTTTCACTCATCAAAAAACATCAATTCAAAACATCAATCTCTCATCTACTTCTATCTTCTCTCATCATGACATGCAACGTCAAGTCAGTCGAGTTTCAAACAACTCGTCTGCTTAGAAGCACTGTCAATAAAAGAGTTTCACTTCTACTCATCGATGCTTCAGTCGAAGCTGAGAAAGCTGTCATTGCATGAAACATAAACATCAAAGAACAACTGCTTCATTGAGTCAGTAATCAACTTAACGAAGTCATCAATATGCTGAATGAGCTTCGAAGTCAGTGAGACTTGACTCTACAACTCAATGAACACTGACTTCTTGTACAAGAAGATCATAAAAAGAGAGCGAAACAACTAGAAGTCGCTTTTAATAAAAACGATGAGCTAGAGAAAAAGATCAGTCAGCTACAAGACGAGCGATTGAACTTCAGAGCGAAACAACGTCAAGTCAATTGATCTATGTCTCGTCAAGATACTCAGTCAGTTGAACAACGAGTCAATCAGAAAGAAGCTTCTACAATCTCAGTTTTGATTCGTTGCTCTGAAGTTGAACGAAGCTCGACTTTTGAAGCTCACTCTCAACGAGAATCTTTTATTCTATCTGATAATGAGAATGATCATCACAAGTTCATCAAGCTTTCAAATTCATTCATCTTCATCGAAACAGATGATTCTATCTGAGAGACATGAAACATCAAAATAGCTGACAAGCTCGATGTCAACGCGAATTATTACTTTACTGAAAAGATTCATATTGTCTATGTGATTTTCAGACTAGAAGATGATGCTGATCAGCAAATCTATGCAAAGCATCATGTTGATGCTTTTTCATTCTATCAGTCACTATCAGAGCTACTGAAACATCTGAAAGAAATTTATGAAGATCAGAATCTTATTTGAAAGTGTCGCTGTAAATACGTTGCTCTGAAGCAGCTCAACAAGTCTTTCAGTTCTTTCTATTCAGAATTTACTAGAATATTCAGCTTTCTGAACTACGACGATATCATTCTGATGAACGACATTCAGAATAAAATCAACAATCATCTTCAGAACGTGTTGTCAGTTTGTCTCATAAAGTTTAGCTCACTTGATAAGCTCAAGATCTTTCTTCAAGATGTGAATAATAAACAATGAGTCAATTATTAGCTACATGACGAGCAATGAACAGTCAAATTGATAGCAGCTTCGAAAAAACGTTTCGTTTCTTCGTCGACATCAGCATCAGTCTCAACTACTAGCTATGTTTAACTTGCTACTTTTTTCATCTTTGAATCTAAATGATCAAGAATGTCAATCATCTGCTTCAACTGCAAAGTATCGAGTCATCTTTCAAAGAACTGCTCTTAGCTGAAGACTAGTACTTTGACATCTTGTGCATTCATCTTTTGTCTCAATGAGATCATCATGTTGAAAGAAGAGAAGAAATTATTTACAGAGAAATTGAAAGATGAGGCAAAAAACTAGTGACTTTCATCAAAGACGTGATGAAAAATGTGTTAATTTCTTCAACAATGAGCAGCTCAAATGATCTCTTTGCTTCGAAATCTTTGACTACTGAATGTGTACTATCTAGCAATGAAATTAGTTACTCATTGAAGTCATTGATTGACACTGAAGCAGCTGACTATTCGTTCATTGATGAATTAATCGCGCAGATTGTTTATGATCATTTGCAAATTGAATCTTTATCTTTAATCAAGCTCAAATCAATAAGAGAATTCGATGATCATTATGCAAAAAGACTCATTACTCATGCAATTTATTTGAATCTAACTGTTCAAGATCATATGAAACGTTTCATCTCTATGCTGATCACTCAATTAGATTAACATCAGATGATTCTTGAAAAAACATGAATGAACAAGATTGAAATGACTATTGATATGAGAGATGATTGTCTTCAATTTTCTAGTTTCGAAGCTCATATCAAACCTTCTATCAAAACTCATTCAACTGTTCTTTCAAGCAAGAAAATCGCGATAGAACAGAAGAGTTCAACTTCTATTCAAATACTAAAGTGATCTATCTCTTCTGTTGTCACTCGACTCAGCTAGAAGTCATCTTCATTCAGTAAGATCGTGAAATTATTTAATTCAGTCAAGTCTTCGTCTTTCGATTCAATGAACATAGCAATGATAAAGGCTGCAGCATATAAATCACTAGTCAAACGATCAAATGTGACTACTTTCGTGATCATCATCACGAAAATCGATCGACTTCTAAAAACAGCTAGAAATAAATCAGAAGACGTAAATCTACAAGAGCTTTCACATGAAGAGACTCTGAAAAAAGTCAAAGCTAAGCTTTCTTCGAAATATCATGACTATCTAGACGTGTTTGATCGAGCGATGACTGATCAACTATTCTCTCATCGTCTCTATGATCATAAAATTGAGTTGATTGACGAGAGAACATCTTCTCGAAGTCATCTCTATCATATGTCTGACTACAAACTTCAAAAGATGAAGAATTATCTGATTGAACATCTGAATAAGAACTTTATATCTTCTAGCTCGATCTTATATGCTTCGCTCATACTATTCGTCGAAAAGAAAGATGATAGTCTGCGTTTCTGCGTCGATTATAGAAAGCTCAATGCTTTGATCAAACGAAATCACTATTCTCTATTCTTAATAGACGAAACTCTCGCTTGTATTCAAGATAGCAAGTATCTTACTCGATTGAATATAATAGTCATCTTCAACAAACTACGCATGCATTTGAGCAGCGAAGATTTGACTATCTTTATCATCTCTTTTGATTTCTACAAATATCACGTGATGTCTTTTGAATTAATCAACGACTCAACTTTCTATCAACACTATATGAACGACGTGCTGTTTGATTATTTACATCAGTTTTGCCAGATTTATTTAGATGACATTATCATCTACAGCAAAACACTGAAGAAACATAAGAAACATGTACGACTAGTTCTACATAGACTACGAGAGATCGATCTACAGATGAATATAAACAAATGCAAGTTTCACGTTCAAGAGATCAGCTTTTTAAAACTATTGCTATTCATTGAGAGACTGAAGATGAATCTTCAAAAGATACAAGCAGTTGTCGAATGATCTACTTCTACAAATCTCATTCAGATGCAGTTCTTCGTCAACTTCTGCAACTTCTATCGACGTTTTATAAAGAACTTTTCGAAGATTGTTCATTCTCTGATTCAACTAACTCAAAAAGAGATGATATTTGAATGAGATTAAGCTTGTCAAACGATCTTTGATCATATGAAGAAACGAATGACTGAAGTCTTTATTCTTCGTCATTTTGATCAGAATAAGAAGACTATTCTTGAAACAGACTCATTTGACTACGTCAATGATGACATACTTTCTCAGTATGACGACGAAGAAACATTGCACTCGATGATCTACTACAGCAAGAATCTGAGCTTCGCTGAGTGCAATTACAAGATCTATGACAAGAAACTATTAGCAATCATTCGTGCCTTCAAGCATTGATGATCTGAGCTGAAATTGACTGAGTTACTCATCAAGATGTTCACTGATTATCAAGCTTTAACGTCATTAATGAAAGATAAAGAGCTAAGTAGACGTTAAATGCGCTGAGTACAAAAGCTTGTCGACTTCAACTTCAAAATCATGTATCGCTCAGACAAATAAAACATCAAAGTCGATGCATTGACTCGTCGAGTCAATTCAGTTTCTAGAAGTCTCAAGAATGAACGATGTCGCTATCAGTGAACTACAATTCTCACGTTGAATCGAATGAAAATTGCTGATCTAGAGAAGAACATCGAGAAATCAATCTATAAACAGATTCTTGAGACTAATGAAATCGACGAGAATTGTACGCTACTTCGCGAAGCAATAGCAAGAGACGAGACACAATATAAAGATATTAAATTGAAGAATTGTCGAACTCAGAATGAAATCTTGTATCATGATAGTCAGCTATGAGTTTTGTTCAACGAGCTTCTACAAATGAATCTGATTCGTGAGATATACAATCAGTCATCAGTTGATCATTCTAATATTCTTAGAACTGTGAAGATCATAAAGCGAAACTACTATTGATCATTCATGCGAAAAACGATAGATCAATATATTCAAAACTGCTATATCTGTCAACGCTCAAAGACATCTAGAAATAAATCAAATGATTTGCTTCAATCTCTATCGATATTTGAACAGCGATAGCAAGACATAGCAATGAACTTCATTATCGATCTATCTGATTCAAGCGAGTACAACGCTATTCTGACGATCATCTGCAGATTGTCAAAAGAAAGGCATTATTTTTCTTGCATCACTGATGATGAAGATATCACTGTCGAAAAGACAGCTGAAATGCTGATTCAATGAGTATATTGAACTCATGAACTATCAAGCTTCATAGTATCTGATCGAGATTTACAATTCATCTCTATACTATGAAAGTTTCTTTGCAAACGACTGAGCATTTCTCTTCGATTGTCTATCGTCTATCACTCTCAGACTGATGATCAAAGCGAACGAGTCAATCAGAATGTCGAGCGATATCTTCGATTCTTCTGTTCATATATGCAAAATGACTGATCTAAATGACTATTCATGATCGAGTTTGTTAACAATAATGTCTTGTTCTCAGTCATCTTCTTGATCTTCTTCTTCATAAACAAGAACTTTCATTCTTGTATGAGCTTCGATTCTGACATCATCAAATATGAAAGCACTCGCGAACGCTTGCAGATTGATCGAGTCAAGAATATATCTGAGCAAATGAACAAGACATTAATCTTCGCTCGTGAAGCTCTGATCAAAACATGAGAACAAATGATGAATCAAGCTAACAAGCATAGAAAGAAGATCAATTATGAGATCAAATCAAAGATGTTTCTGAATGAAAGAAACATTGTTACAGCGAGATCTTTCAAGAAGCTAGATGACAAAATGCTCAATTCTTTCATTAATTTAGATCTCGTCAACTCTTCATATAAACTGAAATTATCAGAGTCTATGCATGTTCATGATGTATTTCATTCTGATCTGCTTCGCTCGATTGTCGATGATTTCTTGTCTGATCAAAAGAACGAATTCTCAGATTCAATAGTGATAAACGACGAAGACGAATGAAAAATCGACGATATATTGAATTTTCGTCAATATCGAAGACGACTTCAGTATAGAGTCAAATGAAATGACTATGACAATGATCTCAATTGATACAACGCTGATGACGACGAATTTATGAACGCTCAGAAGATAGTTGATGATTTTCATATTCAATATTCAAACAAATCGCGCTAGAAGTGTTTTTGACTATTCAGTCAATCAGAATTTAATGAGTCTGAGTTTGTGAAATCATGATTGAGCAATCAATTGAATCGAGCAGAAAATACATTCATGCAAACATGAATCGTCAAAGAAAGAGAGTAATGTCACGATTCTAGTCTTGTCAGACTCAGTCTTCTAGTCTTGTCAGATCTATTCTCGCTTTGTCATCTTGACTAGTTTCTATTGAGTCTAGCGTCGACTGAGAAACACATATATGTAGTCAGCTTCTTTTCTGTAGCTATCTTTCTTTCTTAGCATTTATCTTCTAGTTAAATGACACTTTTATCTGACTCGCTCTAGACAGATCTCTAACATTTATGAAGTTATTCAACTATCTCAATTATGATGATTGCACTCTAATGAATGATCTTCAGAATAAAATCAATAATCACTTGCAGAATGTTTTATCAGTCTGTTCAAAGAATTTTACTTCGCTCACTCACTTGAGAATCTTTCTTCAAGATGTGAATAATAAACAGCGAGTCAACTATCAGCTACGCAGTCAGCTTTGCACTGTCATCATCAAAGTCACTGTTGTATCTGATAAACATGCTACTACTTCATTGTCAGCAGTGATGACTTTGATAATTGAATATGTTAAGTCAACTATCTTTTCTATCTTTAAGTCAGTCAGATCATCTATCGTTTGTGTTAGAAATCAGCGTAGAGCGAGTCAATATGAGTGTCATTTAACTAGAAGATAAATGCTAAGAAAGAAAGATAGCTACAGAAAAGAAGTTGACTACATATATGTGTTTCTCAGTCAACGCTAGACTCAATAGAAACTAGTCAAGATGACGAAGCTAGAATAAATCTGACAAGACTAGAAGACTGAGTCTGACAAGACTAGAATCGTGACATTACTTTTCTCTCTTGACTATTCATGTTCGCATGAATGTTGTTTCTTAGTGCGCTTTTGTTGAATATTTGATATGAAAGTCGTCAATCATCTCTTGAGCGTTCATAAATTCGTCGTCGTCAGCGTTATATCAGTTGAGATTGTTGTCATAGCTCTTTCATTTGACTCGATATTGAAGTCGTCTTCTATAGCGTTGAAAGTTCAGTATATCATTGATTTTTCATTCGTCTTCATCTTTTATCACTATTGATTTCGAAGATTCATTCTTTTGACCAGGCAGAGAGTTGTCGACGACAGAGCGAAGCAGATCAGAATGAAATACATCATGAACATGCATAGACTCTGATAATTTCAGTTTATATGAAGAGTCAACAAGATCTAGATTGATGAAAGAATCGAGCATTTTGTCATCTAGCTTCTTGAAAGATCTCGCTGTAATGATGTTTCTTTCATTCAGAAACATCTTTGATTCAATCTTGTAATTGATCTTCTTTCTATGTTTGTTAGTCTGATTCATCATTTGCTCTCGTGTTTTGATCAGAGCTTCGCGAGCGAAGATCAGTGTTCTATTCATGTGATCAAATATATCTTCGACTCGAGCGATCTGCAAACGTTCGCGAGTGCTTT
>JAABUT010001109.1_pt1 | contig 33163 bp, 28 predicted proteins | sample 5559281 | NCBI WGS metagenome assembly JAABUT01 (sample SAMN10711880, study PRJNA513359) | rock metagenome | isolation source: Antarctica rocks | place: Antarctica: Victoria Land, Ricker Hills nord | collected 2016-01-04 | reverse complement strand
GGCAGGCCCGCGGCCTCGATCGCCGCCCGGGCTCCGCGGTCGACGATCGTCGCCACGCCGACGACCTCGGCGCCGGCTTCGCGCAGGGCCTCGACAGCGGTCAGCGGCGAACCACCCGTGGTCGACACGTCCTCGACCACGAGCACCTGCCGCCCGTGCACGGCCGGCCCCTCGACGCGCTGCTGCATGCCGTGCGCCTTCTCCGCCTTGCGGACGACGAAGGAGTCGATCGCGCCGCCCGATGCGTGCAGGATCGCCGCGCCGACGGGGTCGGCGCCCAGGGTCAGACCACCGGCGGCGGTGTAGGTCCAATCGGCGGTGAGCGCGCGCAGCACCTGGCCGACGAGCGGGGCAGCAACGCGGTGCAGCGTGATGCGGCGCAGATCGATGTAGTAATCGGCCTCGCGCCCGGACGACAGCGTCACCCGGCCGTGCACGACGGCGATGTCCTTGATCAGCTGCAACAGCTCGTCGCGGTCGGTCACGGGCGAAGACTAGTCACATACCCCGGCGGGCCATGACCGCACGCAGCACCGGCCGCGGGATCGTGCGAGCGGCACCGACCAGCGCCTTGTACCGGCGCGAGGGCACCGACAGCGCTTTGTCGGCGAACGTGTCGGCCAGCCCCTCGCGCACGACGTCCGCCGCCTCGAGCCACATCCGCGCAGGGACATGCGTCATGTCCGCTTGTGCGCGCTCGTGGAACTCGGTGTGCGTGAAGCCCGGACAGACCGCGGTGACGCTCACGCCGGTGCCGCGCAACTGCACCGCCAGCGCCTCGCTGAACATCGTCACCCACGCCTTGCTGGCCGAGTACGTGGCGTTGCCGCCGCGCGGGACGAATCCGGCCACCGACGACACGTTGAGCACGCGCCCCGAGCCGCGGGCGGTCATCGCGCGCACGGCCGCGTGCGTGAGGCGCAGCACGGCACGCACGTTGAGATCGAGCTGGAACTCCTCGCGTTCGAGCTCGGCTGTGCCGAAGGCCTGGTACGCACCCACGCCCGCGTTGTTGACGAGCAAGTCGAGGTCCCCTTGCGCGAGCCGGGAGGCGACGGCGCCGCACCCGTCGTCGGTGGTGAGATCGGCGGGCAGTACGTCGACGGCCACGCCGCGCGCGTCGCGCAGCGAATCGCGGGTGGCCTGCAGCCGCTCGGCGTCGCGGGCGACCAGCACCAGGTCGTAGCCGGCGGCGGCCAGCTGGCGGGCGAACTCGGCCCCGAGGCCGGCGCTCGCGCCGGTGACGAGCGCTCTCATCGCGGTGCGGTCAGCTCTCTGTTCGCCGTGACTTGCTGGCCGCCTTGGCCCTGGTGCGCGCGAGCTCGGCGCCCTTGGCCACCGACTGCGTGTCTGCCCGCTTCTTGGTCCGCGCACGCGGCGGGGTCGCCGGGTCGTTCGCCGCCACGGCTGCCTCGGGTCGGGTAGTGGCGGCCCGCGCCCGCGGCGGCGGCGGCGTGCGCGGCGCGAACAAACCGCGTCGAGCGGGGGCGCCGGCGGCCGGGACCGGCTTCGAGCGGGCGAAGTACCGGCCGCTCGCAGGCAACATCACCATGACGACGGCGACAAGCAGGGCCAGCCCGCTGAGCGCCAGCGGCACCTTGAAGCCGATCGGGAGCGATTCCCCGATCGCGAACACCGAGTTGAAGCTCGCGGGGGTGTTCGTGAGGCTGCACAGCACCCAGAGGCCGATCACCGCCCAGCGGGCCCAGTAACGCCCGCGCCAGACGCTCCATGCGATCAGCGACACCGCCAGCAGCACGACGATGCCGCTGACGAGTTGCTGCGTGGGGAAGCTGGCGACCTGGTCGTCGATCTGCTTGGCGGTAAGCGGCTTCTTCGGCTTCGGGCTCGGGTTCTCCAGGCGGTAGCGGATCCAGCCGCGCACCCCGTACAGGCTTGCGCCCGCTGCCACGGCGCCCACGCCGCTGAGGATCAGCGCGCCGATCGCCAGCAGCACCGTATTCGGACGAGCCGGTGCCGAGGTGTCGGCAGCAGCGTCGTCGCCCTTGCCGAGGGACACCTTGCGCGCCGGCTTGGATGTGGGGTCACTCACGCGCGCAGTGTACGTGGCACGCCTGGACGAGCACGGCGGGCGGACAGCAACGCCGGATACAGTCGGCGCCACGATCAAGCGTGGCCGAGCGCGACCGCGAGGTCGCCTGCGATGCGGAGGACGAGATGACGACGCCGTCGGCACCTGACGACCCAGGCGCGGACGTGCCGTTCGACCCCTACCGGTTCGGCAAGCCGGAACATCCGGTCCCGCCGGAGTACGCGCCGCCCGGCTACACCCCGCCCGAGCCGGCCGGGGCCGGGCACGGTGCACCGTCGCCCTACTCGGTCGCGGCGAACGCACCCCACGGCCAGGCAGGTCCGTACGGCACGCCGCACCCCACCCCGGGGCCGGGCGCTTACCGTGCGCCGCCCCCGCCGTACTACTCCTACGCCCAGCCACGCGGCAACGGCAAGGCGATCGCGTCGATGGTGCTCGGTATCGCGTCGATCCTGATGTTCTGGTTGAGCATCTTCGACGCGGTGTTCCTCGTCACCGGCCTCGTGTTCGGCATCCTCGCCCTGACCGAGGCGGGCCCGCGCAGCCCGGCCAAGAAAGGCATGGCTATCGCCGGCCTGGTGTGCGTGACGCTCGGCACCGTCGCCGCGTTGATCTGGACGCTGCACTTCGTCGACGCGGTCGACAAGTGCGGCGGCTTTCAGCACAACAACACCGGCGCCGCGTTCAAGGAATGCGTGCAGAGGAACATCTGATTAAGGGAGACGCGATGGAGTGGCGCCCTGCTGACGACGCAGCGCCCGACGACTACGCCGGCCCACCGCTGACGCAGCCGGGATATCCGCAGCCCGAGCCGTACGCCCAACCCAACCCGTACGCGTACCCGCAGCCCGGCCCCTACGGTTATCCGGGCGCGTACGGCTATGCCCCGTCCTACGCGCCACCACCGCCGCCCGGCGAGCGGCGCCCCGGCACGCTGATTGCCGCATCGGTCCTCGGGTACGTCGCCGCGGGCCTGCTGATCCTCTCGGGAATGTTCCTGCTGTTCGGCGCCTCAATCGTCGACACCGCCACCGAAGCCCTCGGCAGCCAGAACCCGTACAGCTCCGAGCTGGCCCTGGACGGCGTCGTCAACTTCGTCGCTGCTGGGCTGCTCATCGGTGGCGGTGTCGCGATGACGACGCGCAACGCAACCGGCCGCATCCTGTACGGCGTCGCCGGCGGCATCGTCGTCGTCGAAGCCATCTACTGGCTGACCCGCTGGGAGACGCGGTACAACGTCGGCGGGTTCATCGTGTGGGCGGTGATGTTCATGGCCCTCGCCGTCGTCGGGGTGGCGCTCGCATTCACCGGCGAGTGCAGCCGCTGGCTCGCGCGCCGCTAAGCCGACCGAACACGAAGATCAGCCAGCCGCGAACGGCAGCTCGAACAGCTTGTGCAGCACGATCCACACCACGCCGTCCACCGCAGCCAAGCCGAAGGCGATGTAGGCGTTGTCGAAGCTGCGCCCGTCCTTGCGGGCCTCCTGGCCAGCCATCGCGGCGAGAACGGCGGTGACGATGCACAGCACCATGCCGAACGCGACGATCCCGATGCAGCCCAGCACGATCGCGGTGAGGCCGAGCGGATCGCCCTTCTTGGTCGGCGGCTGCGCCATCAGCCGGCCAGACGCAGGCCGGAACGGTCGTCCTGCGCATCGACGTGCACGGTCTGGCCGTCGCGGATCTCGCCGGCCAGCAGCGCCTTCGCCAGTGCGTCCCCGATCGAGGTCTGCACCAGCCGGCGCAGCGGCCGCGCGCCGTAGAGCGGGTCGAAACCGTTGAGCGCCAGCCATTCCCGCGCGGCATCGGTGACCTCGAGCGTGAGCCGCCGAGCCGATAGCCGGTCGGCGAGCGCCCCGAGCTGGATGTCGACGATGCGGGTGAGGTCGGCCGTCGTCAGCGCGTCGAACACCACGATGTCGTCGAGGCGGTTGAGGAACTCCGGCTTGAAGTGCGCGCGCACCACCGACATGACGCCCTCGCGCTTGGCCTCCTCGGGCAGGTCGGTGATCAGCGCCGCCGAGCCCAGGTTGGACGTGAGCACCAGCAGCGTGTTGCGGAAGTCGACGGTGCGGCCCTGCCCGTCGGTCAACCGGCCATCGTCGAGCACGGCGAGCAGGATGTCGAACACGTCCGGGTGCGCCTTCTCGACCTCGTCGAGCAGGACGACGGTGTACGGGCGGCGGCGCACAGCTTCGGTCAGTTGCCCGCCCTCTTCGTAGCCGACGTAGCCGGGCGGGGCGCCGACCAGGCGGGCCACCGAGTGCTTCTCGGAGTACTCGCTCATGTCGATGCGCACCATCGCGCGCTCGTCGTCGAACAGGAAGCTCGCCAGCGCCTTCGCGAGCTCCGTCTTGCCCACGCCGGTGGGGCCGAGGAAGAGGAACGAGCCGGTCGGCCGGGCGGGGTCGGAGATGCCGGCCCGCGCGCGGCGCACCGCGTCGGAGACCGCTTGCACTGCCCGCTTCTGGCCGATCACCCGGCTGCCCAGCGCGTCCTCCATGCGTAGCAGCTTGGCCGTCTCGCCCTCCAGCAACCGGCCGGCCGGGATCCCCGTCCAGGCCGCGACGACCTCGGCGATGTCGTCTGCGCCCACCTCGTCCTTGACGAGCAGGTCCGCGGTGCTTCCGGCGACGGCTTCCTCCTTCTCGGCGGCGCTCGCGAGGTCGAGCTCCTTCTCCAGCTGGGGGATCTCGCCGTACTGCAGTCGGGACGCGGTCTCCAGGTCGCCGTCGCGCTGGGCGCGCTCGACCTGGCCCTGCAGGTCATCGAGCTGCTTCTTCAGCTCACCGACCCGGTTCAAGCCGATCTTCTCCCGCTCCCACCGCAGGTTCAGCGCGTCGAGCTGCTCCTGCTTGTCGGCCAATTCGGCACGAAGCCGCGCCAGTCTTTCCGTCGACGCATCGTCCTTCTCGTTGGTCAGCGCCATCTCTTCCATCTTCAGCCGGTCGACCGAACGCTGCAGCACATCGATCTCGACCGGCCGCGAGTCGATCTCCATGCGCAGCCGGCTCGCGGCCTCATCCACGAGGTCGATGGCCTTGTCCGGCAGGAAGCGCGAGGTGATGTAGCGATCGGACAGGGTCGCCGCGGCGACGAGCGCGCCGTCAGCGATCTGCACCTCGTGGTGCGCCTCGTAGCGCGCGTTCAGCCCGCGCAGGATGGCGATGGTGTCCTCGACGGACGGTTCGGCGACCAGCACCGGCTGGAAGCGCCGCTCGAGCGCGGGGTCCTTCTCGATGTGCTCGCGGTACTCGTCGAGGGTCGTGGCGCCGACCATGCGCAGCTCACCGCGCGCGAGCATCGGCTTGAGCATGTTGCCGGCATCCATCGCACCTTCGCCGGTGGCGCCGGCGCCGACCACCGTGTGCAACTCGTCGATGAAGGTGATGACTTGCCCGCCGGAGTCCTTGATCTCGTTGAGGACGGCCTTGAGCCGCTCCTCGAACTCGCCGCGGAACTTCGAGCCGGCGATCATCGCGCCGAGGTCGAGGGCCATGACCCGCTTGCCCTGCAGGCTGGACGGCACGTCCTTCGCGACGATGCGCTGCGCCAGACCTTCGACGACCGCGGTCTTGCCGACGCCGGGCTCGCCGATGAGGACCGGGTTGTTCTTGGTACGCCGGCTCAACACCTGGATCACGCGGCGGATCTCGCTGTCGCGCCCGATGACGGGATCGATCTTGCCGTCGCGCGCGGCCTGGGTCAGGTCGTTGGCGTACTTCTCGAGGGCCTGGAAGGTGCCTTCGGGGTCGACTGTGGTGACGCGCGCCGAACCGCGGACCGACTCAAGCGCGTCGGCCAGGGCACGTGGCGTCGCGCCGTGCTGACGCAGGATGTCGGCGACTGCGTCTCCGGCGCCCTCGGCGCTCGCGAGCGCGATTAGCAGGTGTTCAGCGGATACGAACTCGTCGGAGCGGCCGCGCGCCTCGCGCTCGGCCGCACCGAGGAGGGCCAGCATCGGGCGTGACGCGGCCGGTGCGGACACCGAACTGCCCGACGCCGAGGGCAGCTTGTCGATCAGTCGCGCGACCTCGGCGCGCACGGCCAGCGGATCAGCGCCAACGGACTGCAGCAGCGGACGGGCGAGCGTGTCGGCGTCGTCGAGCAGCGCCACGGCAAGGTGCGCGGGCTCGACCGCCGGATTGCCGCGCTCGGCAGCGGCCTTGACGGCGCTGTTGACCGCCTGCGTGCTGCGCGTGGTCATGTCCATTCCGGTAGTTCACCTCATCAGGAGTCGCGGTGCCATGTTCCTCCGACACAACGACGTAAGAATGAGTCTGTTCCGCTCATGTTTGGTTACCGGGGTTTTCGCCGGATGTCTCTAAGCTCGGCGAGTGCATCGGGTTTCCACGGTCGCGCTATTCCTGCTGGCGCTGATCGTCCTCGGCGGGGCGGGCTACGTCATCTCGCACAACAACGACGCGCCCGGCGGCCAGCCGAGCGGCGGGTCGCCGTCCCGGACCGCTGTCGCATCGCCGGGTCTGTCGTCCGCGGCATCGGCGAGCACCTCGCCATCGCCCGCCCAGCGCACCGCGGTGTTCCTCGGCGACGACTGGACCGCCGGTGTGGGCGCCTCGAGCAAGGCCAAGCGATTCACGACGTTACTGAGCCGGGCGCTCGGCTTGCGTGAGCGCAATCTCGGCAAGGACGGCAGCGGTTACGCGGCCGAGTCGACCAGCAAGAGCGCGTACTCCAGCCGTATCGACAGACTCGTCGCGGCCAAGCCGCAAATCGTCGTGGTCAGTGGCGGGCGCAACGACGTCGTGCATGACGAGGTGACGCCCGCCGCGACCAACGCCGCGAAGATCTTCCAGCTGCTGCATCGCAAGTTGCCCGACGCGACCCTCGTCGCGATCGCACCGATGTGGGGCGACAGCGCGCCGCCGGGCAACCTCGTCGAGCTCGGCACCGCGATCAAGAAGGCGGTCTCGGACGTCGGCGGCACGTATCTCGACATTGCCGACCCGATCCGCGGCCACACCAACTTCATGGCGACCAGCTCCGATCCCGCCGACTCGGGGTACGCCGCGATCGCGCGGGCGCTCGAGCCGAAGCTGCGCCCGCTCCTCCCGCGGTGACGCGGCTCAGCGGCTCCCCCATTGACGCCGCTCAGCGGCGGCGGGGCTGCGGTTTCCAGACGACCAGGGCGGTGGTCGGGCCGCCGCGGGATGCGAGCTCGGCGTGCGCGTGGTCCAGTTCGGCGCCGAGCTCGGCCACCTTCGCGCGCAGCGCGTCGACGTGTGTCTCGAGCTCGATGATCCGCTTGATGCCGGCGAGGTTGACGCCCTCGAGCTGCGAGAGTCGCTGCACCTCGCGCAGCAGGGCGACGTCGCGGGCGGAGTAGCGACGGCCGCCGCCGCCGGTGCGTCCCGGGGTGACGAGCCCGAGCCGGTCGTACTGACGCAGTGTCTGCGCGTGCATGCCGGCGAGCTGGGCGGCCACCGAGATGACGAAGACAGGAGCGTCTTCGGGGACTTCGCCGGGCCGGCGCGGGTTAGGCATGGGTCTGCGCCGCTCGAAGCGCCGCGGTGATCTGCGGACGGGGGTCATCGGGCTGCGCGGCGGCGAATTTCTCCAAAGCCGCGCGTGCCTCGGCGTCGACATTCTGCGGGACGGCGACCTCGACGGTGACGAGCAGATCGCCGTGGCGCTTGCGGCCCTGCACGCCGCGACCGCGTACCCGCAGCGTCTGGCCGGACGGCGTGCCCGCCGCGACCTTGAGCGATACCGCACCGTCCAGGGTCGGTACTCGCAGCGTGGTACCCAGCGTGGCCTCGACGAACGTGATCGGCACGGTCAACGTGAGGTCGTCGCCCGCGCGACCGAACAGTTCGTGTGCGTTGACGTGCACGGTGACGAACAGGTCGCCGCCCGGCGCGCCGTGCGTGCCGGGGGTGCCCTTGCCCGCCAGCTTGATCGTGGAACCGTCCCGGATGCCCGGCGGGATGCGCACGTTGATGGTGCGGGTGCGGGTCGTCGCCCCGGTGCCGCCGCACCCGGGACACGGGTGGTCGATCAGGTGTCCGGTGCCGCGGCACTCGCGGCACGGCTCGCTGAAACCGAACGCCCCCTGGTTGCGGCTGACGAACCCGTTGCCGCCGCAGTTCGGGCAGCGCCGGGGGGTCGTGCCGGGACGGGAGCCGATGCCACCGCACGTTGTGCACGATGCCGGACCGGACAGCCGCAGCGGCAGCGTGGCGCCGCGCACGGCCTCGTCGAAACCGAGGTTGATCTCCGCAGTCGCGTCCTGCCCGCGTACCGGACCGGGGCTGGTGCGCCCGGCGCCGGTACGGCCGGCCTCCTGGCCGAACAGGCCGTCGAACAGGTCATTGAGGTTGCTGCTGGTGCCGCCCCCGCTGAACAGGTCGGACACGTCGAAGTTGCCCGCCGGGCGCTGACCCGCACCGAACCCTCCTGCGCCGAATCCGCCGAAGCCACCGCCACCGCCGGCGAACAGCTCGCGCGCCTCGTCGTACTCCTTGCGCTTGGCGGGATCGGACAGCACGTCGTAGGCCTCGGAAACCTCTTTGAAGCGTGCCTCGGATTTCGCGTCGCCGGGATTCTTGTCCGGGTGCAGGTCGCGGGCGAGCTTGCGGTAGGTCTTCTTGATCTCGGCGGCGGGCGCGTCCTTGGTGACGCCGAGTGATTTGTAGTAGTCCTTCTCGATGTAGTCCTTGGTGCTCATCTCGGGTCACCTCGCCTTCTGTGGTTCGTTGCTTGCCCGGCTCGTGGTTGCTTGCCCGGTGCGGACGAATCCGTCCTCGGAACGGCGGGCTAAGAAGCGGGGCCGCCGTTCCTGCGGGCGGTTGTCCGCACCGGCCATTCGCTCCGCTCGTTCACCCCTTACTCCTCGTCAGGCTCCAGCGGTGGGTCGTCCCGAGGGGGACCTTCGGTTGCGTTTGTCGTCGCGCTCTTAACTGCGTCTTCTAGCTGTTCGCCGTGCGGGCCGGCGTCGCCGGTGCCTGCTGGCTGGTCTGCAGGGCGAAGCGCCACGGGGTCCGTGACGCCCACCATGGCCGGGCGTAGCAGGCGGTCGTGGTGCTGATAACCCTTGCGCAGCACGGTGGTGCAGGTGGGCACCGCGACGGCGTCGCTCTCATCGTGCATGACAGCCTCGTGAATCGAGGGGTCGAACGGATCACCGACCGCGCCGAAGGCCTGCAGGCCGAGCTTGCTGAAGGTGTCCTCGAGCTTGTCGGCGACGGACTTCAGGGCGCCGGTGAGATCGCCGTGCGCCTTGGCACGGTCGAGGTCGTCGACGACCGGTAGGAGTTCGGCGAGGGTGCGGCCGATCGCAATGTCGCCGGCGACGAGGCGCTCGCGGTCCGCGCGCTTGCGGTAGTTCGCGTACTCGGCCTGTAGCCGCTGCACGTCGCGGGTGCGCTCCTCGAGCAGCAGCGCATCTGCCTTGGGCACGTCGTCCTCCCCCCCGGCCTCGGTGGGCTCGGCCGCCGCCGCCTCGGCGGACGGGGATTGCTCCCCGTCAGCCGTGGCCTTAGGGTCCCGATCGATCTTGCGGTTGTCGCGGATCACGACCCGGTCCGGATCGAATTCCGTCTCCGGCTCGGAACTCACTTGGTCTCCTCGGCCGGTCCCTCGTCGACGACCTCGGCATCGACGACAGAGTCGTCGGCGGAATCGGAGGGCTTCGTGAAGTCCGGCCCCGGTGCGCCCTCGGCCCCCGGCGCGCCGCTCGGGTCTTCGCCGGCGGCCTGCGCCGCGGCATACATCGCCCCGCCTGCTTCCGTCGCGATGGTCGACACGTTCTCCTGCGCGGCCTTGATCGCCTCGAAGTCGGCGCCCTCGAGCGTCTTGGTCAGCTCCTCGAGCGCGCTGCGAAGTTCGCCACGCTTGTCCTCGGGCAGCTTGTCGCCGTTCTCCGCCAGGAACTTCTCGGTCGTGAATTGCAGGCCCTCGGCGGAGTTGCGGATCTCGGCCTCGTCGCGGCGCTTCTTGTCCTCGTCCGCGTGCGACTCGGCGTCCTTCATCATCCGGTCGATCTCGTCCTTGCTCAGGCCCGAGCCGCCGGTGATCGTCATGCCCTGTTCCTTGTTGGTGGCAAGGTCCTTGGCGCTGACGTGCACGATGCCGTTCGCGTCGATGTCGAAGGTGACCTCGATCTGCGGGACTCCACGCGGCGCGGGCGGCAGGCCGGTCAGCTCGAACATGCCGAGCTTCTTGTTGTAGGCGGCGATCTCGCGTTCGCCTTGATAGACCTGGATCTGGACGCTGTTCTGGTTGTCGTCGGCGGTCGTGAAGATCTCCGAGCGCTTCGTCGGGATCGTCGTGTTCCGCTCGATCAGCTTGGTCATGATGCCGCCCTTGGTCTCGATGCCGAGCGACAGCGGGGTGACATCCAGGAGCAGGACGTCCTTGACCTCGCCCTTGAGCACGCCGGCTTGCAGCGCGGCACCCACGGCGACGACCTCATCCGGGTTGACGCCCTTGTTCGGCTCCTTGCCGCCGGTGAGCTCCTTGACCAGCTCGGTGACGGCCGGCATGCGCGTCGAGCCGCCGACGAGGACGACGTGGTCGATCTCGCTGAGGCTGACCCCGGCGTCCTTGATCACGTTCTGGAACGGTGCGCGGGTGCGCTCGAGCAGGTCACCGGTGATCTTCTGGAACTCGGCGCGGGAGAGCGACTCGTCCAGGAACAACGGGTTCTTCTCGGCGTCCTGCGTGATGTAGGGCAGGTTGATGCTGGTCTGGTTGTTGCTCGAGAGCTCGATCTTCGCCCTCTCGGCGGCCTCGCGCAGCCGCTGCATCGCCATCTTGTCCTTGGTGAGGTCGATGCCGTTGGCGGCCTTGAACTTGTCGGCCAGCCAGTCGATGATGCGCTGGTCCCAGTCGTCGCCGCCCAGGTGGTTGTCGCCGCTGGTGGCCTTCACCTCGATCACGCCGTCGCCGATCTCGAGCAGGGAGACGTCGAAGGTGCCGCCGCCGAGGTCGAAGACCAGGATCGTCTGCTCTTTCTCGCCCTTGTCCAGGCCGTACGCCAGCGCGGCAGCGGTGGGCTCGTTGACGATGCGCAGGACGTTCATCCCGGCGATCGTCCCGGCCTCCTTGGTGGCTTGGCGCTCGGCGTCGCTGAAGTACGCGGGGACGGTGATGACGGCGTCGGTGATCGTCTCGCCGAGGTAGGACTCGGCGTCGCGCTTGAGTTTCTGCAGGACGCGCGCGCTGATCTCCTGCGGGTTGTAGGACTTGCCGTCGATGTCGACCTTCCAGCTCGAATCGCCCATGTAGCGCTTCACCGAGCGGATCGTTCGGTCGATGTTGGTGACGGCCTGGCGCTTGGCGACCTCGCCGACGAGCACCTCGCCGTTCTTGGCGAACGCGACGACGCTCGGTGTGGTGCGCGAGCCTTCCGAGTTCGCGATGACCTCCGGCTCGCCACCCGACAGGACGGCGACGACGGAGTTGGTGGTGCCAAGGTCGATTCCGACCGCTCGTGCCATGTGTTGCTCCTTCAGTCGTGGGTGCTAGATCGTCGGCTCGCTCGCCGTCCAGGGTGCTCGGCGGACTGAGCCACTGTCAAAAGAACTGAGTCGAGGGCGCTCAAGTTCCGCAGCCGGCTGTGAACTGCGCCACAGCGCTGCGTCACCGTAGTTGGGCCTTGCGCGCGTCCGACACTCGCACCGCCCATCCAAGGGTGAGCAGGCTGATCCGGCTCAGCGTCCTCCCGGTTTGGGCCGGTGCGCGGGACGTGGCTGCTGTGGACCATCCTGCCGCGGCGGGGATTGCGGCTTCGGTCGCTGCGCCGCCTGGGCGCCGCGGGCCGCCTCGTCGCGCGAGGGTAGTTCGGCCTGCGCTTGCCGAAGAAGGGCCTCCACAGAGCTGAGGCGTTCCTCGGCCTCGCGGCGCCCGGTCACCTGATCGTCGAGGCGATCCTGAGTCCGCGCAGCCACGTGCGCCGCGGCTTCCCGTTCGGCCCGACCTTCCGCCACGACCACGGCCAGCCGATGCTCGGTGGCGGTCAACCGCCGATCTGCCTCGACGCGCCGGTCCTCGAGCTCTCGCCGCTGCGCCTCGCCCACTGCGTGCCGGCGGCTCGCTGCCTCGCGTTCGGCGTCGGCGGCCCGCCGCACTTGCGCCGCGCGCTGTTCGAGTTCGGCCGCGCGCTGCTCATGCTCGGCGGCTTGCTCCGCAGCGGCCTGGCGTTCGCTTCCGATGACCCCCTGCGCCTCGGCCAGCTGCTGGGCCAAGTCTGCGCGCCAAGCCAATTCGGTCCGCCGTTCGAGTTCATCCGATTCCTGTAGTTGCGCGAGCTGGCGGGCGAGTTCGCTGCGGCGCGTCGCCTCTGCACGCAACTGTTCGGCCGCCGACGTGCGCTCTGCTCGGCTTGACTGTTCGACTTCGGCCAGTTGCTGCGCGACTTCACCGCGGCGCAGCTCGAGCTCGGCGTGCTGCCGCTGGAGTACCTCGAGCTGCTGCTGCGACTCGACCCGCTGGGTTGCCTCCTCCCGCAGCTGCTCGAGGACCGACTCCTGCTCCGCCCGCGCCGCCTGATCGGCCTCCACCAGCCGCTGCTCGAAGGCCTCGCGCTCGGCCTGCGCTTCTCGACGAACCTCGGCCAACTTCTGCGCTGCGCTGCGCTCGGCCTCCACCAGTTGCTGTGCGACCTCACCGTGGCGCAGCTCGAGCTCGGCATGCTGCCGCTGGAGTTCCTCGAGCTGCTGCTGCGACTCGACCCGCTGGGTTGCCTCCTCCCGCAGCTGCTCGAGGACCGATTCCTGCTCCGCCCGCGACACCCGCTCGGCCTCCACCAGCCGCTGCTCGAAGTCCTCGCGCTCGGCCTGTGCCGCCCGCTCGACCTCGCCTGCGCGCTGCTCTACCTCGCTGAGTTGTCCCTCGACTTGCGTCAGGCGCCGCTGGACCTCGAAGCGCTGCGCCGTCTCGTCCCGCAACTGTTCGAGAACCGATTCCTGCTCGCCCTGCGCCGCCTCGTCCACGTCGGCCAACCGCCGCACGAACGACTGCCGCTCGGCCTCGGCGTCACGTTCGGTGCCGAGCACCCGTTCCTCGATGCCGTCTATCCGCTGCCAGAGGCCGGCCATCCGCTGCTCGGCCTCAACACGTCGCGCCGACTCGGCCTGCGTTTGCTCCACCGCCGACGCTCGCTCGGCCTCGGCGAACGACGCCGCCGCACGATGCGCATCAGCCTCGCGCTGCGCCACCGACAGTCGCCCTCGGAGATCTTCCACTTGCAGTCGTGCCTCGACCAACGCTGCATCGTCGGCCGCAGTCGCCGCTGCCGGGCCCGAGCCGGCATCCCCGGGTGGCGCGGCCGGCGGCTGCGCATCCGGGGTCGACGGCGGCTCGACGACGGGTGCGACGGGGGAGGCCACGCCCTGCTCAGCCGCCAACGGTCCCAGCACCAACGACGGATCGGAAGGAGTGCGGCCCCGCGCCACACCGGAACGCTCATGGGCGGTATTCGATTCGGCGTCAGACCATGGGCGGAACGGCCCGCGGCGCCGCGTCGCCGGTGAGTCGTCGGGATGAGGTGAGTCATCACGATGAGCAGCGGCCCGGGGTGTCAGCGCGGTACTCGCCTCAGGGGCCGCCGGTTCGCCATCCCGAGCATCGGAAGCGGGCGGCGCATCCCCGCGTCTCCCCCGCCGCAGCCAGGGCCGAGCCGGCGCCCCAGCCGTATCGCTACGCGGTTCGGGGTGCTCCTCCACGTCAGCACGGTACTGCCCGCAGGAAGGAGCCCACTAGCGCAAGGGCCGGGTGAAGGCGCCGTCGAAGGTGTACACCCCCGGTGCCGACGTGGTGACGATCGTCCAGCCGTTCCCGTCGTCGGCCAGCGTGGCGACGGTCTGCGTCCCGGCCGCCGTCGCCGTTGCGCCGAGGAATTTCGAGTAACGCACCCGCACATAGAACGAGCACGCGCACGGAACCTGGATGCGCATCGTCGCCTGTCCGGCCGACAGCAGCTGCTGCGGCGCGGGGACGATGGGCGTCGGATTACTGACCCGGTACAGGATCCAGCGCTTGTTCCGGCTTAGTTCCGTCAGATAGCCGAGCTTTGTCGTCGAGACCAGCGTGTACTCGGCGTAGTCCTGGGTGCGGGTGCGGTCCAGCGCGACGTAGCCGACCGCGTTGTTGTCCAACCACACCTTGTAGCTCGTCGTGTTGAGCCGGGCGGGTTCGTTGAGGATCCCGTTGAGCGAATTCTGCTCCTGCGTCTCGTATCCGCCCGCGAGCGCGGCGTGCCCGAGCAGCGCGTAGGCGGCGGTGTGAATCGTCGGGTCCCCGACGACCTCGAGGCGGTAGTTGGCCAGGTGCGGCAGGCCGTCGAGCTGCCCGACCAGCGAGCTGTAGTACGACAGCGATGCAGACGGCTGCCCGGCGCGGACCAGGTCGACCGCGGTCGCGTTCGCACACAGCGCCAGCGCGGGGAACACCCCGGCGATCACCCGCCAGCGAGGCGTCGCGGTAGCCGTTGCGATCACTGCCACCGGCAGGCAGATCCATGGGAACCGGACGAAGTTCGAGCCCATACCGTTCGGGACCACGGCAAGGACGACAGCGGCGAGGGCGGTGCACCACAGCACCACGCGAACGGTCCGATGCGGCCGGGCGTAGAGCAGCATCAGCGCGCTGCCCGCGGTCAGCAATCCCGAGCCGATGGAGTAGTCCTGCGGTCCTGGCGTTCCGAACAGGATTGCGACGAAGAGCAGCGTTGCCGCGCAGGACAGGCAGGCGGCGACGATCAGCTTGCGGTATTCGCGCTCGACGAGGAACGCCGCGGCCAGCGCGAATGCTACGAACGCGCCCGTCACCGGTGAGCACAGGCTCGACACGACGGTGGCGACAACCGCCGTGAGAGTCCACCGTTCGCGCGCGGCGATGATCGCGACGATGCCCACCACGCAGCCGAGCGCGAACGGGATACGTCCCGACCACAGATTCAGGGCCGAGACCCCCACGGCAACCCAGGTGCCCGCCGCCTGGTGCGGCAGCCCGGCCAGCGCGCGCCAGGCGAGCGGCGTGATGGCTGCGGTGGCGACGACACCGACGATGACGGCACCGAACCATGCAGACAGCGTCGGGGTGATCACTGAGTAGTTACCGGGTGTCGACCCGCCACCGAACCAGCCGTACCAGTACGTGAGCCCCACACCGTTGCGGGCCGCGGACTCTCGCGCCAGCGCCGCCTGCAGATCGCCGACGCCCGGACGCACGATCGCGAACGCAATCGCGTTGAGCAGGCCGACCAGGGACGGGAACGCGACGCCGGGCCCGATACGTCGCGACCGTCGGGGAGACGCCGGGGACTGCCGCGCAGGGGCGCTGACAGTCGCGGTCATGGCCGCCATGGTCCCACAGTCTCTGGGTCGCGAGGCCCGAGATCCCGGGCCCCCACCCAGTGTTGCGCCGCAGGAGCGCGCACCAGCGGAGGTCGTCCTCTGCGTCTGCTCGCCGCCGCGGCCAGTGACTCGCGCTGGCGGACGCCCTACAGGCGATCAGGTGGACGGACGGCTCGGCTTCGGGCTCGGCGTGTTCGGCTCGTCCTCGCCGCGGCCGGCGGCGATGCGCCGCAGGATGCCCGCGCCGGGGATCTCGCTCACGAGCGTGATCACTCGCTCGACCGTCGTCTGCAGCGTGGCGACCTGGCGCTGCGTGTCGGCCGCCGCGCGCAGCGCCGGGCCGGCTTCCCGGCGCAGCGAGTCGAGGGTTTCGGGCAGCTCGCGAAACGCCTTCGGATCCAGCGCGCCGGCGACGCGCTCCATCGGCCCGGTCAGGTTCTTGCTCGCCGTCTCGATGCGGGTGACGGCTCGGTCGAGGCGTCCCACCGTCTGGTTGAACCGCTCGATTGCGTCGTTGAAGCTCCGCAGCGTCTCCGGGAACTGGCCGATCATCCGGGCGTTCTGCTCGAGCATGTCCTGCATCCACCGGGCCTGCGCATCGGCGGACTTGGCCAGGCCGCCGACGACTGGCATCGCTGCGACCGCGGACGGGACGCGAGACGGTTCCGGCTTTTTCGCCACGGGAGATTCATAGCCCGTCGCCCGTCCCCTGTCGACCTGCCGCGGTGGGCACGGCCACATGAGCACACCTCGTTGATTACCGGCATGCAAAACCGAATAGGCTCTGCCAGTTCCGCCGTCACTCGGCCAAGAGGAGAGCACGTGCAGCACAGCGTCGCGCACGGAGTGATCATCGACTGGGGGTGGACCTTTCCCGGCTGGCTGCGCCTCGCGCTCGCGCTGGGCATGCTCGCCGTCACACTGGCGATCGCGGGACGCCGGATCCTGTGGCTGGTCAGGCTGATCCGCTCGGGCAAGAAGGCCGAGGGACGCACCGACGACCTCGGCGAACGGTTCAAAGATCAGCTGATCGAGGTGTTCGGGCAGAAGAAGCTGTTGAAGTGGAATGCCCCCGGCATCGCGCATTTCTTCACGTTCTGGGGTTTCGTGATCCTCGGTCTGACGATCGTCGAGGCGTACGGCGCGCTCGTGTTGAGCAAGGATTTCGCCTTCCCGATCTTCGGTCACGCCCGTTGGCTGGGCTTCCTCGAGGACTTCTTCGCGGTCGCGGTCCTCGCCGGCCTGACCTACTTCGCCATCAACCGGCTGCGTGACAACCCCGAGCGCAGGAAACGCCAAAGTCGCTTCTACGGCTCGCACACCGGAGCGGCGTGGGCGGTGCTCGGCATGATCGCGCTCGTCGTGATCACTCTGCTGCTCTACCGCGGCGCCCAGTACAACACCGGGCATTTCCCCTTCGGCAAGTCGAAGGCTCCGTTCGCGTCGTGGCTGGTGGCCAAGGCGCTCGGCGACGGTGCCTACAACCAGGGCGTCGAGACGTTCTTCCTGCTCGCGCAGATGGCCGTCATCTTCGGCTTCACGATTCTGGTGACGTACTCCAAGCACCTGCATATCGCGACGGCGCCGCTGAACGTGCTCACCAAGCGCGAGCCCGACGGGCTCGGCCCGCTGCTGCCGGTCACCGACGACGACGGCAAGCCGATCGACTTCTCCGACGTCGAGAACCTGTCCGAGGACACGATCTTCGGCAAGGGCAAGATCGAGGACTTCACCTGGAAGGGCTATCTCGACTTCGCGACGTGCACCGAGTGCGGTCGTTGCCAGTCGCAGTGCCCGGCGTGGAACACCGACAAACCGCTCTCCCCCAAGTTGATCATCATGGATCTGCGTGATCACTTGTTCGCGAAGGCGCCGTACATCTTCGGCTCGAAGAACGTTCCCGACGGGGCGACCCCCAACTTCCAGACCCCCGAGGCGGAGGGCGGCGCGCACGGCACGCATGTCCCCGAGGCCGGCTACCCGCGCGTCGAGGGTTCCACGATCGAGCAGGCAATGCGCCCGCTGGTCGGCGACCTCGCCAGCGGCGGTGTCATCGACCCGGACGTGCTGTGGTCGTGCACCACCTGCGGCGCCTGCGTCGAGCAGTGCCCCGTCGACATCGAGCACATCGACCACATCGTCGACATGCGGCGCTACCAGGTACTGATCGAGTCGGCGTTCCCGTCCGAGGCCGGCGTCATGCTGCGCAACATCGAGAACAAGGGCAACCCGTGGGGCATGGCCAACAGCGGCCGTGACGACTGGATGAACGAGTTGTCCTTCGAGGTGCGGCGCGCCGATCCGGGCACAAAGCTCGACGCCGACATCGACTACCTGTTCTGGGTGGGGTGCGCCGGCGCCCTGGAGGACCGCTCCCGCAAGGTGACCGTGGCGTTCGCCGAGCTGCTGCACACCGCAGGCGTCGAATTCGCGGTGCTGGGCCAGGCCGAGTCCTGCACCGGCGACCCGGCGCGGCGCATCGGCAACGAGTTCCTGTTCCAGATGCAGGGCATGCAGAACGTCGAGACGCTGAACTCCGTCACCCGCGCGGAGCCGCTGAAGATCGTCGCCACCTGCCCGCACTGCTTCAACACGATCGCGAACGAGTACCCGCAGCTCGGCGGCCACTACGAGGTTGTGCACCACACGCAGCTGCTCGGCAGGCTCATCGACGAAGGCCGGCTGACGCCCGTCGAGCCGGTGGACAAGAGCGTCACCTATCACGACCCGTGCTACCTCGGCCGGCACAACAAGGTCTACACGCCGCCGCGTGAGGTGCTCGGCGCGATCGCCGGGTTGAAGTCGCAGGAGATGCACCGCTGCAAGGACCGCGGCTTCTGCTGCGGCGCCGGTGGCGCGCGCTTCTGGATGGAGGAGAAGATCGGCAAGCGGGTCAACATCGAGCGCACCGAGGAAGCGCTCGGCCTCGACCCGGACCTCATCTCCACCGCGTGCCCGTTCTGCATGGTGATGCTGTCGGATGCTGTCGCCCAGAAGGTGGGCGAGGGAGCGGCGCGCGAGGACGTCAAGGTGCTCGACGTCGCGCAGATCCTGCGGCAGTCGCTCGGCGCGCCGCCACCGCCTCCGGAGGAGCCGAAGCCGGACCCCGAGCCCGACCCGGACCCCGAGCCGACCCCGGACCCCGAGCCGACCCCGGACAGCACACCCGACCAGCAGCCGGCCACCACCTGAGGCCGGCCGCGTTCGCGCTGGTTGCGGGGTCGCTGAGACGAGCTGCGCACCCTCGTCACTGCCCAGTACCGTGCGTACGGTGAGCGGTGCGGGAGACGACGGAGCGTGGGCGGATCGCCATTCCGGTGCCAATCAGCCGCGTCCCGTTGCCGGGCCCGGACCCTCCCCTGACTACGACGACGGCCAGTCCCGTTTCGCGCGCCTGATGGGCCGCCGCCGCGAACGCAAGCATGCGAAGAAGGCACGCCTCGCCGCGTTGAGCCGCCGGCGTCGGGTGTTGCGCCGGATCATGGTCTTCGGGACGTGGTTCCTCGGCCTGGTCGCCGCGCTGATGATCGCCTCGATCGTCTTGTTCTACACGCTCACCGACGTACCGCGGCCCGAGGCGTTGCCGCTGCCCCAGGTCGCCACCATCCAGTACTCCGACGGTTCGACACTCGCGAAGTTCGGCTCGGTCGACCGCACGATCGTCAAGCTCGAGCAGGTGCCCAAACATGTCCGGTGGGCGGTGCTGGCCGCCGAGGACCGCAGCTTCTACAGCGAGCCGGCGGTATCGGTGCGCGGCTCGATCCGCGCGGCGTGGGCGGACGTGACCGGCGGCAGCAGGCAGGGCGGGTCGGGCATTACGCAGCAGTACGTCAAGAACGCGTACCTCAGCAACGCGCCCACGCTTTCTCGCAAGCTCAAGGAACTGATGATCGCGGTGAAGCTGTCCCGGCAGTACACCAAGGACCAGATCCTCGAGTTCTACCTGAACACCGTCTACTTCGGGCGCGGCGCGTACGGCATCGAGGCCGCCGCGAAAGCGTTCTTCGGGGTGCATGTGGAGGCGTTGACGACGGCGCAGGGCGCGATGCTGGCCGGTTTGCTGCGGGCCCCCGCCTACTACGACCCGGCGGCGAACAACGGCCAGGCCGACGGCCGCTGGCGCTACGTCCTGGACGGCATGGTTCAGACGAAGCACCTCACCGCGGCGCAGGAGTCCGCGCTGAGCTTCCCCAAGACCAAGGCGCCGCGCGGCAACGGGCTGGGCACCACCGGCTGGAAGTACCTGCTGACGAATGCAGTGCTCGCCGAGCTCAAGCGCAACGGCATCTCTGCCGACGACGTCAACGCCAAGGGCCTCATCATCCGCACGACGATCGACAAAAAGGCCCAAAGCGCCGCGCTCAAAGCGATCAACACGTCCTTCTCACATCTCGCCACCAAGCAGAAGAACCTGAAGAACTCGCTGGTCGCGGTGAACCCCGCCGACGGCGGCGTGCTCGCGTACTACGCCGGTTCGGGCCCGGGCGCGAAGGGCTACGACGGCAAGGTCGACTACAACGACTGGGCCAGCCAGCGCGGCAACCCCGCGGGCTCGTCGTTCAAGCCGTTCACACTGTCCACCGTCCTCTCCCAGACCCTCGCGCAGGCCCCGGGCAAGGATCATTTCGCGCTCAACAGCAAGGTGCCCGGCGACTTCTGCCGGCGCATCGAGGGCACGAAGATCTGCAACGACCCCGGCGACCGTTCGGTGAGCGCATCGAAAGTCAAGCTCGCATCGGCGATGAAGTACTCGCTGAACACGACCTTCGACCTGCTGGCCCTGGATGCCGGTCCAAGCGAGGTCGCGAAGACGGCACACCAGATGGGCGTGGCGCAGACCGACAGCTCGGGTACGAAGACGCTGGTCGACTCCAAAGGGAAGACGAGCTTCGGCATCGGGATCGGCGACTATGCCGTGACGCCGCTCGATCAGGCCATCGGGTACGCGACGCTCGCGAACCAGGGCCTACGCAACGACTCATTCTTCGTCTCCAAGGCCACCGGCTCGGACGGCCAGGTCGTCTACGAGCACAAGCGCGAGCCGAAGAAGGCCGTCGACCCGAAGGTCGCCAACGACGTCACGCTCAGCCTCGAGCCGGTCGCCAAGTACTCCGGCGACGCACTCGCCAACGGCCGCAAGTCCGCCGCGAAAACCGGCACCGTCGGCATCGGCAACACCACGAACAACAGCGACGCGTGGATGGTCGGCTTCACGCCGCAGGTGAGCGCCGCGGTCTGGGTAGGCACCGGATTCCGCAAGCCGATCTACAACAGTGACGGCAGCCCGATGTACGGCGCAAATCTTCCCGGCAAGACCTGGAAGCTGTTCATGGACACCTACCTCAAGGGCGAGAAGCACAAGAAGCTGCCCACCAAACAGCAGATCGACGAGCAGGGCAACGTGCCGACGCCGACGCCGACGCCTACGCCTACGCCTACCTACCAGCCGCTGCCGACTCAGTCTTCGAAGACGCCCAAACCGACGTTCACCATCAAGACAGACTTCCCGAGTACCACGGTCACGACCGTCAGCGCGCCGCCCCCTCCGCCCTCGACGACGCATTCGACGACGCGTTCTCCGAGCAATCCGCCGAGCACGACGTGCACGCCCACCGCCTTGCGTACGTGCCCGCCGTAGTCCACTGCGGCTTCGGCTCGGACGCCCAGCCGGGCGTCCGTCCCGTGCCAGGATGATCCAGTGACCCGCCCGGCCGACCACCGCGCGGGTGTCGCGCCCGACATACCGCCGGCGCCGGCCCGGATGCCGAGCCGCGCGGATCCCACGGCCTGGCGAGCGAGCCGCTCCATTGGCGGCCCCTGGGGTCGCCACGCCGCCCTGGCGCCACGGACTTGGTGGACGCCGCTGCGCTGGCTGCTGGCGATGACCCTGGCCACCCTCGTCCTGGGCTTCGTGCAGAAGTCACCCTGCGCGACCGGTGACTGGGTGGGCAGCAAGCAGTACACCCATTTCTGCTACTCCGACGTCGTTCCGCTGTGGAGCGACGAGCGCCTGGACGTCGGGGCGGTCCCGTACCGCGACACCAGCGTCGAGTACCCGGTCCTCACCGGGGGGTTCATGTGGCTGACCGCCGAGCTCACCCGCGGGGTCCATGCGGTGCAGTCGGACTGGTCACAGGTGGCGGTGTTCGGCGTGCTGACCGCGCTGCTGCTGGCGATCTGCGGGCTCGTGGTGACGGCGGCGACTGCGCAGACCGCCCGCCGACGGCCGTGGGACGCGGCGATCTTCGCCCTTTCGCCGCTGCTGGTCTTCCACGCGTTCTCGAACTGGGATCTGCTCGCGATGGCGTTCACCGCGGGCGCGCTGTGGGCCTGGTCGACGCGAAGACCGGTCCTGTCAGGCGCCCTGATCGGGTTGGGCACCGCGGCAAAGCTGTACCCGGTCTTCCTGCTGGTCGCGATCGGCATCCTGGCGATCCGCACGCGCAAGTTCGCAGACGCGTTCCGGGCGGCCGGCGCGGCGGCGCTTGTCTGGCTTGCCGCGAACGGTCCGGTGGCGATCGCCTACAACCGCGGGTGGTGGGAGTTCTACAGGTTCAGCGCCGACCGGCCTACCGAGCGCTCGACGTTCTGGGCCATGGGACGCACCCTGTTCAACGGTTCGGTACAGGACGGTGACGCTCCGTTCTGGGCGCCCCCGGGCACGGCGGTGGCGTTGACGCTCGTCGCGGTGCTCGCGCTGGTGGTAGCGCTCGGTTTGGCCGCGCCGGTTCGTCCGAGGTTGGCGCAGCTCGCGTTCCTGTGCGTGCTGGCGTTCCTGCTGACCACGAAGGTGTGGAGCCCGCAGTACTCGCTGTGGCTGGTGCCGTTGATCGCGCTGGCCAGACCGCGCTGGCGGCTGAACATGGTGTGGCAGTTCGCCGAGGTCGGCGTGTGGCTGCTGACCCTGACGGTGCTGCTCGGCTTCAGCGTGCCCGCCCACGGGGTGGCCTACGGCTGGTTGATGCTTGCCCTGTTGATCCGCGACGGGTTGCTGATCGCGCTGGCCGTCCTCGTGGTCCGCGAGATGTGGCGCCCGTGGCTGGACGTCGTGCGCGCCGACGGTGCCGACGATCCCGGCGGCGGAGTGTTCGACGGCGCACCGGACGGCGCGCCGCGGCGCCCTCGCCGGCACGAGCTGCTGAAATTCGCCGACGCCGACGCCGACGCCGACCCCGGCGCCGCCGCCCCCGCTCAGATCGACGTGCGCAAGTAGTCGACGTCGGCACCTTGACCGTCCGGCCCGCCGGGTGTCTCGACGATCACGTCGCTGCCGGCCGCTCGGCACACGTCGGCGATGACGGCCGCGTCGATCTGACCGGACCCGAAGTTGGCGTGCCGGTCCGCGCCGGAGTCGAACGCGTCGCGGCTGTCGTTGGCATGCACCAGGTCGATACGCCCGGTGATGGCCAGGACGCGGTCGACGACGTCTGACAGGTCTTCGCCGCCCGCATGTGCGTGACAGGTGTCCAGGCAGAAGCCGACACCGAACCCGCCGACGACGTCCCACAACCGAGCCAACCTGTCAAAGCGTCGAGCCATTGCATTGTTGCCGCCTGCGGTGTTCTCGATCAGCAGCTGAATCGGGAACCCATCACTGTCGTCCGCAGCGCGGGCGAACGTCTTGCGCCAGTTGTCCACGCCGATGCTCGGGTCGTCGCCGGCATTGACATGACCGCCGTGCACGATCAACGCCTTCGCACCGATTCCTGCCGCAGCTTCGGCATGCTGGCCCAGCAGTTTGCGACTCGGGATGCGGATGCGGTTGTTCGTCGTGGCCACATTGAGGACATAGGGGGCATGCACGTACACGGTGAGTTCGCTCGCCCGCAGCGCATCGGCGTGCGGATGCTCGACCGGTTTCTTCCAGCCCTGCGGATCGGCAAGGAAGAACTGGACGGCGTCGGCGCCGCTCGCCTGGGCCGCGCCCAGCGGGTCTGCGGAATCGACGTGCGCCCCGATCACTACTGAGGGTGTGCGCGCGGGCATGGCCGCCAGCCTACGGAGCAGGTGAGACAGCCCGGAACGGCGTAACCGAGGCTAGATCGAGTCGTTTAGCCGACTGTTACCTGGATAGAATAGGCAGCGCCGCTTCCGTCGTCGTGGCACACGCGTGCGCGACGGGCATCGACAGGAGACCACATGCAGGCTCGCACCGAAGCCTCGCCGCGCCGCCGCGGTCTGCGCTGGGTCGGGCTGGCCTGCGTCCTCGCCCTGCTGTCCACATTGTCGCTGGGCTCGCCTGCGGGCGCGGCCACCAGCGTCACGCAACTCGGCCCGACCGGCGTCGTCGACAAGTACAACCCCACCGGCGGCGACCAGGTCCAGGTGAAGCCGGGCGACTCGGTCAACTTCAAGGCCGCCGTCGCACCCACCGGCCTGCTGCGCACCCTCAACCTCGATAGCCTCGCCGGCACCCTCGACGGCGCCCTTGCCGTTGCCCGCTTCGGCATCACCGCGGACTTCTCCAGGCTGCCCGGCGGTAGCAATAACGTGAAGCTCACCGGCAACACCAGCAAGACCTACCGGTTCTCCCGGGTCGGCAGGTACCCGTTCACCTGGACCATCGACAAGGTGCTGCTCGGCAACTTCATCCCGGTGAGCCTGGACGGCAACCAGCTGAAGGGGGCCGGCGTCGCGCTGAACGCCAAGAACCAGTACGTCGGCACCGTCGTGGTCTCCAACGCCACGCCGACGCTGCACATCGGCGCCCAGCTGCCCTCCGTCCAGGTACATCCGAAGTTGCCGGTCGTCGGCTCGCTGCCCCGGATCACGATCCCGGGCGTGCGGCTGCCGAGCGTGCAGGTGCCGGTGCCGAACCTCAACCCGAACAGGAAGACCTCGACCACCAAAGCAGGCACGAAGGCCGGGGCGCGCGGCCCGGATCTCAGCCTGTTCACCAAGCCGCACCTGCTGCCGGTACCCGCTCGCGTGATGAGCGGCCTCGGCGGCGGGGGTGGCAGCAGCAGTGGCGGTAGCGGCGGCGGGTTCTACTCCAACACGCTGCCCGGCGTCTCCCCGCTCGGCAACGGCCAGCAGCTCACGCTCGGCACTACAAGTGGCTCGTCGAGTACCGCGAAGTCCGCCGACGCTGCGCAGAAGGCTGCCGACGCGCAGCTGGCCGCCAACCCGGCGCCCTCCGCGCAGCTGCCGGTTGTGCTTGCCATCCTCGCGATCATCGCGCTGGCCCTGGTCGCGGCCACGTACGCACGGCTGTTCCTGCTCCGTCGCACCTGATACCAACTGATCGGACTCGTCGCGATTTCGAGTTCTGCCGGTGCGGCCGGTAACCTGGGCGAGTTCGTCGTCTCCTGACCTGCGGCCGTAAGGGCGCTGCCGGTCGTCGCGGGCTCGAACACCTCCTGCCGCGGAACGTCCTCGGCCGATCAGTCCACAGGAGGAACGCCACACTCATGCGCCATTACGAAGTCATGGTCATCCTCGACCCCACGCTCGAAGAGCGCACGATCGCTCCCTCGCTCGACGCGTTCCTGTCGGTGGTCAAGTCCGACGGCGGCAGCGTCGACAAGGTCGACGTCTGGGGCCGGCGCAGGATGGCCTACGAGATCGACAAGCACGTCGAGGGCATCTACGCCGTCGTCGATCTGCAGGCCAACCCTGCCGCGGTCCAGGAGCTGGATCGCCAGCTCAACCTCAACGAATCGGTGCTGCGGACCAAGGTCCTGCGCCCGGACGAGCGCTGAGGGGCGGGCATGGCAGGCGAAACGATCGTCACCGTCGTCGGCAACCTCACCGCCGACCCGGAGCTGCGCTTCACCCCGTCCGGGGCGGCGGTCGCATCGTTCACGATTGCGTCCACCCCTCGCACGTTCGACCGCAACACCAGCGAGTGGAAGGACGGCGACGCGCTGTTCCTGCGCTGCTCGATCTGGCGCCAGGCGGCGGAGAACGTCGCCGAGTCGCTGACCCGCGGCATGCGCGTCGTGGCGCAGGGCCGGCTCAAGCAGCGCTCCTTCGAAACCCGCGAGGGTGAGAAGCGCACCGTCGTGGAGATGGATGTCGACGAGGTCGGCCCGTCGCTGAAGTACGCGACAGCCAAGGTCAACCGCACGCAGCGCGGCTCGTCCTCCGGCGGCGGCTTCGGTTCCTCCGGTGGCGACACCGGCGGTTCGGGCGGCAGCGGCGGCGCCTCGGACGACCCGTGGGGTTCCGCTCCCGCGTCCTCTGCCCCGGGCTCGTCGTCGGGCTCGTCGTCGGGCTCGTCCGGCGGCGGCTTCGCTGACGAACCTCCCTTCTAACCTCTTCCTCGCCGATCTTGTTGCACAGCGGCTGCGAGCGCAGCGCATCCGCAACAAGATTCCGCTCAATTCACGATCACGGAGTAACGGATGCCCAAACCACCGATTCGCAAGCCCAAGAAGAAGTCGAATCCGCTCGCCGCGGCCAAGATCAGCTACATCGACTACAAGGACACCGTTTTGCTGCGCAAGTTCATCTCCGACCGCGGCAAGATCCGCGCGCGGCGGGTGACCGGCGTCAGTGCCCAGCAGCAGCGCCAGCTCGCCAAGGCGATCAAGAATGCCCGCGAGATGGCCCTGCTGCCCTACACCTCGACGGCGAGGTAACACGATGAAGCTCATCCTCACTCGTGAGGTCAGCGGACTCGGACTGGCCGGTGAGATCGTCGAGGTCGCCGACGGTTACGGCCGCAACTTCCTCGTCCCGCGCGGCGCGGCCATTCTGTGGTCGAAGGGCGCCGAGAAGCAGATCGTGCAGATCAAGCGCTCGCGCGATTCCCGCGAGATCCGCGACCTCGGCCACGCCCGCGAGATCAAGGCCGACCTGGAGAAGCTGACGGTGTCCCTCGGGGCCCGCGCCGGCAAGGACGGCCGGCTGTTCGGCTCGATCACCGCGGCTGATGTCGCGTCGGCGGTGAAGGACGCCGGCGGCCCCACCCTGGACCGCAAGCGGATCCAGATCGAGGGCCACATCAAGACGACCGGCTCGCACACCGTCACCGTCGACCTGCACCCCGATGTGGTCGCGTCGGTGCCGGTCAGCGTCGAAGCGGTCTAGCGCAGGCAAAGCAACCCGCACGACCCGTTTCGGGCCCGGCACCCTGGTGGTGTCGGGCCCGTCGCGTCCGCTCGCACAAGATCGCTGAGAACCCCGCCCCAACTATTTTCTGTCCACAGCCGCCGACGTTGGTAAGACCCCGAAGCCAGGGCCGAAGAGGCCTTCGGGCGCCAAACTCACAGCGTGGTCCACAGGCGCGTCTACAGGCTCGTCGGCGATTCCCACATGTTGTCCACGGCGGCGTGCACAGGTGCGTTTGTGCCGCACCGCCGCTGGCTCTAACGTCCCGATCACCGCCGCACACACCGCGCGGACAGGGAAGTGTCAGACCTTCCGGTAATAGTTTGTGCGTGCGAATCGTTGGTGGTCGGGTGGGGAGGGTTGCGTCATGACGCTGCTCGACGCACCTCCCGGCTCGCCGCCGTCCGGGCCGTCGGGGCGCGACTACGACCGCACCCCGCCGCAGGCGATCGAGGCCGAGCAGTCGGTGCTGGGCGCGATGATGCTGTCCAAGGACGCGATCGCCGATGTCGTCGAGGTCATCAAGCCCGGCGACTTCTACCGGCCCGCCCACCAGCTCGTCTACGACGCCGTCCTCGATCTCTACGCACGCGGCGAACCCGCCGACGCCGTCACCGTGTCGGCCGAGCTGACCCGCTCGGGGCAGCTGAGCCGCATCGGCGGCGCGACGTATCTGCACACGCTCATCTCGATGGTCCCGACCGCCGCGAATGCCGGCTACTACGCGGCGATCGTGGCCGACCGGGCCACGCTGCGCCGGCTGGTCACCGCAGGCACCCGAATTGTGCAGATGGGCTACGACGCCGCTTCCGGCGGGAACGACGTGCTGGGCAGTACCGACGACGTCGTCGACCGCGCGCAGGTCGAGATCTACGACGTCACCGAGCGGCGCACGAACGAGGACTACGTGCACATCGAGACGCTGTTGCAGTCCACCCTCGACGAGATCGAGAAGATCTCGGCCACCGGGGGCATCGGCACCGGCATCCCCACCGGCTTCCAGCGTCTCGACGAGATCACCAACGGCCTGCACCCGGGTCAGATGATCACGGTGGCCGGGCGGCCAGGTAGCGGAAAATCGACGCTCGCCCTGGACGTCGCGCGGTCGGCGGCGGTCAAGCACCGCAAGCCCACGGCCATCTTCTCCCTCGAGATGGGCAAGCTCGAGATCATGATGCGGCTGTTCTCGGCCGAGGCTGGGGTGGCGCTGCAGAACATGCGCTCCGGGCACATGAGCGATCAGGACTGGCGCCGGCTCGCGCTGCGCTCCTCCGAACTCGCCGAGGCGCCGTTGTTCATCGACGATTCGCCGAACTTGACGATGATGGAGATCCGCGCGAAGGCCCGACGGCTGAGCCAGCGCCACGACCTGCAGCTGATCGTGATCGACTACCTGCAGTTGATGACAAGCGGCAAGCGGGTCGAGTCACGCCAGCAGGAAGTCTCCGAGTTCAGCCGCGCGATGAAGCTGCTGGCCAAGGAGCTCAACGTGCCGGTGGTAGCGCTGTCGCAGCTCAACCGCGGGCCCGAGCAGCGCACGGACAAGCGCCCGCTGCTGTCCGATCTTCGCGAGTCCGGTTCGATCGAGCAGGACTCCGACGTCGTGCTGCTCGTGCACCGTCCCGATCTCTACGAGCCGGAGACCGAGCGCGCGGGCGAGGCCGACATCATCATCGCCAAGCACCGCAACGGCCCCACGGCCACCCTCGCCGTCGCGTTCCAGGGCCGCTACAGCCGCTTCGCCGACATGCCCAGCTGAGGTGCCGCGACAGCTAGATTGAGAATCTAAAGCGCTTACACGGGCTTGTTGAGAACGTTCGCGCAATCTACTTGAGAATGATCTTGGCTGAGTGCCGCCTCTTCGGCCTGGCGTCCTTGTCGCGGCGCTGCGAAACGGGCAGTCCGACGCCGCTTCCGGGATCTCAGTGCGGCGTCGGCAATGGCCATACGATCGCGTGGACCGCCCACGACGATGAGTTTCGTCTCGTGATCGGTCGCTACCTGTGGCAAAGCAGCCTGCAGAAGGACGGAGTGCCCGATGTTGAACTCAATGGTGAACTTCATCGCGATCATCGTCCGTCGCTCCGGTGCGATGAGCTTGAAGACATGCTGATCTACTCGATGAGCATCTCGGTAGACGGCTTTATCGCCGACCGCGCAGGCGCGTTCGGGTGGACGGTCCCTAACGCGGAGCAGTTTCGTTTCCACATCACGCAGACACGCGAGCTCGGCGGCTATCTGTGTGGCCGCAGGCTCTACGAGACCATGCTGCCGTGGGAGACGGATCCGTCGATGCGCGACAACGAACTCGGGGCCGCGTTCGCCGACGTCTGGTGCACTATCCCGAAAGTCGTCTTCAGCCGCACGCTCGACAGCGTTCAGGGCAACGCCCGGCTCGCCGAGGGGTCGGTGGCAGAGGAAGCCGCTGCTGCGCTCGACGCGACCGACAAGGACGTCTCGATCGGCGGCGCCGGCCTGGCCGCGGCAGCAATCGAGCTCGGCCTCGTCGACGAGCTGCGCATGTTCCGCAATCCGATCGTCGTCGGTGGCGGCACGCCCTTCCTGCCGCCGGTCACCGAAGACGTTCGGCTAGACCTGGTCGAGACCAGAACGTTCGGCTCGCGCGTGATCTACGAGCGTTACGTGCGCGCCGGTAATGAGTCGGACTGACACCGCAGTCCGAGTCATAAATGCCTCGCCGGACCGGGTACTCGCCGCGCTGGCCGATCCGAGGTGCTTGCCGTGTGGCTTACCGCCCGACGGATGACCAGCCGGTTCGAGCACTTCGATGCGCGTCCCCGACGGGATCAACGCTGCAGATCACGCGGCGGGATTGTCGTCCTCGCTGGACAATCTCGCCACTTCCGTTGAACGCTGAGCGCAGGGTTCCTCGCAGCACGGCGCTCGTCGCTACGGCGACCATCCGTGTCGTAGCGACGGCGGGTCAGATCTACCGCTCAGGGAACGCGTCCTGTCGATGTGGTCGTCTTGCGGGCTGGTGAACACGTAGTCGTCGGCTAGGAGCGCGGCTGCGGTGCCTCGATCTTGGGGGAGGTAGGCGTCGAAGCAGGCCTGCACGATGTGCATGTTGGACAACTCGCGACTCAGCTCTGCTGCGGCCGCAGGCTGATCTCCGCGCGGCCGGTGGCGGGGTCGAAGGGAACTGCTCGTGGTCGTGGACGATGCGCCACCTGCCGTCGATGCGCCGGCAGCACAGGGTGGCGCGCACCCACATGTCTACGACGTCGCCGGTCTTCAGGGTGCCGCTGACGTTGTAAAGGAAAGAGCAGAATCCAAGATCGTTCTCTGCGGTGACGTGCACCTGGTGGACGTCAAAGCCGATGTCGCCGTCGTAACCGTCGAACCACTGACGCATGTGCTCTTCGACAGCGGCGCTGCCGCGCGAGTTCAGAGGGGGCAGCACGTCGAATGTGATCACGTCGTCGGCGGGCCGGGCTGGTGAGGGGCCGGAGTCGACGAATCCGTGGCACTCATACAGCGCGGTCGCGTGGTGGTTCGCGGTCTTGACCGAAAGCACTATGCGGGAGCCCGGGAAGTTGCAGCGGCAGCGTTGTTCCAGGCGCCCGAGCTTGCCCGAGGCCGGGAGGTGCCGTGTATCGGTCAGCCTGGCACGAGGCGGACTGGGAGCTTGGTGAGGCCGCGTAGCGCGCTGTTGGAGCCCCAGGCTGGGTCGCCGTCCAGTCGATGTGTTTGACTGTGTTGACGAGTTCGCGCAGGACGGCTTGGGCCTCCATCCGGGCCAGTGCGGCGCCCAGGCATAGGTGGATGCCGGACCCGAAGCCGAGGTGGTCGCTGGGATTGCGTGCTGCGTTGAACCGATGCGGTTCGGGATAGTGGCGCGGGTCGCGGTTCGCAGCGCCGAACAGGAGTAGGACTCGGGCGCCGGCGGGAATGGTGACGCCGCCGGTGGTCCATTCGTTAATCGCGGTGCGGTAGAAACCCTGGATTGGCGAGCAGAAGCGCAGCTGCTCTTCGACCGCGGAGGGGATCAGTTCCGGGCGTTCGCGCAGCAGCTCGTATTGGTCGGGATTCTCGGCCAGGCTCAGCAGCATGGTCGAGAGCAGGTTGGTGGTGGTCTCGTTCCCAGCGACGAGCAGGAAGACGGCGAACCAAAACAATTCGTCGGCAGTGATCGTGCCGGCCTCCGCGGTGGCGTTCAGCGTGCTGAGCACGTTGTCGCCCTCCAGGAGACGCCCAGACTGCAACTGTGTGCGGAAGTAACCGTGCAAGGCCCATATCCCGGCGATCACTTCGGCGCTGCGTTTGAGCTGCTCCGGTCTGATTCCGAGGTCTGCGACATTGACGACCTGGTTGGACCACCGGCGAAAGTCAGCCTCATCCTCGGCAGGGACGCCGAGAATGTGGGCGATCAGCCGAACCGGCATCGGGACCGCGAGCGCCGCCACTGCGTCAGCGCTGTCGCGCGAGCGCAGCGCGCCGACCAGCTCCGCTGCGAGGTCCGCGATCCGGGGTCGCCATTTGTCTAGGGCGCCCCGAGTGAATCCAGGCAGTGCTTGGCGCCGCATCCGCGTGTGCTCGGGCCGATCGGTGGTCAGAATGATCGGCAAGCTGAACCGCATCCGGGTAACGCCCTGCGCGGTGGACAGCGCGTCATCGGCGCGGGCAGCAGCTTTCACCTCGTCATAGCGGCACACGATCCACAGCTGGCGTCGCGGGTTGTAGTGAACCGCAGCGCCCTCGAGCAGTCGCGCGTAGGCCGGATACGGGTCGGCGACGATTGCCGAGTCGAGCGGGTCGAAGCTTGTGGTGTGCAGGCCGCGTACCGAACCGGAACTTTGTCCGGCGCGCCGTGCATGAAGGTAGGCCGCCGTGTTGACGCTCACCACCGAGCCCGTCGCGCGCGCGAGCGTGCTCAGCATCCGAGCCCGGCTCAGCGTGTCCATCTTGCCTCCTGACCTGAATTGCTTGACGTACCGTATAGCATTGGGTTTGTGACGGCAACGCGTCGTGGCCGGCGTCGGGATCCAGCCATCGACGAGGCGATCCTGTCCGCGACCCGAGCGCTCGTCGTGGAGATGGGTTACGCGCAGCTGACGATGGAGGCGGTGGCGGCGCGGGCCAACGTGAGCAAGCCGACCCTCTATCTGCGCTGGCCGACCAAGGCCGCTCTCGTCGGTGAGACGGTCTTCGGCAACACCACAGCGTCGCCCCTGCCCGACACCGGAGACCTCGCCACCGACCTCCGAGTGGTCATCGGGTGGGGGATGGCCGAACTCGCAGCTCCCGAAGCGCGCGCCGCGCTCCCCGGCCTGATCGCCGAACTCGACACCAATCCCCACGCACGGCGTCTTGTCCTCGGCCAGGTCATCGAGCCCGAATACGTCCGCGTCCGCACCCTGCTCGAGCGGGCTCGTGGCCGAGGTGAGGTACGCAACGACGCAGACCTCGACCTTGTGATGGACGCCTGCATCGGCACGCTGCTCGCTCGCGCAACCGTGCTCGACAGGCCCTTCAACCACGGCGACATCCAGGCCCTCGTGGATCTCGTCCTCGGCGGAATCAGCCGCACGCCCCGCCACTGAGTGCAGCTGCACGACCCGCCCCAGCACTGCGCGCCCTGCGCTTCTACCGGAGATCGTGGGTGCGTGCTCAATCTCGCGACGACCGCGCGAACGATCGCCGCCTTGACAAATTCCGCCACGGCGCTGGGACGAAACTCGCTTGAAACTGACTCGGCTGATTATCCGCCGCGGCTGGAAGCGATGCACAGCGAGAAGCAAGTGTCGCTTCGTGCATGTCTTCCCTGCCGGTGACGTTCGCCGAGGACGTGATCCATGCGTACTGGAAGTGGATGTCGCGCGGGTAGCGGGGTGCGATCGAGGCCAGGTATCGCCCGACCGGCCTGTTTCAGGTCGGTGATCTCCTGGCCAGTACTTGGCACGCAGGAGCCTCAGTTGTGCGGCACCGGCGAAAACCGACGCGCTGCTCGAAGTCGGCGTCGCTGGCACCTACCTTCAGCAGCCCGCCTTCCAGCCCGGCGAACTGCAGGGGGCGCGGGTCGCCTGTCGTGGGAGTCAGGTGCGTAGAAGCAACGGTTACCACCGAATTACACCCGCAGTATGGCGCCTGCGAGAAGCAATGCCGCGGAGAGCGCCGCGATCGATGACGCGTGTCGTACAAATGGGCTGGACATCTTGCGCCTCAATCGGATGGTGGTGACCCCGTCCATCTGTCGGGCCGAGACCGCCAGGAGCGCGAAGTCGACCACGCCCAATGCGCCGATGTACATGAGGATCTCGGCAATCCGGTTCGCGCTCATGTGTGGAGCTCGGCCCGGGAGACCATGCGCCGACTGTATCGCCAGCCCGGTTTTCGGCACTCCTGCGACCGGGCGACACCCGACTGGGACGGCGGGCGGGGTAGCGGTTCGCGCGCCGGCCTCTGCTCCGTGATCATTGGTTGAACGCTCCGTTCTTGGGTCCCGTCGGCTCGCTACGACATGGACTGGATTTCGTCGAAGCCTGTCGAAACGTCTTGTTGGGAGTTGTCGAGTCGCGGGACATCGTTGGCGCGCTGCGCCCGGTTGCTCGTGACAGCGATGGCGGCGTCGTTGAGGCACACACAAAGGACACCGTTGTCCAGGTACGCATCCCGGCGCAGCGACTTGGTGGTGTCTATGTCGTACAACTTCGCGTACGCCATCGCCGTGATCACGAATGGACCCCGCCCACCACTGCGCGGTCTCCGGACGATGT
>JAABUT010001108.1_pt1 | contig 33186 bp, 29 predicted proteins | sample 5559281 | NCBI WGS metagenome assembly JAABUT01 (sample SAMN10711880, study PRJNA513359) | rock metagenome | isolation source: Antarctica rocks | place: Antarctica: Victoria Land, Ricker Hills nord | collected 2016-01-04 | reverse complement strand
GCCTCACCCCGCAGCCAGCGCAGGGCCACGTCGGTGTCCTCGACGCGGGTCTCCGGAAACGCCGCCTCGCCCTGGGCGACGCGCAGCACCGCAGTGCGCAGGTCGCGCGGGAGGGCGACATCGGCGAGGAGCGTCTGCTCCAGGCGACGGCGCAGCGTGCGCTGAAGCTCGCGGGCGTCGAGGTCCGCCTGCTCGGCGACCGTCAGGACGGCGAGTGCGCTCGCCCCCTCGAGACCGAGGTCGCCATAGGCCCGGCTGAGCCATCCGCGGGCGATGCCCCGCCAGTCCAGCTGGCTGCTGACGGCGGCGTAGACCTGATCGACCATGTGCAGCCGGGTCGCCGCGGCGTCGACCTCCGCCGTCACGAGGCCGGCCGTGGTGGCCGCCGTCCGGAGCCCGCTCGCCATCTGCTCCGCCGTCTCGCCGCTGCCAGGCACCGCGAACTTCACAGCCGCGCCGCCGACCGGCAGGAAGTCGCGGAGGTAATCCGCCTCGATGACCTCGAGCCACTCCGCGGCGCCGAGCGTGCCGCCGCCCTGCGGCACGAGGCTTCCCGTCATGGTTGGCCGCCCTGCGATGGCGCGAAGGCAACCCCCCAGTAGAGCTGCTGCTGGCCGCCACGCGCGACCGTGGTCAGCACCCCGGCGCCGCGCGTCCCCGTGCTCGCCGCGAACCGCACCCGCCTGCCGTTGCGGGTCGTCGTCGCGCTCGACTGGTCCAGCTGGTAGAGGTCGCGGGCGAACTCCGGCTTGCCGTAATCGGAACGCGCGCCCGGCAGCACGGTGAGCACGGACCACACGGCGTCGAGTCGCACGACCGAGCCGGACTCACGCTGCTCGCGCGCGGTCACCAGGTCGTAGCCCGACGCCACCGCCTCGAGGAACGCCTCCGCCTTGAAGCGGGGCGGTCGCTGCTGGCTGCGGGCCAGCCGAGCGACGAGGACCGACGGGCGGAGCCGCCGGTCGCGCCGCTTGTCCACCTCGACGGCGGCCTCACCGGGCAGGACGCGGACCACCGACGGGTAGGACAGGAGCCGGTCGGGCGCGTCGGGATCCGCGCTCATCGACAGGCCCGCGCGCTCGGCCTCGGCGAGGACCTCCCGGACGAAGGCACCGCTGGCGAGGTGCTCGGCCTCGTCGACGTCGTACGCCGCCTCGAGGTCGGCAAGGTGCTCGCCCAGCGTGGCCCACTGTTCGCGCGCCGCGGCGACCGCTCGGCGCAGCTCGCGCGCCTGGCCGTCCCGGGCACTGGACTGCGCCCGCCGCAGCTCGCGCGTCAGCCCGGCCGTCGCGCGCAGGGAACTCCCCGCCCGCTCCTGCGCGCGGGTCAGCGCCTGCTCGAGGACTCCCTGATCTGCCACGCTCGGGACGCTAGCGGGCGGCGCCGCCAGGCCGCGCCGGGGGCCAGGATGGCCGGGTGACCCCCTGCTACGCGGTGCTGGTCGACGCGGCGTACCTCACCATCGCCAGCGGGGACCTCGTGCTCGGCACGCACGCGCGGCGGGAGTTCCGGGTCGACGGCCCCGGCCTGGTCGCGATGCTGATGGCCCGCGCCGACGCCCGCCTCGGCGGTCGACGGCTGCGCCTCTATTGGTACGACGCCGCCCGCGACCGGGTCCCCACCGTCGAGCAGCGCCAGCTCGCCGCGCTGGCCGACGTCAAGGTCCGCCTCGGCAACCTCAACCGCTCCGGCCAGCAGAAAGGCGTCGACGCCCTCCTGCGCACCGACCTCGAACAGCTCGCCGCCCACCGGGCCATCAGCGACGCGGTGCTGCTCTCCGGCGACGAGGACATGCTGCCCGCGGTGGAGGCCGCCCAGGGCTACGGCGTGCGCGTGCACCTGTGGGGCGTGGAACCGCCTTTCGGGAGCAACCAGGCCGACCGGCTCGTCTGGGAGAGCGACACCAGCGGCCAGATCGGGCGTGCCGAGCTGGCACCCTTCCTCGAGCGCGTCGCGCCACGGGAGCCGCTGACCGAGCCAGCCGGACTGCGGCCGCCGCCTCCCGAGTCGGGCGCCGAGCAGCCGGCCGCAGAGCTCCCGGTCGCCGGCGACCCGGTCGTCGTCCCGAGCCCTGCCCTGCTCGCCGCACTGCCCACCCGGACCGGCGTCGTCGGCGACCGTGCGGCGAGCAGGCAGGAGGCCGGCGGGCCCAACCGTGACCTCGTGCACGACGTCGGCGAGCACGTCGCCTCGCGCTGGCTCGTCGAACGCGGCAAGGACAACCTCGCCGACCTCCTGCCCGGCCCGATGCTGCCCGGCGTGATCGATCACGAGCTGGTGGTCGCCGCGGAGAAGGAACTGGGGATCTCGCTGCGACCGCACGAGGAAGCCCGGCGCTGGTTGCGCGACGGCTTCTGGGCGCGGCTGCACCGGGAGTTCGGCTTCACCGTCGGCGCGGCTCCGCGGTGACCGGGGCCCAACTCACCGGCCCCCGATGAGCCACCTGCACGTGCACCGCGCGGAGAACGGGGAGGTCCTCGTCGCCGCGCTGGCGGAGGTGCTGGCGACGCCACTGGCCGACCCCTTCGCGACCGAGATCATCGCGGTGCCCGCCAAGGGTGTCGAGCGGTGGCTGGCGCAGCGCCTGTCGGCCCGCCTCGGCGTCGGCGCCGCGCTGACCGACGGGGTGTGCGCCGGTGCCAGCTTTCCCTCGCCCGCAAGGGTTCTCGACGACGCTCTCCGCGGTGCTGTCGCCACTCCGGAGGCCATCGACGCGTGGGACGCGGAGCGGGCTGCCTGGCCGCTCCTCGAGGCGATGGACAGCTCCACCGGGGAACCGTGGCGCGCCAGCCTGACCACGCACCTCGCCGGGGGCAACTCGGGCAGCAGGCGCTACGCCGTTGCCCGCCGCCTCTCGGAGCTCTTCGCCGCCTACGGCCGGGCGCGCCCGGCGCTCCTGCGGGCCTGGGCGGCTGGCGAGGACTGTGACTCCTACGGCGCGCCGCTGCCGGCGGACCTGCGGTGGCAGGCCGAGCTGTGGCGGCGCCTGCGAGATGTTATCGGCCGGCCGAGCCCCGCGGAGCTCCTCTTGCCCGCCTGCCGTCGCCTGCGGGAGGACCCGGCGAGCGCCGACCTGCCCGAGCGGTTGTCCCTCCTCGGGGCGACGCGGCTGTCTCCGGCGCGCCTCGACGTCCTCGCGGCACTGGCCGAGCACCGCGAGGTGCACCTCTGGCTGTCCCACCCCTCGCCGGCGCTGTGGGACGCCCTCGCCAAAGACCCGCTCGCGCCGGGGCCCCGCGGCACCGACGCCTCCGCCCGCCGCGTCGCGCACCCGCTGCTCGCCTCGCTCGGACGCGACCTCCGCGAGCTGCAACTGCTCACCACCGCCGCCGCGCCGGACCACCTCGACAGCCACCACCGCGCGCCGCCCCGCCCGCCGACGCTCCTCGGCCGCCTGCAGGACGACCTCCGCCTCGACCGTGTCACCCCCGCCCGCCAACGGCCGCTGCTCGACCCGGGCGACCGCAGCGTCGCCGTCCATGCCTGTCACGGGCGGCCGCGCCAGGTGGAGGTGCTGCGGGAGGCCGTGCTCGGCCTGCTCGCGGCCGATGTGACCCTCGAACCGCGCGACGTACTGGTCATGTGCCCCGACGTCGAGGCGTTCGCGCCGCTCGTCGCGGCCGCCTTCGGGCTCGACGCAGGGGGCGCCCCCGCCGTGACGCCCGCGCGCGGGGAGCCGGCGCACCCCGCCGCCCGCCTGCGGGTGCGCCTCGCCGACTGGGCGCTGCGCCAGGCGAATCCCCTGCTGGCGTTGCTGTCCGCGCTGCTCGAACTCGCCGGCAGCCGCATCACGGCGAGCCAGCTGCTCGACCTCGCGGGCTCGCCGCCGGTGCGGCAGCGTTTCGGCTTCGATACCGACGACCTCGAGCGGCTGCGCGACTGGGTGCCTGCCGCCGGCGTCCGCTGGGGTCTCACCCGCGAGCACCGGGCCGCCTGGCGGCTCGACCGCGTCGGACAGGGCACGTGGCGGGCGGGGCTCGACCGGATCCTCGCCGGCGTCGCGCTGCAGGAGAGCGACGGCTGGCTCGGCAGCGCGCTTCCGCTCGACGACGTCGACAGCGGCGACCTCGACCTCGCCGGCCGGCTCGCCGAGTTCGTCGACCGGGTCGAGTCGATCGTCGATGCGCTGCACGGCGAGCGCACGGTCGGCGCCTGGGTGGAGGTGCTGACCGACGGCGTCCTCGGCCTCGGTGACGCCCCGCCCGACGCCTCCTGGCAGGTCACGCAGCTGCAGACGGAGCTCGCCGACATCGCCGCGAGTGCCGACGGCAGCCCCGCGACGCTGTCCCTCCCCGACCTGACCGCCCTGCTCGACCGGCGGCTGCGGGGACGCCCGACCCGGGCCAGCTTCCGCACCGGGACCCTCACCGTCTGCACGCTCACGCCGATGCGATCCGTGCCGCACCGCGTCGTCTGCCTGCTGGGGCTCGACGACGGCGCCTTCCCCCGCCGCGACGTGCCCGACGGCGACGACATCCTCGCCCGCGACCCCCGCGTCGGTGAGCGTGACCCGCGCAGCGAGGACCGCCAGCTCCTGCTCGACGCCGTCTGCGCCGCACAAGATCACCTGGTCGTCACCTGCACCGGGGCGGACGAGCGCAGCGGCGCACGGGTGCCGCCGGCGGTGCCAATGGGTGAGTTGCTCGACGCCCTCGACGCGGCGGCGCGGACGCCGGACGGCTCGCGGGTCCGCGATGCCGTGACCGTGCGACATCCGCTGCAGCCCTTCGACTCCCGCAACTTCACGGCGGGGGCACTCGGGTCGGCCACGCCCTTCAGCTTCGACGCCGTGGCACTCGCCGGGGCGGTGGCGGCGCGGGCACCGAGGGAGGTCCCGGAGCCCTTCCTCCGTACGCCGCTGACCGCGGTGGTGCGCGGCGGCGGCGGCACGGCGGACGTCGAGCTCGACGCACTCCTGCGCCTGCTCGAGCACCCGGCCAGGGGGTTCCTGCGGCAACGGCTCGGTGTCGTCGTGAGCCGGCCCCCCGACGAGCCGCCGGATGCCCTCGCGCTGGCGCTGGAGCCGCTGCAATCGTGGGCACTGGGTGACCGCCTGCTGCGCGCTCGGCTCGCGGGTGTCGAACCGGCGGCCTGCGTCGAGGTCGAGCTCCGCCGGGGCGAGCTGCCGCCCGGTGAGCTGGGTCGAGGCGCACTGCTGACCGTCGGCGCCGTCGTCGAGCGGCTGGTCCACGCCGCCAGCGTCGAACGAGCAGAGCCTGCCGCCGCCGTCGACGTCACGGCGGCCCTGGCGGGGGGCCGGCGCGTCACCGGCACCGTTCCCGGGGTTCGCGGCGATGTCCTGCTGGCATTGAGCTATTCCACGCTCGCCGCGAAGCATCGGCTGCGCGCGTGGGTGCAGCTGCTCGCCTTGACGGTCGCGCGCCCGACCGTGCCCTGGCGCGCCGTCACGGTCGGCCGCTTTGGCCGGGACAAGGTGCAGCGCAGCCTGCTCGGGCCGCTCGGGGAGGCCGAGGCGGTGGCGGCGCTGACCGACCTGGTGTCGCTCTACGACGCCGGCCTGCGCTCGCCCCTGCCGGCCCCGCTGGCGACGACCGCCGCCTACGCGGGCCGCCGTGCGACGGGCAACTCCGTCACCGAGGCCACGGAGGGCGCGGCCAAGGAATGGCTGGGGGCCTCCTTCGGCGGGGAACGCGACCAGCCGGACAACGCCCTCGTCTGGGGAGAAAGCGCCGACCTCGCCGTGCTGCTGATGACGCCGGCCGAGGGACGGTCACCCCTCGAGCCGACGCGCCTGGGCCAGATCGCCACGCAGCTGTGGGACCCGCTGCTCGCCGCGGAGAGCTGGGCCTACCCGTGAGCCGGGCTGCCCGGTGAGCGGCGCCGTTCCCGGCGTACCCGGCCCCTTCGACGTCGGTGGCCCGCTGCCGACCGGGACCACCGTGCTGGAGGCCAGCGCCGGCACCGGCAAGACCTTCACGATCGCTGCGCTCGTCGCCCGCTACGTCGCGGAGGGCCACGTCGCGCTCGACCGGATGCTCGTCGTCACCTTCGGGCGCGCGGCGACGCAGGAGCTGCGGGAGCGGGTGCGGGAGCGGCTGGTCAGCGCCCGCGACGACCTCGCGGACCCCACCTCGGCGCGGTCGTCGAGTGACGAGCTCGTGCGGCTGCTGGCCCGCGTCGATGACGCCGAGCTGGCGCTGCGGCACCGCCGCCTCGCGGACGCGCTCGCGTCGTTCGACGCGGCGACGGTGGCGACCACGCACCAGTTCTGCCAGCGGGTGCTCGCCGGGCTGGGTACGGCGGGCGACCTCGACCCGGGCACCCGGTTGGTGGAGAGCCTCGACGACCTGGTGGTCGAGGTGACCTCGGACCTCTATCTGCGCAAGTGGTCCGCCGTCGGCCACCCGGAGCTCTCACCCGCCGACGCGCTCGCCCTGGCGCGGGCCGCCGTGGACGACGGGCAGGCGGTGCTCGTCCCGACCGGCGCCGACCGTGACTCGCTGCCCGACCTGCGCGTGCGCTTCGCCGGCGGTGCGCGCGACGAGGTGACCCGGCGGGCACAGGCACTGCGGTTGCTGGGTTTCGACGACCTGTTGACGCGGCTGCGCGACGCGCTCACCGACCCGGTCACCGGGGCCGCCGCGTGCGAGCACCTGCGGCGGCGCTTCTCCGTCGTGCTCGTCGACGAGTTCCAGGACACCGATCCCGTGCAGTGGGAGATCCTGCGCACCGCCTTCCACGGGGTGGCAACGTTGGTGCTGATCGGCGACCCGAAGCAGGCCATCTATGCCTTCCGGGGCGCCGATGTCATCGCCTATCTCGACGCCGCCGGCGTGGCCGGGCGGCGGGCGACGCTGGCCACGAACTGGCGCAGCGAGGCCCCTCTCCTCGCCGGTCTGCCGGCGCTCCTGCGCGGCGCGGCACTGGGTGACGGGCGCATCGTGGTCGGGCCGGTGTCGGCCGCGCACGGCGCCGGGGGTGTGCTCGACCCGGCGGGCTCCGCGCCGGTGCGGCTGCGGGTGCTCACTCGCGGCTCCCTCCCGGAGAGCGCGTCGGGACTGCTGTTGGCCACTCCCGCGAGAGCTGCCGTGGCGGCGGACCTCGCCAGCGACATCGCGGGGTTGCTGGGCCGGGGGGTGCTGGTGCGCCCGCGTGTCGCGGGCGCCGGCCGGGTGGTCGAGCGGGCCGTCGAGCCGGGTGACATCGCCGTCCTCGTGTCGAGCCACGACCAGGCGGAGACCGTCAGCGGGGCGCTCGCCGCGGTCGGGGTGCCGGCCGTGCGCACGGGTGCGTCGAGCGTCTTTCGCACCCAGGCGGCCGCGGAGTGGCTCGTCCTGCTCGAGGCGCTGGAGCAGCCGCACCGCTCCGGTCGGGTCCGGAGGCTGGCGCTCACCGGGCTCGTTGGCTGGAGCGCGGGACAGCTCGCCGAGGCTGATGCGGACGGCGGCGCGGGCGGCGGTGGCGGGGGAGCAGCGGTCGATGCGCTCGGGCTCGTGCTGCGGGAATGGGGCGCGGTGTTCGAGCAGCGCGGCGCAGCGGCGCTCTTCGAGGCGGTCAGCGCGGGCCAGGCGGTCGCCGCGCGCGTCCTGGCGCTGCCCGACGGCGAACGGTTGCTCACCGACCTGCGCCATGTCGCCCAGGCCCTGCACGTGGCCGCGCTGGAAGGGTCGCTCGGTCTGGCCGCGCTGCTGTCGTGGCTGCGCCGCAGGGTTGCGGAGCCCGCCACCGACGGTTCCCTGGAGCGCAGCAGGCGACTCGACTCCGATGCCGCCGCGGTCCAGGTGGCCACGATCTGGGCGAGCAAGGGCCTGGAGTTTCCTTTCGTCTACATGCCTTTTGCCTGGAACCGCTGGATCGCCAAGCCGTCGGTGCCGCTCTTCCACGACCCGCGGGGGCGCCGGGTCCGCGACGTCGGCGGCGACCGCGGCCCCCAGTGGGCGGACAGCGTCGCCGCGCACCGTCGGGAGGAGGCCGGTGAGGATCTGCGGCTGCTCTACGTCGCCCTGACCCGAGCCCAGGCGCGGCTCACGGTGTGGTGGGCGGGGGCCACGACCACCGCCGGCTCGGCGCTGCACCGGCTGCTGTTCACCGACGACGCAAGCCTCGCCGCGGTGCCCGAGTCGGTCGCGGTGCCGAAGCGTGACGAGCTCGCTCTGGCGGTGCTGCGGGAGCGGGCGGTCGCCGCCGGGGAGGCGCTCGCCGTGGAGGTGGTCGCCGAGACCGCCGCCGGAACGAGGTGGAGCCGACCGCCGGCACCGGGCGTGGGCCTGGCTGCTGCGGACTTCGCGCGCGGTCTCGACACCGACTGGCGGCGGACGTCCTACAGCGCGCTGATCGCGGCCGGGCACGACGAGACACCGGCGGTCGGCAGCGAACCCGAGGTGGCGGCGACCGACGACGAACCCGAGTCCGGCGGTGCGGGGGCGTCCGCGCCGGCCGGGTCGGACGCCGCGTTGCTCGCCGTGCCCTCGCCGATGGCGGAGCTGCCCGGGGGCAGGGGTTTCGGCACCCTCGTGCACGCCGTCCTCGAGGAGCTCGACCTCGACGCAGCCGACCTGCGGGCCGAGGTCCGCGAGCAGGTGGTGCTGGCAACGCGTCGGTACGGCGCCGCGGGCGTCACCCCGGACGCGCTCACCGACGCGCTCGTGCCGGCCCTCACCACGCCGCTCGGGCCGCTGACCGGCGGGCAGGCGCTGCGCGACTTCGCCGTGCGGGACTGCCTGCGCGAGCTGGACTTCGAGCTTCCCCTGCGCGGCGGGGAGGGCCCGGGGGGCCTCGTGCGGCTCGGTGCGCTGGGCCCCCTGCTGCGCCGGCACCTGCCGGCCGACGACGCGCTCGCGCCCTACGCGGCCGCGCTCGAGGCGCCCGCGCTGGCCCCGCAGCCCCTGCGCGGTTACCTGACCGGGAGCATCGACGCCGTGCTGCGGGTGTGCGCGGACGACCAGCCGCGCTATCTCGTCGTCGACTACAAGACCAACCGGCTGGCCCCGCCGGAGGAACCGCTGCTGCTGGGGCACTACCGGCCGGAGGCGCTGGCCGGCGCCATGCTGGCGGCGCACTATCCACTGCAGGCGCTGCTCTACAGCGTGGCGCTGCACCGGTTCCTGCGGTGGCGGCAACCCGGCTACGACCCCGACGTGCACCTCGGCGGCGTGCTGTATCTCTTCCTCCGCGGCATGGGAGGCGCGGGGATGTCCGCCGACGGCACGTCACCGGGGGTCTTCTCCTGGCGGCCCCCCGCCGCGCTCGTGACCGACCTCTCCGACCTGCTCGCAGGCGCGCCGTGACGGACCCGGGCCGGCCGGGTGCGCCCAGCCACCAGGCCTTCGCCCCCCGCAACGCCCGCCGGGCTGCTGGTCTGCTCGGTGCCTTCTCGGCGGCAGGGGTCCTGGCCGCGGCGGACGTGCACGTCGCGCAGGCCCTTGGCCGCCTCCGTGGGGAGACCGATGAGAGCGTCCTGTTGGCGCTGGCCCTCGCGGTGCGGACGACGCGGCAGGGCTCGGTGGTCCTCGACCTCGCCACGGTGGCGAGCACGACCGGTCCGGGTGAGGACGTGGCGGGCGACGCTGCCGAGGACGCGCCGCAGCCGCCGGATGCGTCCGATGCGGTGGACGCGCCGGACGGCGCCCCACCCCCGTGGCCCGCGCCCGTGGACTGGCTGGCGCGCTGCCTGGTGAGTCCGCTGGTGGCCGTCGGGGACGTCGAGGCAGGCGGCAGGCCCTTGCGCGCGGTGGAGGGATTGCTCTGGTTGCAGCGCTACTGGCAGCAGGAGTCGCAGCTCGTCGAGGACCTGCTCGCCGCTGCGGCCGAGGACGTCGAGCGGCTGGACCCCGACCGGCTGCGCCATGCGCTCGATCGGCTCTTCCCCAGTGCGGAGCCCGACGACCAGCGGCTGGCGGCGGCCGTCTGCGCGCTCCGCCGCCTCGCGGTCGTCGTCGGCGGACCCGGGACGGGCAAGACCACCACGGTCGCGAAACTGCTGGCGTTGCTGCACGACCAGCCCGAGCCGCCGCGGCTGGTGGGGCTCGCCGCGCCCACCGGCAAGGCGGCGGCGCGGCTGACGGAGGCCTTCGCGCAGGCCCGCGCGGAGCTGCCGGCAGTGGATCGGGGTCGACTGCCGGTGCTGGAGGCCACCACGCTGCACCGCCTCCTCGGTCGCCGCCCGGACGCCCGCAGCCGCTTCCGCCACGACCGCGAGGACCGGCTGCCGCATGACGTCGTGGTCATCGACGAGGCGTCCATGGTGTCGCTGACGTTGATGGCCCGGCTGCTCGAGGCGCTGCGGCCGCAGGCGCGGCTCGTGCTGCTCGGTGACCCGGACCAGCTCGCTTCGGTCGAGGCCGGCGCGGTGCTCGGCGACCTGGTCGACCCGGCCCGGGTGGGCGCGCGGACAGCGGCGGTCACCGCGGCGCTGCGCGACGTCGTACCGCTCGACGTGCCCGCCGACGCCCCCCTGGTGGCGGACTCCGCCGGCGCGCGCCTGCGCGACGGGATCGCCCTGCTGCGCACGGTGCACCGCTTCGCCGAGGGCGGCGGCATCGCTGCCCTCGCCGCGGCCGCACGGCAAGGCGACGGCCCAGAAGTGCTGCGCCTGCTGGAGACCGGCGCCGTGGACCTTGACTTCCTCGCGGTGCCGGACGACCGGTGGGTCGGTGGCGGAGCGCTCGCCCGGCTGCGCGCGGAGGCCGTGGCGACCGGCGGCGCGATCACCGCGGCGGCGCGCGCGGGCGACGCGGTGGCAGCCCTCGACGCGCTCGAGCGGCACCGGCTGCTGTGCGCCCACCGGCTCGGGCCGAGGGGGGTACGGCGCTGGTCCGAGCAGGTCACCCGCTGGCTCGCCGAGGCGGAACCTGCCACCGAGGGGCCGGCCCGGTCCGACGGCAGGTACGTCGGTGAGCCCCTCCTCGTGACCACCAACGACAGCGACACGAAACTCTTCAACGGCGACAGCGGGGTGGTCGTCGCTGACGGCATGGGAGGCCTGGTCGCGGCTTTCCGCCGCGGCGCCAACCCCTTCCTCGTGCCGCTCGCCCGGCTGTCCGGCGTGCAGCCGTTGCGGGCGATGACCGTGCATCGCTCGCAGGGCAGCCAGTTTGCCCGCGTGACCGTGCTGCTGCCCCCGGCCGGCTCACCGCTGGGCACCCGCGAGACCTTCTACACCGCAGTGACGCGGGCCCGGGAGCACGTGCTCGTGGTCGGCTCGCCCGAGGCCGTGCTGTCCGCGATCGGCCGTCCCATCGCCCGGGCCACCGGCCTGCGCCGCCGCCTCGCCTGACGATTGGGTTCAGGCGGGGGCGTGGGCGTCGTCGTACGCCGCGCGCACCTCTGGCCGCAACCGGCCCCGGTCGGCGACGGTGACGCCCGCGGCGAGCGCCCACGCGCGGACCTCGGCGGTGCTGGGCTCGCGGGGTGCCAGGGGGCCGGCCTCGGGGAGACGCGACTGCTCGGCCTCGGTCAGGTCGACCGCGGCGAGCTCGGCGTAGGCCGCTCCGAGGAAGCGGAAGGTCCATTCCTCTGCGAGGGGGCGGGTTTCGGTGAAGACGATGGGTACAGCGGGCCAGCGCACCTGCGCGCGGGCGAGCAGCTCGGCAACCCACCCGGGGGCGACGTGGGTCAGGCGGAAGAGCCGGGAGAAGCGTTCCTCGACCACGACCGCGGCCCTCGGCAGGCCGGCGAGCTCGGCGAGCTGATAACCCAGGCGCCCGTCGACGAGGCTGTGCGCGAGGTCGTCCAGGCTCTTGCGTTCCACGCTCGCGACGACCTGCCCGTCGAGCTCGACGGCATAGTCGCCGGCGGGCAGGCGCCGCCGCTGGGTCGTGCATTGCTGCCCGGCGAAGCGGTAGGGGTAGCGCTCCAAGCTGTCGACGAGAACCGTTAACTCCCGCAGGCCGGCCGCGCGACGGGTGGGCAGCCGGGCGCCCGGCCGGGCCTGCCGGGTCGTGCGCGGCGTCTGCCAGAAGATGGCCTCCCGGCCACCCTTTAGCCGGGTCAACACGAGCTGCGACCGGTTCTCCCTGCCCCGGTCCAGCACGAGGTCGATGGCCGGACCGCGGCGCACGCAGGTGCGCGTGCCCACCCGCTCGATCACCTCGGCGTCTACCGGCCACTCCGCCGCCCGGTGACAGAAGACCTTGTTGGTGCGCGGCCAGGTCTCCCGCGCCTTGAGCACGACCCCGGCCGGCCCCAGGGGGACACGGATGAGATAGGGCAGCGTGCTGTCGGGCTCCGGGTTGCGGGCTACGACGAAGTCGTCGGGCACACCGCCAGTCTGGCGCAGGCGTGGCGGGTCGGCTTCCCACGCCGCGCCGTCCACGGGGCGACGGGCACCGTCCACAGGAGGCTGCCCGCGCACGGGTGCGGGTCCTGCGTGTCCACCCCGCTGCCGGGCGATGCAGGCTGGTGGGGTGGGACAGGTCGAGACCGCGCTGGCGCTGCTCGACGGTGTCCTCGCGAAGCTGCCGGGGGCTGACCGGCGGGACGGCCAACGGGAGATGGTCCGCCGGATCGCCCTCGCTCTCCACGACGACGAGCACCTGCTGGTGCAGGCGGGCACCGGCACGGGCAAGTCGCTGGCCTATCTGGTGGCGGCGGTCGCCTGGCGGCGCCGCGTGCTCGTCACTACCGCGACGAAGGCCCTGCAGTCCCAACTCCTCGACGCCGACCTGCCGCGGGTCGCCGCGGCGCTGCGCGAGCAGACCGGGCGCGAGTTGACGAGCGCGGTGGCCAAGGGTCGCGCCAACTACCTGTGCCTCGAGCGCCTGCACGGTGGTGACGACCAGCTCGAGCTCGACCCGGGCGGCGGCGGGGGGGCGGGGCCGCGCAGCCGCCGCGAACGGCAGGTCACCCAGCTGCGGGCCTGGGCACAGACGACCGACACGGGCGACCGGGACGACCTCGACAGCGCCGTCGATGAAGCCGCCTGGCGGGCCGTCTCGGTCGACGGCCGTGACTGCCTGGGGAGCCGTTGCCCCTTCCGGGAGGACTGCTTCGCCGAGCGTGCGCGCGCCGCCGCCGCCGACGCCGACGTGGTCGTCGCCAACCACGCGTTGCTCGCGGTCGACCTCGTGAGCCCCGGCAGCGTCCTGCCCGAACGCGACCTCGTGGTGCTGGACGAGGCGCACGACGTCGAGCAGTTCGTCACGCAGGCGCTGACCGCCGAGCTGTCCGCGACGGGTACGGCGCGCGCGCTCCGGCTCGCGACGCCGCTCCTGCCCGCAGCGCGGGTGACGATGCTCGGCGACGTGCTGGCGCGGGTCGAGGCGCTCCTCACCGACCTGCCCGCCGGGCTGCTGCCCCAGCTGCCGGCCACGGTCAGGACGGTCGTGGCCGAGCTGGCCCGGGCCGCGGAGGCCGCCGCCGGTGAGCTCGAGCCGAGCGGGGAGGAGGGCGAAGCGCCCGAGGCGCGGGACCACCGCGCGCGGGCCGCCCTGCGCGAGCTGGCCGACACCGCGACCGCGCTGCTCGAGGCCGGCCGGTCCGACGCGGTCTATGCCGCCCGCGACGCCGACGCCACCCACGCCCGGCTCCGGGTCTCCCCGCTCGTGGTGGCGACGCAGTTGCATGACCGGTTGCTGGCCGGCGGCCCCGTCGTCGCCACGAGCGCGACGCTGCTCGTCGACGGCACCGTCGATCACATCGCCCACGCGCTCGGCTTCACCGAATCGGGTCCGGCCGAGCCGGTCGAAGGCGCCGCGGCAGGGGGTGACGCCGGCAGCTGCCCGGACGAGGAAAGGACTTCCCGCACGTGGAGTTCCTTCGATGCCGGCAGCCCCTTCGACTACCCGCGGCAGGCCCAGCTCTACGTCGCGGCGCAGCTGCCCGATCCGGCCCGCGCAGCCGCCGCCTGGGAGGCGGCGGTCGACGCCGAGCTGGTCGACCTGATCCGTGCCGCCGGCGGCCGCACCCTGGCGCTCTTCAGCTCCACTCGGGCGGCGCGCCGGGCCGCGGCGTACGTGCGCGGTGCCCTCGACCTGCCCATCCTGTTGCAGGGCGAGGACACGCCTGCCCGCCTGCAGTGGCAGTTCGCGCGGGAGGCGAGGGCGTGCCTGTTCGGCACCCGGGGTCTGTGGCAGGGCCTCGACGTGGTGGGCAGCTCCTGCCAGCTCGTGGTGATCGACCGCATCCCTTTCCCGTCTCCGGAGGAGCCGCTCGCCAAGGCCAGGACGGCTCGGGCGGAGGAGGCCGGTCGATCCGGATTCGCGACCGTCGCGGTGCCTGCGGCCGCCGTACCCCTCGCCCAGGGCGTCGGCCGGCTCATCCGCTCCGCCTCCGACCGCGGGGTGATCGCGGTGCTCGACCCGCGGCTCGTCACCAAGGGCTATGGGGCGCGGCTGCGGCGGTCCCTGCCCCCGGCCTGGTTGACGACCGACCGCGCGCAGGTGCTGCGGAGCCTCGCCGCCATCGACGTTGACGCGCCGCCGGTGCGGCCGGTCGGGGCGCAACCGGCGCAGGCCCGGCGCGAACGGGTCCGGATCGGGTCCCCGGCGCCGACCGTCGGCCCGGCGCCCCCGGCGGCGGCGGGAACGCCGGGCTGGAGCCAGAACGAGCTTGTCCTGCTCCGCGCCGGCATCCGCGCGGGGCGCACCGTGGAGCAGCTCGCCGAGCGGCACGAGATGGGAGTCGACGAACTCCGCACTTTCCTGCGCGCCCAGGGCATCGAGGCCGCGCCCTGACGCCGCCGCCGGAGCTGGGGGGCGACGGTGAGTCAGAAGGTGCGTCAGAAGGTGCGTCAGACGGCTCGCGGGACGTGGTCGCGCCCCTCGAGGTGCCGGTAGACGTCACCGAGCGCCGACAGGGCCTGGGCAAGTTCGAAGACGTTGGTCGTCAGGGTCTGCAGCGCCAGCAAGTGCTCGCCGACGGCGTTGCCGACCGGCAGCACGTTGTCGATGAGCAGTTGGTTGCGCACCATGGCGTGCGCTATGTCGGCGCTGGCCAGGCCGATGGTCTCGGTGAGGGACTGCAGCGCGCCAGCCGCCTCCGCGAGGTCGCCGGTGTCCACGTTCACAGGCGGCCCGCTCGCTTGTCCTGCAGCGCCTGCTCGAGCCGCGCCGTCTGCAGGTCTACCCACTCCCGCAGCGGCGTGTCCTCGAAGCTGGCGGAGCAGATGCCCTGGCCGGCCATCTGCTCTCGCAGCTCGTCCCGGTCGTGGCTGAGCTGCCGGACGGCCTCGAGCGTCGCCTCAACCAGCTCGATGAGCTCCGTCTGGGCCCAAAATCGTAGCTCCGCCAGTTCGTCTACCGGCGTGAAGTCGGGAACGTCGCGGAGGGGATCCTGACCGAAGACGAGACCGAAGAACTGGTCGCGGAGGTAAGGAGCGCTGGGGGTTGCCGTCATGCTTGGTCCTCTCACGTTCGGCTTCGGCCGAGGAAGACTGTGTTCACACGAATGGTGCCGCGGTCGCGGACGAGGGCGACGGTCACGGCGTCGAATGAGTCGGGGTCCACGGCGATGACCTCGTCGAGGCGACCGCGGCGAAAGGCGCGACCGCTGACACCCGGAGGAAGGGGAGCCGTGAATCGCGCGCGAATCCTGGTGCCCGCGGCGAAGGCCTCGACCTCGTCGGTGTTGGCGACCAGCGTCTCGAGGAGGGCGCGGTCCAACCCCTCGGCCGTGTCGAAGCTGCTGACGAAAGGCTTGCCTTCCTTGACGATTCGCCGCTGCAGATAGGCGTCGTCCTTGCCGGCGTGGCGCGCCAGCGCATGGCCGCCGCCGCGGCCCTCGTGGTCCGCGGCCCGCAGGCCCGCCGGGAAGATCCGGGCGAGCCGTCGCAGCCGCGCCGTCCGCTCCCCGAGGTCGGCCAGCGGGACGACCCCGAGCACCCCGGCCTGCAGCAGCTCCGCGTTCGAGACCTCCCCGAAGAGGGCCTGCTCGAGCAGCGCGTCCGCCGCCACCGCGACGCCGACGCGCGGCGCGGCCCAGCCGACGATGCCGCGCACGCTCGTGGTGACGGCGGCCCTGCTCGCGAGCGCGAGCGTGACGCGTCCCACCGCCGCGGCCAACCCGTCGGCCACGACCGCCCGCGCCCCCGCGAGGCCGCCCCGCGCCCAGCCGGTGGCGATGTCGCTCACGGGGTCGAGCCCGGCCTGGGCGACCGCGCCGACGAGCAGCACGTCTGACAGGGACTCCAGCACGATGAGCGCCCGCCGGTCGCGCGCAACGTGGTCGAGGTCGCCGGCCAGCGCGTCCAGATTACCGGCCAGCGAGTGCAGCGAGTCCGCGGCATCGGCCGTCATCCGCAGGCAGGGCGCCAGCACCCGCTCCCAGCTGTCCCGGCCGACGCCCTGCCAGGAGATCAGTCGCGCGTCGAGCTGCGCCCGCACCGCCGGCACCGCCTCCTGCAGCGACCCGGCCGCCGTCCGCAGCCGACGGGCGACGTCGCGCGCGTCCTCGCCGTCGGGCAGGTAGGGGTCCACGCGCGCACCCTCGCCGATCCCTGGTCGGTCTGCACGCGGCCATCCACAGGCTGCTTCGCCGGCGTCAGTCCGCGAAGCGGTAGACCGCCGCCGGCACTACGTCGCGCCCCTCGAGGTCCGCGGTGGTCGGCACGTCGTACTCCGCCACGCGCATCAATCCCGCCGAGGGCAGGTAGGCCCGGCCGGGGTCGCCGAGCAGAACCCGGGCGCCGCTGGCGTGTGCTGCCCGCAACCACGGAAGGACCCGGGCGGTCATGTCGCGGTCGTAGCAGACGTCTCCGGCGGTGATGACGTCGACGACCGGCGGGGCGGCGCCAAGTAGGTCGGCGGAGCTCATCGCCAGCCCGGCGGAGAGCGCGTTGGCGGCGGCATTACAGGTCACCGCCTCGATGGCCACGGGGTCGACGTCGACGGCGAGTACGGCGCTGGCGCCGGCCCGTAAAGCGGCGAGCGCGACGAGGCCGGAGCCGGTCGCCAGGTCGAGCACCCGTCGTCCGGCGACCTCGCCCGGGGTGTCGAGCAGGTGCCGCGCGATCGCCTGCCCGCCGGCCCAGGCGAAGGCCCAGAAGGGGGGGTCCACACCGTGCGCGCCCAGGTCGGCCTCTGACATCTCCCACACGGGCGTCATCTCGTCGGCCAGGTGCAGCAGCAGCTCCGGCACCCGTGGGGGCCGCTGCAGCCGGGTGGCGGAGCGGACAAAGGACCGCCAGCGCTCCTGCTCGCAGCCCGGCGCGGTGGCCTCGCCGGCCGCGGTCAGTGGTGCGCCAGCAGCCGGACGACGGTGCGGGACACCGTGGGGGGAGCCAGCCGGGTCGCGAGCGAGGAGAACCTGGCCTGCCCACCGACGTAGCGGTGCGGTCCCTTCAGCCGATCCGGGGTCTCGACGGCGCGCGCGATGGCCGCCGCCACCTGGTCGGGCGTGAGCCGCACGCCGAGGTGGCGCAACGGCGCGTTGCCGCCCGCGCCGGCGAGGATCCCCGCGTTGTTGACCAATGCGTGCAGTCCACCGCCGGCGGTGGACACCTCGGCGAGGGCTGCCTGCCAGTCGTCGTCGGCCGTCACGTCGAGGCGGCCAGCGATCGCTCCAGCGCCCAGCGAGGAGGCGAGCTCCGTCGCGCCCACCGCGTCGCGGTCATAGCAGCCGACCGGCCAGCCGCGGGCAGGCAGCAACTGGGCCGTATGCGAGCCGATGCCCCCGGCCGCACCGGTCACCAGGACGGACCTCATGCAGCACTCCCCGCGTTGATGGCTGCCACCCTGGCACGTCAGGATCAGCGGGTGCGCAAGCCGATGCTCCCGCAGACCACCGCCGCACCCGAGATCGCGATCCAGACGCAGCGGCTCGCCGACGAGCTGCGCCGGGTCGTGCACCAGCTCGCCCTGACGCGGCCGTCGGCGCCGGAGCTGGCCGCCGCGGCCGACGCCGCCAGCTCCTTCGCCGACAGGTTGGAGGCGCTGCCCGTCCGCCGTACGCCCGGCGTGGTCAGCGAGGCCGCCCTGAGCCCGGGCAAATATGCGGGCTACAGCCCGGTGCACGGCGAGGCCAACGTCCTCGCGCCACCGCTGCGGCTGCGGGTGGTCGGTGCGGGCCACGAGCGTCGGGTCGAGGGCAGCGTGACCTTCGGGCCGGCTTATGAGGGGCCGCCGGGGCACGTGCACGGCGGGTACGTCGCCGCGGCCTTCGACGAGCTGCTGGGATGGGCGCAGCTGCAGCCGGGCTTCACGGGGACCCTGACGGTGCGCTACCGGCGGCCGACACCGCTCGGCCGTGAGCTGCGCCTGGAGGCAGCCTTGGAGCGGGTGGAAGGCCGTAAGCGCTGGGTGCGGGGCACGCTGCACTTGGGTGACGTGCTGCTCTGCGAGGCCGAGGGCCTGTTCATCGGGCCCCGCGGTGGTGACTACGCGGCCGCCCTGGGCCTGGCAGGGGACGGGGGTCCTGGCTGACGCGCCGGCGCGGCGTCCCGCGCGTCGCGGTGACCCTGTCGGCCGCCCGTCTGCGACGCTGGCCCGGTGCGCGAGGTCCGTTTCGTGGGGGTCAGCGCCGACGGGAGGGCGCTCGTCGTCGAGTCGGCCGGCGAGCACCTGCGCCTGCCGGTGAGCGAGGCGGTGCGCGCGGCCGTCAGCGGACCCGACCAGCCGGCGCTCGGCTTCGCGTCCCCGGTGTCTCCGCGCGAGATCCAGCGGCGCATCCGGGCCGGCGAGACAGCCGGGGAGATCGCCGCCGCCAGTGGCGTCGAGGTGGAGCGGATCGCCCGGTTCGAGCGGCCGGTGCTCGAGGAGCGGCGGCACCAGGCCGAGCGGGCCCGGCGTACCCGCGTGGACGGCCGGCCGTTGGAGGACCTCGCCCAGGAGCACGGCGCGCGGCACGAGCCGGGCGCCGCACTGTCGTGGGACGCCCGCAAGGCCGAGGACGGGAGCTGGCGGCTGGTGCTGCTCTTCTCCACCGGCGTGGCGGCGTGCTGGTCGTGGGCGCCGGCCGCCGGCGCGCTCGCCCCCCTGGAACGGGTCGCTCGCCTCGTGAGCGACCCGGCCAGCGCGGAAGAGCCCGGTGACGTCCTGCAAGCCGTGCTGCGTCCGCTCGCGGCCGTGCCCCGCGCGACGCCGGCGACCGTGCCGGAGCCTCCGGTGGCCGCGGTGCCAACCTCACCCCCGGCCCGCCGGGGGCGCGCCCGCGGCCGTGCCGACGTCCCTTCCTGGGACGACATCACGGCCAACACCACCCGGCAGGAGACCGACCGCGCCTGACGCTGTGCCCGCTCACCGCAGGCGGCGGCGCCCGACCCGGGTCAGCAGCGCGCGGCGGTGCGCGACCAGCCAGCCGGCCAGCAGCACGAGCCCGAGCCCCGCGTAGGCGCTCCGGAGTGGACCGGGGCGCAGCACCGCTGCGGCCAGCAGGAGCGGGAGCCAGGTGATCCCGCTCGTTGCGGCCAGGGCGAGACGCCGGACGTCGCCCAGCACCCCCATGCCCCCGCGGCCCTCGCGCCGCAGCAGCGCGTAGCGCCCGGCGACGCTCAGGAGCGCGATGACGACCATGATCCACGTCACCGCGCGCACCAGCGGGGCCAGCACGAGCACCCAGAGCAGGGCCAGCACTCCGACGCCGACGACCGTGGCCGCCACCGTGGCGACGACCGAGCGGCGCTGCCCGTCCTGCGAGGTGCGGGTCACCCATCCGAGTGTGCCGCCCCACCGGTGGCCGGGGAAGCACCCGCCTGGGCATCGAGGTCGGGCACCCCGTCGTAGTCCTCTTGCACGAGCAGGAAAGCGAACGCGCCGACCCGGTGCGCGCATCCCTGGCCCGCCAGCGCCCAGCCGTCGACACCCGTCAACTCCTCGAGCACATCCATGACCGCAGCGTCGGGCGCGGGTCCGACAGCCTCGACGCGCCGGCCGTCCAGGCAGCCGACGGCGGTCATCCCCAGCCACGCCACGGTGCCTTGGCCGTCCACAGATCCGGCCCCGGGCCGCCGGGGAGCACACCCGGGCGGGCAACGTCGCCGGCGTGACCAGCGCCAGAGGGCCGCAGGCCCCCCACATCCTCAAGCTCCGCGGCCCCGGTGATCTCGCCGAGGCGATCCCCCACCTGCTGGGTTTCCACCCCGCGGCGTCGCTGGTCGTGGTCGGGCTGCGGGCTCCCCGCGACCGCGTGTGCGCCACCCTGCGGGCAGACCTCGCCGGCCCGTCGACCAACCGGCAGCTCGCGGGCCAGCTCGCCGACCTGCTGGCCCGCCAGGGCGCCACCAAGGCATTCACGGCCGTGTACGACGACGAGCCCATCGGTCGCGGCCTGCCGAGACGTCGCCTCGTCCGGGAGGTGGAGCGGGCGCTGGCCGCGCGCGGCGTGGAGGCCGTCGACGCGGTGCTCGTGCAGCGCGGGCGCTGGTTCTCCTGCACCTGTCACACCCAGTCCTGCTGCCCCCGGGCGGGGACTCCGCTGGCCACCCCGGCGCGTCCGTCCGTGCTCGCCACCGCCTTCGCCGTCGAGACCGGCGCGCCGCTGCCGAGCCGGGAGGCGCTGCTCGCCACTGTGGCCGCCGACGTCCCGGCGAGGTCCCCCGAGGAGGTGGCCGCCGCGATGCGTTCGGTCGCGACCCTGGAGCCGGCGTTTCGCCTGGCGATGGTGCGCGGCGAGGTCCAGCGCAGCCTGGCCACCGTGGCGGAGGGCCCAGGACCCTCGCGCGCGCAGGTGGTCTCGCTCATCGCCCTCGCGCAGCACACGGCGTGCCGGGACGAAGCGGTGCTGGCGACCGAGCCCGAGGATCTCGCGCCGGCCGTGCGTCTGTGGTCCCTCGCGCTGCGCCAGGCGCCGCCGGGATGCGTCGCCCAGGTCGGCGCGCTGCTCGGAAGCCTCGCGTTCGAGACCGGGCAGGGTGCGCTGGCGCGGGCCGCGGTCGACCGGGCGCTCGACGAGGACCCAGGGCACCGGCTGGCGCTGCTCCTCCTGCGGCTCCTCGATGACGGCGCGCCCCCGCTCGGTGGGCCGGGCCGTGGACAGGGCCAGCCGCGGCAGCGCGCGGCGGGGGCCGTCGGTGGTCGGGGTTAGCGTCGCGCCGGTGACCGACCTGCGCGCACGCGCCGAGGACGTGCTGCGCCGACTCGCCGGTTCCGACGCCGTGCTCCGCGAGGACCAGTGGCTGGCGATCGCCGCGCTGGTCGAGCAGCGCCGCCGGGTGCTCGTCGTACAGCGCACCGGCTGGGGCAAGAGCGCTGTGTATTTCGTGGCCACCCGGCTGCTGCGCGACGCGGGCTCGGGCCCGACGGTGCTGGTCAGCCCGCTGCTGGCGCTGATGCGCAACCAGGTCGAGGCGGCCTCCCGGGCGGGGGTGCGGGCCGTCACCGTCAACAGCGACAATCGTGACGACTGGCAGCTGACCTACGACGTGGTCGCCCGCGGCGAGGTCGACGTGCTGCTGGTGTCCCCGGAGCGGCTGACCAACCCGGGCTTCCGCGACGACGTGCTGCCGGCCCTGACGGCGGGTGCCGGCCTCGTCGTCGTCGACGAGGCGCACTGCATCAGCGACTGGGGCCACGACTTCCGCCCGGACTACCGGCGGATTGCCCGCCTCGTCGCCGAGCTTCCGCCTGGCACGCCCGTGCTCGCCACGACGGCGACGGCCAACGCGCGGGTGACCGCCGACGTCGCGGAGCAGCTCGCGGGCGGTGGCGCCGGGGGCGGTGGCGCCGGGGGCGCAGGCGCCGGGGTCGACGCCGGCGGCGACATGGCGATCGAGCCGCTGGTGCTGCGGGGCTCGCTCGACCGGGAGTCGCTGCGCCTCGGGGTGCTGTCCCTGCCCGACGACGCGCACCGGCTGGCCTGGCTCGACACGCACCTGACGACGCTGGCCGGGGGGGCCGGCGCGGGCATCGTCTACACGTTGACGGTCGCGCAGGCCGAGCAGACGGCTGCGTTCCTGCGCAGCCGGGGGCACGCGGTCCTGGCCTACACGGGGGCGACCGACAGCGCGGTCAAGCTCGCCGCCGAGGACGCGCTGCTACGCAACGACGTCGCCGCGCTGGTGGCGACGAGTGCGCTCGGCATGGGCTACGACAAGCCCGATCTCTCCTTCGTCGTGCACCTCGGCAGTCCGCAGTCCCCGGTTGCGTACTACCAAATGGTCGGTCGGGCCGGACGGGCCACGAGCAGTGCCGACGTGCTGTTGCTCCCCGGTGCCGGCGACGCGCGGATTTGGGGGTGGTTCGCGTCGATGGGCTTCCCGCCTGAGGAGCAGGTGCGTCGCACCCTGGCGGTGCTGGGCGAGCGCGGCGTGCTGTCCCTCGCCGCGCTGGAGCCCCACGTCGACCTCGCGCGGGGGCGCCTGGAGATGATGCTCAAGGTCCTCGACGTCGACGGTGCGGTCCGCCGGGTCAAGGGTGGCTTCGAGGCCACGGGCCGCCCGTGGAGCTACGACGGTGAGCGCTACACCCGGGTGGCGCAGGCCCGCCTCGCCGAGCAGCGCGCCATGACGGCCTACGCGCAGGGCGCGGTGTGCCGCCTGCGCTTCCTGCGGGAGCAGCTCGACGATCCGGAGGCCACCGACTGCGGGCGTTGCGATGTCTGCGCCGGGCCCTGGGCTAAACCGGGCGTCGACCCGGATGCGTTGCTCGCCGCGCGGGCAGCCCTCGGCCAGGTCGGGGTCCCCCTCGAGCCGCGCCGGCAGTGGCCCACAGGGCTGACCGAGATGCCGGGTCTGCAGGGGCTCCGTGGCCGGATCCCCACCCGGCAGCAGGCGCTGCCCGGGGTGGCCGTGGCGAGCGCGCAGGCCGCGGGGGAGTGGCCGGCCCGGCTCGCCGTGCTCCTCGAGCAGCCCGACGCGCCGCCGTCCGAGGAGGTGGTCCGCGCCGCGGCGCTGGCCCTGCGGGCTCGGGGCTGGCCCGAGGGTCGCCCCCGCGATGTGTTCGGGGTTGGCAGCCGCAGCCACCCGCTGCTGGTCGCCGGGCTGGGCGAGCAGCTCGCCGCCGTCGGGCGCATGCGCTGGCTCGGCGTGCTGGAGCCGACCCGTCCCCCGGCGGCCGTGGCGGAGGACAACAGCGCGCAGCGCGTCGCCGCCGTGCACGGGGCGCTGCGCGTGCCCCCCGCGCTCGCGGCGGAGCTGACGTCGACGCAGCCGCCGTCCGGCGGTCCGGAGGAAGAGCCGGACGACCCGCCGTTGCTGCTCGTCGACGACGCCGCGCGCAGCAGATGGACGATCGCCGAGGTCGCCCGCGTGCTGGGCGCCGAACACGGGCGCCGGGTGATCCCCCTGGTGTTGCTGGGTTCGTGAAGTCAGCCCGCCCGGGTCAGCGGCCGATGCTGCTCATGTCGGCGTAGCGGTCCCCGGCGACGGCGCCGGCCGGGACAGCCGCCTCCAGCCGGGCCAGGTCGTCGGCGGTGAGAATGACGTCGCAGGCGGCAGCGTTCTGCTCGAGATACGTGCGTCGCTTGGTGCCGGGGATGGGCACGATGTCGTCCCCCCGCGCCATCACCCACGCGAGCGCGAGCTGGCCCGGTGCGCACTCCTTGTCCGTGGCGATCTCCTGCACCGCGGCGACGAGGGCTGCGTTGCGGTCGAAGTTGGCGTCGGAGAAGCGGGGATCCATGGTGCGAAAATCACCGGCCGCGACGTCGGAGCGCGAGCCGAAGCTCCCGGTGAGGAAGCCGCGTCCGAGCGGGCTGTAGGCGACGAGACCGATGCCGAGTTCGCGCATGACCGGCAGCGATGTCGACTCGATGTCGCGGGCGAAAAGGCTGTATTCGCTCTGCACCGCCGCCACCGGGTGCACGGCGTGCGCGCGGCGGATCGTGTCAGGCCCCGCCTCCGACAGCCCGAGGTGGCGCACCTTGCCGGCGGTGACCAGCTCCGCCATCGCCCCGACGGTCTCCTCGATCGGCGTCGCCGGGTCGACGCGGTGCTGGTAATAGAGGTCGATGACCTCGACCCCCAGGCGCTGCAGCGACGCGTCACAGGAGCGCCGTACATAGTCGGGGGAGCCGTTGATCCCCAGCCTGGTGCCGCCGTCTCCGCGCATGATGCCGAACTTCGTCGCGAGCTGGACCTCGTCGCGCCGCCCGGCGATGGCCTTGCCGACGAGCTGCTCGTTGGTGAACGGCCCGTACATGTCGGACGTGTCGAGGAAGGTCACCCCGAGGTCGAGCGCCCGCGTGATCGTCGCCAGCGACTCGCCCTCGTCGCCCTCGCCGTAAAACTCGCTCATCCCCATGCAGCCCAGGCCCTGCTGCGAGACGCGAAGGCCGCCCCCAGCCCCGCCGAGGCTCCGCTGTCCGACACTCATCGCACTCTCCTTCGGTTGCCGTCGCCGCCAGTCAACCTCAACAGGGCCGGAGTGCGAGGGCGACGGGCAGCAGCCCGCGGGCAGAGGCCCGGCCGGTCAGCACGTCGGCGAGAGCCAGCAGCTGGCCCGGTGTCGGCGAGAATGCCGCGACGGTGGTCGCCTGTGGGGGAGCGAGACCGAGCGGGTACGGCGCGCCGGTCGCGACGAGCACATCAGCACCCGAGGGGGCCGGACCCACCGCGACGGACACACCGCCTGCTCGCAGCGCCCCCCGCGCCGCCACGTCGGCCCGCAGGGCGTCGGCCGTCGCGCCGGAGCCGAGGACCGCCAGGGCCGCGGCGGGGAGCCGGTGCCGGCAGTCCCGCACCACGGAGATGCTCGCCGCGGCCACGTCCCTGATGAGCCCAGGCGCGTCCGCCGACAGCACCGGTGCCGTAGCAGCCGGCGCGGGGAAGCGTGCCTTCAGCGTCAGGACGCGGCGGACGGCGTCGTCGAGCCGGGAGCGCGGCAGCCGCCCATCGTGCACGGCGGCGAGCACGGCGGCGTAGGACGTCGGCAGGCTCGGCGGTTGCAGCAGCAGGTCCATGCCGGCGGTGAGGGCACGCACGGCCACGTCGTCGTCGGGGTAGCGGTCCCGCAGCGCGCGCATGAAAAGCCCATCCGTCACCGCCACCCCGTCGAAACCCAGCTCCTGGCGGAGCACGTGCAGGACTGCCGGGCTGACCGTGGCCGGCAGCACCGGGTCGAGCGCGGGCACGAGAAGGTGCCCGAGCAGGACTGCGGGCGCGCCGGCCGCGATGCCCGCCCGGAAGGGCGCGAGGTCGATCCGCTCGAGCTCGCCGCGAGTGCGACGGATCGTCGGCAGCCCGAGGTGGCTGTCGACGTCGCTGTCCCCGTGCCCGGGGAAGTGCTTGAGCGCCGAGCCGGTGCCGGCGGCCGTGTAGCCCCGGACGGCCGCGGCAACCAGCGGCGAGACCCGCGCGGGATCATCACCGAAGGCCCGCTCACCGATGACGGGATTGCGGGGTTCGGTGTTGACGTCGGCGACGGGCGCAAGGTCCAGCGTCACGCCGACGCTGCGCAGCTCCTCGCCCGTCACCCGGGCGGCTCGCCCCGCCAGCGCCGGCCCGGCATCGCCGGCCGCACCCACCGCCATCTGCGCTGCAAGCACGGCGAAGGGGGCGCCGAGGCGCGCCACCGGACCGCCCTCCTGGTCGACGGCCACCAGCAGCGGGGGGTCACCGGCGGCTGCGGCGGCGCCCTGCAGACCCGTCGTCAGCCTGGCGACGGTGGCGGGGGAGTCCACGTTGCCCGTCGACTCCTGCGGGCGGGCCGCGTCGAGGGGGTTGTGGTCGAGCAGCAGGATGGCGCCGAGATGCCAGCGAGCGACGGCCTGCGCCCCGGTCTCGACGCCGAGGAGCGCCCGGTTGGCGGCCACGATCGCGGGCCTGCGGTCGTCCGCCGTCCGCCCGAAGACGTAGGGCGCGAAGACCTGCCCGACCTCCTGCTCGAGGCTCAGCCCGGCGAGTTGGGCCCGCACCCGGTCCGCGAGCGCGGGGTCCGGCTGGGTTGGCGCGGAGTTCGTCGGCAGCGTGGGCACCGGTGTCGACGCCTCGGACGGCGGCACCGGCGGACCCGTCGTCGGAGCCGGCGCGCCGGATCGCCCGGCGCCGCCCGCGCATGCCGCCACCGCGAGCAGCGCGAGCGCCGCCGCAGCGCGCCGGGTCAGCACGTGGTGTGGCCGGCGCCCTCGTGCGGCGTGGCCCCGTCGATGAGCCAGCCGGAGCCGTGCCGCACGAGGCGGTAGTCGAGCGCCCAGTGCGTGCAGGTGTCACCCCCCGGCCCCTGGTCGGCGGCCTGCAGGCTGGTGAAGGTCACGAAGACGACGACGGTGTCGGGGTCGACGGCGCTCGCGTCCTCGACCTTCACGTCGGAGTCATACGTCGTGGCCGTCTGCTCCCCGAACTGCCACTCCGTGATCGTCGTGGTGATGCCGGGGCCGAGCACGCGGTAGGCCTTCGCGTAATCCCCCCGGTTGATGCCGCCGAAATACGTCCGGAAGGCGGTGGCGATCGCCGCCGCGTCGCTCTCGGTGAGGCTGGGGCCGCCGACGCGCACGCTCGGCGGGGCAGCCATGGCCGTCGGCCCCGTCGCACCGCCACCATCGGTGCAGGCAGCCGCCGGCTGCGGGGTCGGCGACGCGGTCCAGCGGTCGAAGGAGGGCTTGGCGGCGCGCGCCGAGACGGCGTAGGCGATGCCGTTGGCCTGGGTGTTCAGGGCGTCCACCAAGCCGACGACGGCGCCATCCTCGGCGAGCAGCGGGCCACCGCTGTTGCCGGGGTTGACGGCGGTGTCGGTCTGCAGGAGGCCGGTGCGCTTGAGCCCCTCGATGTCGATGCTTCGGTCCAGGCCGCTGATCCCGCCCTGGGTCAGGGTGATCGGGTCCCCGACGGGGAAGCCGATGGCGGCCACCCGGTCACCGATCTCCGGGTCCCGGTCGGCGAGGGCGAAGACGGTGCCGGTGAGTGGTTTGCTGCTGCGCACCAGCGCCAGGTCGCTCGCCGGGTCCGCGCCGATGACGGTTCCCTGGGTCGTCCATGCATCGGTCTGCAACGCGATCGACGCCGCACCGTCGGTGACGTGCGCCACGGTCGCGACGAGGTCGGGCGCGATCAGGAAACCCGTGCCGACCCCCTCGCCGCCGCAGCTGACGGTCTCGATCCGGACGACACCGGTCCGGTCCCGCTTGTAGAGCGCCGAGAAGCTGAGCGCGCCGCTCGGGGCGGGGGTGGCCGCAGCGGCCGTGTGCTCGGCGGCCGGGCCCCGCGACCCGCCGTCCGGCGCCACGGAGGCGCCCGCCGGCAACGCCGACGGGCTCGGGTCGCCGCCACCTCGAGAAAGGACGAGGGCGACGCCGGCACCGCCGGCAAGCACCAGCGCGGCCGCGCCGAGGACGGTGGGCAGCAACCAGGCCGGCCGAGGGCCTCCGGGGGGCGGCGGTCCTCCCGGTGGGCGCTGCCAGGGCGGCGGGGGAGACGGCGGGAGGGCCGGCGGCGCGCCGGCGCCGGCGCCGCTCCCGGGCGACGGGACGGGCCCGACCGGGTCGGTGAGCGGGTCGGGGCGGGGGAGTCGCTCCGCCTCGCCGGCACCGGTCGGTGCCGGGTCAGGGGTGAGTGCCGGGTCAGGGGTGAGTGCCGGGTCAGGGGTGAGTGCCGGCGCCCCGCACACCCCACAGAATCGTGCGCCCCGCACCAGGGCGCTGGAGCACCGTTGGCAGGTCACCCGGGCATCCTCCCAGCCGGGTGGTGCCGGCGGCGCTCAGCCGAGGTGGGAGTGCAGGAACGCGAGCGCGCGGTCCCAGGCGAGCCGGGCGCTGTCGGCGTCGTACGTGCCCAAGAGGTTCTCGTCGTTGAAGAAGGCGTGGGCCGCCGGGTAGAAATGGAAGTCAGGCGCGCTGCCGGTGTCGGCCTCGATCTTCTCGCCGAGGGCGCGGGCCGCGTCCGGGGGAACGACGTCGTCGCGTTCGCCGAAGTGTCCGGAGACGGCGGCGCGCAGCCCGGAGAAGTCCGGCAGGTCACCGGGGATGAGGCCGTAGAACGGCACCGCGGCCGCGACGCGCTCGCCCTGCTGGGCGGCCAGCGTGAGCACGAAGCCTCCACCCATGCAGAAGCCGATCGCGCCCACCGCGCGCCCCGTGACCGCCTGGTGGTCGAGCAGGAAGTCCACCGATCCGGCGAGGTCGCGAGCCGCGCGGTCGACGGGGAGGGCCTGCATGAGCTCCTGCGCCTCGGCCTGCTCGTGCGTGGTGGTGCCGCCGTAGAGGTCCGGCGCCAGGGCGACGAATCCGTCCGCGGCCAGGCGGTCGGTGACGTCGGTGATGTGGGAGGTCAGTCCCCACCACTCCTGGATCACGACCACGCCCGGCCCGCGGCCCGAAGGCGGCAGGGCGACGTAGCCGTGCGCCTGGCCGCCATTGCTGGGGAAGGTGACGTTCTGGTGGGGGTTCTCGGTCGTGTCGGGCACATGACGAGCCAACCATGTCCCGGTAGCAGCCGCCCCCTGGGTGGTAGGAATCGCTGGTGACCTCTGCCGGCGATCCCCCGCCCGACGCCCCGCAGGGCCGGTTGGCCGACCGCCTCGCCGCGCTGGTCGGCGGAGCGCCAGGCCGGCCGGGCGACGAAGGCCTGGCGGACCGCGTCGAGGAGGTCGCACGCAGCGTCGCGAGCCTGCAGAGCGACCTCGGCGGCGGGCTTCGCGACGAACTGCGGGCCGGTGCCGGTGAGACGCGGGCGGCGCTCGAGCAGACGCGCGCGGATGTGGCCCAGACGACGGACGCGGTGCGCGACGTGTCCGAGGTGCTCGTGCAGACCGCCGACGGGGTGGTGGAGACCCGGGCGCAGGTCGAGGCCGGGCGTGGGGAGGTCGCCGCCGTCGGTGACCGGATCGACTCCCTCGCCGGTGCCGTCTCCCTCCTGCGCGATGACCTGGCGAGCCTGGAGGAGTCCTTTAACTCCAAGATCGAGGAGGCTGCGCTCGCGCTGGCGGAGACGATGGTGGCGCTGCTGGGCGTGCCGCGTGATCCGGGCTCGGCCAGGGCCGTTGCCGCTGCCCCGCGCCCACAGCTCGTGAGCTCGCCGCTGCCACTGCCGACCGGTGAGGAGGCGCCCGCTGTCCCGAGCTACGCGGGCGCGGAGCACACCGGTGCGGAGCACGCGGAAGACGCAGCCGGGTACGCCGTCGCGGGCGAGCCGGCGGAGGGGGCCGACACGGAAGGCGACCCAGCCGATCACGAGGACCCGACCGGGATGCCGCTGCTGCCCCAGCCCGATGCGGGCGACCCCACAGACGAGGGCGTCGCTGACGAGGACACCGCTGACGAGGACACCGCCGACGAGCCTGCCGTGGCGCCGGGACAGGAGCCACCGGCCCCTGACGTGGCGCCGCTGCCGGCAGCGCGGCCGCCGGCGGCTGCCCCGCCGCCCACCCGGCCCACCCGCTCCGCGCCTCCGGCCGCCGTACCGCACCGGCGCCGGGGACTGTTTGGGCGCCGCTGAGGTCGCCTGCGTTCGGTCATGTCGCAGCGGTGTCCGCTGCCGCGGCGACGAGGTCGAGGAGCCACCGGGGGCCGGCGATTGCGGCGCCCGCCGCCTGGACCCGCGCGCGCAGGTCCCGATCGGCTGTCACCACCAGCCGGCCGGGCGCGGCGAGCGACGCCACCGTGTCGTCGCCGGCGTGCGGGGCGTGGACGACCTCCACCGTGGGGTGGCCCGGCAGCGGGCCGGGCGGTGCGGCGCCCCGCGCCCGGCCTTCGAGCACGCACACCAGTCGATGCCCGTCGTCGAGCAGAGCCAGGCGGCCCAGGAGTTGCCGGGTGGCGCCCTCGCGATCCCGCCACCAGCCGTCGGGTCGGCTGCCGAGCACGTTCGCGACGTCGACCACGATCGGTGGCGCCTGCTCGTCCGGCACCGGCCCAGCATGCGCCCGGCGGCGACCGGCCGAGCCTGCTACTCCAAGCGGGCGCATCGAGAAGCATCTGACCGGCCCACCAGCACGTCGGCCCGCCCGCCGATCAGGTCTGCATGGAGCGTTCAGAGCTCGAGGCATTCGTCCGCCGCAGCCGGTTCGGCTATCGCGCGGTCGTCCCCCACCTGGGCGTGTCGGTGGCTGCGCCGAGCTGGTGGGGCGTGAAGGCGTCGGCCGCGACGAAGGCCCGGGCGGCCCTCGGCCTGCCCCCCGACGCGCCGGACCCGCTGGTCTGGGCCGAGGAAAGGCGCGCGATCGACCGCGTCAGCGCCCAGCGTGAGGTCGGCTGAGCCCCAGCCGTCCCAGTGCGGGCTCAACCGACTGCCAGCGATCGACGGAGAGGCCCCGGAACCCGCCGGCGGGTTACGTGGCCGCGCGCGTCGAGGCGGTCGTTCGTCTCGCGTTGCCCCGTCGTGGCTTGCGACAGCATCTGAGCTTCGCTGGTACGCACGGACGGGAGCGCCCGCACGCCCGGTCCGGTCGCGCCGCCTTGCTGCACCCACCAACGCTGCAACTCTGCGGCCTGGGCTCGCTCGCGTTCGGTCAGCGGCAGCAGGCCAGGCGGCAGGGCGAGGCGGTGCGTGCGCTGCTGCGGCGCGACGAGCCGGACGCTGCAGCGGCGCACGACCATGCAGCGGTCCGGCGTCACCACATGCTCCCGGACGACGTACCCGCCGCGCTCCACGAGGACTCCCGGGGAGAGCTCGACCCACGAGAGTGCGTGGTCCAGGACGGCGAATGGCGGGATGAGCAGGAGGAGCATGGCGTAGTCGAGGTCCCGCTGCAGCGCGACCATGCCTGCCGAGTTCGACGCAGGCCGAGTTCGACGGCCCTACGGCGAGTCCTGCCTTCTTGCGCCCGCGACCCGTCGCGGTCTCGTCAGCGCATGTGACGGCGGCCAGGGTGGAACGGTCAGTCCAGGTAGTCGCGGAGTAGGGACGCCTGAGCGCTGTGCGGAGATGTCAGTAACCGCAGTGTTTTCGGGAGGCTCGACCGAGCGTTGCGTCTGCACTATCTCGGCCTGACAGGAGTCCCGCAGTGAGCACTCAGACCGACTCTCGACCGACCGTCCGCTACACCCTTACCTGCCCGGGCTGGCGCGGCGTCGACCACCACCAGCCCAGCGACTCGGGTCTCCACGAGCGGGGGTTCCCGGTGCCGGGCTCGACGACGGCGTCGACCCGTCCGTGGTGCTGAGCCAGTCCGACCCGGTGTCGGGCGGGGAGCCGGCGTCGATCGCGGTCTACCCGCCCCGGGACATGCTCTCAGCCGCGGAGGCGCTCGACCTGAGCGGGGCGCTCGCCAGCGCGGCCGACTCGCTGCAGCAGGGTGCCGCCGTGGCGGTCCGCCGTGTCGAGGTGGTGCAGGTGCTGCCCGACCTGGTGGCGCTGCGGGACACGCAGGGAGGGGTCCGCACCGTGGGCAGCACGGCGGACCTGCTGACGGCCGCGGAGCTGGCGATCGAGGACCCGTCGTCGGCGGCTTGGAGGTTGGCGGAGGGCGAGTGGAGCGCCGAGCTCGCCGTCGACCACCGGTCCTGACGTCCGTGGGCAGGCCCTGCAGCCGCCACTGAGCGGGCGCAGAAGGGGCCCCACGGGGGAGGGGGGCCGCTGCGCCTCCGACGGACTGCGCCCCCCACCGCCTGGCCCTGAGCCGCAGTGAGGGGCGCTTCGTGCTGTCCGGGGTGAGGGGAAGAAGAAGCCGCCGACCACGCACCCAGCGCGAGGCCCAGATGCCGTTTGGCGCTGCCACGGCGAAACGTGGGGACTTCGCGCCGGAGGTTCAGGAGAAGTCGGAGGCGTGACCAAGCGTAGATCAGGCGTAGAGCGGCGGCAGGGCCCTGCACCTCGTGACGGTCAGCTCGACCACGACGGCTTCCCGCCCCGTCAGGATGCTGAGCAGCGCGTCGAGATGACGGCCCACGACTTCCAGCGCCGCCGGCTCAATACAGTGCAGCCACACGTGCTGCATGAATGAGCGCTCGCGCTGACGGGCTGTGAACTCCTGGTCATGGGTCAGAAGGGCGGCGCCCATGCTGTGCGTGTAGACCGCTAGGTCGTTGTCCTGCGCACGGGCTAGGCCGGCGTCACTTGCGGTCCAGCAGTCGTGGCGCTCGCGGCGCAGAAGGCGCCCCACCTCGGCGTCCACGTCGTGGTCGAGGACAAACCGCACGCGCGTCAGCTCGCGGCGGTGGTCCTGGTGTCGCGCACGGCGTCGATGTCGGCGACCTCCAGATCGGGGTACGCCGCGAGGATGCGGGCGTCGGTGGCTCCAGAGTCCAGCCAGCGCTCCACTGCGGCGACGGGCACCCGGGTGCCGTCCAGAACGGGGCGGGACTGCCGGACTTTCCGCTCGCGCACGATTCGCCCGACCTGCCGGTCCCGCTCGCGTACGGCGGCGGCGACCGTCTCTCTGATGTTGCGGAGCGGGATGATGTGGTCGAGTACGAGCTGCCCAGGCCGTCGGCTGCCACTCCAGGTCCCGTCTGGGAACTGGAAGTAGACCTCGCCCTCGCATGTGGCGAACCTGACCTCGCTGACCTGCGTGTCGACGCCGCGCAGGTAGTCCACGATCTTCCTGATCGCGATCATGCTGACGACGTCGCTGAGCATGCGGATCACGCGCAGCTCGGTCAGCTCCCGGAGGCTGTAGAGCCGGACTTGTGCCCGAGCGGAGAAGCGGTGCTGCATCTCCGGAGTGACCAGTCCCCTGTCCGCCCAGGCGGCGAGCCGCCGGGGGCTGACGCCGGCGATCCGGGCCGCTCGAGAGGCGGTGACCGCCAGTTGCTCGTCAAGCGCACCGTCCACATCGGCAGTGTGCACGAGGGCTCCGACTCGGTGAGGCTTACGGTCACCCTGCGGTCGAGCCCGCGCCACCTGCGAGCATCCCGTCGTGCGCCCTGCCTGGCTGGCTGAGGCCCTCGCGAGGTTCTCGGGCAGGTAGGGCCGAACGTCGGACAGAAGAGCCGGTCTGGCAGGGTTCGTCTGGTGATCCCCGTGCTGCAGGCGTTCTCCAGGCAGACGCCCATAGGTGCTCGGGAAGAAGTCAGCGCCGAAAGCGAGCGGGCGGCCGTGCTCCGCATGCTCGGTCGGCAGTCCGTGACGTCGGTTGCCAGAGTCCAGGAGGGTCGCTTCCAGCGGGTGGGCCGCAACTTCCTCGCAGCCCGCGGACGCCTGCAAGGAGAAGGGCAACGCACGCTCTCCTGCATCGAGTGCAGTAGTGGTGAGCCGCACGGTCCCCTGTACGAACCGCCGCCGCAGTAGGTACAGCGGGTCTGGAGGGTCGCGTCCGTGGAGGTGGTGGATGAGTGTCGTCACCGTGTTCCTCGACGGGTTGAGGTTAGTCCAGGGGCGGCGGCTGGAGGTCGGTGATCGCAACGGGCTGGTCGCAGTGGGGGCAGGGGCCGCCGGGGCCGATGCGGGTGGCGAAGGTGTTGCAGTCGGGGCAGCGTTGGTCGCCCAGGAGCCGGGTGTCGCAGCCGGGGCAGGCGTAGACGGTGTCGTCCCGTCGTGAGCGGGCC
>JAABUT010001107.1_pt1 | contig 33229 bp, 37 predicted proteins | sample 5559281 | NCBI WGS metagenome assembly JAABUT01 (sample SAMN10711880, study PRJNA513359) | rock metagenome | isolation source: Antarctica rocks | place: Antarctica: Victoria Land, Ricker Hills nord | collected 2016-01-04 | reverse complement strand
AACGGTTCAAAACACCATAGCAATTATAACACACTATGGACATGAGAACACCCCGTACGAGCCGCGAACATGCAGGTCATCTCGCCGCACCGGCCAACGCCCCGCGCGCTATGTCAGGAGCCCTGGATTTAGCCGCGGGGAGGCAGGGTCGCCTTCCTATGCCGCACACTGACTCACGCAGGTACTTTCGGTTTTTTCGTTTTGCCTTAGACTGGGCGGATGACCACAGCGACCCGCCGAGTCATCAGCGCGGAGGACGCTGCCCGGCTCCGGAAGGAGCTGGACAAGCCCGAGGCACTGCTGAGCGTCGGCTCGGAGACGGTGGTAATGAGCGACCCGCTGCGCCGTGCGGTGATCATGATCGTCGACGAGCTGGCATCGGGCCACGACGTATCGGTCCGCAGGTCGGATTCATTCCTGACAACGGGCCAAGCCGCGGAGCTGCTTCATGTCAGCCGGCCCACGGCGGTGAAGCTCTGCCACGACGGCCTTCTCGAGTTCGAGCAGCCGGGTACACATCGCCGGATCAGCCTCGCTTCGGTGCAGCAGTACATCGAGGGCGCGGCCTCACGTAAGGCAGCCGGACTTGCTGAGTTCGCGCTGACGGGTACTGGAGATGACGACCAGGTCGTGACGACGAGGTGAGTCGTCGGGCCGTCCTCGACGCCTGCGTCCTTGTCCCCCACAACCTCGCCAGCCTCCTGCTGACCCTCGCCGAGTATGGCCTGTTCGAACCCCGCTGGAGTGAGGCGATCCTTGAGGAGACTTACCGGGCCCTGACCAACAAGATTGGTCTGGACGAACAGCGTGCAGCGCGCCGCCGCGATGCCATGCAGCACGCGTTCCCCGAGGCCGAGGTGCTGGGCATCGATGTCCTCCTCGAGGGCCTGACGTGTCACCCGAAGGACCGGCACGTTCTCGCCGCAGCCATCGCCAGCGACGCCGATGTCATCGTGACGTTCAACCTCGATGACTTCCCCGATGCCGCGTGTGAGCCCCACGGCGTCCTGGCCGTCCACCCTGAGCAGTACCTGTTGGAGCTGCTGGCCGCCGACCGAGAGGCAACACTGGCGGCACTCCTCGCGGACGCAGCCCGACGCAACAGCCCACCCGCTGACCCATCCGAGCTCCTCGCATGGCTGGCCGTGACGGTCCCGACGTTTGCGAACATGGCGCACGAGGCGCTCCGCGACGATGGTCCCATCAGCGACGTCCCCGCCTACGTCATCGTGGACCCCGCGGATTCGCCCCTGTCCGCGCTGGCTGAGGACGGGGACCTCACCGACCCGCTCCACGTGGCTGCATTATGGTGGCTCGCCCTGCTCAACCCCGACCAGTACGAGCAGCAACTGCGGTGGCTGACCCACACTCCCGGAGCATGGGGTGACTTCGAGTGGGCGGCCGACCTGCTGACGGGCAAGTCGATCGCCTCTAAGGTCTACTACGCCGTCGACAACCCCACCGAGGTCGCCGTTGTCAGGTTCGTCCCCGAGGTTGCAGAGACCGCGCAGACCTTCGCTTCGTTCGTCGTTCGAGGAGTGGTCTTCCTCACCCTGTGCCGGTACGACGACAGGACATGGCGAGCCTGGGGACTGGGCCCGCGCATGGTGACCGCCCGCACCGTCACCAACTGACCCGCCGGGCCAACCTGCACTAGAAGGTCCACTGAGCTGAGCCGGCGCCTTACCTCAAACTCTGCGTTCGGTCGGCGGGCGAATCCCAGTACCCATCCTCCACGGGACCATGCGGATCACGAAACGCCCTCATCTGCCGCGACCCGCTCGGTCCTGCCGATGAAGCACCCATGCCTGACAGGCGCTGACGCGACCACCGAGGCGGGCACTCGGCATACGGGCAGGGGCGTCGGCCTAGTCCTCGTCGCGGTTTACGGGCTCTTCGCCCTCGCGGCGACCGGGCCGGCGAGGTTCAATCTTGCCGACTTCGGGAAGGCGCCGCTTGCCTACCTCCTCTCGGCACTCGCAGTGATCTACCTCGTCGCGACGGTGGGGATGGCCCGCGGCGACCGGACCTCGGTGTGGGTGGCGCGCATCGCGATCACGACCGAGATGGTCGGCGTCCTTGTCGGCGGGCTCGCGTCCTACCTCGTGCCGGCCGAGGTTCCCCGACAAGACCGTGTGGTCGTACTTCGGTTCGGGATAGGGCTGTGTGCCGCTCGTCCTAACGGTTCTGGGCCTGCTCGGGCTTCGCCGCACGGGGCGCACCCTTCTCCGGCTGAGCCCCGGCCGCAGGTCACTTGCTGGCGTTGTTGGCGGCGTCCTGCGCCTTCTGCAGCCCCGTTGCCACCGGCAGGCGACCGGCGAAGATTTCCTTGAAGATCGGGTTGTAGGCGTTGTTGGCGTCGAGGAACTTCGCCCCGAAGGGGGCCTCGATGGTCGCGGTGCCGCTCGAGTCGCCGAACGGCGTGGTGTCGACCTTCTTGGCCTTCCAGTAGTCGTAGTACGACTGCTGGGCGGCGGTGACGGCCGGGAGGGCGGCACCGGCCTGGCCCACGAAGGAGGCGCCCTCCTTGGAGCCCAGCCACTTGAGCACCTTGACTGTGGCGTCCTGGTGCGGGGTCTTGGCGTTACCGGCCGCGATCACGCTGTTCACGACGCTGACTCGCCCCGCGGGGCCCTTGAGCATCGGCGCGATGGCCCAGTCGAACTTGGCTCCGTCGGCGACGTTCTTGAGGTTGTAGGTGCCCGACTGGAAGAGCGCCATCTTGCCCTGCAGGAACTTGTCCCGGCTGAAGTCGCCGCTGTCGTTGGTGTCGGCGGCGGAGGGCGCGACGTGGTGCTTGTTGATCAGGTCGACGATGTAGGAAATGGCCTGCGCGCTCTTGTCCTGGGCGAAGACGAAGCTGCCGTCCTTCGCCTGGAACGCGCCTGCGTTGGAGCCGATGAAGTTGTAGTAGATCGCGCCCAGGTCGTTGGCCGCGTTGAAGGCGTACTGCTCGACCTTTGACGCGTCGAAGCCGAGCTGATCCGCGGTCTTGCCCGCGGAGTCCTTCGTGAGTTTCTTGGCCGCGGGGAGGAACGTGTCGGATGCCGGGTCGGGGCTCCACGTCAGGTTCGCCGGGTCGACGCCGGCAGCGGTCACGAGCTGCTTGTTGTAGTAGACGACCGAGCGCCCGTCGGTGAGCGCCGGCACACCCCACAGCACGCCCTTGCGGGTGTACTGGTCCACGGCCGCCTTGACCCACCCTGCCTTGTCGTCCGGCAGCGCCTGGTCGATGTTGATCAGCGCACCGCTGTCGGCCAGGGCGCCGAACGGTGAGGAGTTCAGCCAGAAGATGTCGTCGATCCCTCCACCCGCGACGTCGAGCGGGAGCTTGGTGAAGTAGTCCGCGTACGGCACGAGGTTGATCTTGACGGCGATGTCCGGATTCGCCTTGGTGAACGCGTCGAACGAGGCCTGGTAGGGCTTGAGAACCTGATCGTCCCAGATGCGCACCGTGACGGTGGTCTGGCCGGCGGAGGCCGGGCTCTGGTCCTTGCTCGCCGATGGTGAGCACGCTGCCGTTGCGGCGGTCAGCGCCAGGGCGGCTGATACGGCGAGTAGTTGGACGTTCATAGCGTGCCTCTCGAGGGTGGTTAGCGTTACTTGAAGCCGGTGATGGTGATCGAGCGCACGACGTGGCGCTGGAACGTCAGGAACAGGGCGAGCAGCGGGATGATGGCGACTGTGGTGGCCGCCATGACCAGGGTCCAGTTGCCGTTGTACTGCGACTGCAGGTTCGCGGTCGCCAGCGTCAGGGTGCGCCACGTCGGCCCGCTGGTGATGACCAGCGGCCAGAGAAAGTTGTTCCAGTGGGACACGATCGTGATGATCGTCAACGTCGCCAGGATCGGGCGGCTGACCGGGACCACGACGTGACGCAGGATCTGCATCGTGTTGCACCCGTCCAGGCGGGCGGCGCTGATCAGGTCCTCCGGGATGCCCCGGAAGTACTCGCGCAGCAGGAAGATCGCGTACGGCGACCCGAACACCTGGGGCAGCACCAGCGCCCAGAAGGTGTTGCGCAGACCGACGGCAGCGAACATCGCGTACAACGGGATGATCGTCACGATCTGCGGCACCATGAGGGTCGCGAGATACACCCAGAACAGCGTGTCCCGGCCGGGAAAGCGCAGCCGCGCGAACGCGTAGGCGGCGAGCACCGAGAAGGCGAGCTGTCCGACCAGGATCACCGCGACGACCTGCGCCGTCACCACCACCGGCGACACGAAGTCGTAGCGCCCACCGAACAGGGCGGCGAAGTTCTCGCCCGTCACCGGTTGCGGCAGGCTCAGCACGGGCTCGGAGGCGAACTGCTGAGCCGACTTCACCCCAGTCATGACGCTGAGGACGAACGGAGCGAGGGTCACCACCGCCCCGACCGCCAGCAGGAGATAGCCCACCGCGTCACCGACCCGGCGAGCGGGTCCGCCACCGATTCCGTGTGCGGCCCTCATGAGGACAGGTCGTACGTCGTGCGGGACCGGAACCAGCGCTGCTGCCCCACCGTGATGACCACCAGCAGGATGAACAGCACCAGCGCCATGACCGAGGCCTGACCGACGTTTCGGGACTGGAACGCCTGGTAGTAGATCCGGCCCGCGACGACGTCGGTCACCCCCTCGGGACCACCCTGGGGGGTCAGGGCATAGATCGAGTCGAAGACCTGGAAGCTGCTGATGACGCCGGTCACCAGCACGAAGAACGTCGTGGGTTGCAACAGCGGCAGCTTGATCCGCCAGAACACCTGCCCGGGGCTGGCCCCATCGATACGGGCCGCTTCGAGGAGATGGTCGGGGATCGAGGTCAGACCTGCCACGAAGAACAGCGTGACGTAGCCGACCTGGGTCCAGATCGTCACCGCCGCCACCGTCGGCAGGGCGAGCGAAGGGCTGGCGAGCCACTCGACCCGGTGGCCGAGAACGGCGTTCAGGGCACCGTCGGACGGCGCGAGGATCCACTTCCACACCACGCCGAGGACCAAAGGCGCACAGATCCAGGGCAGGACGTAGACGACGCGGAACAACGACGAGCCCCGAAGCCCTCTGGTGAGCAAGGTCGCCCCGAAGAGACCCAGGGCTGTCTGCACGGGAATCACGATGGCCACGAAGCCGGTCGTAATGAGCAACGAGCGGCGGAAGGCTCCGTCCGCGAGGACCTGGCGGACGTTGTCCAGCCCCACGAGCCGGGGAGCGGTGATGAGGTCCCAGTGGTTGAGCGACAACCACACGACCACCAGAATAGGAAGGACGAGGAACACGCTGAGCCCGAAGAGGCTGGGTGCCAGCAGGGCGTACGCCGTGCGTGCCTCACGCCCTGAACGGCTCACGGCCTGAACCTCCCTCTCCGGCCCGGCGCCGGTACCTGACCCTATGCAAGGTCTACCGGATCCGGCTCGAAGCGGCCACCGTGGCGTCGACGGTGTGGCCGGGACCGGAGCCGGCTCGCCCGTGAAACCGCCGACCCCCTAAACCCGCAAGGCGGCCGAGACGGAGCAGATCCGGCTCGCCGTCCGCTGGGCCCGCCACCGGGGCGAACGCGCAGGCGGGATGCTGCTGAGCGGGCGGCCCCCAGCGGTCGCCGACCTCGTGGAGCGGTGGCTGCTGGCCGGGGTGGTCGCCTCCTCCGGCTCACGTTCCGGGCGGCCCACGGTGAGCGTCGCTGCCCACGGGGGGTATGACCACCGCGCTGGTGGTTCTGGTGCTGACCCCCGGGGTCGCTCTGGCACCCGTGGCGGGGTGAGACCTCCGCATCGCGCTGCCACGGGTCGCCGCGAGCGTGTTGGTCAGCGCCGCTGTGTTCCCGGTGCTGGCCTGGGCGGTCGCGCCGGTGCTTTGACGCGGCGTGCTGGCGGCCGGGCCGCGGTCACTGTGGTGATTTGTCGACGGTGCCGACGGCCCGGGGTTGCCTGTCGAGCCGGAGGCCTGAGCCGGGTGCGTGATTCGTCAGGCCGCGCCGCGGGCGGGGTAGTCGTTGTCCTGCGCGAAACGCAGCCCACCAAGAACGTCGTCCAGAGCCGGACGACCGAAGGGCATGGTGGCGACGCTGCTCCAATACAGGCTGTGGTCGGCATCGAGGACAAACATGCCTGGCTCGTTGAACCGGGGCAGTTCGCCGTCCCTGATCGAGGTGGAGATGAAAAGACCCCACTGTCGGGCGGACCCCTCTGTCATGCCATACGCCACGGGCAGCCGCTCCAGATGCCAGGACTCGACCAGTGCGGCACTGCGCTCGGCCGACTCCATGCTCACTGCAACCACGCGTCCGACCCCGGCCGAGCGGATCTCATCGAGACGCCTCTCGACTTCGCTGAGCTGCTTGCGACACACAGGGCACTGCAGGCCACGGAAGAACAGAACCAGCGTGAACCTGCCGTCAACCCCTGACCCAAGCAAGAGGTCATCGGTGGAACCGCCCGCGGTCAGCGGGAGCGCCAGGTTCGGGGTCTGGGAACTGGGGATCAGCGTCATGCCAGCCACAACCGTCTGATGGGGGTGGATGTTCCAAAGCACGCTCCCCCAGCGCTCCCAGGCGGCCTCTGTCCCTGTCGTGCGTCGTTGGCTGGTCCCCGGTCGCTGGGCGGCCAGGCCGCGGATGCGGCCCCCCGGGCTCGACGCAGGCCGAGACCGAAGACCGAAGACGTGAGGAATATGCCTAGCATCCTCACGTTGACACGCTGGGTGTCTCCACGTGACGCGCAGCCCGTCCCGGCCAGCGCTCCTGGCGGCCGGGACCTGTGACTGCCCCATCCTTGACGTGCCCCGATATGGGCGGGCAGTCGCCGGTCGCCGCCATTGGCCGATTCCTCGAAGGAGAATTCATGAACCTGAAGAACGCCTCGATGATGAGAACCGGCGCCGGGAGCGGCATCGGACAGGCCCTCGCGCTGCGCCTTACCCTGCAAACCCCTCGGCCGACGCTCGTCGGTCGCCGTCAGCCACCCCTCGATGAGCTGGCGGACCGTGTCCGACAGCAGGGTGGCCAGGCCCACGTGGTGACCGCTGACCTGACCGAGCCAGGCGCGCCGGAGACGGTGGTGGCCTCGGCCCGCGCCGGTTCGGTGGGATCGACGTGCTGGTCAACAGCGCGGCCAACGTCCGCGCCGGCCGGCTCGAGGCCATGGAAGAGTCCGAGGTCATGGCCCAGGTCGCGCTCAACCGGACGGCACCGATCCTGCTCACCCCGCGCGGCGCTGCCCAGCCTGCGGGAGTCCGAGCGCGGACTCGTCACCAATGTCTCCTCGGCTGATCGCGATGCGGTTCTGCGCGACGTACGCGGCGACCAAGGCCGGCATCGCACACTTCGGGGAGGCGCTGCGTCGTGAGCTGCACGGCGAGGGCGTGCACGTGCTGACCGTCTACCCCGGCGCGACCAGCACCACGATGATGACGTCCGGCAAGGCCGGTGCCGCGCAGGGCTTCGAGTACGAGCCCCCCGAGTCGCCCGCCGACGCCACCGCCGAGGCCACCGTCGAAGCCACCCTGGACGGTAGCCTCACCATCCTGCGGGGCGGCCAGCAACGCCGCGACATGATCGCGACGAACCGCGAGGACCCGTCGACGGTCGAACGGATGCTCACCGAGCGCAAGCGCCCGCCGGAGAACGCCGTCGAAGCACACTCCAGCATCTGATGCCCTCCGCCGGGCAGTGGCGCTGGCCCGCGCTGACCATGTTCACCGTGGGCTACGGGGCGAACCAGTTCGTCCCGCTGCTCGCCGTCTACCGGGACACCCTCGCACTCACCGACACCCAGGCCACCGCGGTCTTCGGCGTGTACGCGCTGGGGCTCATCCCCGGGCTGCTGGTCGGCGGACGAGCCAGCGACCGGTTCGGCCGCCGCGGCCTGATGATCGCCTTCGCCGCGCTCTCGCTACTGGCCACGGCCGTGCTGGCCGGCGGCCAGTGGGGCGTCGGGTGGCTCTACGCCGGCCGACTGCTCACCGGTGTCGTGTCGGGCACCGTGTTCACCATCGGGACCGCCTGGGTCAAGGAGCTCTCCGACGGCTCACACCCCGGGCTGGGCGCTCGGCGAGCGGGCGTCGCCCTGACCGCCGGGTTCGGCGTCGGCCCGCTGGTCGCCGGTGTCCTGGCGCAATGGGCGCCAGGACCGCTCCTGCTGCCCTACCTGGTCCACCTGCTGCTGACCGTGCTCTCGCTCGCGCTGCTTCCCCAGGCCCCGGAAACCCGCACCCGCACCGGCACCCCGACCGGCACCCGGGAACCTGGGGCGAGGGCCCCGGTGTGGCCGGACTCGGCCCGCACCGCCCGGTTCCGCAGCATCACCATGCCCCTCGCGCCGTGGGTGTTCGGCAGCGTGACCGTGGCCTTCACGACCCTACCGGCTCACGGGATCGGTGAAGTCGACGGACTGGAGGTGGCCGTCCCCGGCCTGCTCGCCGCTCTCGCCCTAGCCGCCGGGTACGGGGTGCAGTCGGCCGGCCGCCGGCTCCATGCCGCCGCCACCGCGCGTCACGGCGACGGGCGCGCCGCCGCGGTGGCCGGCCTGGCCGTGGTCGCGCTCGGCTACCTGGCCTCGGGATACACCACCGCCCGACCCGGCGTGGCCACCGCCGCCCTCGCCGCCGCCCTGCTCGGTGCCGGATACGGGCTCTGCCTGAGCACCGGCCTGCGCGAGGTCGAGGAAACCGCAGCCGCCGACCAGCTCGGCGCGGTCGTCTCCATCTTCTACAGCCTCGCCTACGCCGGGCTCCTAGTGCCCTACCTGCTCACCTTCCTGGCGCCGCGAGTCGGCTACCCCTGGGCCCTCACCACAACCGCCGCCGCATCGGGACTCACCATGATGATCGTCCTCGTGTCGCGCCCCGACTCCAGACCGGCATGACGCCCCTTCCGCCCACTGTGGGGCACGTCGTCAGGGGACTCCGATCGACCGCTCATGCCGATGAGCGCTCATTCCGGTAGGACGCCTCGACCGCGCTCCAACGTGCGGAGGACCGATGCGTCCCCAGTTGGGCTCGTCTTGGAGGTGCTGCACTCCGCCCAGAAGGACGCGGTGTCGCAGCAAGGCGCCCAGCCCGTTCCACCAAGGTTGAGCGCGAGCAACAGCCAGCGTCACGAACGCGCCTACATGAGAACGCGCCACCACGGGACCCTACTCCTCGCCGACCTGCAGCTGCCCCTGCCCAGCGACCCCGGCGGGCCGCTCGATCAGCCATGCAGTCAACGCCTTTGAGAAGCATCCCAGAACAGCTGGCTCGCGGTGTGGACCGAGATCAAGAACCGTGGCGTCCAGGACGTGTTGTTCCTGGTCTGTGACGGCCTGAAGGGTCTACCAGACTCTGTCGCAACGGGTGCCGGCTGATGTGCCGGGGGGATGCCGGCGGCTGCCGCGATCCGGCGACCATCCGGTAGGCGTCGCGGCGGTCGATCGGTTTGCTGGAGACCGGTCGCAGCACGAGCGGGTCGGTGTTCCGTTGGCCGCGGCGGGCTCCAGGACGCGAAGCACCGGGACGGTCAGTGCATGGTGGCGGGCTTGTTGCCTTTGCGGACCGGGTGCAGGACTCAACTCGGTAACCGCATATTCGCGGTGTAGTCCTCGATCCGTGCCGCGGCGGCTTCGGAGGCGCGTAAGGCGTCGATACCGAGCAGGTAGGCCAGGGCGCCGTGATGGACGGTGAGGGGTCTGCGCGACCTGGAGAAACCTGATCGGCTTGAGCCGGTCCAGTCCCTGGGTGCGGGACTCCAGAACTCCTGACATAGCGGTTGTCGCGGTTGACCTTCAGGACGACAGGAGCCCCTCCACCACGAGGTAGGCAGCACCGACGATCGTGGCAACCATGACCATCCGGTCGAACACCCGCTGGTCAATCCGGCGCACGACGACCCTACCGAAGGCGAACCCGGCCACGACCGCGGGTGCGAGCACGGCGTTCATTAGCAGGGAGGAGCCGGTGATGAGCCCGAGCCCCAGGGAGAAGGGGAGCTTGAATAGGTTCGTGAGCGCAAAGAACCAGGCCGCCGTGCCGAGGAACGTCAACATCTCGAGCCGGGCCGCCAGGAAGTACATGCTCATCGCAGGCCCACCCGCGTTAGCGACCATCGTCGTGAAGCCGCCGAGCGTGCCGTACACGACCCTCTGCAACCGCTGCGACGACCGGCTCACGCCGGCGAAGGAGGTCGTGCCGCGCCGTTGCAGCAGGCCGAGCAGGATAAGGAACACGAGGCTGATCCCGATCGCGATCGCCGTCATGCGGTCATCGGCGATCGCCAGGAAACCGACGCCGAGCAGCACCCCGGCAACGACCATCGGGAACAGGCGCACCAGCAGGCCCCAAGCCGCGTCCCGGCGGTAGGTCCACACAGCGAGAACGTCGCCGGTCATGAACAGCACAAGCAGGGCCCCCGTCGACTCCCGCGCCGGGATGACCGCCGCCCCGAGCACGACCGCAAGCGTGCCCACCGCCGGGATGGCCGACTTGCTCACGCCGACGATGAGGCCCGTCAGCACGAGCAGGCACCAGGCCAGCCCCGACAGCGCAGGCAGGTATGCGCCCAGCTCAGCCACGTCGCCGCCCGGGCGAACGAGTCAGGCTGAAACAGGTTGCGGCGTGCGGCATCGCGAGGTGATCCCGCGCTGTGACTCCGTCGAGGAAAAAGTCGTCGATTCGGGCGCGCGTCGACTGCCGGGGGGTTGATGAGACACCAGCAGCCAACTCCACCCGGGAGGCCTGGTTTAGTGCTGGTTTAGTGCGGAGATCTGTTCTACTCCTAGGTCGAGTCACGTCCCTCACGGGCCAGAAGGCCGCGCAGCCTGACACATGCGGCAGGGACGGGTTCGATAACTCGGCTAACGTCTAGCGCCGCAAGCCGACGGGCTGTTTCGCTGAGTGGACCACCGCCAATGATGACTGCCCGGGCCCCCTTATCCACGCAGGCAATGACGGCCGCGCGTAGCTCCTCGAACTGGCGATCGGGATTGGCGGCGAGGATGGTGGGTGATGAGCTGGTCAACTCCACCCCCGTGAACTCGACATCGCCCCGGTAGTCGTCCACTAACGCGATGATCGAGTTCACGAGCCCTGGAGTGCTCGTCGCGATTCCGAAGGGCTCGGCCGCCTCGGCCGCACTGAGAATAGAGGACTCAGCCAAGCCAACGACAGGGACGGGCAGGAGGTCTGCGAGAACTTCCCGTCCCGGGTCTCCATAGGCCGCGACAATAACCCCAACGATCTCTGGGTGCTCCATGAACTCAGAAAGCCCAGCGGCCGTTGCATAGCGTCTTGAGTTCTTCAGTTCCTCGTCGTCGGTGATCATCTTAGGACCACGCGCCGCGGTAGCACCCATGACCGAAAATTCGGCTAGCTCACACTGGGCCACCGTACACATCATCTTTGTGGTGGCAGTGTTCGTGTTGGGATTGATTACCAGGACCGTACGAGCGTCCTTCCTCTCGATCACGAAATCTCACCTCCGCTCTGAGCTGCGACCTCATCCTCTTCTTCCATCGGTTGACCGTAGGTCTCTCGAATGAACTGAATGGAGACGCCAATAATCACGAACAAGACGGCGAGGATGGCGAACATCGACCCCAAGCCATGGGCATCAAAGACGTACCCTGCCAGAACGGGGAAGAGCCCCCCAGAGAGTGAACCGACGGCAAGAATAAACGATGTGCCAAAGCCTCGAATTCGAGTTGGAAAGTTTTCGGGCGCGAACACCCAAATCGTTGTGTTACAAATGATGACGGCGAAGTTGAAGATCCAGCCGCAGACAATAATTAGCCCGATCCCACCGCCGTTAGAGAAGATCCCTAGTACTCCAGCACCCACAAGGCCAATGATGGCCGCAATGGTTAACGTCGTTTTGCGCGGCAGGCGTCGTGCCACGAGCGCAGCGGTGACGGCGCCGACTAGTGATCCTGACTGCATAACGAGTGTGTACCAGAGTGAAGCCTTGAGGTTGTACCCCATAGATACCAGAACCGTAGTCATGAGGGTGAGAATCGAGAACTGCGCTGCGTAGGAGGAGGCGACCCCGATGCTCAGCACAACTGTGCGGCGCGTGTACTTCCCTCGAAAGATGTCGGCGGCGGACTTCTTTGCTTGCCTGCCACTTGACTCGTTGTCCCCGACACCCCAACCGTCCCCTGCGGGGGCGCTATGAGGTACTCGGTGGTTTCGACGTTCTTGTTAATCAGGCGTCCCTGAGCGAGTTGGGATATCACATGGTTCGCTTCGGTGATACGTCCTTGTTGGGCGAGGAACCGCGGGGTTTCAGGTACCCACCTTCGGAAGAAGATAATTAATATTGCCGGGAGGAACAGCACGCCGAATACCCAGCGCCATCCATCGGCGCCCGGGAACACAGTGAACACGATAATTCCGAGCAAAGGAGCGAGCATGTTGCCAAAGCCCGCCGCGGTAACGTTGATGAGTGCGACCGCAGTCCCCCGTTGCCTGGCGGCAAAGTACTCAGATGCCATGACGACAGCGACAGCAATCTCACCACCTAGGCCGAATCCAACGATCCCTCGGCCGACAAGGAGCGCGCCATAACTAGGTGCTAATGCACACGCTAGAGAGCCCAGCGAGTAAATGGCGAGGTTGACGATCAGCAGAGTGCGGCGGCCATAACGATCAGCAATCGCGCCGGTAAAAACCCGGCCAAGTGCCACCATCACGAAAGTAACAGTGTTCAAGAAACCGATGTCTGCGGTGCTCAAACCCCAGTAGTCACGAATGACGGGACCGGCTACCCCAACGGTGTTTTGCTCAAAGGAGTCAAAGAACACTCCCAGCAACATCATGGCCATGATGTAGTAGTGGGCCCGGCCCACCTTGATCTTGGAGAAAGCGTTCTCGATCTGTTCCGCTAACGGCCCAGGAGGGCTGGACGAGCCCGTTGATACCAAGTCTTGGGGTGGTGTTGCGCCGGCATTTACCCGTGCAGCACCCCTATTCTCATCCTTCGCCCGCATGAGTCCTCCGTTGCAGATGGGGACGCTGGGCTTACCCAGTGTCACGCGATATCCGCGTCTTTGATTACTCGCAGGCCCTAAAGGGTTGGGTCAGCGTTTAGCAGGCGGCTTTGTGGACACCGCTGACTGTGGCCGCCGCTGAGTCATCAGCAAACTTCCGCATCGTGGACAAACTATTCGGTAAGAGAGTACGGTCGCAGTCCTCCCTGACGCATGTCAATAGATGGACCGGATATATGTGGGACGCAAGGGAAGTAGCGAAGCCGCGCCGTCGCCCGGACAGGGCCACAGTCGTCACGGCAGCGCCCCTGGGACGCTGTTCCCAACCCAACAGAGATGGAGGACCCGTGACGCTGCTGCTGTCTCGCTCTGACATTGCGCCGTTGCTTGACCTCGGAGAGATCATCGAGGCCGTCGAACGCGCCCACGCCGACCTCGCGGCAGGTCTCGGCGCCCATCCCGCTCGGGAGAGTCTCCAACCCGTCTGGTGACGCGCTGCTCATACCCATGGTGAGCGCGCTGCGGGACTTCGCAGCGGTCAAGGTCATGACCGATACTTCGACCAACCGCTCGCACGGTCTGCCCGCCCAGCAGTCCCTCATCGTCGTCGTCGACGGTAACGACGGTCACCGCGACGCCGTGCTCGATGGGGGTCTCGTCACGCGAATGCGCATAGCGGCCACCTCCGCGGTCGCCACCCGTCACCTTGCTCGCCCGGACTCTTGGCCTCATCCGAGCCGGGGGACTCGCTCGTGCCCACGTCGACGCGATCCGCCGGGTGCGCGATCTCGAGCGGGTACTGGTGTGGAGCCGCACCCGGCCCCGCGCGTCCGACCTTGTCGACCAGCTACGGGCCGACAGCATCGAGTCGGCCGTTGCCCAATCGGAGGAGGAAGCAGTCGAACTCAGACATCGTGTGCACGCTGACGCAGACCCGCGAGGCGCACGTGCGCGGCTCAAGATTTCAGCCAGGACAGCACCTCAACGCGGTCGGCGCCCCACCGCGGCCTGACCACCGGGAAATCGACAGTGATGGGATCGCTCGTTGTCGCGTTGTTTCCGACAGTTGGAGCCTCGCGATGCAGGAATCTGGCGACGTGTTGATACCACTTGCGGAAGGAAGGATTGGCGAAGATCACTTCCACACCGAGCTCGGCATGGTCATTTCCGGCCGGCAGCCAGGGCGTCGAAGCGCCACAGAGACAACGCTTTTCAACTCGGTCGGCATGGGCATGCAAGACCTGGCGACTGCCCGCCTACTCCTCGACCAGGCCCGCGCCAAAGCCCGCGGCTTCGAGATCTCCTTTCGCATCCTGATTCTGCACGGGCGGACGGCGTCAGAGAGACCCGCCTTACGACGACCTGACAGAGCGCGTTGTCTTATACAAGTGCGTCGTTCCTTGGGGTGCGTCTTTCCAGCCGCGAGTCGACCCTTCTGTTCGTCGTATGAAAGTGCGCTTGGTTGGCGTAGGGCGGCCGGCCCGCGGGGGACGGGCTGTTGGCCGGATCAGCGAAGCGAGATGGGGGCGTCCGAGGAGTGACGCCGCGACTGAGCTGAACGATCGCGTAGACGGTCCGCCCGGCTGGCGTACGCGTGGGTCAGGCTAGATCGACGGGGCGTCCTGCGGTGATGTCTGCAGCCAGTTGGTGCAAGGTTGCAGCGGGAAGCCGTATACCCAGAGATGTGAGTGCCTCACGCACCACACGGTGGACCTGGCCGGTGGGCTGCCGTTGCTGTGTTCGGGCCAGCGAACGAAGGACGGCGCGGGCGTAGACGCGTCGTTGTTGCTTGATCTGGGACGCCACGCTCCCGTGCGGCGACGGCGTGCGCGGCCGCACAGTGGCCGCCGGTGAACCGGTGATGCCGCTACGCGCGGTACTCATTGGACCTCCCTGAGTCGTACTCCTGTTCGAGCCAGTATGGCCCAGGACCCACTGATGGGGGTAGCGGCACGCTGACCCTCGCTCACCGGGCCAGGCCCCGTCGACGACGCCGCGCGGTTGCCGGACGGCTATGGACCGCGACGAACTGCCTCCTTCTCGCGTCGCTGCAGCTGCCGTTCGAGGACGATGGGGTGGTGCACGAGCTGTTGCACTCTGACGCTGGCCTCGTCGGCCAGTTGCTGAGTCGTGGGGTCAGTCATCGCTGCGCCGGCGCTCAGCCTGTCGGCGCGCCGGGACAACGAACGAGCCTCGCGCAGGAGCGCAGTGATCGCTCTCGCCGACGGAGGAACGGGACTGTTCATGTCGTTGTCGGCCATGGGGTTGATTCTGCGGTCACCGCGGTCACCGCGGCCACCGCGGCCGACTGACGACTCCCACGACATCGGCGCCGCAACCCCAGACCCGGGGCAACCTGAACAGGCAATTCCAACTCGGTACGAGCTCTTCATCCCCAGAATCACACGACTAAGAGCGTGGACGTGGGGGCGCCAGCCTGCTTCGAGTTTCTGCTTCACCTCGTCAATCTCGGCCAGCAGCCGCGAGACCAGAGCAAGCCGCTCCTGACCCGGCACGCCCCACGGGTGGCGCCGGGCCCACGACGAGGGAACTCACCTGCAGTGGGGTTCCCCGCGTGCTGGGGGCAGCTGGCGTGGGTCAGCTGCACATCGATCTTCCGCGCAGGTCGGTGCACCTGCCGCACGGCGAACCGTGGCGGGGTGCACCGACCTGCGCTGAGTGTGGCGCGGTGGGGTGCGTCCTTATGGGGTGAGGGAGGTCCACCCGTAGATGTCGGTGTTACCGAACGCCGTCTGTGGTGTCTGGCAGGGCGACGGCTTTGTGATCGGGCTGCCGCTGGACAGGGACTGCCGGTAAGCGTCCACGGCTGGGCAGTCACTCGCGTTGCGCACGTCATTCCACACTCCCGTGGGCCGCGTCCGCCTCCGCCCGACACTGTCCGGCGTCCCGGCCTTAGCCCGCACCGCGGCGTCCTACGGCCCGGGCCGGTTCGTGGCTGCCGTGACCTTCGCCGGCCTGGGCATCGTCGCCTACCTCGCTCGGCGGCGCGCAACAGCCTGACATCGGTCACATGTCTCGACCACCGCGGACTGCCGGGGGGGTCCGGCGTGCCGGTCGGAGGCGGTGTCGTCTGGGGTACGACCAGCCCCTGACCGTGACCTCCATCTCGTCATGCCGCAGCCAGCCGCCAGGCGCAAGAACAAACGCTGACCCCCATCGACACAAGCCCCGCTCCTCCAGGGATGGCGGCAGGTTCAAGCTGTGCTGGGACCTCAGCATGGCGCTGTCCGCATGCGCCTCCGGGCGAATCGATGCATCGGGTGACGTGGTCCACCCTCGGCCGACGAGTCTGCAGCTGGCGACGTCACCCAACCGAAGCATGCGGGCCTTCTCCAACCCCGGCTGCTGGGCCGCCTTGTCCACGGTGCGCACGACCGCGTCGAGGAACGCCAACGATCGGTGGCTGAGATGCTGTGGGCGTCGTCGAGCCCGTCGATGGTTCCGTACACGCCGGAGACGCGTCGAGGTGCGGGTCTTCGGGGCCTTCCTCTTCCGCCGCGTCCACATGCTCTGTAACGTAGACAAGCATCAATTCCGGATAGCAAAATAATGGGCCTCATGTCGCGGCGTGAGCCAATCCCCGGGGCCGCCGACTCCACACTTAGGGGGTCAGTCATGGACATTCCCAACGCGTCACCTCGGCTGTACAACGAGGACCTGGCACCGGCCACCGACCGGCGCTGGGGCGTCTTCAGCATCTTCAACGTGTGGACGTCCGACGTCCACAGCCTCTTCGGCTACTACCTCGCCGCGAGCCTCTTCCTCATCTGCGGCGGGTTCGTCCCGTTCCTCATCGCCATCGGGATCGGGTCGCTGGTCATCTTCGCCCTGATGAACCTCGTCGGGTTCGCGGGTGTGAAGACCGGAGTTCCCTACCCAGTGCTGGCCCGCTCGTCGTTCGGTGTCTGGGGCGCGAACCTCCCCGCGATGATCCGTGCGGTGGTCGCCTGCTTCTGGTACGGCGCGCAGACCGCCGCAGCGTCCGGCGCGATCGTGGCGCTGCTGACGCGCAACGACACGATGCTGAGCTTCCACCAGAACACGCGCCTGTTCGGGCACTCCGTGCTGGAGGACATCTGCTTCCTCGTCGTCTGGGCGCTGCAGCTGCTCATCATCCAGAATGGGATGGAGACGGTGCGCAAGTTCCAGGACTGGGCCGGCCCGGCGGTCTGGGTCGCCATGCTCATGCTGGCGGTCTATCTCGTCATTAAGGCCGGCGGCTTCTCGCTCTCTCAGCAGATCTCCCAGGACGTCATCCTCGAGAAGACCAAGGACGCCGGCGTCATCGGCCTGCCCGGGTCACCAACTGCTCTTGCCGCCGCGGCCGCGACCTGGGTGACCTACTTCGCGGCCCTCTACCTCAACTTCTGCGATTTCGCCCGTTTCGCCAAGGACAAGAACACGGTGCGCAAGGGCAACCTGTGGGGGCTGCCGGTCAACCTCATCCTGTTCTCCACCGTGGCCGGCGTGACCACCATCGCGGCATACCGCGTCTACGGCGAGGTGCTGCTGCACCCGGAGCAGATCTCGGCGAAGTTCGACAACTTCACCCTCGCCCTGCTCGCCGCGCTCACCTTCGCGGTGGCCACCCTGGGGATCAACGTCGTCGCGAACTTCGTCTCGCCGGCGTTCGACTTCGCCAACGTCTACCCGAGCAAGATCAGCTTCAAGCGCGGCGGCCTCATCGCGGCGCTCATCGCGCTGGCGCTCTATCCCCTCGCGCCCTGGGAGGGTGACGTCGCCGGCTTCGTCAACGCCATCGGCGCGACGATGGGCCCACTGCTTGGGGTCATCCTCGTCGACTACTACCTCATCGCCAAGCAGCGGGTCGACGTGCCGCAGCTCTACGTCGCGGACGGTGCCTACCGGTTCACCCGCGGCTGGAACATCAACGCCCTCGTCGCCACCGCGGTCGGTGCACTGTTCTCCAGCGTCCTGCCGCACGTCGGGTCGCTGCTGCCCAGCTGGTGGGGTACCTACGGCTGGTTCTTTGGCGTCACCATCGGCGGCCTGGTCTACTACGGCATGGAACGGCTCCGCCCGCGGCGGCGTGCCCCGGTCCGCGAACCCCAGCCGCAGCCCATCGCCAGCTGAACGCGGCACCCAGGTAACGCGGCGGCCCGCACCCCGACCATTGGGGTCGCGGGCCTTCGTGCTGCGCTGACGCCTCACCACGTCGCCAAGTTGCCCGCCCGACTATTCCGCGCGCAGCGTGCTAGGGAAGGGGCGGTCCTGGAACGCTGCCAAGGAGCCTCTCCTGGGCCACACTCGGCGCGCACAGCCAGCATCGGCGGTTCCATTCTGACCATCGCGGGCACCTGCTAGCCGACGACGCCGCCACCTCCCAAGCCCTCGGCCCGGAGGCACCTTCAGCCACGGAGGCGATCAGAGCCGGCGAGGGGATTCCAACCCCAAACCCCTGTTTACCCTTCCTATGCCGGACCGCGCGCGAAACTCGCGACCACAGCCGATGAGCGGGTGTCACTTCCCCGGGTTGATCGCGTCGCGAAGCTGCTGCACACCGCCCAGTAGGCAGCGTGTCGCCGGTGGGGTGAACGTTAAGGGCGCCCCGCCAAGGGCGTGCAGGGCCCAGTGAGCCGGCAGCCTTGGTCGTGGGTTCAATCGCCGGGCATCGAGGTGCTTGCGGCAGCTCCGTCGACATATACCGCAGCGGGCCGCCAGAAGCAGACCAAGTTCTTGACGGGGCGCGCGTCATGCAGCGGGTCGGGGTAAACCCACGCCACGTCGGGGGCGCCGTCAGCGCTGAGGTAGGACGCGACACCCTTGTACGCGCAAACGGTGCGGTGCACGGAGGGCGTGAGCAGGTCCATCCGGACGTCCTCGCGCGGCAAGTACCACCGCACCGGCAGCGAGGTCTCAATCAGCATCATCGGGCGGGCAGGCTCGGCGACAGTGACTCCACCGTCCTCGGCTCGCACGTGGCGGTTTATGGTGACCGACGGGACGCAGACCGATAGTGAGCCTCACCCTTCAGTGGCCAGCCGCAGAGCCAATCCCCGACGTTATGCAAGCCTCGCAACCGCGACGAAAGAAGACTGAACTCAAGATGCCCCACTTCACCGGAATTCATCACCTTGCCCTCACGGTCAGCAACCTCGACACCAGCACAGCGTTCTACGAGCGCGTCTTCGGGTTCCCGCCCAAGAGCGAACTCGACGGCGAGAACCTGCATCGCCGACTCTTCACGCTGCCCAACGGCACCAACCTCGGCCTCACCGAACACAACCCCACAACGACCGAAACCTTCACGCCCTTCCGCCCCGGCATGGACCACCTTGGCCTCGGAGTCGACACCAGACAAGAGCTCCAAGCATGGGCCGATCACCTCACCGATGCCGACATCGAGCACAAAGGACTCGTCGACGCACCCTACGGAACAGCCCTGAGCTTCAAAGACCCCGACGGCACGGCCCTGGAGTTCTTCGTCGGCAAGTAGACGACGGAGTAGCCCACCACAGAACTCCCCCGACCTATGAGCGCCCGCGAGGTTGGCTGGATCGACCACGCGATGACGCACGTCAGTGGTCCGTACCAGCTGCCGTGGCCCCTCGTCCGGCCAGCGTCAAGAAGTGGCGTCACTCCGCCGCGATCGGGCGCAAAGCAGTTGATCGTCTTGGTGTTCTGTTCCTAGGCCGACGGCGCGTAAAAGCCGCCCGATAGCCCGGGGGGCGAGCGTTCCTTCGGCCTCGCCTACCAGGGGACGACCTGACCGTCCTCCCACAGCACTCCGGTCTCGGCGCCGTCGGCGGACCGGCCAGCCAGCCACACGCCCGTCTCGGCTTCCTGTTCGGCGGAGCGGGGCGCGCTGGCCCCGCCCATGTCGGTGCGGCAGTGGCCAGGGCAAGTCGCGTCCACGAGAACCCCTCGCATGCCCATGCCCTGCTCGTGGGCCAGGTTGCGCACCAGCGCGTTGACGCCGGCCTTCGCCACGCGGTAAGGCGCCAGCCCACCGGCATTGCCCGGACCGCTCATCCGACCCAGGCAGGCACTCACCGCAACCACCCGGCCATGGCGCCGCTCCGACCATGCCCGGGACGAACGCCGCCATCGTCCGCCAGACCCCGTCGAGGTCGACCGCCATCACCCGACGCCACTCGCTCTCGCTGGTACGCAGCGTCTTCGCCGTGCGCATGCTCATCACCGCGGCCGCGCAGATCAGGACGTCGACCGCGGCCAGCGGGCCCAACCGCAGGTGAGGGGTTTCGTGGAGGGTCTGCCAGGCAACGCCGGGGTGTTCTTCCTAGTCGACCGGGAAGCCGGGACCGGGTTGACGTTGACCCTGTGGGACACGGCCGAGTCGGCGGAGGCGACTGACCGGTTCGCTGAGCAGTCCCGCGCGACCGCGGTCGAGGCCACCGGCACCGAGCTGATGAGCCGGGGCAGCTTTGAGGTCGTCGCGCAGGGCTCGCCTGGCCGACAGCCTACGCGGATACCGGGTCCTGCACGCGGTCGGCATGGGCAACAAACCGCCACCAAGCCCCTGACCTTCCCAGTTCTGCGCGTCCTTGAGACCTGCCGTGGCGAACGAACGTCAGGGGCCGCTGATCCTGCGGCCGGTCTCGGGGCGACCGGTCGAGCTGCGGGACGCCTTACCGGATGATCACCCGGATCGCCAAGACGGCCGGGGCCCCCGGCACATCACCCACACTCCCTTCCACACGCCGCGATCACCAACGCCCTCGACGCCGGCGTCACCCTTGCGCGACGCCCAAATCCTGGCCCGCCACGCCGACCCGCGCACTACGAGCACGACGACCGCGCCCGTGGCAACCTCGACCGACACGGCGCCCGCTTCCTCACCGCCTACGTCGCCGGCGTCAGACACCCAACGCGTGACTCCCCCGGTTCAGCGTCGTCCCAACTGCGCTGCACAGCGCCCAGTTTTGACGGCCCTGGAGCCGTTTCGGAGGCCGTCGCGCATGTACCGATGACTGCGGGGCCGTCCCGGCTGGATTCCGGCTTCGCTTCTGAACGTGGTCAGGGGGCTCCAGTCCCCGGAACAGAGACCTACCGCTGTTCGCCGAGCCCTGCGTCACGCCCGACGATGGCCGCCTGGGCGCGATCGACCAGGTGCAACTTGCCCAGGATGCTCGAGACCAGGTTGCTGACGGTCTTGGGCGCAATGCCGATCTGGCCTGCGATGGTCCTGGTGGGATGGCCTGAAGCCAGCAAGCCCAGCACCTCGAACTCCCGTTCGGTGAGCGCAGGGAAGGGTCGTGTGGCCGGTGTGGCCGGCGCGGTCAGCTGCAGGAGTACCCGCGCCGCCACACCCGGACCGAAGACTGCTTCTCCGGCGCAGACGGCCCGAACCGCCCGCGCGATGTCCTCCTGCTCCGCGCCCTTGAGCAGGTAGCCCCGTGCTCCTGCCTTCATCGCCGCGAACAGCGAGTCATCGTCGTCGTACATCGTGAGCACGCACAGCGCCGTCGCCGGAACCAGTCGGCTGATTTGCCGAAGCGCCGCGAAGCCGTCGAGGTTCGGCATCTTGAGGTCGAGCAGGGCGACGTCCGGCTTGTACAGCACGACCTCTTTCACAGCTTCACGACCGTCGGCAACGACTGCCACGACCTCCATGTCATCCAGCGAGCCGAGCAGGGCTGCTAGGCCGTGGCGCATCACCGGATGGTCGTCGGCGATGAGGACGCGGATCACGCCGGCACCAGCGGAAGGCGGGCGCGAACCGCACCGCCGTGCGCCGAGGGACCGATGTCACACGAGCCCCCTAGTTCGGCTGCACGCTCGCGCATCCCGGTGATTCCGACGCCCGGTCTCCATGCGCCGCCGGGGGTACCGTTTGTGTCGCCGTCGTCAAGGACCTCGACAACGAGATGGTCACCCCCGTCGCGGCGGAGCCGCAGGCGCACCGCCGACGCGGTGGAGTGCCGCACCACGTTGTTGAGCGCCTCCGTCGCGATCCGGTAGGCGGCGACTTCGAACGCGGCAGGCAGGTCTCCGAGCTTCGCGGCCTCGACCGTGACACGAAGCGGTCTGCCGTCTGCGCGACGCACGGTTCGCGCAGCCTTCGCCTCCAGGGTGGCCACCAGACCGAGCTCGTCCAGGACGGGCGGGCGAAGGTCGTCGACGACCCGACGTATCTCGGCGATGGCGGTACGGGTGTCGGTTCGGATCGTGCGGAGCAGGGCCGCGACCTCCTCGGGTGCCGTCTCGCGCAGGTTGGTCGCGGCGTCGGCGGCCAGCGCGACTCCGGTGAGCAGCGGGCCCATGCCGTCGTGGAGGTCGCGGCGGAGTCGAAGTCGTTCTTCCTCTCGAGCGGTCACCAGGTGCTCACGAGACAGTTGCAGCGCTCGCGAGGTCAGCGTCGCGTGCACGGCGACAGCGAGTGGCCCGGCCAGCAGGGCGAGGACACGTTCGTCGGCGGCCGCGAGCGTCTTCTCGCCCGCGCGCAGACCCACGACGAGGTCGACATCTTCGCCGAGCGGACGCCTGACCACGTGTCCGGTGGGCGCCCCCGCGGTCGCTACCTCGTCCGACCTGATGGTGATGGCGACCCACGGCAGCCGCATTGCCGTACGGATCTCCTCGAGGCTGCTGGGGAGATCGGTGAGCCGCCCCCCGACCCGGGACGCGACCCGGAGCGGGTCACGCTCCCCGTACAGCAGCCGCTCGACGCTCTGCTGGAGCCGGGCGTGCAACGGGAACGCGAGCAGCGCCACCACGAGGGCGGAGGCGACACCGGAGAGTACGAGCACGAGTACGGCGTACCCGGCGAGGACCAGGCCGGACAGCAGGCCGTAACTGAGGCCGCGGGCCAGGACGAGGCGGATGTCGAGCATGCCGTGGCGCAGGGTCGCCACCGTGATCGCCACCGGCAGCAGCGGGATGGCGAACAGGACGGCTATCGGGGTGCCGGCGATCAGTGACCAGGGGAGCACCGCCACGAAGATGACGGCGACCGCACCCACCAGCCAAAGCAGCTGTCGCCGTACCGTCTCGTCGCCGCGGCGATAGCGGACCAGCAAGACCAGGAGACCGAGCAGCACTGACGCCAACCAGCGAATCTCACTGAATGACCAGAAGGTCGCCCACGCACCGTCGTGGGGCAGCGTCCAGAAAGGGCTCGGCAGGCCGGGACTGTGATCTGGTCCCGTGCCGATCTCCAGGACAAAGAGCGGCGCGGTGACCGCGACGACCAGAAACAGCGGACGCCAGCGCACCGAGGGCAGGTGCCCGTCGGGAAGGAGGTAGAGCGACAACGGCAACGCGATGCCGATGTGGATCGGCCATGCCCCTGAGAACGTCGTGACCGCAAGTTGTACGGCGAAGCGCGGTGCGCCCGCGTCGTGCAGGATCTGCGCGGCCGGCGCGGCGGCCGCGGTGAGGAGCGGGCAGATCCCACCGGCAGCGTACAGCCAGCCGACCGGGTGTCGTGGTTGGTACCAGGCGATGAGTGCCCCACACAGGCCGAAGCTGAGCCCGATGACGAGGTTGCTGACGACGAAGGCGTGCAGCGCCTCCTCGAAGGACCACGGGACCTCGAGCGTGAGCGCGACCGCGGCCACGGAGAGGGCAACGGCGAGTAGGGCGAGTGCCCCTGCCGCCGCTCTGGTCCGCATCCGAGCAGTGTGGACCCGCGTCGCTCCCGGTGTCACGGGACGATCGCCCGACCGGACCGGGCAGTGTCCCGGTCGGTCGGGCGGCCGACGCTGGCCAGCGGGAAGGCGGGACGTTGACGCTGATGGCATCCGCATTCGTTAAGGAGTAGCGCCATGAACGCATCAACCCGGACCGGGCTCATCTTGCTCGGTCTCCTGTCTGTCGGCGACATCGTCGGCCTCGCTTTAACCGACGGCGAACATCCGCCCTACGCCGTCGCCGCAGTCGGCGCTGCACTGGGTGTCGGTTCGCTGTACTTCGTCGCCAAGGGCTGGCAGGGAAGCCGAGCTGCGCTGCGTCCGCTGTTCGCCCTGCGCATCGCGTCGGCTCTGACGGCGGTGCCGGCGTTCTTCGTCAACGCCGTGCCGACCGCCGCCCTCGCTGCTGCGGCAGCCCTGGTCGTCTTGACCGCCGTGGGTGTGTTCCTGGTCGGTCGAACGCCGGCGGCAAAGCCGGTGACGGCATGAGGCGCGCTGCCCTGCTGCTGCTGCCGATCGGTCCGTTCTGCATCGCGGCGCTGCGCTATCTGTTGCCTTACTACACGGCCGGCAGCAACGTCGCCATCGTGCAGGCCGTCAACGAGAACCCCGGTCGTGAGAGCGCCGTGCTCTGGCTGGGACTGGTCGGTGTGCTCACCCTGGTGCCGGGCCTGATTGCCGCTGCAGCGATCTTGCCGCCGAGCCGGCTTAAGGCCTGGGCGATGGGGCTCGCGGTGCCGGGCTACCTGTGCCTCGGGGTGCTGCTCGTCCAGGACTCCCTGCTGTGGAGCGGTGCCCACAGTGGCGCGGATCCCAAGCAGGTCATACTGCTTCTCGACTCCCTGCATCCCTCGATCAATGTCGGATTCGGCGTCTTCGTCGTGGGTCATGTCCTGGGAACGGTCCTGTTTGGTATCGCACTGTTGCGGTCCCGGCGGGTGCCCGCTTGGGCGGCCTGGGCCGTGGCGGTCTCCCAGCCGCTGCACTTCATCGCGACAGTGATCGCCGGGAGCCCGACTCTGGACCTGATCGGCTGGTCCCTGACCGGCGTCGGCCTCGCCGTCGTCGCACGGGCGCTGCTCGCCGATGACGCCCTGGCCGCGCGCGGACTCATACGCGCATAGCCGGGCCGCGACTCGTCGGAGACGAAACATCTGCTACCTGGCGGCGGCCAGGCGGCAGATCAAGTCGTCAACGGTGCACTGCGTAAACACGACGTCCGCGCGCTGCATCCACCTGTCACTGCGGCATGAAACCGCAGGCGGTCCGCCGCGGATCGGCGTGCCCCGACGGGTGCGTCACTTCGCCGCGAAGGGGCTGGACTAGGAGGCGGGTCCACTCCCCTCCCCTACGCTCTGATCAGTGAGTTCTTGAGTGGCCCGGAGTCGGATGAGACCGGGCGCCGTCTTGGCTGGCAGGAAAGGTTCTACCGACGTGCGAACCAGTGCGATGGCGCTGTCGAACTCGGTGAAGGGTGGTCGAGTCCCAGAGGTCTTGCGCATCTGCTTCTCGTACGCCTCGCGCCACCCGGGAGCGGGCTCGACGATCCGGTCAGGCAGCACCATCCGGCGGATCGCTTCTTGAGTTCGCAGCGCCTCGGCCAGCACGACCGGGTCGAAGGTGAGCTGGTCGGCAATCATCGCCAGGTCGTACAGGTCGCGGAAGCGTGTCGACGTGCCGGATCCGAAGGACGAGTACATCGCGCATACCTTGTCGGCCATCTGGTTCTCCACCGGGTAGAGCCGGACGGTGATAGTGCTCGGGTAGCCCGGCACGACGGCGTCATCGCCTCTGGAGACCGTGACGAATTCCGGTTCGGCGTTCAGGACGATGTCGGTGGACAGGTCGATGTTGAACGACTCGACTTCCGTGATCCCGTCGACGACGGTCACCCTCAGGCGGCTGACGTCGATCTCTTCGCCGGCTCCGGCGTCGGCCTTGCCGAGCCGGAACGAGTACCGACCGACGGTGCGGCCCTCCATCACCTCACGCAGGGCGGTCACCGTCGCTGTCACCGTCGTATCGCCGTCGCGGAACAGATCGAGGTCGAGCGTGCTGCGGGCGCCGCGGAGGCGGCAAAACAGGTTCGTGCCACCCTTGAGGACCCAGCTGTCATCCTCCATGAGAGCGCCGGTGAACATCATCCGGAAGAACGTGTTGTAGGCCTCGCGCGGGTCGATGCCGCGACGGCGGGCGTCGTTGGCCAGCCGCTGACGTACCGCCGCATGCGACGCCGGCTGGGCCAGCTCGGGAACGACCTGCGCCAGGACCTTCGACCTCACAATGTCCACTCGTGGGATCAGTCCCTGGTTGATCGCGTCATGAACCAGGTCGAGCAACTGGCTATGCTCCCACCGCCCGGATCCGGCGAGGTCCTCCAGGGTGCGGCGAGGCGTGGTGACCGGGAGACCGTTGACGAGCTGGTACTCCTTCGGGCCGATCTGACGCTGGTGGATGGTGACCCACGCCTGCCGGCTCCGGAGTCTGCGGGTCGATGTCAGATGGACTCCGCCTGCAGTGAGGTCGCCCACGCCGTAGATACCGGCCGCGGTCTCGTCAGACACGATCACCGGGACGTCGTCGTCCCGCCGCTCCCCCGCCGTGCGCTGAGGGCTAGTTGCCAGCCATTCAGCGCGCGCGTCCTCGAACGCATCGGACGGCGCGCCCGCCATCACGTACACACCATGGCGGACGCGCCGGACGATCTCCATGCCGGCTAGGCGGGCAATTTCGACCCGGGTAACCCCTAACGCCGAGGCCTGGGCTGTGGTGAACATCCCCCACTGGCTCGCTGCCAGCCCACCGACCAAATCGGTAACCTCCCGATGTTTCATACCCCAATAGTATCAGTCTGCGATACTATCGCGGTGACTCTGGCCGAGGCTGAGCCGTCGGTCGACGGCAGTCACCCCGGTACGGTTTCTGTACCCGGCGTATTAGACCCCACCGCAGTCTCCAGTGTTGGCGACATGCGTCACGCCTGGCCCTTATGACTTTCCCCCGTCAACCGGCCAAGACCAATCGTCGCTTCGGGCGGCCCGGGTTCAAACAGACGACCACAGTTCTTGGACGAGTCCTACCGTCGTGCGCTAGAGGTCGGGAATGCATGCGGTGACGTCGAGGCGGGGATCCCGTCCGCACTGACGTGGGTGGCCAGGGAGATGTCGGTCTACGCCGCAAACATTGTCCTGACCACGGTCGACGACCTGTGGGCTTGCCAGTAGTCCCGGCACGACGAGCGGCGGCTACTGGACCGTCGCCGCCCGATCACGTCACCAGCCCAGCTTCACCCGGTTGCGTCCCTGGATCGCCGCAGCACCGCGGGCACACGGGTCAGCGGCAGCGAACTCGCCCCGGTTGCGTCCGTGGTCGTCGCGCGAACGACTGGACGAACGACCCGCGATGGCGCCTGCTGAACCCGGACGTGCTGGTAGACGTCGCCCGGTTCGAGATCTCGTAGCACACGTTGGTAGGGAACCCGCCTGACCACCTGCTCAGCCCGGCCGACCTCGGTTCCGCCGCCGCGTCGCAGCGAAAGTAGCCACGGCCAGGCCCACATGGAGGCGGTCAGGCCCAGGTGCCCCGACCAGGGTTCGCGGCACAGCCGAACTCGGTCTGCGGCCTCCCTATGTCCTCGAAACCCGCCCCGCTGGGTCGCGCCGGCAGCGGCGAACCACACGTGAGGATCGGCCTGCCTGTAGCTGGGGTGCTGTGGCTCCACGAAGGTCCTAGCTTCTTCCCATGCCTTGACTTGGATGCCCGAGCGGGACCGCCCCCGTCCTCGATCGGTGCCGCGGAGCCGACGCCGTAGCTCCGTCGCGAATCTCATCGAGTGAAAGGTCCGCAGACCACCACCTGTGACGGTCAGAGCGTCGTCGGACTGGTCGACGTCACTCCAATCCGCAGCCGGCCCGCCCCACCGGCACCAGGTTGCCGGCGGCAATCCCAGACCCTCGAGGTGTCCGCGTCTTCGGCCGTCCAGTCACCGGGATGCCGAGCCTGTGCTACCGCGGAGATGCGTGGCTCCCCGGGTCGTGCTCTCGAGCGAACTCGGCCGCAGACTGAAGACCGTCCGCGTCCCCCTCCGCATCGTCCTTGTTCTCGTCGCCGACCTGCCGGGTCCCGTTCGACGCGTCCGTCACCCGAAGGTGATCAGCGTCACCGCTTTCCGGGAAATCACGTTCGACGGCAACGGCAACGGCGACGTCCGTGGCCGTCACCGGTCCAGTACCCGAACCGTCTGGCTTGTCCGCCACCGTACGGATTCAGGGCCGGAAGAGAGAACACCTGGGCCTGGGGATGTGCCGCGACCGACGGTCTCTGGGTCTCCCCGGTGTTGCGGTCCTCTCCTTCGTCCTCCAGGCCCACTCCTCATGTTGCCTCGAACGGCAACGCAGCCACCCGAAAGATCCGCAACCAGTAGCGCGAGACCCAATCCCCGCAGGGCACCGCCTACTCGACACGCACACATCGGCCGGGGCGGCCGCGCGCGATCTACAACTCCCCCGAGCGCCGGTAAGCGGGTGCTGGTGCAGCGCACCCAGGAGCGTAACTGCCGTCCGTTAGCCGACGGTCGTGGCCAGCCGGGGGCGAGCTGGCGGTAGAGTCCGGCGTCAAGGGCTGGTGGTGCCGGCGGCCGCTACTGCAGCCCGGAGGGCGGCGTTGACGACGACGGACCGGGTGACCGGCTCACCGGTGGCGGGGTCGGCCTTGCGCAGGGCGTCGACGCTCGCCAGTTCGTCCGACAGGAGGCGGGCCGTGACCTGCATGGCGGCTGCGGCGGCCCGGTTCTGGCCCCGAGGACGGCGGGGCGACCCGGCCGCGCGCAGGGTTCGGTCGACCTCCGTGGCCACCTCCGCGGACCTGTCCTGACAGGTCCAGGCCACGAGCTGCCCCCAGGAGGGGCGGTCAACTCCTTTGACCATCGGGGACGCGAGGTCGTAGAGGTCGCCGGGGACACGCGCGGCAACCGCGGTGATGCGTGCTGGCTCGCCGTCGGGCAGCGCCCGGCCACCGGCTGCCCGTGGCCGATGCTGCCCCGTGGTGCTGCCCGGGAACTCACCAGGGTGCCGCTCCCCCGCTGTGAAACCGCGGTTGGCTGTCCGCGGGCTGCCGGCACGGTCGGTGGTCGCGGGAAGGGCTGCCCTGGTTTGGTCGACCCGGGTGAGCAGGGCACCGAGCGGCGCCGGTGCAGGAGCGGAGGGGCGGTCCACCTCCACAGCGCGGCTGACGTCGAAGACGTTGCTCGCCACCCGCCTAGGCATGCGCGTCGACCTGCTCCCCCGGCTGGCTGGCTGGCTGCTCCCGCTCGCTGATCCGGGTCAAGATCTCGCGGGTGAGGGCCTCGTAGTCGCCGGCCAGGGCGTCTCCGGAGCTGCGAGACCACCACGTGTCTGGCTGCTCCTGCGGCGCCGCGGTGGCGTCGCTGCGCCGACGCAGGAACGACAGCCGGGTCTTGCGCTGGGTGACCGCCTCCACGGCGACCTGCCTGGCGGACAGGCCATGCCGGCGGGCGTCGATAGCGTTGGCGGCGTTGTAGCGGATCATCGCGTCGAACGGTGTCGCTGCCGGCCCCAGGGCGTCCGCGAGCTCGTCGCGGATCATCGCGTTCCGGGCGGTCGCCTGGTGGTCCACCTTGGTCAGCACCGCGCCGAGGAACTCGATCTGCGAGCCGTGCCGGCTGACCGCCTCCGCATACCGGGCCCCCATCTTGTCGACCCCGGCGAAGGACGCCTCGTCGCTGATAGTCGCCACCGCCAGCCACCGCACCAACAGCTTCAGGGCCGCAACGTCACCGTGCCGCCCGCCCCGTACCCGCGCGCCTGGCTGTCGGGACGACGGAAACCAAAAGCTTCTTCAGGTCCGAGCCACCGCCTCGACCCGGCGCACGGTCCGCATCCACGGAGGCGTCTGAGCGCGCAGCCACGGCTCAGGCGCTGCGTCGAACCAGCCGAGATGCCGGGGTACGGGTCGTGTATTCAGATTTTTGTGCACCAACCGCGTCCGCATACCTGGGCGTGCCGTGTCGCCCGGACGCATTGGCGTCTCAGTGGATGAGATGTGACGTTGGACCGTGTCCACCCCAAGGCCCTTTTTCTGCTTATTCCTAGTGAAGGCATCTACTCAGGAGAGGCATTGACATGGAACGACGATTCCGCGGTGTACGGCAACTGACAGTCGAGGCGACGCGAACACCGTCCGAGACCGACCTGCGGCCACTGCTCGGCGTGGACGAAGTAGCGCACCTGCTCGGGGTTCCGAAGGCCACGCTGTACAGGTGGCATTCGCTGAGTACCTCCGAGGCTCCGGTCGGGCCACGCGCGTTTCGGGTCGGGCGGTACCTTCGGTACACGCTCGAAGATGTGCGGTCCTACATCGAGCGCCTGCGCCTGACCGCCTCGTAGAGCTCGGCGAAAGCACAGGGCATCAATAGGTGGCCCACCGTTGGGAGGCTCGTTGTCCATTAGCCGACGCCCGGACGACCGTTGGCGTGCCCGGTACCGCGACGTCAATGGGCGCGAGCATGCTAAGCACTTCAAACGGAAGGTCGACGCCGAACGGTGGTTGACCGCCAACAAGTCACAACGCGACCGTGGTGACTGGCTCGATCCAGAGCTGGCTCGGGTGGCAGTGGCGGTGGTCGCGGTCACCTGGTGGACGGGAAAGCAGCTCAAGCCGAGCAGCCTGCGCAGCTACGACAGCCTCTGGCGGACCGTCGTTCAGCCCCGCTGGGGGACCACCCCGATCAATGCCATCACGTACGGGCAGGTGGTGTCCTGGGTGAAGCAGCTCGGGGAGGACGGCCTTTCCGCGTCCCGCACGTCGCAGGCCCTGCTGGTGCTCAAGCAGATCCTGGACGTCGCGGTGTTGGACGGACGGATCAGCCGGAACGTCGCCAAGCAGGTGCGCGCACCGAGGGCGCAGGCGACGAAGCAGCGGTACCTCACCCACACTCAGCTCCAGGCGTTGGCGGACGAGTGCGGGGTTATGCACCCCCGCTATCGGACCTTCATCCTCTTGCTGGGGTATACCGGGCTGCGCTGGGGTGAGGCACGAGCGTTGCGCGTGCGCCACGTTGACATCGTGCGGGGACAGGTGGCGGTGGTGGACAACATTCCCGTCGGGTACGACGAGAGCGACACGGTGCGACCGAAGTCCAACAAGGCGCGTGTCGTCCCCGTGCCTCGCATCGTCGCCGAGGGGATCACTGACCTGACTCAGCACCGTTGCTTCGACGACCTTCTGTTCACCAGCCCGGGTGGGACCTTGCTCAACAGCAACTTTCGCCGTGACGTGTTCGACCCGGCAGTCGACCACCTGGACCTGTCCCCGTTCACACCCCACGACCTTCGACATACCGCGGCCTCACTGGCCATCTCGGCTGGCGCATCCGTCGCCGGGGTTCAGACCATGCTGGGGCACGCCACCCCCGCCATCACCCTCTCGGTGTACACGCACCTGTTCCCTGCAGACCTGCGCAGCGTGGCAGACAAGCTCGACGCCGCGGCGCGAAAGGCGCGGGCCTCCACCTCCACCCCCAGCGCAACGCGGTCCGTCCCCAGTCCGCACGGCGCCCAACAACGCCCGACGACTTCGACACACGCTGCGCAGTCCCAGATGAGCGTGAGACGAGCGACGCGCACCCACGGCACGTAGATGCTGTTGACGCGCAGGGTGCGCGGCGGACCCTTGATCCGTCAGTCGGTCGCTCGTAAAGCGGTCCTCGACCACCCCTTCACGATCGATGAGCGAAGGCGCCCCTTCCGCCCACTGTGACGCATAGTCTGGCGATGGATGCCCGTTCGGTGCCAGGTGTGGCGGGGGGTCCATTGTGGGCCTACGCTTCGCACTGTTTGATGCCGCGGGTTTGCTGTCAAGCTGCAAATTGTCTTTGGACGGTCGACGGCCATGACTTCGAACAAAGAAGGGGCAAGTTGCCACCTGAAGATGTCTGGACATGGAGCAGAGGCCCATCGCTCGCGGATGACGGCCCCCCGAGCATCGAGTCTGCGGTCCCAGAGGTCAAAATTGGGGATCGGGAAATATCCGGATGCTTGAGGGCTGCATCGGTCGATAGGGACAGCCCGAACCCGCAATTGCGAGCTCGTTTGCTGATTGATGATTCGGCGCCATTCTTCGACTTTACCGGACAACTCACGATCACCACCGCGACCCCAGTGGGCGGCGAACCCAAGCGCCTCTTCACGGGGTACTTGTTACAGGCTCAAGAGAGTAACGCCGGCAGCCATCTGCAAGAACTCTTGGCCGTGTCCGCACCGCAGATGAGCGATACATCAGCGCCGCTGGTTCAATGGTGGGGTGATTGTGGCTTCGACGTGCTCCTAATGCTCCTTCAGACGGGTGGTGTGGCTCAAACCAGCATTCAGAATCGAGTGGAACGGGCGCAGCCAACTGAAGACGTTTTCGATGTCACGGCGCCCATTCGCAATTTAGTTGTAGAAAGCCACCTTACCTTCGGGTCAGTCGACTTTCTGCCGCCGTCCTTGTTCGAGGTTCCTCCGCTTGAATCCAGAGTCAACCACTTGCGGAGGGAGTTCGACGAAGCTACTGCTGTCGCCACCGTTCGTGTGGGCCCGCTCCTCGGCTGGATGTACGACGGAGAGGCGGCGGGCATTCGTCAACTCCAAGGAGCCATTTCGTGGGCACTGACCCTCGCCAGTTACGCGGGATCAAGCTGGCCCGGAGGGAGCGCGCTCTCGTACAGCCGAGACTCCGGGCGAGCAACAGTTGAATTGGGTAATGCAATCTACGTTCGTGGTCGCAGATCGGGAAGGGCTTGGATAAGAGAATTTCTGCCAGTCCATACCACTGCTTCGTTGAGCCTGGGAAAGTTTCAGGGCAAAGATGCGCCTCAAAATGAGAGCATGAACAATGCCGTTGCCGCGTGCGCCCGGATTGGGGATGCGAGACTTGAACCATCCAGTCGAGTAAATGCCCTCTGGGAGTGCATCGAATTCTTGGTTTCCGACGTGAAGGCCGAGAATCTCTTCTCGCGAAGGGATCGTCGGAGGTTGGGTGAACTCATGGCGGAGCAGTTCACAGAAATTCAGATGACTCGAATCGACATGGTCTTGCATTTGGCAAATCAAGCCCCTCTCTTGGCGCGCCTGTCTCAGTTCGTCTCAGACCATCGTATCGACGTTTCTGCCGATGAGCTCTCTCTTCTGAGGAGACTTCGAAAGTCCCGAAATGAATCGCTTCATGGAAAGGCCGCAAGCCCGCCTTCGGCGTCTGTATTGACTACTGCCGCGAGCATTGCTGCCCGATTTATCATCTCGTCACGTATAAGATGAGCCCGTTCACGACGCGGATCACTCCGCATGTGTCCTAACGCCGAATAGTCCGCGCTGATTGTCGCCCCCCACCCTCACCCATCCACGATCCGCCTCTGACACAGCATCCACCTGACCGCCCCAACTCCGGTTGTCAAAGCATAAATCACAACAATGGCGTTTAGCGAAATACCATTGGTCGCAGGTGGTCACGGGTATGACGAAGGTGCTTCGGCAACTCCTAGTGTCGCGTGTCGTAAGTCCTATTCCGGCGGGGTGAGGGCTTGGCGTGGGCGATGATTTCGTCGGCGCCCTTGGTCCAGGTGAACGGGTGGGCGCGTTCGTTCCAGCCGTCGATGTAGGTGGCG
>JAABUT010001106.1_pt1 | contig 33247 bp, 29 predicted proteins | sample 5559281 | NCBI WGS metagenome assembly JAABUT01 (sample SAMN10711880, study PRJNA513359) | rock metagenome | isolation source: Antarctica rocks | place: Antarctica: Victoria Land, Ricker Hills nord | collected 2016-01-04 | reverse complement strand
CGCGACGACTCGGGCCCGGGTCGGCGAGGCGACCGAGGAGGGTCAACCACCCCGTGCCTGATCCGCCGCCGTCAGGCGCGGACCGCCTCGCCCAGTCCGTAGGCCGACAGGTCGTGCGAGCCCAGCTGAGCCTCGATCGCGGCAGCGTCACCTACCGCGACGACGGTGAATCCGTCGAGCGCCACGGACGCCGAGTAAGCCGCAGTCGCGCCGGTGGGGGTGACGGCGGCGAGCGCCGCCTGATGCCGGTCGACGAAGTCGATGCCGACCCCGTTGGCGACGTTCGACGCTAGCTGGCTGCTGATGTCGGCGGCCGTCTCGTAGCGCAGCGGGGCCATCCGCGTCAGGTAGCCCGCGGCGTCGGCGACCTCGAGATCGGTGAAGCCGTCGCGCGCCGTGGCGAGGATGCGCAGTGCGTCGCTCAGCGCGGCGCCGGTGACCTCGGTGCGTACCGAGCCGCTCGCCGAGAACAGTCCACCCCGGGCGTACGGACTGAACGACGCCCGGATGCCGTAGGTGTAGCCCTTCTCCTCACGGAGTTCGGCGTCGAGGCGGGAGGTGATGGTGCCGCCGACGATGCGCGCGGCGAGTACGTGCTCGGCCCAGGCGGCGTCGGTGCGGTCGGGACCGGGGCAGCCGATGACGAGCTCGGTATGCACAGCGCCGGGACGATCGACGACGACGAGCCTGGCACCGGGCGCAGCACCGGGCGCAATCAGCGCGTCGCTGCCGGCGACCGTCGCCGTCCAGCTCCCGAGGGCCGCCTCGGCGAGTGCCTCGACGTCGACGCCGGTGAGGTCGCCGGCCACCACGAGCGTGGCTCGGGACGGCGTGTAAGTGGCTTCGTAGTAGGCCTGCACGACCGCGCGGTCGAGCGCGGCCACACTCGCCGCGGTTCCACCGACCGGCCGTGCGAGCCGGGTGGCAGCGTCGAACACATGTGCGGAGAACGTCTCGTGCGCGAGCGAGCCGGGGTCGGCGTGGTCTTGCTCGATCTCGCCGATCCGCAGGGCGATATGACGCGCTATCTCACTCTCGGGGAACACGGGCTGCGAAACAGCCTCGGCCAGCAGAGTGAGCGCGGGACCGAGCCGGCCGGCCGCGACGTCGATGCTGACGTGCACGCTCGCGTCGTACACAGACGCGCCGTAGTGCGCACCCTGGCGTTCGACCGCGGCTGCGAACTCCTCGCCGGTGCGAACCTCGGTGCCCTCGTCGAGGGTGCGCGAAGTGAGCAGCGCGACCCCGTCCGCGCCGTCGGGCTCAGCGGCGATCGGTGCCTGGACGACCAGCCGGGACGACGTGACGTACTGGCCGGGAAGGTGGACGCGCAGCAGCCGGATCCCGTTGCTCAGCCTGCACTCCGAGATGGCCGGGAACCGCCAGGCCGGTGGTGCGGCGACCTCGGGACGCTCGATGACCGTGCTCATACGCTGCTCTCCTCGGTTGGAGCTGACTCCTCGGCTGCGGAATCCTCGTCGGCTCCGCCGTTGTCGTCGGCCCTCGGCAGGAAGCGCGCCACCGCGTTGTTCTCGGGCACCAGCCAGGTCGTCGCGAGTGCGGCCACATCGGCCACCGTGACCGCGTCGATGTCGACGAGCCGGGTGTTGATGCGGTGCGGATCGCCGGTCTGGAGGTACAGCTTCGCGAGCTCGTCGGCACGGCCGGCGCACGTCGAGAGCTGGCGCAGGTAGCCGTGTTCGGCCTGCGCCTTCGCTGTCGCCACTTCATCCTCGGTCGGACCATCGGCGACCAGCCGCGCGATCTCGTCGTCGGCCGCGGCCTCGAGGGGTTCGAGCGGCTTGCCGCTGTGAGCCTGCAGGACGACCTGACCGGCCGACACGCCACCACGCAAGCCGATGACACCCGCGTGTACCGCGGTGGCGAGCTGGTCGTGGCGCAGCAGCCGGACGTGCAGCCGGCTCGCCGAACCACCGCCGAGGAGCTCCATGGCGATGCGCGCGGCGTCGAGTTCGGGGCTGGGGTCGACCGGCATCCGGAGCAGTCGGTAGGCCGCGGCGGCCGGTACGTCGTCGGGGACGTCCTCGATCGCGGCCGCGGTCAGCGGTCCGATCGTGCCGTCGGGCGGTTCAGGTGGCGGCGGGATGGACGCGATGCCGCCGAAGTACCGCTCGGCCATCGCGAACGCGTCGTCGGGCTCGACATCGCCGACGATCGACAAGACGGCGTTGTTCGGACCGTAATAGCGGTGGAAGAAGGCGTGCACATCGTCGAGGGTGGCGGCGTCGAGATCGGCCATCGACCCGATCGGCAGGTGGGCGTAGGGATGCGTAGCCGGGAACAGCAGCCGGAAGCAACGCTCGAGCCAGGTGCCGTAAGGCTGGTTGTCGTAGGACTGGCGCTTCTCCTCCTTCACGACCTCGCGCTGAGTGTCGAGGTTCACCTGTCCGACCGCGTCGAGCAGCGAGGCCATCCGATCGGCCTCGAGCCACAGCGCGAGCTCGAAGCCACCAGTGGGCAGCGTCTCGTAGTAGTTGGTCCGGTCGAAGCTGGTGGTGCCGTTGAGCACCGCGCCGACCGCCTGCAGCAGGCTGAAGTGCTCACCCGAGGCGACGTGTCCCGAACCCTGGAACATCAAGTGCTCGAACAGGTGCGCGAAGCCGGTGCGGCCGGTCAGCTCGTCGCGGGAACCGACGTCGTAGCGCACGTTGACGGCCACCGCCGGGACATTGTGGTCGGTGCTCGTGACAACACGAAGGCCGTTGCCGAGAACGTGCGTGGACACGGGATAGTCGACGACGGCCATCGTGGCTGGAGCACTCATGTGACCGAGTCTGTCAGACCGGTACGACAGTCCGGGAAGGGTCCCGGAGCGAGTGGCGCGGCCGTCAGAACGGCTCGCGAAGCCGGAGCCGGTACAGGCTGGTCGTCGCGGTGATGTAGAGAGTGCGCCGATCGGCGCCGCCCACACAGAGGTTCGCGACGCTCTCGGGCAGGTCGACACCGCCCAGCGGCTCACCCGACGACGAGAAGACCGAGATGCCGTGCTCGCGCGACGTCCAGATGTTGCCGTCGTGGTCGACGCGGAAACCGTCCGGCACGCCTGCTTCGATGGATACGAACGTGCGGCCGTTCTCGCACCGCCCGTCCGGGGTCACGTCGTAGGCGCGGATGGTGTGCTCTGTGCCGTGGCCCTGGGCGCGCGCCGAGTCGGCAACGTAGAGGATCGACTCGTCGTTGGAGAATGCGAGCCCGTTCGGCCGGACCATGTCGGTGACGACCGCGGCCACGGCGCCGCTAGCCGGGTCGAGCCTGAACACGTGACAGCCGCCGTACTCCATCTCGCCGCCGTGGCCCTCCCCCGGCGACTGCAGGCCGTAGGCGGGGTCGGTGAACCAGATGATGCCCGCCCGGTCGACCACCACGTCGTTCGGCGAGTTGAACCTCGGGCCGTCGGCACCGTCGATGCGGGTGACGAGCGCGGTGGCGGTGCCGTCGATGTCGAGTCGTTCGACCTGCCGTCGGCCGTGCGAGCACTGGATGATGCGGCCGTCGTTGTCGAGGGTGCGGCCGTTCGGGTACTCGGCGTCGGCCACGGCGACGGCGACGGTGCCGGCGGCTTCGTCGAACGCGAGGATGCGGTTGCCCTTGATGTCGGAGAACCACACCTGGCCGAGGTCGGGCAGCCAAACCGGTCCCTCGGCCCAGCTGGCTCCGGTGCCGACCTTCTCGGGGACGCCGTCACCGTCGAGGAACGCTTCGAGGTTGCCGGTCGGAGACGATGGGGATGCTGTGCTCATGGGCGAGCAGCCTAGTGACGCAGGGACGCCTCAGAGCTCGGGGTCGTCATCCTCGACGGCCACCTGGCGCGTTCCGGTCAGCTCGGCGGCCGTCGAGAGCGGATGCTGCACGACGTCGGCGCCCGGAGCCGCCGGTCGCCTCTGCCCGGAGCCCGTCGGGGTGACGACGCCGACGCCGTTCGCCGTCGCTGATCGCGCACCGGCGCCGACGACGCTCACCAGCGTCGCGCCGGCGAGTCCGGTGGTCAGGCTCGTGGTCTTGGCGGTCGTCGTGGTGCCCGTGCCGCCTCGAGGGCCCGTGCCACCCGGGACCCCGTCGCCGAAGCCGCCCTGGCGGCCGGCACCACCGGCGCCGCCGCCCGGTCCAAACTGCTCCGTCGGTACGAACCTGCCCGCGTGCGCCGCGGCCACACCGCCGATACCGGCGACACCTACGGCGACAGCCGCGACGATCGCCGTGCGGCTCGCCGCGCGTCGATTCCCGGACGGCGGCTGGAAGTCGGCATCCTCGATCGGCACGCCACCGGGCTCGACGCTGCTGCCGGGCTCGACACCGCCGGGATCGTTGTAAGGGTCGAAGGTTGTCATCGGCTCTCGCCTTCCATGATCCGGCACGACGGGCCCGGGCGTTCCCGGGCCGAGATCGCAACCGTCGTCGGCGAACCTTGGTCGGCGCTGTGTCGCGGCTGTCGATCCGCTGACGGTCCGGCTCCTTCGACTGGGCGGCGGTTACGGTGGGTTCACTCACAGGGAGCACACAGGAAAGGCCCAGCAGGCTCACACGAAACCTCCGGACACTTCAGAGGTGATGGACATGGCGAACGGCACCGGCGACGACACCCGACGCGCGAACACGTCCGGAGGTGTCCGGCGTGCCGAGCTGCCGAGGCTCGTGCGGCCGGACGGTACGGCCGTGCGCGTGCTCGTGGTCGACGACGAGCCGAACCTGACCGACCTCCTCGGGATGGCCCTGCGCTACGAGGGCTGGGAGGTGGCCGACGCCGCGACCGGCATCGCGGCGCTGCGCCGCATCCGCGAGTTCCGTCCCGACGTCGTGGTGCTCGACTGGATGCTGCCCGACGCCGAGGGCCCCGACGTGCTGCGCCGGTTGCGCGAGGTGTCCCCCGGCGTGCCGGTGCTGTTCCTCACCGCCAAGGACTCCGTCGCCGATCGCATCGCCGGCCTGACCGCAGGCGGCGACGACTATGTGACCAAGCCGTTCAGTCTCGAAGAGGTGGTGGCCCGCCTGCGTGCGCTGTTGCGACGTACCAGTGTCACCGCCGTCGCCGCGGAATCCGTGCTGCGGGTCGGTGACCTGACCCTCGACGAGGACAGCCGTGAGGTGTGGCGTGGCGAGCAGGAGATCACCCTGACCGCCACCGAATTCGAACTGCTGCGTTACCTGATGCGCAATCCACGTCGTGTGCTGTCGAAGGCGCAGATCCTCGATCGCGTCTGGAACTACGACTTCGGCGGCCAGGCCAATGTGGTCGAGCTCTACATCTCCTACCTGCGTAAGAAGATCGACGCCGGTTCCCACCCGATGATCCACACCATGCGCGGGGCGGGCTACGTGCTGAAACCGGCGACGTGACCCGACTCCGCGGTGCACTCGCGCCCGGCGGCTGGCCGTTACGGCGCAGCCTCACGGCGATCGTGCTCGCAGTCACCGCGGCCAGCCTGGTCGTCATCGCGGTCCTGTCGGTCATCGGACTGCGGACCTATCTGGACCGGCAGCTCGACCAGCAACTCAGTGGCGTGGTCGACCGGGCGGCCGGCAACCGGCCGCCCGGGAGCCAGCCCGGTGGCTCGACGACGACACCGCCGTCGGGATCACCGCTGGGGTTCATCGGTGCGGGCGAGGACACTCTCGGCGCGGTGATCCAGGACGGCGTCGTCACCCGCGCCGACCGCATCCAGGAACGCACCTATACCGCGTTGGACACCGAGACCCGGCAGGCCCTTCGCACCGTTGCCGTGGACGGGCACCCGCACACGATCAGCGTCCGCTCCGCCGACGCGACGAGCAGTTCCCGCACGCCCTACCGGGTGATGGCCCAGACCCGGGCCGACGGGGACGTGATCATCGTCGGGCTCCCCCGGTCGGGCGTCGACGCCGCGGTCGGTCAACTGGCGTTGATCATCACGGTCGTCTCGCTGGCCGGGCTGCTCCTGGCGGGCATCGCGGGCACCGCCATCGTGCGACGGACGCTCCGGCCGCTGACGCGGATCGCCGGGACCGCGACCAGGGTCTCGGCGCTCCCGCTGGATCGTGGCGAGGTGGCCCTGGCCGAGCGGCTCGACCCCGCGGACACCAACCCCGCAACGGAGGTGGGTGCTGTCGGGGCGGCACTGAACCGGCTCCTCGACCACGTCGGCGACGCTCTCACCGCGCGGCAGGCGAGCGAGACCCAGATCAGGCAATTCGTCGCCGACGCGAGTCACGAGCTCCGCACCCCGCTGGCGGCGATCCGCGGCTACGCGGAGCTCACCCGCCGATCCCGGGAGGATCTGCCGCCGACGGTCACACACGCGATGGAGCGGGTCGAATCGGCGTCGGTGCGGATGTCGGCACTCGTCGACGACATGCTCCTGCTCGCGCGTCTCGACGCCCACGACAGTCCACTCGACCTCTCCGACGTCGACGTCACCCAGGTCGTCGTCGAGGCGATCTCGGATGCCCACGTCGCCGGACCCGACCACACGTGGACGCTCGACGTCCCCGCCGACCCGGTCGTGGTCACCGGCGACGGCCTCCGGCTGCACCAGGTGGTGGCGAACCTCCTAACCAACGCCCGCACGCACACACCGCCCGGAACCCGCGTGACCGTCGCCGTCCGACGTGAACAGACCCGCTGTGTCGTGACCGTGACCGACGACGGGCAGGGCATCGACAAGTCCCTGCAGGGCAGGCTGTTCCAGCGTTTCGCCCGCGGTGACTCGTCACGTTCCCGAGAGGCCGGCAGTACCGGCCTCGGCCTCGCGATCGTCGATGCCGTCGTGCAGGCACACGAGGGAACCGTCGAGGTCGAGAGCGCACCCGGCCGTACCCAGTTCCGGGTGACACTGCCGCTGCGGAACAGATCCAGCCAGCCGCCGCGCTGACGCTTTCTACAACCGCAGGCTGATGCACAGAACGGGCACAGGCGGTTCCCACCGCCCGGACAGGGCCTCGCGACATCGTCGATGTCATGGACACCACAGCCCTTCCCGGAGCACTGAACCGCCAGCGCGGTGAGAACGCCGCCGCCACGGACGCGCACACCTCGCGCGTACGCCGACTCGTGGCCGGGCACCCGGCGGATCCGCGTTGGGCCCGCCCGGCGCTCCTCGGGCTGCTCGTCGCCACCGCTGTTTTCTACCTGTACGGCCTTTCGGCCAACGGGTGGGCGAACTCGTTCTACTCAGCGGCGGTCCAGGCCGGCTCGGAGAGCTGGAAAGCCTTCTTCTACGGGTCATCAGACGCCGCGAGCTCGATCACCGTCGACAAGCCGCCCGCCTCGCTGTGGATCATGGCGTTGTCGGTAAGGGTGTTCGGCCTGTCCAGCTGGTCGATCCTCGTTCCCGAGGCGCTGATGGGCGTCGCGTCGGTCGGAGTCGTCTACGCCACAGTCCGCCGTCACTTCGGGGCCGGGGCGGGGCTCCTCGGCGGCGTCGTCCTCGCGACCACACCGGTCGCGGTGCTGATGTTCCGGTTCGACAACCCCGACGCACTGCTCGTGCTGGTGCTGAGCATCGCCGCCTACGCGACCGTGCGGGCAGTCGAGAAGGGTTCCACCCACTGGCTGGTCCTCGTCGGCGCGCTCGTCGGCTTCGGCTTCCTGACGAAGATGCTGCAAGCACTGTTGATCGTTCCCGGTGTCGCGCTCGCGTTCCTGATCGCCGCTCCGACACCGCTCGGCCGACGTATCCGGTCGCTCCTCCTCGGTGGTCTGGCGATGATCGTCAGTGCCGGCTGGTGGATCACCATCGTCGAGCTCGTGCCGGCGAAGGACCGTCCGTACATCGGCGGCTCCCAGACCAACAGCATCCTCGAGCTGACCCTCGGCTACAACGGCATCGGCCGGATCACCGGGAACGAGGTCGGCAGCGTCACCGCGGCCGGCACCACCGGCAGCGGCGGCCAGTGGGGAACTCCCAGCCTGGTCAGGCTGTTCACGTCCGACATCGCCGGCAACATCGCCTGGCTACTGCCCGCAGCGCTGGTCGCGTTGATCGCCGGCCTGATCCTGCGGTGGGGCCGTCCGCGCACGGACGGACCGCGTGCCGCCTTCATCGTGTGGGGTGGCTGGCTGCTCGTGACAGGTCTCACCTTTAGCCTGATGGCCGGAATCTTCCACGAGTACTACACGATCGCCCTCGCACCGGCGATCGCCGCCCTGGTCGGAATGGGCGCCAGCGTGTTGTGGCGGCGTCGCCGTACGAGCATGGCTGCCGCGATCGCACTCTCCGCAACCGTGATGACCAGCGCCGTCTGGGCCTATGCCCTTCTGATCCGCTCGAGCGGGGTCTACACGGCCATCGGCTACGCCGTCCTGACAGCCGGTGGCGCGGTCGCACTGCTGCTCCCGTTCTCCCGTTGGCTCGGAGCGAACGTCTCCCGTGTCGTTGCCGGCGTCGGCATCCTCGCCGTCCTGGCAGGCCCGCTCGCCTACTCCGTCGACACCGTCGCGACCGCGGAGACGGGATCCATCGTGAGCGCCGGCCCGGTCGGCGGCATGGGCGGCGGCGGGATGCGCGGCGGGATGCGCGGCGGCGGCGTACCGCCCACCGGTACCGGTACCGGTGCGGTTGCACGGGGTGGCGGGACCTCGATGGGCTCGCTCCTGAACGGATCCGCCTCCCCCGCCGCCGTGACGAAGCTGCTCGCGACCGACGCGAGCTCCTATACCTGGGTGGCCGCGGCCATCGGCTCGCAGACCGCCTCCGGCTATCAACTCGCCGGCCAGGAGCCGGTGATGGCCATCGGCGGCTTCAACGGCAGCGATCCGTCGCCGACACTCGCGCAGTTCCAGGACTACGTGGCTGCCGGGAAGATCCACTACTTCATCGGCGGCAGCGCCGGCGGCGGGGGCACCAGCGGCAGCCCGGCGGCAATCAGTGCCTGGGTCACCGCGAACTTCACCGCGACGACGGTCGACGGTGTCACCCTCTACGACCTCACGGCAGGTAGCTGATGCAGCTCCGCGCCCGCGTCGATACTGCGCGAACCCGCGTCCAGGAGGTCGACACCGACGATCCAGCCCAGCCGGATCGGACACGCGCACTCAGATCGATCAGCGCAGACCGCGCCGGCGCGCCGGTGCTTGACGTCACGATCCCGGTCTACAACGAGGAACGTGCCCTGGCCAACAGCGTCGGACGGCTCGACGACTATCTCGCCGCCGGCTTCCCGTTCACCTACCGGATCACCATCGCGGACAACGGGAGCACCGATGCCACCCTCCGCGTCGCCGAGGAACTGAGCTCCCGGCTGGCGCATGTGCGGGTGGTGCACCTCGATCTCAAGGGTCGTGGCCGGGCATTGAACGAGATCTGGTCGCATTCCGAGGCCGAGGTGCTGGCGTACATGGACGTCGACCTCTCCACCGGCCTCGACGCCCTCCTGCCGTTGGTGGCCCCGCTGCTCACGGGGCACAGCGACATCGCGATCGGTACCCGGCTGGCCCGAAGTTCCCGAGTGGTCCGCGGACCCAGGCGCGAGTTCATCTCCCGCAGCTACAACGTCCTCCTGCGCGGCGCGTTGTCGACCCGCTTCTCCGACGCCCAGTGCGGCTTCAAGGCGATCCGCGCCGACGTTGCCCGGTCGTTGCTGCCGCTCGTGCAGGACCGCGCCTGGTTCTTCGACACCGAACTGCTGGTGCTCGCCGAGCGGGCCGGTCTGCGCATCCACGAGGTACCGGTCGACTGGGTCGACGACCCGGACAGCCGCGTCGACATCGTGGCGACGGCGGCCGCGGACCTCAGAGGTGTCGCCCGCATGATCAGAGCCCTCGCCACCGAGGCCCTGCCGCTGGCCAGGGTGCGGACCGAACTCGGCCGTGACCGCGGCATCGAGGTGCTACGCGCCGCGCCGCCCGGCATCGTCGGCCAGCTGGCCAGCTTCGCCGTGATCGGCGTCGTCAGCACGCTGGCCTACCTGGCGTTGTTCTGGGCCCTCCGGCACGGGATCTCCGCACAGCCGGCGAACCTGATCGCCCTGCTGACCACGGCGATCGGCAACACCGCGGCGAACCGGCGTCTCACCTTCGGCGTGCAGGGCACCCGCAACCGCACCCGGCACCACATGCAGGGACTGTTCGTGTTCGGGATCGCGTTCGCCGTCACCAGTCTGTCGCTCGCGACGTTGACGCAGGTGGCCCCGAACGCGAGCCGCTCCCTCGAGGTGGTCGTGCTGGTGGCGGCGAACGCGCTGGCCACGGTGGTCCGCTTCGTGGCCTTCCGGGTCTGGGTGTTCGCCCGGCCCGCACGCCGGCCGGCGGTCGATCTCGAACCGGCCGGCTGAGTCAGCGCCGGGCGGGCCGGTCGGCCGCCTGCTCGCCCCGTGTCGGTGCTCCCGGCGGGGCCGGGCGCGGGCCGGGTACGTCGGCAGCCTGATCACCGGCATGCCGGCCGGTGCCGCCCAGGGATGCGAGCCAGTCGTTGTAGGCCTCGAGCTGGGCGTCACCTGTTCGTGCCTCGCTCCGGTCGAAGCGTCGTGCTTCGCGGGTGTCCGAACGCCACCACAGGATCGCGATGACGACTATCAGTACCAGTGACGGAGCCTCGGAGAACGACCACGCGATCCCGCCGCCGAGTCGTTGGTCGGCGGCAAGGTTCACCCACGGGATGTCGAGCCGGCGGAACCAGTCGCCGCCGATGATCGTGTCGCTGCCCATCACCTCGACACCGAAGAAGGCATGGAAGGGCATGGATGCGAACAGCAGCGCGATCCGCCCGATGTAGGGCAGCTTGCGTGGCATCGGGTCGATACCGATGATCGGCCAGAAGTACAGCGTCCCCACCAGCAGGAAGTGCAGATGCATCAGCATGTGCGCGGTGTGGGAACCCATCGCGTAGGCGAACATCGGGGAGAAGTAGAACGCGTACAGGGTGCCGACGTAGAGGGTGAACGCGACGAGCGGGTTGGTGATGACGCGGGCTCCCCGGCTGTGCAGCAGGATCAGGATCCACTCACGAACACCGCGGTCCGGCGACCCGCCGGGCCGGGCCGGAATCGCACGCAGTGCAAGGGTGATGGGCGCACCCAGAGCCAGGATGATCGGCACCAGCATCGTCAGCATCATGTGCATGACCATGTGCGCGCTGAACATGGCGGTGGCGTAGAACATCGGCGCGCCGCACATCGCGTAGGTCAGGAAGGCCAGCCCGAGCATCCAGGCGATCGTGCGGCTTGGCGGCCAGTGCACGCCGGCCCGGTGCAGCCGCACGACGCCGTTGAGGTAGAGCCCCGCGGCGAGTGCGACGGCGAGCAGGACGAACAGATCGGGACGCCAGGCGGTCAGCCAGCGCATGCCGGTGAACGGCGGCAGCGCATGCCCGACGAGATTGTCCGCGGTGCTCCAGTTCAGCAACGGCGCCGCCGGCGTCGGTGTGCGCGACAGGGCGACGCCGAGCGCGACGGCCATCGCCATCACCACGAGTTCGCCGGTGGCCATCTGAAGGAACGCACCACGGCGCTTCGCAGCGATCTCACCGAGGGTGTAGCGACGATGCCGCCAGCCGAACCAGCCGAGCACCAGCAGCGCGGCGGTCTTCGCGAGCACCAGCGCGCCGTAGCCGGTCCCCAACAGCTGACCGAACGAGGTGAACCGCAGCGCAGCGTTACCGACGCCCGACACCGCGGTGGCGACGAAGCAAACGAGCGCGATGGCGCTGTACCGGCCGACGGCGATCGTGAACGTGTCGGTGGCCCGGCGTGGGAACACCACCAGCGCCAACAACCCACCCACCCACAGCGTCACCGCGAGGATGTGGGCCAGCAGGCTCATCATGGCCAGGTCGTGGTTCGCCTGACCGGCCGCATGCCCCGACAGTGCCGGCGGGACGATCGCCACCAGGGAGATGACGAAAACCCAGGCTGCCCCGCTGAGCGTCCGGACCAGCAGCGCGCCGACGAGGACGACGGCCGCGATCAACGTCGTCACCAGGCCCACCCGGCCGAGCTCGGTCCGGGTGGCATAGACCCACACCTGCGCCGACTCGGCGCCGGAGAGCCGGAACGCGAACACGTAGCAGTAGGTGAAGAGGATGTTCAGGAGCGAGGCACCGCACATCACGGCGGCCGCCACCGAGGTGAACCGCATCGCCCGCGCGCTCGACCCGGCGAGCGCACCATCGCGCCGCGGTGAGAGCACTACGGCGTAGAGCAGCGATCCGATCGTTGCCACGGTGGTCGAGGTGACGATCCAGGTCAGCAGTACCTGGGTCCAGCCCACGAACGCGCCGGAGTCAGGGATTCCCGGCGGCGACGGCAACGGCCGACCGCCACCGACGAACAACGCAATCAGCAGTGCGACGACTCCCGCGACCGCACACGACCCGGCCACGTGCCAGCCGATGACGCGAACCTCGTCCACCGGCCGTTCGACCGTGCGCTCAGCCACGCCTGCTCCGGGCCGGGCTCAGGACTGCCACACCGGCTAGCAGCAACAACGCGATCGCACCGGCGCCGGCGGCCCACGGGCGCTTCCACCAGACGTCGGCGACCTCCGGCGCAGCCGCCGCCGCCGCCGCGGCTTCCGCAGCGCTCGACTGACTGGACCCGTTGACTTGGGCGAGCGCGGACGCGATCACCGACGGCGGGTCGGTGGGCGGAGTCTGCGATCCGCCCGAGGCGACCTCGTAGGCGAAGGAACCCGTGACGATCTGCCCACTCGGCATGTTGACCCGGTACCCGACGGTCACATCACCGCGCAGGTCGCTCAAGCGCATCCGCTGGACGAGGTCGTAGCCCGAGATCTTGGCTGTCCCGACGTCGAGCCGGGCACCGCCCGGACCGCTGATCGCGACGACACCGTTCGCGCCGTCGATCTTCTCGTCGAAGGTGAGCGTCACATGGTCGGTGGGTGAAGCAATCACTCCGTGGTCGGAGGGGACCGTGGCGACGATCTTGGTTTCCGCCGCCGCCGGCCGCAGGGGTATCACGAGGGTCATCATGGCCGCCGCTGTCAGGAGCAGCAGCACCGAGGTCAGCAATCGTCGAGCCATGCGTGTCAGGGTCACGGTCTCGCACCTTCCGCATGCATCGAGTCAGACTAGATCGCCCCGGCGGGGCCGCTACGTGGTTCGTCACCCGTTCCGATGCAGATGTCGCCGACGACGAATGGCGTGACCTCGACGCTCCGCTCACCAGCGTGGCTCCGGACCGCAACCCGTCGAATTCCTTGCACAATCGACGAAAATTCTTGCACCGCTGCTCCGTTCGTTCGCACTCGTGAGCGGGATCACAAGCATCGGACCATGACCCTGCTCACAGTGGCCGATGCGGTCCGGAAACCGACCGGCCAGTCCCAAAAAAAGCCTCTGACCTGCGGAAACGTCGCCACTCCAGCGTCGGCAACCAATCCGACGAAGCGGGGACAGAGGTTTCACGACTGCCTCCGGTCGCCCGTTGGCGCATCCGTAACCAGCTGTTCATCTGTCCGGACCCGGTCAGGGAACAAGTGGGGGGTCGCCTCCGTTATGATCTCGTTATGAAAGAAGTCGACGAAGACTTCCCACGATCAAGGCCTTTGAAGGGGTTTTAAAACACATGTTCGTCTTCCCGCCCTCGCCCGTCACGCAGTCGGAATACCTGGCCGCGTTGAGCACGAGCCGCTTCGGCAAGTCGACGGTGCGTGACCGCAAGGTCCGCCGCTCCGCACGCGCCCGTAGCGCCAGCCTGCTGCGCAAGGGTGGCCGCGCCTAAGCGCCCACGCCACTCTGGCGAACGACGTCGGACCCAGCAGTCCGCCGTTGCCGCAAGCATCGCGAAGCCCCGTCGGCCACCAGGCCGACGGGGCTTCGTCGCGTCCTGGCCGCAGCTGCGACGGCTCAGGATGCGCGGCCCACTCCGTCTACCTGGTTGAGCCGTTGGACGAGGCCACGCAGAACCTGCCCAGCGCCCCCGGACACCCGGACCTGGGCCAGATGGTCGGCACGCGTCGGTCCCTGGTTGACGATCACCACCGGGATCCCGCGCTCCGACGCCCGGGTGACGAACCGTCGGCCCGAGTGCACAGCCAGCGACGTTCCGACGACCAGCATCGCCGCGGCCGCGTCGACCATGCCGTACGCCCGCCGCACCCTCTCGACCGGCACGTTCTCACCGAAGAACACCACGTCGGGCTTGAGGGTTCCGCCACAGACCTGACAGTCGGCCACGACGAATCCGGCCACCTCCGCGTCGCCGAGTTCGACGTCACCGTCGGGCGCGGCGTGACCGGCGCTCCGGTCGGTGAAACCGGGGTTGAGCCGGTCGAGGACTACGGCGAGGTCCTCGCGTGAGCACACGTTGCCGCAGCTCAGGCAGACGACGTCGGCCAGCCGTCCGTGCAGTTCGATCAGCCGCCTGGTGCCGGCGTCTGCATGCAAGCCGTCGACGTTCTGGGTGATCACCCCGATTACCACTCCGAGCCGTTCGAGCCTGGCGAGCGCATCGTGCGCGGCGTTCGGGCGGGCGTTCGCCATCCTCCCCCAGCCGGCGTGCGCGCGGGCCCAGTAACGCTGTCGCGCAACCGGCGAGCCGACGAACGCCGAGTACGACATCGGGTTGCGCACCGGCTTGCCGGGGCCGCGGTAGTCAGGAATCCCGGAATCGGTGGACACACCCGCCCCGGTCAGCACGAGTGTCCCGCCCGGGCGGATCACCTCGAGCGTCTGTTCGACACCTGCTGGTCCCGTCGTCATCTGCGCCCACCCATGATCCGCCGCCCTCGATTCCGGGCGCGCCGCCTTTGCCAAGTGATCCAGCCCAGTGAATCGGTCCGGCAATTCTGCCCGGTATCTCTGCCCTCGATTCTGCAGAGGGTAGCCGTTGGCTAAGGTCGGTGACGGTGAAGACGACAGCGCAGGCGACGGACTCGGATGCCGCGCCACCGGCACTCGCCAAGGGCACGCCGGCAGCGCTCGCCGATGATCTGCGCGGCCTGATCGCCGCTGACCGGGTGCTGACGCGTCCGATCGACCTGATCCGATATGCCAGCGACGCCAGCCTGTACCGGTTGATCCCGCAGGCGGTCGTGCTGGCGGCGGACGCCACCGACGTCGCGGCGCTGTTCGCCTACAGCCGCCGGCGCCGCGTTCCGATGACCTTCCGCTCGGCCGGCACCAGCCTGTCGGGACAGTCCCAGACCGACGGCATCCTGGTCGAGGTGCGACGCTACTTCGACTGGTTCGAGGTGCTCGAGGACGGCGCTGCCGTGTGCGCCGGCCCCGGCGTCACGGCTGGGAAGGTGAACGCCGCGCTGGCCCGTCACGGTCGAAAGCTCGGGCCGGACCCGGCGAGCGTGAACGCCGCCACGATCGGCGGCATCGTCGCCAACAACTCGTCCGGCATGTGTTGCGGCATCACCGACAACGCCTACCAGACGATGCGCTCGATCGAGTTCGTGCTGCCGTCGGGAACCCGGATCGACACCGCAGAGCCCGGTGCCGAGGAGATCTTCGCAGGATCCGAGCCGGCCTTGTCAGCGACGCTGACACGGCTTCGGCGGCAATTGCTCGACGACCCGGACCTGACGGCGACGCTGCGTCGCAAGTACGCGGTGAAGAACACCACCGGCTACGGGCTCAACGCGTTCCTCGACCACGAGACACCGCTGGCCATCTTCAGCCACCTCCTCGTCGGGTCGGAGGGAACGCTCGGGTTCATCGCGAAGGTCGTGCTCGAGACCGTTCCCGACCTACGTCACCGGGCGAGTGCGCTGGCGATGTTTCCGACGATCAGCGCTGCCTGTGGAGCCGTCGGGGCGTTCCGGACCGCCGGCGCGGCCGCGGTGGAACTCCTCGACCGGGCGTCCCTACAGGCCGTGGCCGACCGGCCCGGCGTCCCACCGGGGCTCGCTGACCTGCCCGCCGGGACGGCCGCGCTCCTCGTCGAGCTGCGCACGGCCGCGGCCGCCGAGCTCGACGTCGCGACGGCGGTGGCCACGTCGGCAGTCGCGGGCATGAACGTGATGGGTGAGGTCGAGTTCACCACCGATCCGGTCCGGCAGCGGGAGTACTGGGCGGTGCGTGAGGGTCTGTTCACCTCGGTCGGCGCGGCTCGTCGCACCGGCACGTCGGTCGTCCTCGAGGACGTCACCTTCCCGCCCGCCCGTCTCGCCGACGGAGTCGCTGCCCTCGCAGTGTTGTTCGCCTCGCACGGCTACGACGACGCGGTCGTGTTCGGGCACGCCAAGGAGGGGAACCTGCATTTCCTTCTCACACCCCGTTTCGACGACCCGGCCGAGATCGACCGGTACGCCGGATTCATGCGCGCCATGGTCGGGCTGGTCGCCGTCGAGTTCGGCGGCTCGTTGAAGGGCGAGCACGGCACCGGCCGGAACATGGTGCCGTTCGTCCTCACCGAGTGGGGACCCACGGCCACCACGATGATGCGGATCATCAAGCAGGCAGCCGATCCCGACGGCATGCTCAACCCCGGCGTCATCCTCTCCGACGATCCGGACAGCTTCCTCGAGCACCTGAAGTCCGCGCCGACGGTCGAGGTCGAGGCGGACCGGTGCATCGAATGCGGTTACTGCGAACGGGTCTGCCCGAGCCGGGACCTCACGACCACACCGCGGCAGCGCATCGTCATCCGCCGGGAGATGGTCCGTCAGCTCGCCGTCGGGACTCCCGGGTCGACCGCGGTGGCCGCCGCGCTGGCCCGCGACATCGGCTACGACGTCCGTGACACCTGTGCGGGCGACGGTCTGTGCGAGCTGGCGTGCCCGGTCGACATCGACACCGGCGCCTTGGTCAAACGCCTACGTAACACCGACCATCCCGCCGCCGAACACCGGTTGGCGAACGCAGCGGCCAGGCATTGGGGCACCGCCGAACGCCTGACCAGGTCCGCGCTGCTCGCCGCGGCGACCGCTGCACGCGTCGGTTCACCGTCGGCCGTGTCCGGCGCGACGGCCGCGGTGCGACGCCTGACCGGGGACCTGCTGGTCCCGAACTGGACGTCGGCGACTCGTGTACGCAGCCAATGCGGGCAGCGTCGCCACCGCGACCTTGATGCGTACGCCGCTCGGGACGAAGGTGTTCGCATGGGTGGCGCCGGGCAAGGCCGTCTACGCGCTGTTCACCGGTTCCAAGCACGACGTCCGGGCGGGAACCGCATCGGTACGGACCTTCGGCGTCGTCTACTCGCAGCCGGTGAGCAACGCGACCGAGCCGGCGTACGCGGCGTTGCGCTGCCGCTAGCTCGTCACCCGGACGGACAGCCCGGCCCGCACATCGAGGTGCGTGCCGGGTCGTTCAAGGGGTCGCCGGGTGCCAGCCCAGTGCGGGCCCGAGCCTGGTGGCGATGTCGGTGAGGATCTGCACGTAGTCGTCGGGCTCGAAGCTGAACGGGAGCGCGAACGCCACCTCCTCGATCTCCCGGAATGCCGCGTGCGCATGGAGCCGGCCGGCGATCTCCGCCGACGTGCCGACGAGGTCGGCGGCGAAGAGCATCCTCGCCGGACCCTGTGGACTGGTGGTGCGTGGAAGCCGCATCCGGGCGTACTCCTCGTACTTGGCGCGCTGGGAGGCGGACGCGGAGTCGGTCGGGATGACGACGAGACCCTGCGACACCCGCGCACGGTCGCCGTCGGGGTGGTGGGCACGGAACGTGCGGATATGGGAGAGCTGGATCTGCTCGAAGTCGTCCGCATCCTCGGCTTTGACCACGCTGCTCGTGAGGAAGTTCATCCCGTTCTCGCCCGCCCACCGAGCCGACCGGAGGCTGGCACCGCCGTACCACATCCGTCCCGCCAAACCGTCTGAGTGCGGCTGTACGCGATCGGAGAAGACTTCCATCCCCTCCACTCCGCTGAAGCCGGTCACGGCATCGCCGCGGATCAGCCCTATCAACCTGGCCATCCGTTCGTAGCCGAAGTCCTCGACGTCGGCCGTGTCCGGGTAGAGCGTATGGCGCACCTGGTCGTAGTGCATGGGCGGACCGATGCTGAGGCCGGGATTGAGCCGACCGCCGGCGAGGATGTCCACCGTGGCCAGGTCTTCGGCCAGTCGCAGCGGATTCTCCCAGCCGAGCGGTATGACGGCGGTCCCGAGGGCGATGCGGGTGGTCCGTTGCGACGCTGCGGCGAGGATGGCGACCGGTGAGGAGATGCCGTACTGGAGATGCCGGTGACGCACCCAGGCGCTGTCGAAGCCGAGCCGCTCACCCAGCTCGATGATGCCCAACGTCGACTCGTGCCCGGGCCCGGGATCGGCGCCGTCGAAGAGCCCGATGGTCAGGAATCCGAGCTTGGCCAGGGGTTCGGTAGGCAGCGGCACGGGAGCCTCCTTCGCTCGCACGCATTCTGCCCTGGCGTCACCGGCGCAGCGATGCGGCCCACCTGGCCGGCGTCTCGCCGATGACAGCTTTGAAGTCGTGGATGAAATGCGCCTGATCGACGTAGCCGAGGTCGACGGCGACGTCGGCCCAGCCCGCCGGGCAGCCCTGAGCGGCGAGCTCGATGACGCGTTCGGCGGCCAGATGCAGGCGGGCCCGGCGCAGTACCCACCGGGGCGTCACGCCGAGGTACTCGGCGAAGGTACGTTGCAGCGCTCGTTCGCCGATGTCGAACATCTCGTGCACATGCGCGACCCGGGTGACCCGGGCGCTGCCGACGAGCGCGTCGGTGACCGCGTTCACCAGTAGGGCTCGAGGATCCGGATCGATCGAGCGGGAGCGGAGGAAGGCCTCGGTGGCCGCCACCCGGTCCTCGTCGGTGCTGCCCTCGAGCAGAGCGGCCGCCAGCGAACTCGCCCCCGGCACCAGCACACCGGCGGGCTGTACCCGGTCGGTCAGCATGCTGATACGCCGATTCGCGAACGGCCGGAATCCACCGGGACGGAACTTGATCCCGAACACCCGACCGCTCCCTTGGAGTCTGCGGACGAAGACATCGGTCGCCACCCCGTGGGCGTTGAGCCGCCCCTGCTCGAGGGCGACGTTCACACATGGATGCGGCAGGACCCGCCCTTCACCCGGCATGGCGTCCGGCCGGTTCCACTCGACGATCCAGTAGCGGTCGACGCACCACGCAAGATCGGGCGCGGGGCCGATCCGGCGGAGCGAGAAGGTGAACGCGTCGGGACGGGCGAGGATGCCGCGGTACGCACCGGCGGGCTCGGCGACGAGCCTGTCGACGGGGGCGTGTCCTCGGCAGGCGCACTCATGAGCTGATGATGACGCACCCAGCCGACATCCACGCGGCTCCGGATTCCCTCGATACAGCGAGTAATAACCTCTCGCAGTCGGTCACACGCGACCTTCGGATCATCCAAGACATCTGGCGTGCGAGTTGGCCGAGCCCGGCCGGAAGCCAAGAGAAAATCACGGTCAGGGACTTCCCAAAACCTCTGTCGTCGGTAACCTCGGCGTCGGGGGGCGAGGAGGCAGAGTGGCTAACGCTGTCGGTGGACGCCCAGTTCGGCTGGGCGCGATCGATGACCATCGCCTGCTCTTGCGTGGCGTCGCCGCCGCAATGGAGTGCGTCGACGACATCGAACTCGTCGCCACGTCCGGGTCCGTCGCCGGTCTTCTCGGTACCGGCGCGACATTCGACGTCGTGCTGCTCGACCTGCGGTTGTCCGACGGGTCGACGCCCGTCGAGAACGTGGCGTCACTGGTGCGCCGCGGGGTCGGAGTGCTCGTCCACACGCTGAGCGAGTTGCCGTCCGCAGCGCGCGCGGCGACCCGCGCCGGCGCACACGGCATCCTCGAACGCGACGTCGACGAGGCGACGCTGGTCGACGCCATCCGGACAGTGGCCCGGGGCGAGACTGTGGTGAGCGAGAACCTGGTCGACGCCTTCGCGGGCAGGTCCGACGGTGGACTCCGCGCCAAGCTCTCGGTCCGCGAGATCCAGACCCTGCGTCTCTACGCGTCCGGCATGCCGGCGAAGTCGGTGGCACGGCGGATGGGTATCAGCAGTGGCACGGTCGCGACGAACATCAAGCGGATCAAGGCGAAGTACGAGGCCTCCGGTCGGCCGGCGTGGACGCGGATGGATCTGTTCCGCCGTGCCGTCGAGGACGGCATCATCGAGCCGGACGCGGGCGACCGCGCCGTCTGACCCGTCCACGGATCCGACCACCGCACGATGTCGATGGCCGCCGCGACCGGGGCGGAGATGGGAAACGGCCTCAGCACGTGCCAGCCCCGAACGGTCAGCCCAGGGTCGCGAAGATCCTCGTGACGCTCGCCGCCGGGAGGTCGAGCAGCACGTGTCCGGCACTCACCGACACGTCGTAGGACTCCCCCACCGTCACCTTCTCGGGAGCCTCGAACGTGTTGTGGTCATGCATGTCGTCGGTGACGAGGGTGATCGCACTGGCGTCGCGCACCCGGCCACCCCAGACGTCGAGGTCGACCGCGACCGGCTGGTGCGGGTCGGAGTTGACCAGGGTCAGGCACAACCGGTCGTCGGTGACCGACGCGGAGCCCGTGACCGTTCGCAGTTCGGCACGACGACCGTCGAGGTAGCGGGTCCGGCACTGCTCCTCAGACGCCTCGCCGTTGCTGATCACCGTCGACCCGTTGACGAGTCGAACGGCCCGACCACCCTTGTGGGCCGCGTACATCTCGAACACGTGGTAGGTCGGGGTCTTCACCACACGGGTCTCGTCGACGAGAAGCACCGCCTGCAGAACGTTGATCAACTGGGCAATGTTCGCCATCACCAGCTTGTCGGCGTGGTTGTGGAAGGTGTCCAGACTGATCGCGGCAACCAGCGCGTCGCGGATGGTGTTCTGCTGATACAACCCGCCCGCGGGCTTGCCCTCCTCCACCGGGTGCCAGGTTCCCCACTCGTCGAGGATCAGGCCGATCTTGCGCTCCGGGTCGTAGCGGTCCATCACGGCACGGTGTCCGGTGATGATCCCGTCGACTACGCTGGCCTTCGTCAGGAGTTCGAGCCACTGCGAATCGGTGTACTCGGTGGCCGTCCCCGCGGTTTGGCAGTAGTAGTGGGCGGCGAACCCCTGCACGGAGTCCACCCGGCGGCCCGAGCCGATCGTGCCGGTCTCGAGCCGGTCGAAGAAGCGGGTCGTCCAGTCCCAGTCGGCGCCGTTCGGGCCGGCCGCGATACCGGTGATGGGCGTTCCCCCGAAGGGAAACGCGAACGTGCGGTACCGCGCGTACGCCTCGGCGTAGGCCTCCGGGGTCATCCGCCCACCACAGCCCCAGTTCTCGTTCCCGATGCCCCACAGCTCGACGCCGAACGGCTCCTCGGCGCCGTTGGACCGACGCTCGTCGGACAACGTGCTCCCGGACGGATGATTCGTGTACTCGATCCAGTCGCGCAGCTCGCGCGGTGAACCAGAGCCGAGGCTTCCGGCGAAATACGGCGTCGCGCCGATCGCCCGCGCGAAAGCCATGAACTCGTGCGTCCCGAACGCACTCGACTCCGCCGCCATCCCCCAGAACGGGTTCAGCCGCTGCGGCCGCTGGTCGCGTGGGCCGATCCCGTCACGCCAGTTGTAGTCGTCGGCGAAGCACCCGCCCGGCCAACGGAGCACCGGGACCTCCAGCGGCTTCAGCGCCTCGACGACGTCGGTGCGGATGCCGTCGATGTTCGGCACGTCGCTGTCGGGGCCGACCCAGATGCCGGGGTAGATCAGCTCACCGAGATGCTCGGCGAAGTGCCCGTGGAGGGCGGGGTTGATGGTCGCGATGGGCTCGGCGAGCAGGACGGAGAGGCGGGTGGCGTCAGTCACGTGGGCCAGTCTTTCCGAGTCGGTCCGGGCGCGCGGATAGCTCCGGCCGGTGTGGCGTCATCCGGCCATCGACGGCCAGGCGTTGCCGAGTCGGCCGGCTTAGCGGCCGACCGCGTAGCCGTGCATGCCGCGGGGGTTCGCGCCGGCGGCCAGCTGTCCGTTTTCCGGATCCCGTGACACCGCGCACAGGCGTCCGAGCGCCCATGGGCCGGTCACCTCGATCTCGTGGCCGCGCGCCGCGAGCGCCGCGATGACATCGGAGTCGATCCGGCTCTCGACGGTGAGTCCGGCCGGCGTCATCTGCCGGGGATAGAACGAGCCAGGGAAGCTGTCGGTGTGCCAGGACGGCGCGTCGATCGCTTCCTGCAGGAAGAATCCGCCCGCGAGGTGGCGGAGCAGGAACATCAACTGCCACTGCTCCTGCTGGTCTCCCCCGGGCGAGCCGCAGGCCAGCACGGCCTGCCCGTCGCGCACGACCATGGTCGGTGTCAGGGTTGTGCGCGGACGCCGCCCCGGTGCCAGCGACGACGGCAGGCCCTCCTCGAGCCAGAACATCTGGCCGCGGCTGCCGAGCGGGAATCCGAGCTCGGGGATGGTGGGGTTGCTCTGGAGCCAGCCCCCGCTCGGGGTGGCGGAGACCATGCCGCCCCAGCGGTCGACGACGTCGACGTGGCAGGTGTCGCCGCGGGTGACACCGTTCTGGGCCACCGTCGGCTCGCCCGTGGTCGCATCCGTCGGGCCGAACCGCTTGCCTGCACTGGCAAGCGCGAGCGCTGCCAGCCGCGGCGGGCGGTCGTCCGGGCTGCCGGCCCGCAGTTCACGGGAGGCGAGCGCGCCGATCAGAGCTGCCCGCTCCTTCGCATACGCCGCCGAGAGCAGCGTCGGCAAGGGGACGTCGGGCACATCGCCGTACCAGGCCTCACGATCAGCGAAGGCGAGCTTCAACGCCTCGGCGATGTGGTGGATGCCGTGCTCGGTGCCGGGGTCGAGTGCCGACGTATCGCCGAGCGCATCGAGAATCGCCAGTGTTTGGAGGAGAGCTGGTCCCTGGCCCCATGCTGCGGTCTTGACGATCGTGTGGCCGGCGAAGTCCAGCTGGGCCGGCGCCTCCCACGGGGCGGTGTAGCCGGCCATGTCGTCGGCGGTGATGAGGCCGCCGTGGGCGGAACCGCTGGAGTCGATGAAGGGCTTGCGGGAGAAGGCGTCGATTGCCTCTGCGACGAAACCCTGGGACCAGGCACGTCGCGCGCCGGCGACCTGCGCCTCACGATCCGGGCCGGCCGCCTCGCCCTCGTCGACGAGGCGTCGAAGCGTGTTCGCCCAAGCAGGGTTGACGAAGGTCGTGTCGGCGACCGGCGGCTTGCCACCGGTGAGCCAGAGGTCGGCCGACGTGGTCCAGTTCGAGGTGAACAGGTCGCTCACCCCGACGACGGTGTTCACGACGCTCTGCGAGACCGGATGACCGTTGCCGGCATAGTCGATCGCCGGACCGAGGATGGCGCTCAGAGGCAGGGAGCCCTTCTCCTCGAGGAGGCGGAGCCACGCCTCGACAGCACCGGGGATGACGGCCGCCAAGGGTCCGGAGCCCGGGACGAGGTCGAGTCCCTCGGAGCGGTAGTGCGCGATCGTCGCGCCGGCGGGTGCGGGACCCTGGCCGGAGAGGACCTGCGGGAACTCACCGGGACCGGCCCAGATGATGGGGGCATCCCCGCCCGGACCGTTGAGATGCGGTTCGACGACGTGCAGGACGAACGCTGCGGCGACCGCTCCGTCGGCTGCGTTCCCCCCGAGCTCGAGCATGCGCATCGCGGACTGGGAGGCGAGCCAGTGCGTCGAGGACACCATGCCGAAACTGCCGCGCAGGGTCGGGCGGGTGGTGAAGTCGGGCCGGTCGGTGAAGGTCATATCGTCCACCCTGCCACTGCTCGGGCGCGCCGGTTCCGCCGGTGCCGTCGAGTCGCGGGCCTAGGACAGCGCGTCGGGTGGTAGCCAGTCGGCGCCCAGCAGTTCGGCGATCTCGGAGAGGGCCGACGTGTCACCCCCGACGGTGTCCATCGCCGCCGCGTACCGCTCGATCATCAACCGGGCGACCTTCTCCTCGACGGTGTTCTCCGCGTAGAGGACGTGCCAGTCCGAGCGCTGACCGTCTCGATGGGTGCGGCCGGTGATCTGCTTTCCCTGGATGCCCGAATAGCGGGCCTGATGGAACACCCCGACCCGCGGCGCCGCTGTCGCGGTCACTCCACCCGGCAGGGACTCACCGGCATGCAGGCTGATCGAGGTGCTGAGGGTGAGAACGGCGGCCGGCGCCGCACCTGTCTGGAACCGCAAGCGCTGCGTCTCGGCCTCGAATCGTCCCTGCCCGTAGAGACAGGCGACAGCCACTCCCTTGGTCTCCAACGCCTCCCGTAGCGGGTCCGCGGCAGTGCCGACGTACTCCACCGACACCGCGACCTGACGTCCCGCGCCGACCTGTGCCGCTACCCAGTCGGCGGTGGCATCTACGCGGATGAGACCGGCCTTCTGCCGGAACCGCAACAGAGCGGCGCGACCCTTCGCGACGTTGCGCCCGCGCCGGGCCAGGTTCATCTCCGCGCAGAATTCACTCCAACTCGACTCGTACCGGGCCCGCTCGTCAGGGGTCAGCGTGACGGGCATCCCGTTCACCTGGCAGGGTCCCCAGGCGGCCGGTCGGGACAGCATCGCCGGTGGGTCTCCACCTCCGAGCCAGCCGCGCAGGGTGGTCAGGTCGGATGCCCGTTCGTGCGCGTCCTCGGTCCACTGCGGCCCGTACCGGCCGCGGATGATGTGGAGTCCCGCGTCGGTCAGGCTCGCGTCGAATCCCTTCACCCATTGCGACTTAGGCTCACCCAAGGCGTGTGCCAGCACCGGCGCCAGGTACGGCAACTCAAGCGGCGACTGCCCAGGGGTGGCAGACGCCGCGAGCACATAGGGCACGCGGGCCGCACGTCCGAGCCCGGCGACCTTGACCCATTCCTTCCAGCGCGCGGTGCTCCGGTGCCTGATCATCTGAACCTCATCGGCGATGACGACATCCCAACGGTGGCCGGACACCTTCTTCAGCCGGTCCCAGGTCGTCACGCACCAGGTCAGTCCGCCATCGCCGACGCCGGCGATCGTGCGGCACCAGTGCCCGACGGTGATGGACGCCGGCCGGTCGGCGACGACGAGGATCCGCGAACCGCCCCGCGCCGCGGCCGCCGCCTTGGCCCCGTTCACCACGGTGACCGTCTTGCCGACACCGGTGTCGTCCGCGAGCAGGAACATGGGCCCGCCGGCCTCGGCGTGGGCGGCGATCGCCCGGGCACCGTCGACCTGGTTCTCGCGTGGCCTGATCACCTCGATGCCGACCAGCGGTGGCCCGGACGCACCACCGTTGAGGGCATCCTCGACGAACCGTTCGTAGGTGTAGGCGACCGACGCGTACGGGGTCAGATGCGACGGAAGCGCCGAGCCGACCCAGACAGCCGCCTTGACATCCGGATGCCACGCAGCATCGGCAAACCGTGTCCCGTAAGGAAGATCGAGGACGAACACCCGCTCGCCGACACCTGCCACGGGCACAGCAGCGGGTGCAGCGCTGCGACGGGCTGGTCGCCGGGGCGACCGTCGAGTTCTCGTGCGCGCTGTCGATGTGCGGCGGGCGGGCATGGCACCGACGGTATCGGCCACCGGGGACAGGATCGGTCGGCTCGCGAGCAGGCCGCACCAGCTTTCGTCGTCCGGACAAGCGGATAGGGCCATCGGCCCGACCAGCTGGGCTCGATGTCAACTCGACGACGCGGCCAGCAGATCGAGTGCAGCCTCGAGCGGCTCTCCAGTTCTCGGTCCGACTCGACTTCTGCCGACATCATCCTCGGCGGTACCGGCCCGGCGGGCTTCCGTAACGGGCCCGGAACCGTCGGGACAGGTGGAACTCGTCGGTGTAACCCAGGCGGCGGGCGATCTCGCCGGTCGTGAGGTCGGTCAGCTTGAGCATGGTGGCCGCGGCGGTGAGCCTCGCGGTGTTGCGGTACGCGGCCGGCGACTGGCCGAACTCCGCGGCGAACCGGTGCCGAAAGGAGTCGTAGGACAGGCCGAGCGACTCTGCCAGCAGGCTCAGACTCAGGCTCGCGGTCGTATCGCCGGCCAGCCGACGCGCCGCCTCGTCGAGCGCGCTGGCCGCCGGTTCGTCGTCGGTCCGGCTCGCATCCAGCAACCAATCGGCGACGGCCATCACCTGGTGTTCAGCGGCCGCCGTAGTGTGCACCGACGCGCGGACGATCCCGCGAAGCGTCGCGGCCGAGGGGACCGGCGACGCCGCGCGCGGGCCCGCTCCGACGCTGGCGTCGAGCACTCCACGCGCGGTGAGCAGGTCGAACACGGGTCCGTCGAAGACGACGAACAACTCGCTCCACGACTGCGTTCCCCGCGTGCCGTACCAGTGCGCGACCCCGGGCGGCACCAGCGTGATCGAGCCGGCCGGCAACGGCACCGTGGTTCCGTCCGAGTGCCGGTAGACCCCCGAGCCGGCCATCACGAACGACAGGATCCAGTCATCCATGGTCCGCATCGGAGTTTGCACGTGCGGGGCGTCGTCGACCACCTCGCCGGCCACGCACACCCAGCCCAACCGCGTCCGCAGCCCGCTCGACGGCGCGAACCAGGTATGACCCATGCGCCAGAACGTACATGTTTCGACCACCGTGGCCATATGGCCGGACCGGTTCCCGCTCTAGCGTTGCCGCATGACCGCCACCGACGTCACCACCGGCCGGACCCCTGACCTCACCGCGCTCATCACCGACGAGATGCGCGAGCAGTACCGGCAGGAGGGCTATTTCCTGCTCGAGAAGGTCCTGTCCGACGAGCAGCTCGAGCTGCTCCGTGAGGTTGCCGATTTCGCCGTCGCCAAGGTCGATGCGCAGATGGACGAGCAGGGCGTCGACCGGATCGGCATCAACACCCGTGGTCGTCGCTACTTCAGCCACATGATCTACCGCGACCGACCCGAGCTCCGGACCTTCCTCTTCAGCGATCTGATGGCCGAGATCTGCCGCGCCACTCTCGGACCGGAGGCGTATCTGTTCTGGGAGCAGTACGTCGTCAAGGCCGGCGACCCCGACACCACATTCGCCTGGCACCAGGATTCGGGCTACGTGCACGAGGACCACGCGCCCTACCTGACCTGCTGGATCGCCCTCGACGACATCACCGAGGAGAACGGCTCGGTGTACCTGCTGCCGTACTCGCGCTCGGGGATCAAGAGCTACGTGAAGCACCTGCGCGACGAGAAGCTCAACGACGAGGTCTGCTACTTCGGCTCCGACCCGGGCATGCCCGTCGTCGTCCCCGCCGGCTCGATCGCCGTCTTCTCCTCGGTGGTGATCCACCGCAGCGGCGCCAACACCACCGACAAGTACCGCCGGGCCTACCTCGCGCAGTACTCGAACGAAGTGATCATGACCAAAGACGGGTCCAAGCCCTGGGGCTCGTTCGAGAAGTTCCTCGACGACGGCGCGATCGTCGCGGATCGCTGACCGCCCCCACCCAGAGCAGTCTGCCTCCCCCACTGGAGGCCTGGAGTGGGCGCGTACCTGCGCGACTCGCCGCACGTGGCACGCGGTTGCGTCCACTCCAGGTCGCTCAGGCCGATCCCGACAGCGGCGGGACCCTGATCCCCGCGCTGCCGAGCTCCAGCGTCGCCAGTTCGGCGATGACCCGACGGTCACCCGCCCGCCAGGCGGCCACCGGGTCACTGCTGATCCGTGCGAGGACGTGGAGGGGCTGGCTGGTCAGCGCCCGAAGGGCGAACAACTCCGGATCCGCGTGTGCGTCGACCAGTCGCTGCCCGGCTGCGGCGTTGCGGACGAACCTCACTCGTCCGGGCAGCCAGCCCATCCAGAACAGCAGGATCGGGGCGCCCGCGAGCACGATCCCGACGAGCAGTCCGGCGTGCACCAGCGAATCAGCGGCCTGATATCCGCCCGCGGCGATCGTCGACGCGGAATCGGCTGCCGACGAGATCGGCCCGGACAGGCGGCTCCCGACCAGCGGTACCTGTGCGGCCTGGTCGGCCGCCCCCCGCAGATTGTCGGCAAAGCCGGTCCCGCCGCCGGCCGCACCGCGGAGCGAGTCCGCCAGCGACGCGACCCGCCGATACACCGCGACCGCTACCGCCACCCACAGGATCGTCCAGACGACGCCCACGACGTCGGCGGCGATCTGGCCGTTACGCCGCTCGGGCGTCCGTGCGTAGAGCTTCACGACTCCTCCTCTCACCGGACGTCACACGACGACCCGGCCGCTCCGAGCCTGCCCGAGTGGTGTCGAGTGGACGCGGACGACCCCCAGCACCGGCGGGTCGGGTGGCGACACGCCCACTTTGCGGGAGCACGCAGACGGGTCCGCGCAGGGTGCCGAGGACTGCCCGCCACCGGCCGCCCCAGCGGGCGCGCTCTGAGATACGGTCGAAGCAACATTTCGCGCCGCCTCGGCGGCGACCAGCTCGACCTGGAGGAGCCACGTGGCCGACTACACCCTGCCCGACCTGCCCTACGACTACAGCGCACTCGAGCCGCACATCAGCGGCACGATCATGCAGCTGCACCACGACAAGCATCACGCGACCTACGTCGCCGGTGCGAACACCGCGCTGGAGCAGCTCGCCGACGCGCGCGACAAGAACGCCCTCGGCCCGGTCAACCTGTACCAGAAGAACCTGTCGTTCAACCTCGCCGGGCACGTCAACCACTCGGTGTTCTGGCCGAACATGTCCCCGGACGGTGGCGACAAGCCGACCGGTGAGCTCGCCGCTGCGATCGATGAGAACTTCGGCTCGTTCGACGCGTTCCGCGCACACTTCACCGCCGCCGCGCTGGGCATCCAGGGCTCCGGCTGGTCGATCCTCGCGTGGGATTCCCTCGGCCAGAAGCTCCTCGTCGTCCAGCTCTACGACCACCAGGGCAACCTGGCCGTCGGGCTCACGCCGCTCCTGCTGCTGGACATGTGGGAGCACGCGTTCTACCTGGACTACAAGAACGTGAAGGCCGACTATGTCGCCGCCTGGTGGAACATCGCGAACTGGGCAGACGTCCAGACGCGTTTCACCGCAGCGGTGGCGTCACACCTGATCACCCCGTGATCAACGGCCGCGCTGCGGCCTGACGAACGACGACGAGAGGGCGGTGCCCGACCTACAGGTCGGACACCGCCTTTTCATCGTCCGGCCCGTCAGCTGAGCAGAGGGAGTCCGAAGCCGGGGAGGTCGGGGACGCTCAGCATCCCGTCGTCGAAGCGGTAGCCGGACGTGTCCGGCTCGACGGTGACACCGGGAACCCCTTCCACCACGGCGATGTTGCCCAATCCGGTCGCGAGCTGAGCGGCGTAGAGGGTCTTCAGCGGCAGTCCCCAGGCGTGCGGCGAGCCGGCGACGCCGAGCTCGGTGAAACGCGGCATCACCCTTCGCCAGGCGCTGAACCCGTACGACACGACGTCGAGCAGGACGACGTCCATCACGCCGTCGCGACCGAATCCCAGGAGCTGTTCGAGGTCGGGGTTCGTCTCGCCTTCGGCGATCAGGGTCGCTGGACTGACGTCGGCCAGGTGATCGCGGAGACTGCGCAGGGACGCCGCGTCGTCGAGGAACGGCTCCTCGATCCAGTAGAGCCCGCAGTCGGCGACGGCATCGACATAACGCAGCATGCCGTCGACGTCGTAGCCGTCGTTCGCGTCGACCAGCAGCCTCGCGTCCGGGAACGCGGCGCGCACCGCACGGGTGACCTCGACATCGCGCCGATCGCCGTCGGGTCGGCTCATCCAGCGATTCCCGCGGCCGATCTTGAGCTTGAAGGCGCGGTAGCCGAGGTCGGAGTCCGCGGCGCAGTTGGCCAGCGCCGCCGACACCCCGCGCGGCTCGTCGCCGGGGTCGAGATCGTCGAAGTAGATCGCCCCGTCGTACACCGGGAGAACGGCCGGGCCCGCATCCCCGAGCATCGTGTGGACCGAAAGCCCGAGCAGCCGGCCGGCCAGGTCGTGCAACGCGAAGTCGAACGGGACGAGCGAGGGATCACGGACGCCGGTGGCCGGATCGAAAAGCTCCTCCACCGCCCGGCCGAGGATCAGGTCGTCGGGCGGCAGCGTCCCGGGCGCCAGTCCCCATCCGACCGCGCCGCCCTCGGCCGCAACGACGACGATCGGGCTCGTCGTCCCGGCTCGTGGCTACCGAGCCGCGCATTGCGCCCGACGGTCCGTGGGTAGACCGTCGTCACCACGCTTCGGTCGACGCGGGTGATGCGGTTGCTCAAGGCGTTCACTTTGCTCCATCTCTACACCTAGTGCGACGATCTGACTACGCAACGCATGCCGATCATGTCGTGTTCGCCTGGCCGAGAGGGACTCCATGTCTGTTCTTCCGTTCGCCGTTCTCAGACGCTCGCTGGTTGCCGTGGTGACCGTTCTCGGGCTGACGGCAGGAGTGTCGGCGGTGGCCACCACGGTCGCACCGGCCCGTGCGGACGCGGCTGCCGGCAGCGTAGCGGTGATGAATCTGACCGCAGGCAAGCGGAACAGTGACGTCCTGCGCTACCAGAAGGCACTGCGTGCCTACGCGCCGAAGGTCGGCGTCTCGCCCAACACATACAACCCGGCCGGCGCAACCGGCTACTACGGCACCGAGACGCAGGCACTGACCAGTGCCGTCTACAAGGGCATTGCGAAATCGACGGGGGTCAAGGGCTGGGGCACCGGCGAGATCAGATTCCCGGGCAAGGGACTGCTGGTCCGCATCGGCTTGACGGTCTCGACCACGCCGTACGGGATCGACAACGTGGGTGGTGCGACGAAGCTGATCACCGTCGAGGGCGCGCGGATGGGCTCGACCACCGGGACGCTCGTCATGTGGCAGCTCGAGTCCGGCACGTGGACGAAGCTCGGCACCTATGCCGCGCGCTTCGGTGCGAACGGCCTCGTGCAGGGTACGAAGCGCAAGCAGGACACGAATACGACGCCGTCGGGCTTCTACCCGGTCCCGTTCGCCTTCGGCACCGCCGCCAACCCCGGTACCACGTTGAACTGGCGCAAGGTGACGAAGACGGCCTGGTGGTGCGAGGACTCGAAGTCGTCGTCGTACAACCGCTGGGTGGACCCGTTGCCGAAGGCCTGCCGCGCGTCGGAGTCCGAGCACCTGGTGAGCTACACGACCTACAGCTACGCAGCGCTGATCGGCTTCAACTACACCCAGCCGGTCAAGGGCCGTGGTGCCGGGATCTTCCTGCACGTCAATGGAAGGGGCCTCACCGCCGGGTGCGTCTCGATCTCCTCCGCCGGCATGAAGCGTGTGTTGAGGTGGCTGACGCCCGGCTCCAAACCGCACATCGCGATCGGGTCGTCGGCGTCACTCGTCGACCTCTGAGTCGGGCCGGGCGGCGTTCTCCGGATCCGGTTGGGCGATCGCGCACTGCAGATACTCGTTCGCCCCGATCAGCTCGAGAATCCTGCGTACGGGGAACGGTGCCCAGCGACGGCTGTTGTCCTCGACGAGCATCGGGGAGTCGAGCCGGACGTGCATCCCACGGGTCTCGATCTCGCACCTACCGGCGGCCAGCACGTTGCGCACCCACTGGGAATCGGCGCCGTAGGTCAGCGCGAACCGGTAGCCGTCACCTCGGCGGAACACGTTCACCGGCGTCCGGTAGACCCGGCCCGAGGTACGGCCGGTGTGCACGACGACGGCGAAGCCGGGCAGCCGATCCGCGACCGCACCCGTGACCTTGTTGGTGAAGCGCCGGTTGAACGTGGCGACCGACTCAGGTAGCGGCATGGCGTCACTGTGGCACCGGCGATGACGCCACGCCAGAGCCGACCGGGCCGGCGGGACGGCGCACCCCGCCGACGGACGTGCCGTGCCGGGTGCCAAAGTAGGGCCGACAGCCGGGTAGGCGAAGCGACGACGAGAGGTCACACCATGGAGTACGTCCGGTTGGGCCGAACCGGCCTGCAGGTCTCGAAGTTGTGCCTGGGCACCATGACGTTCGGTCTGCAGTGTGACGAGCCGACATCGCACGCGATCATCGACGCCGCCTACGCCGCGGGTATCACCTTCATCGACACCGCCGACGTCTACCCGCTGGGCGGCGGACACGAGACGGTCGGACGGACCGAGGAGATCGTCGGCAGCTGGCTGGCCGCGCACCCGGGCCGCCGCGACGACATCGTGCTCGCGACGAAGTGCGTCGGATCGATGGGCGACCGTCCCTGGCAGGCAGGGGCGTCGCGGCGGCACATCGTCGAAGCGGTGGAGGCTTCGCTGCGCAGGCTCGGCGTGGACCGCATCGACCTGTATCAGCTGCACTCTCCCGATCCGGCCACCCCGATCGATGAAACCCTTCAGGCGTTGGACGATCTGGTCCGTTCGGGCAAGGTCGGCTACATCGGCTGCTCGAACTTCCTCGCCTACCAGGTGGCACGTGCGGTCGGGCGGAGCGAGGCGCTCGGACTGGCGCGCTTCGATTCGATCCAGCCCCGCTACAACCTGCTGTTCCGTCCGATCGAGCGTGAGCTGCTGCCGCTGGCCGGCGAGGAATCGATCGGCGTGATCCCGTACAACCCGATCGCGGGCGGGATGCTCACCGGGAAGCACTCCAGAGGCGCCCCCACCTCGGGCACCAGGTTCACCCTCGGATCGGCGCAGGGCCGGTACCAGGACCGGTACTGGAACGACGCCGCATTCGACACCGTCGACGAGCTGACGCCGCTCGCCGCCGAGGCCGGCGTATCGCTGACCACGCTCGCGGTGTCGTGGGTGTTGGCGAACCCGGTCATCACGGCACCGATCATCGGCGCGAGCAAGCCCGAGCAACTGGCCGATTCGGTCGCCGCGCTCGAGCACCCGCTCGATGAGGACCTCAAGGCCCGCTTGGACGACCTCACCTCGGCCTACCGGCTCGGCGACGCCGCCCGCTGAGTCAGCTGGCCGAGCTCTGCCCCTGGGTGCTGGTGCTGGTGCCGTTGCTCAGGCCCGAAGATCCGGACGTGGACGACCCGGACGTGGACGATCCGGAGGCGACGGAGTCGGATGTGCTCGAGCTGGTCGAATCGTCCGCGGTTGTGCTCACGGTCGACGTGGTCGTACTCGCCGCAGAGTACGCGACCACGACAGTGGCGACACCGGTCGCCGAGGCGCCGATGGCAACGGCTCCGACTATGCCGGCAGTGGCACGTCGGATGAGCCGGGAACGTGCGGCCTCGAGATCTTTCATGAGGACTCCAATCGCAGGGCGAGGGCAGGGCAGGCGGTGGCGGCGCGGCGTGCATGGATCAGCAGGTCAGCGTCGATCGGTGTGGCGGAACGGATGGGGAATCCCCACTCGTCGGCGGTCAGCAGTTCGGGCACGAGCGACGCGCACAGACCGTGCCCGTCGCAGCGGGTCCAGTCGACTCGGAGCTCGGTCGTCCTGGCGCTCATTGGTGCACCATCCCTTCAGTAGCGGTGATGGATGGTGCGGGGCGAGGCTTCCTGACGAATCGCCGGCCGGTGGCTGACCGCCCCGAGCGCTTGTCCCTCGAGGACCAGCATGAGATCTGCG